>ENA-ORXD01001151-ORXD01001151.1-sediment-metagenome-genome-assembly--contig:-NODE-1151-length-24267-cov-6.378669_pt1 | contig 24267 bp, 15 predicted proteins | sample MGYA00237862_ERZ511471 | MGnify/ENA metagenome assembly ERZ511471
CACGCTTCGGGTGGTTTTTCGGGAAGTTTGTTCATGGTGCGACCGGCCAAATACTAATTTGATACATTTTAGTATTTTATGAGGGTTTCGATCCGACGATCTGTGAAATACTAATTTTACATATTTTAGTAATTGGTTAGTAGTTCGTGGGGGGGGGCGGGAGCTGACGCGGGTGATCCTGGTGTGGGAGGGGGGGAGGAGGTGCTCCAGGTCCAGGCCGGGGCGCCGGTGCGGTGTTCTGCCGGGGTGGCTGAGGATGAGGGAGGGCGGTACGGGAGGGGGATAGGCCGGTGAGAGGGGGAGAGGGGCGGGGCGACAGAGCAGCGGCTCTCCTCCCTCAAGGACACGGCGGTGGTGTGGAAATCTGCGGCACAGACCCTCGACTCGATCGCGGATCCAGGGGCAAGATTCGGCCTGATAAAACTGCAAAGTGACCCTGATCATGGATTGCGGCACCTCCATGATAGAGTTCTTTTTGCGGCTGGATAGGAGGAGCGGACCTGGAAGGGAAAGAGATTTTTCATCAGCATTACAAAGCCCAGCGAGTATATCGCAGCCGTCAGTGGCAAATTTCCGTGTTGTGATGCAGGGGGCAGATCCATCTGAATATTAGAGTGCAGGCATATTTCTGAAGTTTGATGATGCTAATCGAAATACTCAGGGATAGGGGCTACATAGTCCACTCGAACCGATGGATTTCGTGGACATTTCCAGCAGATTCCATATCAAAAGGTGCTAAATCTTGAATTCAAAACTCATTTTCCGAAATAATGTTGATATTTTGGCTTAATTTAGAAAATGCGCAACTTTTACGGGAAAAAGTAGATCAGGGATCAATGCTGTAGCGATAGCGATCCAGAGGAACTCTGATCTCAAAACGTGCGCCACATCCCTCCTGGCCGGTCTCCCGGATCGAAAAACCGAAGAGATTAAGCACCCGCCGGCTGAAGAAAAGGCCCATGCCAGTATGGTTCCCAAAGCCGTATTCGAAAATTCGGCACTTGTTTTCTGCCGGGATCCCACATCCGTCGTCTTCGATGAGAATGATGGCTCCTTCGTCATTTTCAGAAAACCCAATCTGAATCTTTGAAACTTTTTCGCCATGGGAAAGGGCATTCTCGATTAGATTGACAAATACCTTTTTCATCAATTCATCGGCGTAGATCTCGACATTTCCAATATTGATCACAAGATCAACATTTTCATGGGATATGCCAACCACTGACTCCTGAACCAGGCGGGAGAGACTGAGCCATGTTGATGGTGGTATCCCCTGACCCAGATAGAACCTGTTGAACTCAGCATACTGCCGTATGCAGTCTACTGCCTCCATCATGATTTCATAGTGCCGGCGAAAATCACCATGATTCGGCATCTGACGACCAATAAGTGCCTGATATCCATAGATCACAGATATCTTATTGAGAATGTCGTGGATGGTCATGCCCGTCATCAACGTCGTCTTTTGAAGTGCCGACTCAAGGCGCTCAAACTCTTCCTGTGATGGAATTTTATCAGGTGACCCAGAGAATACCGGATGGTTCTGGTAGGATTCATCTTCACCCCAGTTTCCGGGATCCGAATCCTCATCCATTTGATTTATCAGATTTTTTTTCATTGGCGTCACTTCTGTTCATCAACAATCATTTGCTGATATACGCGAAGGGACCGGGATGAGCAGTTTGTGTGGATTCGATCATCGAATCTGATAGATTGCACCGACAGGGAACCCAGATCGAGGGGGAAACCTATCCCTGGGAACATGAAGTACGACACTGATATCTGATGATGAACGGCAGAGTTGTCCCTACACAGAGGTGGCAACCGAAGACCCCACCAGAATACAGGAGCGTCGACCGGATTGATGAAATATACTGAATTAGCCCATCGAGTCACCCAATTACGTATAACGACAAGGAGAGGTTTGGCGTTTGCATTATTTATAGATATTGATACGCTTTGAGTGACCGTCTCGCATTTTAACATTTGTATGCATCTATTATGAAAAACGAATGGTTCATCACTGCAGATCTATAGATCTCCGGTCCTATAGACCGGGGCTCACCACCTCTTCCAATCACATTACCAAGCCTCAAATAAAAGTGAGGCACATACAGATACTGGGGTTGAAACCGTCTTCTGATCGACTCAATTACGTATAACGACAAAAATGTTTTTTGAGCGGTTGGGAGGCGGGGAAGATCCCAAGGTTATTATAACGTCTGTATTTGTTGTTTACATCAACTGGCAATCCAACCTCAAATTAAGCGCAACCTCTGAGGTGCAACTATATCATGCCGTTTATTGATCACGCGAAAACTCATTGATTGTCCTATTTACATCCGGAATGGCAACCGACACCTTATGGATCAGATCGCCAATTCCTTTCGCTTTTAAAAAGACAAATCGTTCATCTATGATATGCTTTAGGACGTCGCGATATTGCACCCCTGCAATCACAAGTATCGTATCGTACATATCCAGGATGGGTTTGAGCCCGGCTTCCACAGAGGGACGGATCTGATCGGCATCGGCCCGACTTTTCAATACTTTTTCATAGGTCGTGATCTGATCTTCAGGTGACAATATGCCATATTTCGCAGAGATGATCCGGTAATCATATCCCATCCCCTCGCAAAAGGCCCTTACTTTCGTGAAAAGTGTCCCAGTATACAAGTCTTTAGCAGCAACCTTTCGATTTTCCCCGATTTCACATTTATTTTTCGTACATCCGGTGATGACCAGAACAGATTGACCATATGAGAATTCCTCCAGTGTTTCAATCTCGGTTCCTGCATACGTTCTATCCCACTGACCCTCATTTCTGAGGAGAGTGAAGAACGAAATGGTGTTATGAAATCCTCTCCTTCGGTTGCGATTATTTCCTCTGAAGATAATCGTATCCATTCCATTTTTCCGGCATATCGGACAGGGACACTTCTTCCACGGTTGATCCTTGAGAGTGCGTCGATAATGTTCGAGAATCTCCGGCCTCTCACTGATATAATCGTTTAGATCCCGCAAAACATCCAGGGCCTCGTCGAGGTCGGCCTTATCGTGATCGTATGCTCGGAGAGTGCTCAGAGCTTTTTCTTCCAGACGATGATAGATCTCAGGGTCTAAAGACTCTCGCTGTTTTTTGGACAAATCCTGGGGTATGCGGATGGCCGTATAGCCAATCTGGTCCTGGGTGATATAGTTCATCTGACTGGTTGGAGAGGCCAACCACGCCCGTCTAAGATATGAGGCAGAATCAAATGCAACCTCCACTCCCAGTGATTCAAGCTCTTTCAATCTGAAAAACAGGTCTGGCCGTGCAACACCGAAAAAATGGAGGTATTCGGGTTTTCTTGGAGCACCATGTTTTTTGCTGTTTTTCTTTATGTCGGCGACAAGATGATCTATCAAATCAATGATTTCCGAAGTTTGAGATCGTACAAGACCCCCCATAGCCATATGGGTTATCCCTCTATCCAGAAACTTATGGTACATTCTGAGATAATCATCCGTGGAAAAACCCTGGACTGCAACGATCAACTGAAAATCATCACGATATTTTTTGTTCCACTCTTCAAATGCAGAAAGGCCGTTCTGATAAGTAATTTCCATCCTTTCTTCTTTTTTCTCTTCAAAGGCTTTGACAACGAGGTGATCGACGCTCACCCCATAGTTAAAACCCATCTCAGAATATTTTTCCAGGATGTCGGAGGTGCGATAAGGCGGCACATCTTCATCAATATAGGAGAACGCCCCGCAGTCAGCCATTATCGGGAACGAATCGGGGAGACCGAAGAAACCATGGATCCCCTGTTCTTTTATCATCGCGTATTTCTTCTTATTTTGCTCGATTGTGGCTATTGAAACCAGTACACCATTAAATGGGACGTTCTTGACTCCTAAGAGGTCCCACATGTAGGCGTCGTTGTTGACCGGATCGTCGGAGTGAGTCTGCGAATGCGTATCAGTGAGAAAGTCATAGTGGGGGTCCACCCGATCGTCCCATTCTGGAATGAAGTAGCGCATGTTTCTGTTATTATGTAGTATTACTCCGGATTAATAATTTGGAGCGGAGCCCGAAAGTGTCTATTCCAAACCTATTTATCGAATCTACCCAATAGTAATCTGTTCCATGAGATGATGGTTCATGCGAAGAGCAATATCTGATCCAAATCGAATTATTCTTGCCATTAATTATATAGGCAAAAATGGCCCGATTTCCAAAGAAAAACTGTTTAATTATCTGAAACAATTTTGTGACAATGAAGAGATCGAAAAAAAAGGGAAAAAATCCCTGTCCGGTGCGACAACCGATGTTCTCTATAATTTGAAGGTTCTCCAGTTTGTTGCCGAGGATGGCAAGAATCTGGTTCTGACATCAGCCCTAAATCAGGACCATATCAATCTCTATTCTGGAAAACAGATCTATGCGGCCGATCTCAATGGCGATAAACAGGGTGCGCTGCTCATGCTGCAGACAAACGCGCTCTACTATTCACCGGAGATCAGGGATCTGGCTGCATTCATATTCCGCAGGAAACAGTTATCCAAATCAGAAATTGGCATGAAATATGACAGAAGGAGTGTTTTTGGACACTCATTTAATCCATTCACGATTGAGACCTCACTTGCGGAACTGGAACGACTATCTCTCCTCCAGAAAAAGAAAGACGGAGAGGCTCCGGCCTCATATACCCTTGTAAACCTCCACAATATGATCTTTGCTCAACTTCTGGTTGAGGAATACTGTGAATTGAAAGACAAGGACGGTACTGTTCCATTATACTCAATGAAAGAACGCTTTTCTCTCAAATATAATATGACCTACCCTGAATTTGATGAACGGTTTTCGATTCTGAAAAATTCGCTTCTCCCTGATCTCATTACTGCTGGAAGTTATGAAAAATTCTCGATTAACATGGACATGGCACAGGAGTTGAAATTATATGAGTGACCTTGACCTCTCGGACCTCGGACTGAATTCCAATCCCTTTGATACGATCATAGGAGACCAGGAATCCTCGAAAAAATACAGATTGTTCGGACGGGAAGACCAGCTGGAAAAAGCAGAGTTCTTTGTGAAAAGGGCCTTACATGAAAAAAAACAGCAGCGTATGCTCGTGCGTGGAGAATATGGTACCGGAAAGACCCATCACCTTCTGCGCCTCCAGGATGAGATCCGCTCAGGTACGTACGGGGATGGTGCAGTAGCGGTCTATCTGGGAAATCTCGGTATAAGTATCAGACGGTTTTATGAGAAGTTCATTGAGTCATTTTCTCCGTATGGTTCAGACTTTCAGGATATCATCGCGGCTCTCCCTCCCGTGGAGCCCGCTGACAGCGTCGATCAAGCCTATAAAAAAGAGAGACTTCGCGACAACGTCATTGCAAACATACAAAAAATCGTCGCCACCTCACAGTTGCAGGGTTACAATGGGATATTTCTCCTGATCGATGAGGCAGAGGATATTGTTCAATCAAGTGACAATGATGAAATTCAGTACTTTGTCCAGACGCTGCTTCATCTGGTCAACCATTTTTCCGGAGCTCCCCTCCATTTCATCATGGGTTTTTCACGGGAAGCACTTGCAAAAATTACTGTGATCAACGGCCCTGAATCCTCAGAGAGCAGACTTGGAGATGCATTACTACAGCGTTTCCAGAATAATGATGAGATCGTTCTTGGCTACCTCTCTGAAAAAGATGTACTGGCCATGGTCCATGATAGGCTCAATAGTTCCAGAATAACACCAAGTGAAAGCCTTTACCCACTTCACGAGGGCGTTGTAGGTGTTGTTGCACGATTGACTGGCGGACATCCCAGAGAGATCCTCTCGATCCTGAACAAAGGTCTCATATACGCGCAAAAAAGTGGGATAAAAGAAGTAGATGGGGGATGTATCCTTCAGGTTCTCGCGACCCACACCTCATTTTTTGATAAGGAGAATGTGGTCCTTGATTATGGGGCTCTCAGCCGGATCACGACCGCCATCAAGGAGAGGGATGAACCCCTCTTTAAAGATTTTGAAAGATTGCAGGGAAAGCTGATTGGAGAGGAGGCCGAGGTTTCCCAAGATGAATTCAGCCTTGATTCGAATCCTGACGGGTTGACCCAGCCGATTCAGGGGATTCGTATCCTTGAGCGAAAATTCAGCGAACATGGTGAGACAACCTACGTCATCCACCAGGAGGTCAAAAATGAGATCTTCAAGGGGAAAAGATACGACTCTCAAATCGAACAAAACCTTGATCGTGAACTGATCGAACTGATGCAGAACCCTGAACGGTATCAGCCTCAATTGACTACAGGGCTCTGGACACTGCTGCAAAAAGAGGCGAAGGCTGAGTATAAAACAGATAAATCATTTAACTCCTATCGGGCGATTGTTGGAAATCTGCGACTGGAGACCTCACCAGCACCGGTGAGTGTTGCGTTTGCAGCCTATAAAGGCAGAGAGTTCCCTACAGAATTATATAACGGCATTCTCAATCTCCTGGACCAAAAAGTTGCAACGATCGGTTTTGTGATCTATGAGGGTTTTTACTTCAAGGCAGATCCAAACTTCAACAAATTCAAAAATTCTCTTCAAAATACTGAATATGAACGGTTTTTTGGAAATATCTGTTCTATAGGGGTCCATGAACTCTCTGATGACAGGGACACAATGATGGGGATGATCAAACTCCTTGGGAACAGAGAGATCGATTCTATTGGAGAAATTGACACAGCCAGACTCTTCGAGACTATTGGAGTCGCAAAGAAGATCACTGAGTTGATCGAAGAAAAGGCGATCGCATTCCCTGAAGAAAACCGTCGAAGGATTATCGATCACCTTGCATCGAATTCCTTGAAATCGTATTCAATCACAGAATTAAAAACAGCACTAAAACTGAATTATATCGATAAAAATCTCATGCAAGGTTTACAGCATCAACACTTTGTTGAAGCTGATGGCGCCAAGTGGAAAATCGCCACACTGGACCAGAACCCTCCCTGGAAGTCGATTTTTTCATTTGTCAGCAAAAATACAAGAGCCACAACCAGAGAAATCTGGGAGTATATCGAGGACAACTACATCGTTCAGACCCCGCCGGGGGATGAGATGCGTATGGTCTCCTGGTACCTGGAGATCCTGCAAAAACAGAGCATGATTGATTCTGAATCAGACCATGGTGAAGTATTCCATAAACCAATGGACTTTTCGAGTCAGGTAAACCAGTACCTTGCAACATTTGAAGATGAACTCGAAACCTATCGCGGGTTGGTACCTCTTGCCGAGAACCTTCAGATCCCCCTATCAGATCACAGGAATGCGATTGAACAATATGCATCAGATCTGGACTCTCTTCAGGATGAGTTTGAGTACAATGCACAGCACGTCGAAGAGTGCAAGAATCTCATCGAAAATATCATTGAAAAGCGGAAAAACCTGGATAGAGAAGTAAAAAATAAAAAAGGAGAATATATCTCAGGCGTTGACAACAAAAAAAGTCAGGTAGAGCAGCTCCTGGAGTGGATCAATAAGGGATGCGAAGAAGGCTATCTCTCTGGAATTGAAAAAGATGAATGGACTAAATCGCTGAATAATGCTGTTTCTGACATTGAAAAACACCTTAAATCAGAGGACTATATCCACCTCGCTATAGGCTCAAACGATCTTGAGAATAAAATCAAGACGTACAAGACTCAGATCCAGGATAGAAAGAGCAGTAAAGACCCATGCATCACATATGCAGAAAAATACGGTGACCTCAGGGGCATCTGTGAGGGAACCCTGGACTCTCTGGAAGATCTTGGATATACCGGTACAGATAAAAGAAGCACTCTTGCAAGTCTCGCGAAGCAGTACACCGATGAATATAACCCACTCTTCAACGCCGGAAAATTCAATGAAGCCAAGGAGTGTATCAATAAAATCTATAGCAACCTCCAGACGCTCAACCAGGATCTGCGGAATATAGATACCCAGTATAAAAGTTACTCCGGAAAGATTGGAGAATACCGAACCATTTCCGGAGAGGATACAGGCCTCATTGAACTCCTCGATGCGGCACAACGCTCCCTCGATGAATGGGATTTTGCGAGCGTTGAACTTGCACTGAAAAAATATAATGCCCTTCGGAAATCGCGAAAAGAGGTCATCAAGACTCCGGAAGAAAAGTTGATAGATGATTATGGGGGGCAAAATAATGTCCGGTTCCAGGATCTAAAAGGAGTTCATTCTGTCGATGAAACTTTTGCGTATATTAAATCGCTCTACCAACAGGGAAAGATCTCGGATATCAATATCAGTTTCAGATAATCAGGTGATCCAATGGACGGTGACATCCTTGAGAATTTTCATGTTTCCTGGGCCTCTTTCCTTGGGAATAATGGCAATTCTCAGGGAAAAAAAGAAATAAAATCCCTAAAATACGCTCTTTTAAAATACGTCGAAGACCGGAACGAACAGGATATCAATAGAGGAGATTATGACTGTTTTGTCCCGATATGTGATATTTTACACGATATTGAAGGGACAGAAGATCCTGTCCTGCTCACTTCTCTCGCCGACCATTGTGGATTTGATAGTGGCTCTTTTGATAAAAACGACCTCTCAGAGATACACCGTGTGATCATTCTCCAGTGCCTCAGGGAAATGGTCAATGATGGAGTGCTCCTCTATGTGTACGATAAACAAAGGGTGAGGAGCCGGATTGCAGAACTCGTCCGTTATTTTTCCTATCTAAAACAGCGCTTCGATGACGATTATGAGTCGTCACCCGGCCTCACTCAGATGGTAAAACTGAAGACAAAGAGTCGAAGAAGGCCTAAACGTGATATCATCCTCAAAAATGCACTCCAGAGCGTCTTCACCGTCAAAGATGAAGTGCGGCTGAATGAATCCATCCAGGGCGCCATTCAAGATGGAACATATAAAAAGGCATTTGAGTGGCTCCGTTTGATGATCAGGAGCAACTTCAATCGAGACCCTTCAGAAATTTATCTTTCCCGGTTCCAGGTCGATGGATTCAAGGAGATCTTGAAAGCAGCCATATCAAAGGATTTTTCATCAGATAATCTCTCTTATATCATCCAGTCCAGCACCGGTTCTGGAAAAACCGAGACCTTTCTTTTCCCGATTTTGCTCTATACGTTATTGATGAGCAAAAAGTCAGGGACAAAAGCACTCCTCCTCTACCCCCGGATCGACCTCTGTAACGATCAGGTCCAGCGCCTCCTCCGCTACGTTGCGATCATCAATGATTCGGGATTGCCTGGAACAAAAAAGATCAAAATCGGCATTCACCACAGCCGGACAGACGGTCTATCGCTCGCGTGTCCGTATGATGGGTGCACCGGCAAGATGGTCACACAGAATGGCGACCGGTTTTATCGATGTGACCAGAACGCCGACCACCTCATCGACTATATTGTCGATAAAAACAGCCCGGCCGACATCATCATCTCAACACCGGATTCCATGCACCGTAGGTTGATGGACCAATACGGGAAAGAGAATATATGGGACGGGAAGGACGTTCTTCCAAAATTTATCGTCTTTGACGAGGCCCACATCTATTCAAACCAGTCAGGGATGCATGTCGCAAATATCGTACAGCGACTCCGGCAGAAGATCCGGTCGAAGACATCCGCTGAACCGATATTCATTGCATCAAGTGCAACCGTCGGTGCCCCTGAAACGTTTGCCTGCCAGCTCTTTTCGACGGATAATGCTCAGGCCATCAGGCCCCGAGATACAGACCTGGAGGAGATAGGACGTGAATATGTGGTTTTTCTCAAAGCCACCAATCCCCGCAAGATCCTGATCCCCAAGCCCGGGGAGGAGAAGGAACGACTCACTATCGCCACAAATCTCTCTGCGATGATACAGACCGCCTTCTGTTTCTACCATACAATGCTCAAGATGAAAGAAAAGGACCGGATCATTGGATTTGTCGATTCCATTGATATTATCAAGCGCCTCGGAGACAAACTCTGTGATGCCGAACGACAGAGGAAACTCTATCAGTTACGGACCCCGGATCACAAGCTTGACACGGCTCTGAATCGCAACTGCCCCCATGTGGCCTGTGAGACACTTCCACCCAATCCATACACCAACCGCTGCCAGGCCTATCTCGACGGAGAGTGCTGGTGGACGATGGAGGATCGTGATACCTCCCCGATGGATATCCATGTCCACAAATCGGGCAACACCTGCAATTGCCAAAATAAAGAGGTTAAAACCGACGATTGGGACATGATGATCACTACCTCCTCGCTGGAAGTAGGGTTTGATCATCCGGCCATCATCGGAACATTCCAGTATAAGGCTCCGATGAATATCCCCGGATTTGTGCAGAGGATTGGGCGGGGCGGGCGTTCTCCGTCAGATATGCCCGTCTCAGTTGTGGTGCTTGGATCGCACCCTCTCGATAATTTTTACTTCCACCACACCACGCTTCTGACGGATCCCGGGTCAGATAAACTGGAAATACCCATAGACCCGGCAAACAAGTATATCAAAGCCATGCATGTCGTCTCGTTTATTTACGACTATATCAGTACACATGCATATAAGCGTGACCTCAGGGTCCATTACTATAATCTCGATGTGAAAGAGACGCTTCAGCTGATTAAAAACAATAAAGACCACATTATCAAAGAGGTGATCGAAACATTCCAGATCAGTCCGTCAGATGCCAACCAGATCCTTGAGCATCTCTGTGCCTATTATCGATCCTCGCTTGAACCTCTCGAACCGAGTCGTGAAGAGAGTTCATTTATCGACCTCTGCCGGTACGACAAAGAGAATCAGGGGCGGGGCATCGAAGAAATCAAAAACGAGATTCTCAGGACAATCATTCAGATGGGAGGGCAGATATGAACCGGGAAGAACAGATTTCCAGATTGCGAGCCGCCCATAAGTACTGGCAAAAATTCGGTCATGGACCCGGAAAATTCAGTTATGCCTATATGCACCCCCCTGATCTCTTCGGCCTGGACCCGGCAACGGTCAAACCCTACTGTGTTCCGGCGAATTTTATTCCGGAGCGGGTCGGGGGAACGATCGCCATTGTTCAGCGCACAGGAGGAAGGCAGCAGAGGCTTGATGCCGAGGGAAAAGAGTTCATTTTGAGCAATTTCTTACCCGGGGGCTACAAGAAACGGTGGGGGTTCAAACATTTCCGTGCACTCTGGCAACCGAGCAGCCGTTTACAGGGTGCTTCAAAGATCGAGCAGACATTTAATTATGCAAAAGTCGTCGCTTTGAATGAGATATATGCGCATGAAACCTTCTCGCCTCTCGGTCTTCCGACAGAAAGGACCTCGGTCTACTTCCCTGAAACGGTCTATGTCGAGGAGATAGAACCCCATGGCACGTTCTATTGGAACGATACAATTCATCTGCTGACGCAATGCCGTACCGAAGGCACCACCCATGAAGCCAAACGGGATCCGATATCTTCACCCTTATGGGAGACCGTTCCCCTCTGTGTTGCCGATATAACAGGAATCGGTGGAGACACCGATCCCTTAACCTTCCAACAGGGTTCCCTTCTGCAATCTGCAGCATATATTCCTGATTTCAGACTGGCACGCTGTTATTATGCAAACTGCCTTCAACTCTTCACCAGCGGCCAATCAATCACCAGACTCATTCCCTTCTACCATGACAGTGATGATCGGTATGCCCTCATCGGCACAGAACATATTTCCCAGGCCGTTGTTTTTACGATTGACCTCCGGCCATATCTCGAGAGAGCCATGGCAGATGTGGCATCAGACCCGGTGTTGCAGAATGACCTGAGACTTGCCTATCTCGGCTTGCTGCTACACACCTCTGTTCTCCAGAAAGAGGGACTGCTGGGCTCACTCTATGACGTGGAATGGTGCCTCGATTTCCTGTGTGGTGTGGAGTATATTCTGAAAGAGATGAAACCGGACACCGACCTGCGTGCATTTTTCAGACGTGATCTGGATGAACAGAAAAGAATAGTTTCACAACTGATTCCACAGGAGAGCGAGATCAGGCTCCGTCTTGCCGGGTTCACCCCTGAACGACGGGGCGAAATCAATGAGATCCTCGAGAATCACCAGAAAAGACTCTGCGCACTTGTTGAGGAGGCATTCAACGAGGCCTCGTTTAGAGGGTTCATTCAACAGGTTCTCTCGCAGACCATTGAAAAAGCGATCCAGGTCTGGAGCCAACAAATATTCAGTGTGGTCGGTGAAGGACTCACATTCTGGTCTGATACCAGTGATGAAGGAGGGAAATTGCGTGTCTATGCCTACGACACCTACCAGGGAGGAACAGGGATCGCCCGTGAATTTTATGGAAAGATCCAGGTTCTTGCCGCCGAACCTGCCGACAGCATCAATGATCAGATCAAGCAAGCCATCCAGTGTGACGTAGATATTGGGGATGCGGTTATCAGATGGATATTCAAGAAATACAACACGCATTTCCTCTCCGGGGTGTTTTTAGAGGATAAAGATCTGCAGGATCAGGTGATCAACAATGCACTTGACGATCTGGAGGAACTCCAACATATCTCACTCGAAGACAAAAAGCGAGATGATATTCGTACGTTTGTCAGGCTTGATCTCAAACGGCTCACGACGTCTGAAGATCTGATCGCATTCTACCGGGAGCTTGTGCTCGGCTACGACCGGTTGGAGGTGTTTCTGAAGAGGACACCGAGGGGTGTTGACCTGCTTCTCTATTGTTCCGCCCACCCGTTCTATGACCCGCGGGCCCTCAAGTTGTTCGATGAATTCCGCGCAAGGCATAAAAGCGATCTGGCCGAAATTGCCGCACGGGTCGATGAAATCGTGCCTGTCTGTATAAATGCCTGCCCGGAATGCATTGATCTTGACAATCAGTATGGAATGACATCTGCTCATTATGCACATCGTGACAAGCGCCTGCTCCTGAATCTGCTGGACGTGATCTGATTGACTGGAACATATGTTCCCTTTGATACGCTGGTGAAAGAACCGGAGGCCTACAAAGACCAATGGATTCAGAGCCGGGCCCGTTTATCCTCGCAGCCCTACTATGCAACGACTCAGGGAGGGCCGAAGTATCTGCTGAACCTTGAGGTGCCCTCTGGATACCGACACGATATCAGGATTGTAATCTGGGAACATCCTCCCTCCTGGCTCCCCTACACCGAAACCTCACCGAACCTCGTCTCGCTCTTCGGGAGCGATGATGAAGAGTGTAAAAAGATGTGCCATCTCTTCAGTCAGGGAGAGGAGGTGTTCTTTGAGGGTTTTCTGAAATATTCTGCCGGAATATTCTGGATAAATGTCGAACGGATTCTCATTGCTCATCCTTCCATTGCAATCGGACCACGGGAGATCATTGGCGCACTTCATTGTCCGAGGATCTATTATCTTGAATATATCAAAAACACCACGGACAATATTCTCAGAAGGCCCGTGAAACAGATTTCCCGTGGAAACGTAGTCCACAGCATCTGCGAACATCTCACCCTATCGGGAGAGATAGTCCACCTTTCTGAGATGGGGGGGAGGGAGAGAACGGGAAGACTGCGGGAGATCGTCGAAAATGAGACAAATACGACGTTCAGAATGAGCTCTGCCCTCCACCTTCTCGCAGATGACACGCTTGAAAGTGTCCAGAAGGATGCATATTTCCATCTTAAAGATCTCACGCAGGAAACAGAGGTAGCAGATTTTTTCAGGGGAAGAAATGTGGTCACCGAGCGGATGGTCAACCAGCTCTATGGATTTTCAGGTGTGCTCGACTTTCTTATTGATGGATCTGTTCCGGTAGAACTCAAAACCTCCTCTCAACTCCATGAAGAACACCTGATCCAGCTCAAGGTCTACCTCCTTGTGAGTTATCTGGACTCAGGCAATCGCATGGGGCATCTCATGTATTCGAAGTGCGTAGAATCGAGGAGTTCAGGTGAGTGTCGTCACATTCACCCTGTAGAACTGACCGAAGAAGATATCGACGCCATTCTTTATGGCCGTCACCGTGTTTTGCTCATGAGAAGAGGGATGCAGCTCCCATCCCCCCAGAACATGGACTGTGAAGAATGTAGATATCGGCGTCCTTCTCCTTATTCTCTGCAAAAAATGTATCCTGCGTGTTCATTTTACTGTCAGACTGAACGATACTGGGATTGTTATTTGTATGATGAACACGGTCAGATTACAGCATTATGCCCGCTGTTTGATGACTGCGAACTCAAATTTTCCTACTTCGATACAGAGATCATCGATCATTGGAACAAGATGAGAAAGGCCATCTCGGCAGAAAACGAAGAGTTGACCCTCCTTGCCAGACAACTTCGCAACCTCCCCGAAGAAACGCTTCGGATGGGCGGTCAGAAAGTGAGCAATCTAAAACTTATGACCAGATCTGATCAGGTCTGTATCTTCAGTTCTGATGAGGCCCTCCCATGCCTCGATTGCATTCCTGGAGATAGGGTGTCGATCTCGACGGAAGATGGAAAAAACACCTATTCTGGAACTCTGGCTGGAATAGGCCTCAATGAGGTGCAGGTCCTCTTCGGCGGTTCTCCCTCTGAAGAGTTCTTTGGATCACCCAGATATGCTCTTTCCAGAGATTATTCTGAGAAAGCGATCATGCGGTATCTGCTCAGGGTGAGTGATTATACTGAGCGCAATCGGCAGGAGATGCGCCTCTCCTCCGGGTCCCGGGGACAAATCCTCGAAACGCGGGCACTGAAAGAGTATGATCCAGTGGCTGTGGCCAAGGATCTCTTCAGGAGCAAACTGGTTGCGATCCATTCCCCATCCCAGACCTCTGATGTCGAACGATGCGTGGAAATTCTTGGCCACCTTTCAGAGAAATTTTCTGTTCTCGTTGTTCTCAGAAATCGATCGGAGATTGAGGAGTTTGTCCAGCGATATCCCAGAACGCACGATCTCCTCATCATCGATCGAGAGGAAGATTTCCCACCCAAACCCAGGGTCTGTGAGATCGGAGAGAATAATTCCCCCAGAGATATTCAGGAAAAAATATCTCTGTCGCGTGTGATCATCACCGATATTGGATTCCTTCAACGCTCTCATTTCTTTGAGGCTCTCTCACATCCAGAAAGGTCGTATTACTTTGATTATGTGTGTGCAACAGGGGCCGAACAATTCTTTGAACCGATGTTTTACTATATCAAAAATCTGGGATATTCAACGCTTCTCATCGGCGATGCATTCAGGATGTCGTACCCGGTGCGGAGTCGAGAGGCTCGCTCACTGGGGCTTGAGGAAAGGCCCTTTGAGCGACTCGTCCTCTATGATTCATATTTTGAGTCAAAAGATTACGCGGTCTACCATGAGCCCTTCAGGCGACTCCCCGGGAGTGTAGTTCGAGCCTTCGAGAAGATCGATTCGGAGATCTCCTCAGAACGGATTGACGGGAACCTCACATATATTGATGTAAAGGGACATGAGAGGTCGGTTTCCCGTGTCGACTGCCTCTATCAGATCTGCATGGGAGATGAGCGGATGAACTACCAGATGGTCATCGAACCTGACCGCGTTCTGGATGCCGCAACGATAGAGACTCTCCTTGACAATCTTACGAAACACTCCATAAGCAACTACGGCCCCGGAAGTTCGTTCCAGGTTGGGGAGTGTTCGTGCAGGGTCGTCCAGATCGATCCGCTCGGGAGTGCGAATGCGTCGGATCCGAAGGAGAATGTATCTGTCGTGATCCGGATTCCGATCTCATTGTCTGAAACCCTTCAAGAACTGCTGTATTCGAATGAGGAGGAGGCAGATGAGATCATTGCACTTCTGAAGGCGATGTCCCCGGATGAACAAAAAGAGACGGCCGTCATCACACCGTTTATCTCGCAGGCCTCGCTTCTGAAGAAACGGTTGTACATGGCCGGGATCGGTTGCGTCTCGGTGTGGCTCCCCTTCCAGGTCAGTGGCCGGAGTTTCCGTTCATGTATCATCTCGCTTGTGAGTGCCAACGCAGAACGGGTCATCAGGTACCCACTGACCGATCCAGGTGTGCTGTATACGATGTTTACCTCTGCTGAAGAAAATCTCATTGTTGTGGGGGATAGAGAGACGATTGGACAGAGTAGATTGATTGCAGAGATTATTTCAGAAAATCGTTCTCCGGATGAGATATAATGTCATTTCATACATCAGAACCGGATGAAGAGATTGTGAGGATGATCTAGGTGAGTATATCTATCAACAGACGGCAAATTTATGATTTGATCAACTCTCAGCAGGTAGTCTCGAATGGCCGTCTAGTGAGTCATTTTGAAAAATTTGATCCAAATAGTTACCGGATTCTGGAGAGGCCCTTATCCCAACTGCTCATCGATGATCTTATAGCCGGTTCGTGGACTATTGAGGAGTTCGTATCAAAATATGGGATTGATAAACAGGATATTAGAAATGTACTCAATCCCCTCATGGATGATGCTTCAGTATTTGAGGAAGGATACATTCCCCGCAGAATAATTCCAAACGATCAAAACGGACATCGTACACGTTATAGATATTCTTTTATCCCAATTCCTATTCAGGCTCGAATATTTGACCCCTCACTTGGATTTAGCCTCCTGAAATGGTCAGATATTTTACAAGATGAAGACATACCTATTAGTGCTCCATATGAAGTAAAAAAAGAAGATTATTTTCAGAATCTAACCTCATATTGGGGGATCCCAGAGGATAAAATTCTGAATCATTTTAACTCAGAAAAGACACTTTTTGTTAACACGGTATATGGACCCCTGCCAGTGCTCAGCAATCCTATACTCTACCAGCAAATCCTGGACAAATTTACACAGAGTACAGAAACTTTAGCACAGAAATCTTACAAACGGATCTTCAGTACAGAATATCGATATTACTGGGCATTTTTAAATCAAGGTCCGGGTTCAATAACTGATCTTCGTTATTGTGTTGTAAAACTTCACGATATACTGGAATATTGTAGGGAACACACTCTTGTGCAAGAATATAGGCGGTTTCAGGAGATCAACAGAAATCTCTTAAAAATGATTACTCTAAATCCGAAAATGACGTCTCTTCCCCCAGCAGAGAGAGCACAAAAAACAACAAAATGGACCCAAAAAATTCAAAAGACAGAATTTAATAAAGATTTACAGCAACAAACCCTTCAAACAATATCAGATCCAATAATCGCACCAAAAAATTGTGATGACAATATGGACCCTAATCCATTAATCCATTCTATCATCTCATCTCTTCACTCCTCCGACCTCAAAGTTAAGATAGAGGCTATAGAACAACTCTCTAACCTGAAAACCGATGAAGCTCTGAATCTACTGCACCAAGAAGTATTTCGATGCAACCAGGCATTTGCTGTCTATGCAACTGAATGCATTAGCACATTCCCCCTCTCCCGTACGCCTGAGGTACTTGCAGATATTCTGCATTCAGTCCCACATCCCAAAGCCCGTGCTACTGCTGCACAGGCCTTGTCTGGCCTGAATACTCAAGCATCAGTCATGGCCCTTGGAAAGGGGCTTTCTGATTATAATACTCAGGTTCGAGAAGCCTGTGTTCGATCCCTGGGGATCATTGGTGGTCCACTGGCCATTAAGATTCTTAAAAACCATATGGAAACCGAGAACTCAGTGGTTGTTCGAGAGGCAATTGAAAGGATTCTCAAACAATAGAAATAATGTCAGAAAGACACTAAATAAAAATTTTAAAGGAGATGAAGTAATCCCACATTCTCCGCAGGTCTTTGATCACAAATAGTAATTTTGGCTCTGTTGAAATGCTTCCCACAACCCCTAGCTATTGCCTGAACATCGATGGAGGAAAGTGGCATGAACCCTAAAAGGGGGTTTTCAACAGAGCCGTAATTTTCGTACTCCTTCCCAAGCAACCAGAGTATCTTCCACAATTCTAGCACCATATTGGTAAAAAGCACTTTAAAGCCCACTATTGCACTGAAAATCAGTTTCTTGACTCCCCAAAAGAGGAGGATGGTCCATTAAGGAAAGAACACATCAGCAGATAGACACCGTGGATTCAAACCAGATTATCTTTCTCTGTGTTATGCCGCCCGATAAATGGGTAGTGAAATGCGCGAGCGGCATGTGTTGAAAGGCGCACGTACGGTTGCTGAAAGGGGGAAATATGGCAAAATCTTCCCCCTATTCGACTTACACGAGGGGATCTAGATCCATTCAGGACGTTTTCAACCTCGGGGTTTGCGCCGCTCGTTCGAGCGCGCTCACCTCCGGCATATCGCCGTAAATACACACACTATTATTAAGAATACATTAGATCTTCAGATTGTATTAACACATGGCATAATATTTGGAGGGGGTCCCTCCTCCATTAGAGGACATATGGGAAACAATATATGACCCCACATTATATCATAAATCGATGCTCCTAGATAGAGTTACATTTGTTACTCTATCATCCGTTAAAATGGGAGTATATGTTCTCACGTTGATTCTGTATTTCTCTCCCCTTGCATCTTTCATATTATCATTGCCATTTATATATTTACAGCATTCTTTGGCACTTTGAGAGTGATCAATGGCAATTAAATACAACTCTACCGGGTTTGAATCAATTTGGCCGGATCTTATCAATCCATCATAATACATCTTAAGTTGGTAAACATCTTGGGAATTCGTTTGATCTGTTTTCAGTTCATATATTATAACCTTAGATTTCTGATCATTTTTAATCTTAAACCAGAGATCAACAACTGCGTCATTAAATACTTTTGTTTCCTCTCTGTGCATTTCTCCAATTAAATCATCAGCATACACACTCTTCAAATTCTCAACAATTAGGTCTAGTATATCTTTGTGATTTTTTTCGTTTTGTTTAGGATCTGGCTTTAGTCCTTTTTCTTTCCGTAATTGGCATATAAGATCTTTAAATAGATCTGTGTCAACATCGACATTTGTTTTATTGTTTCTCGTTGAGAAGTTCTTATCTAGTTTCAATTCACCAATGACATTATTAAAACTTACATCTCGATGTAGGTCATCCCAGAGAATATCCCATTCCATTGGTTTAACGAGCCTATTTCTAACAAAAATATCAATTCCAACCTTCCCATTACTCAATGGATAATAGTGATCCAAAATTTCGTATTCCTTATGTTTTTTTCCATCTTGTTTTAATGCCCTACCATGGATTAACTCTGCTTTTGCCGTTATTTTTTCTCCACTAGATGGTACGCCAGCATCTACATAGAATGTTTTTCTTTTAATTCCAGAAGTATTGTACTGGTGCTCCCAAATTTTGATTGATTTGTCCTCTGGATCGGTATATTTTTCGCTTCCATAATCAAATTCCTCGTTTTCTTGGTTTATTACATAGATTTTCAAACTTCTGTCGCTATCTAAAATATTCCTATATGTTATCATAACATGTTCTCTTAGGCGGTCAACTAGCTTGCTAAAGTGTTTGATGTTCCCTCGATTCCTATGGGCACCACCTAGAAGGACAGACCGAAGTTTTGAGTTTTTCACTTCTGTCCAAATTGTTGTTCCAGTTTGGCGATTTTGAAGTCTTTTTGTATGAATATATTCATTCCAGATACTATCATCAATAGGTTCTAAATCCATCTCACGGGCATATGGACCCTTGATTTGCCAAATACCATCTTCAGATTTGCTCATTATACGAAATTTTTCTAATTCTCCATCTTGAATATAAGATAATGCATTTTTTAGACCGAAACCATGTTCATTCAAATCTCCTGGTTTTTCTGGTCTTCCACCAGGATTCAAAAGAACCTTGCGAAATGTTTCGTAGTCAATTCCACAACCATTATCACTTATATACAAATCATGTTTATCTGTTCCCATTTTGATAAATACTTCTATTGTTGGGTTTGTTGGCCTATTTAATCCCCCAGGAGATAGGCAACTGGATATGGCATTATCAATAATTTCAAATATGGCATGGTGAAAATAAAACTCTCCCCCGGAATGACCTAGTCCTCGCCACCAATTTTGATAATCTGTAATCATTGGAGTTACTTTTGTTTTCTCTCTTGTGATATCAGTATTTTCAGGCATAATACGTCATTGTATGTCATTCTATATATCCCCAACATATGACGTTATTGTGCAGATTCAGGCGGCGATCGGTGATGGATCGTCGAGCAGTCAGATCTCCGTATCCGGTCACTAGATCCGGATGAAACCGGAGTGACAAAGGGACGATCTCCAGATAACTATGCCCATGCTAGAATCGGTTGCACACGTGCCGCAACAATTCTTGTCGAGAGGCATGTGCTTTCACCAGGAGTCATGGATGATTCACCAGAGTCATCAACTCTCATTCATATCTTCAAGCACCCCCAGATCAACCCCCTCCCTCCCTTTCGAGAGGGCCTCGTCGATCGCCTGCCCACATATCGTAATAATCCGTCGTGCGTTCCCATTGCCCTCCACGAAGATCCGTTGCACACTTTCTTCAGTGAACGGCTCAAGAGAATCAGATTGATTCGGCCTGCAGGTATTGAGGTATTCAGTGATCAGGTGAACGACTGAATTCTTATCCAGAGGCTTCAAGTTGGCTTCTTTTGCGATACGATCAGAAAATGCATGATATTCGGCAACAAGTGGCTCCCATACCTCTGGCGCACAGGCGATGATCATTGAAAGACCCAGAGGATTGACATCAATCAGGTGCCGGAGGGCATTGAGCATATTCTGTTTTGTCCTGGCCTGAAGTGTTTCGATACATTCGAACTCGTCGATGAGCATGATCATCGGCGAATGACCGATCGCTTCCAGTGTCGTCTTCAGTGCCATAAACGCCCGCTGTGCATGATGGGCCGTGATGTTCGAGGTCAGATGCAGTTCTCTCCGACGTGAATACTCGATAGACTCTCCACTCAGCCACTCCCATGAGGTGTAAGCATTCTCTTCATAGGAGAGGTTCAAAAATGCCCGGGAAAAATCAGGGTACCTCGTCAGTTCGGAGAGCCGAACATATGCCTGGGGGACGATGTCAGAGAGCAAGACCTTTCCCTTCTCAATAGCTCGCCAGCCCATTCCCGGTTGAATGTCTTCCTCGATCGTTCTGTTCATCGAAAGTTCCTCACAGACCGTGCCGATATATTCCTGCGAACATGATTTCAAATACGCCGAACCGAGGTCGTAGATAAAATCCCGGTATATATCCAGAAAAGACTCCCCAGGTTGGGCAACATATCCTGCAACCGGTTTGAGGGCCGAACCTTCAAAAAATTTGTTCTGTATCTGAGCCTGAATAAACTTCAGGGTGTGACTCTTGCCGTTGCCATAGGATCCGGTGAGGATCAGGTGATTCGAGTGGCCGGTCGAGAACACCGAGGATAGAACAGCACTCACCTTGCCCATCACCTCCGGTTGGCCGACGTAAATATTTGGAACCTGCTCGGGTATACCTGAATAGGGGAATGGATTCGCATTCAGCCCGAAAACTTCATAATTTTTCTTAGAAATGATAATTTTTAAATCACTCATAAAACATCCCTCGTGTGAATTGCCAGGTAATAGTACTGCTTTCTCCCGTACTCGATCCCCTGTAAATATCGATCAGATGTGAGTTCTATCGACACTCTATCGAGCATCTGAGAGAAAACAAGAGATTTTATCTTAGTGCTGGATTTTTTTGCGTGTGTAGTGATCGGAGCGCCGGCCAGTTCCCATCTTCCAATATTGTTCCCATAGAGATCGACAAATGTTGTATCAAACTTCTTTCTTGAAATTTTCAATTGCTCACAGACATATTCCCGGATCTTCGGGATCTCGACATATCGTTGTTTGAGGTTCCCGCTCCCGGAGAGGTTCAAGTCATCGTATGCGTTCAATAAGACCTTTGTAAAGGATTCACCTGTGCCATCAACGTCATAATAATGGTTGTTGAACACGTTCCGTTGAAGCGATCCGATCCTCAGTGTCCAGTCTGAGATGACAGAGAGAGCCGTTTCATTGAAGTTGAACTCCTCATCAGAGATGAGGTCCTGGAGATCGTGTAACTCGATAGGTCCGGAATTCTTCACCCCACGATAGAACGCAGCATAATATGGATACCCCATCATGAGATCATGGACAGCTCTCCAGTCGTCATCTCTGACGGCCTGTACGAACTGTCCTGTCGTCTCTGTTCTGACGTAATGATTGCCTTCCTGCGATATCAGACCCATTCGTGCCATTTCACGGAGAATTTCTTTAGATCTGTTTGCTGAAAGGGCGAAAATATCCTGAAATTGTTGGTATGATATCTGGTGCTCGTCTTCTACGCAGAACGCCGCTTCGACGACTCTCCGAAATGTTATTGGACGCAGGCTCTTTCTCATACCAGACCTCTTTTTTTTGTTTTTGCGTAGCGGAAGGCGTCGTAAACCGCGGGATTGTGCCTCAATCGTTTCTCAAGGTAGCGCTCAACCTCGTTCTCTTCAAGGGCGACTTTCAGTTTCCGTAGTTCGTGCGTGATCATCCAGAGATTGTGCATTGCAATGAGTTTTCGCTCAGAGCGCACCTCGTTGTAGGTATGCTTGCTGCAGACCGGGCATACACAGGGCAGATATGGTGTTTCAGGGATATCGGAAAATTCTGTTGTCCCTTTTTCTGGCATGAAATAGAGGCGTTTTGATCCGGCTGTGATAAATGCCGATGAATCGAAGGTGTCTGCACCCATATAGACCATGAGGGGGATCATGGCCGGCCCTCCCAGGCCAAAAACATGAAGAGGCCGATCGCCGATTCGTCGCCGTACGGCATGGATGATGTCTATGATCTCGTGATACCTTGAGCGTTTGGGGACACAGCCGCCGATTGCAAAGCCGTCAAAATCGCCCTTTTTCATCAGGTAATCGATAGTGTTCACCATCATTGCAGGATCGTTTCCTTGCAATGATGCATAGATGAGCATGTCTTCACGCTCTCGATTCTCTAGGGCAATGAGTGCATTTTTAACGGATTTTTTGACGAAATCCGCATGATTCTGGTTGTAGATGCAGTCCTCCGTGAACGTCGGCAAATCCAGTGTCGCAGCAATATCGGCGCCGACCATCTCCTGAACCCGAAGTATTTTAATGGGGTCGAGAGTGATGTTGCGACTCTTCTGCTGGAAACCTCCACTATCGACAAAGAAAACCCCATTTTCTGAAAATTTTTTGTGAAGTCCACCATCTCCCATTTTTTCATACAACGGACTGGAAAGAATGGAATACGCATTGATCATCATCGTATTCATTTCGGGAATGGTTTCCCAGTATCGGGGTGTATTCCCCTCAGCACTTTTTCCTCCGTTATGTACGGGAAAGAAGGCCGGTGTTTCAAGTTCTCGCGTGGCTGTCTGAATTATTTTGATTTGTGCCATGTCATTCAACAATTAGTCTAGCAAATAAGTAGACTACTCATATGTATAAGTAATTTTTCCTCGATATTGAACATAGGAATGGCCCAATCAATCCCCAAAAATCTCCTTGAGAAATTTTCCCAGCTTTATTTTGTAAAAAAAGGTGAAAATTTCACGCATACAGATGCTCAAACGATACTTAACATCTCAAAATCTTATGCTGGTCAGGTACTTCCGATTCTTGTAAAGTCTGGATGGATCGTTTCCCATCGCTTGAGCGATGACCGTCGTAAGAAAGTGTACGAGTTCAAAAATCCAAACATAATCGTTGAAGAGATCGGTAAGGATTTGGATCAGGGAATTAACACCAAAAAAGATAAGAAAAAATAATTTTGAGCTTCAGTCCTGTATTAAAATTGAATATGAGGATTTAAAAGAAATCGGGGGCTATGAGGCATGGACACTATGACCTGTCTGTTCTGCAGTCCTGTGCCCTCGGAGGTCATCCTCAAAAACGACCTCTGCTATGCCAGGTACGACCGCTACCCGGTGAACCCGGGCCACCTGCTGATCATCCCGTTCAGGCATTTCCCCGACCTCTTCGACGCCACCGGGGAGGAGGAGGCCGCCCTCCTCGCCCTGGTCAGGGAGGCGAAGGCCCACCTCGACCGCGAGTTCAACCCCAACGGCTACAATGTCGGCGTGAATGTCGGCCAGGCAGCCGGGCAGACGGTGATGCACCTGCACATCCACCTGATCCCCCGGTACCGGGGGGATATCGAGAACCCGCGGGGCGGGGTGCGGGGGGTTATTCCGGAGAGGAGGGTGTATTGAGGGGAGAGGGGGAGAGTATATGCCCTGCGCCATGCGGTGTTTGGGATCAAAAAAATCCATACTTTTTATGGGCCTGCTCGATCGACATCACCGCGAGGATCAGCACTTCTTTTTCCGGT
>ENA-ORXD01001153-ORXD01001153.1-sediment-metagenome-genome-assembly--contig:-NODE-1153-length-24183-cov-4.707210_pt1 | contig 24183 bp, 25 predicted proteins | sample MGYA00237862_ERZ511471 | MGnify/ENA metagenome assembly ERZ511471
GACACCGGCCTTTCAAGCCGGCGGCACGGATTCGAATTCCGTTGGGGGCACCACTTCCTTCTTTCCCACGCATCTCGCCGCTCACGCCCCTCGAGAACGCAGCGGTAGCGCCGTCTGGTGCTAACCGCGTCCGGGCACGGGCGATGTCGATCAAGCGTTCGGCAGTGGCTTGATGTCCTCCATCGGCTCGGCGATCGTCTCTCCCGAGCGCCCGGCGAGAAGCATGAGCTCAAGGAGCTGATCCCGGGTACCCAGGACCACGAGCACGGTGAGCGGCTCGATCCGCAAGTCCGCCCCCGGCCTCGTGATCAGTTTGGAGCGCGGCGCGTGCGAGGCGAGCACGCTGATACCCAGTCGCGTCTCCAAGTTCGCTTCGGCCAGCGTCATCCCGGCGACGGCCGAACCGTGGCTGATCTGGACTTGTTCGATGAAGAGTTCGAGCCCGCTGGCCGTCGAGACTTCCTCGATGAAATCCGCGACGTCCGGGCGGATGAGCGTACTGACCATGCGCTTGCCCGCAATGCCGAACGGCAGGATCACGCGGTCCGCGCCGGCGCGTACCAGCTTTGCGGCGGACTCCTCATAGGCTGCTCGAGCGACGATTTTGACGTCGGGCCGCATCCCGCGGGCCGTCAGAGTGATGTAGACGTTCTCCGCGTCCGAACTGGCGCAGACGACGATGCCGCTGGCGCGAGAGATGCCGGCTTCCCGCAGAAGCTCCTCGTCCGCGGCGTTGCCCGTGAGCGCCAGTTGTCCCATCTCGCGCAGCCGCACGACGATCGCGTTGTCGAGCTCGATAACCACGAAAGCGAGTTTCTCGGCGAGTAGTTCGTGGACGACGCCGGTGCCGACGCGTCCGTAGCCGCAGACGATGATGTGATTGCTCAGTTGCTCCACCATGTGCTTCCGCCTTCGTTCCGCGAGATGGGCTTGCCACTCGGCCGAGAGGACAAACTGCGCCGTGTTGCTGAGCACGTAGGCTCCAATGCTGACGCCGGCGATGATCAGGCCGACCGTGAATAGACGGCCGGCGGGAGAGAATCTGTGCGGGATCTCACCAAACCCGACCGTGCTGATGGTGATGACCGTCATGTACAGCGAGTCGACGACGGTGAGTTCCTCGATGCGGCGGAAGCCCGTGACGCCGACGACGACGAGCACCGCGAGGGCGATGCTGGCCGCAGAGAATGGTCTGCGCAGAGGGCGCCTTGCCCCGGTAGGCTTGATGCGCCGTCGTGATGAACTGAAGGTAGGCTGACGGCGGGATGAATCGCGATCGATCAGCATGTTCTGGGATGGCCTGCGGCCTCGCGCGAACTGGCCAAGCTGTGCTCCCGGCGGCGGGTGGTCCGGAGATGTAGCTTGCCGATCATGGCCGGGGCTGCGGCTCGTGTCAACGATGCGCGCTGTGCGTGGGTGTCGCCTGGACGCCTCGTGTGTCGAGTATCATCGGCGAGTGACTCACGCTTGGGAGGTTGGTATGGCTTCGGCAGAGATCGACAGCGGGATCTGCGGCTTCAGCGCGACGGTGCGCACGCGCGCCGACGGCAAGACCATGCGCATCGAGATCGAGAGCGACTGCCCGCATGTGCAGTCGCTGGCGGAGGAACTCACCTCCGTTTCGCCATTCGCCGAGATCAGCTTCCGCGGCGAAGGGCCGGAGACACTTCGGCTTGCCGCCAAACATCTGGCGCATGCCGCCTGTCCAGTACCGGTGGGCATCATCAAGGCGATCGAAGTGGAGGCCGGCCTGGCATTGCCGAGGGAAGCCAGCATCAAGATCTCTCGTGACTGAGGTTGTGGTCTCGTCGCGCCGTCTGGCGCGACGGCCGGGGAGGGGACTGCTTGGCGACGTGCGGACCGCTAGCGTGCCAGCCGGAACCGCCAGACGGCGATCGCGAACAACCCGATTGCCCAGAGCAGCGCGACGCCGAAGGCCGGCAGCACCTCGGGGACGCCGAAGCCGCGGAGCACAATGCCGCGCAAGCCGTCGAGGATCCAGGTTGTAGGCAGGAGATGGCCGACGGTCTGGAACGTCTCGCCGGTGATCTCGAGCGGGAACCAGGCCCCAGAGAGCGCGGACACCGACATCGAGACGAGGACGGTCGACGCAATTAGGGCCTGCTCGCTGGCGAGAAGCGAGGCGAGCAGGAGGCCCAGCGTTGAGGCTACGAGGGACAGCGAGACCATCATGAGGAAGAGCGCGGGCGGCGAGTTCAGGTAGTCGACGCCGAAGAAGAGCTGACCGGCGCCGATGAGGATGATCTGCTGGACGAAGGTCAGCGCGAACATGCCCGACGCCTTGCCGGCGATGAGTTCCCAGCGCCGGAGCTGCGTCGTCATAAGGCGCATCAGAGTGAAGTTGCGCCGCTCTTGGATAAGCGCGACACCCGCTGTGAGCATGCTGAAAAGGATGAAGTTGATCAGCATGCCGGGCGAACTGAGGGCGAAGCCCGTGGGAACGCGGCCCGAGGCGGTGCCGGCGGCGACGAGCTTGACGGTGGCTACGGGGTCCGCGAGCGAATCGGCGGCGACCGTTCGCGTGATTCCGAGTGCCGCCGTCTCCTCCTCGGGGTTCATCACGGTGACGGCGGTCGCGGCGCGGGCTGCCGTTTCGGCCGTCACGACTCTGCCCGCGGCCGCAAACACCTCGGTGAGCACTGACTGGACGCCCGAGGAGCCCGAAACGCCCACCAGCGTGAGCTCGGCTCGTGAGCCACCGGCGAGCGCGCTTGAGAATCCGGCCGGAATGAGGAGGGCAGCGGTCACGCGGCTCTCGTCAACTGCTGTCTCCGCATCCGCTGCGGAGAGACTGGTGACCTTGACGACGGTGGAGGCTGCGAGGAGCGCGACGAGGTCTTGTGCCGCCGCGCCGCCGTCGGCGTCGTTCACGGCGAGCGGGAACCGGTCGCTCGTACTGCCGAACAGGATGCCGAAGAACGCCGTGAAGGCGAGCGGCATGATGACCGTGAAGAGCAGCACGAGGCGATCTCGTCTGGTCTCGAGTAGGTCCTTGGCGGCGAGAATCCACACACGCTTCATGGCGACCTCAAGCGAACCGCTTGCGAAAGCGCCAGATGGCGACGATGAAGAAGACGAGCGCGAAGGCGAAGGTGACGAGCAAGCTTAAGGCAATGTCGCCGACGCTTCCGCCGCGCATCGTTGTGTCCCACGCCCTCAGGAGCCAGCCGTTGGGGGTGAGCCTCTGGAGGGTCGCGTAGATGCCGGTCGTCGCGACAGTGCCCACGAAGTTGCCGCCGACCAGAGCGAGTATGAGGTAGACCCCCGAACCGATGGCTCCCGCCTGCCCAGGGGTGCGCACGAGCGAGATGATCAAGAGCGCGAGGCTTGAGGCGACGACGGCGGCCGCGACCGTCAGGGCAGCGACGGCTCCCGGGCTGCCCCAGCGGATGCCGAAGATCAGTCGGCCGGCGACGAGAAGGATCACCGCCTGCGCGGCCACCGTGACAAACACGCTGACGAACTTGCCGCCCAGAATCGTGCGGCGAGGCGTCGGGGTCGTGAAGAGGCGCGAGAGCGTCCCGGCCTGGTCCTCGTCGAGGATTGTGCGCGCCACGTTGGAGGCCCCGAAGAAGAGGAAGAAGACCATCATGCCGGCGAGGATGACGGCGGTGACGCCGACGTCTCTCGTCTCTTTGCCCGCCGGCAGCTGCGGCGGCCGCTGAGCGACACCCAGTAGCGCCTCCGCCCCGCCATCTTCCACGTAGCGCGCCGCGGCGGCCTGCGCCGCCTGCTCGTGAGCGGTACCGTCCGCACCGGCGAGGGCCGTTGCCGCCGCCGCGGCGGCGCTCGCTCCGTTGAACGTGAGGAGCGTTTGATCGACGACGCTCTCGACGATGCTCGCGCCGATGCCTTCGGTCGGGTCTTGGTAGAGCTCGACGGTGGCCTGATCGTTCGACGCCGCCCCGTACACGCTTCGACTGAACGCGGGCGGGATAATGACAGCGACTGCGCGCGTGCCCTCATCGACGAGACTGCGTGCCCTCGCCGGCGACTCACTTCTGGACACATCCAGCAAGTCCTGGAGAGCGGAGCCTTCGAGCACGCCGGCCACGCTGTTTCCCGCGTTGGGCAAGGCCGCACCGGCGACGGTGAGGGGACCCTCATCCTCGTTCACGACGACCACCTTGATCGGCGAGATCGAAAAGGACTCGCCGCCGCCGAAGGCGAAGCCGAGCAGAGCGGCGAGCGCCAGAGGCGCGAGCAGCATCATCGCCAGCGCCGGCAAGTTGCGCGCCGTGCCGCGCAAGTCCTTCCAGGCGATGGCCGCGATCTGGATCATTCGCGCAGGGCTCGCCCCGTGAGATGCAGGAATACCATCTCGAGATTGGGCTCGGTCACGCTCACTTCGGTGATGCGAGTCGCCGCGGCGGCGGAGGTTTCGAAGAGCTGGGGTAGGACGGCGTTGGCGTCGTGCACGTAGAGCACCGCCTCCTCCTCGTCGATGGCGGCGCGGCTGACTCCCGGTACCGCGCTCCAATGGTCGACCATGCCGAGGAGGTCGTGGTCGACGCGCAGTCGCACGTGCGCCTCCTCGCCGACGATTCGCACGAGCTCCTCATGCGTGCCGAGGGCAATCATCTTGCCATGGTCGATGATGCCGACGCGGTCGCTGAGCTCCTGCGCTTCGGCCATGTAGTGGGTCGTGTAGAGGATCGTCATGCCCTGGTCACGCAAGGCCAGGATGCCGTCGAGGATGGATCGCCGGCTCTGAGGGTCGATGCCCACGGTCGGTTCGTCAAGGAAGAGGACTTTGGGCCGATGGAGCAGCGCGACGCCGATGTTGACGCGGCGCTTCATTCCTCCGCTGTACTTCTCGACGCGATCCTTCTGTCGCTCGACGAGGCTCACGAGCTCGAGAACCTCGTCCACGCGTCGTCTCAGGTCGGTCCCCGTCAGGCCGTACATCTTGCCCCAGAAGACGAGGTTCTCGCGGGCGCTCATGTCCGGGTAGAGGGCGATATCTTGGGGGACGACGCCGATTGCTTCCTTGACCGACTGAGGTTGGTCGAGCACAGAATGGCCGTCGATGAGGGCGTCGCCGCCCGTTGGGCGAAGCAGACAAGAGAGCATGGAGATCGTCGTGCTCTTGCCCGCGCCATTGGGTCCGAGAAGGCTGAACACCTCTCCCTTCTCGATGGCGAAGCTCACACCGTCGACCGCCACGACTCCGTTCGGCGGGTCGAACTGCTTCCGGAGATTCTCGACATCGACGATGCTCACGGCCCCCTCCCCGTCGACGGCGCTCTTCATCCCTTGTACCACGCGCTGCCGCGAACGTCACGTCCTGCTCGGGGATGCGCGCTACACCTGTGAGAGCCGCCGGCGGGGCGGCTGGTGGCAGTGGAAACGGCTAGATTCTGTCCGGAAGCGGGCCTAGCGGCCTGATGACGCAGACCGGTGTTTGCTCGTGGCCTTGGCCCAGGGGATTGTCGCGCATAAGGATGCCGATGAGGTCGCGATTCGCGCCCGGAGAGGCGCCGAGCACGGTGACCGCGAGGTCGCTGGCGTCGACGACTGCTACCGCGACAGGGCCGCCAACCGCTTCGCGCAGGACGTGGCTGAGCTCCTCTGCGACCCCGTCCGCGTTCTCGGGGCCGAGGCTGGCGGAGACGTTGTGCGGCGGCAGGCGGTTTGGGGTTGGTCCGTCGATCGCTTCGACTTGGCGGCCGGCGACCTTGTAGAACAGACCGCGCTTGCGAATGAGCCGGCCGAAGGCGCCGACAGCGGCCGCGGCGACTATGCGTGGGGCACCGACTTCGTCGATCGCAAGCTGCATTGTCTGCGGTGTGCCGAGGCCGAGCCCGTGCGGGGTGCGTGTGACGGCGTTGCCGAGGAATGTCGCCAGGCGAGTTGGGTGGATGTCGTCGATCAGGAAGCTGCGGCCCTGCGCCGCGGAGACAGCGTTCTCAGCGATGGCGATGCTGTCGCCCGGGCGCACGTGCGGCGCGACGTGCTTGAGGACGACCTCGCCGAGGTTGTCCCCACGGCGCACCAGGTCGGTACGAATCGGCAACCGAGCGAACACACGCCTCCGTGTGGCGGCGAAGAGGTGTTTCAGCTCGTTGGGCTTGTAGGTGTCGAGCAGACGCTGCGCCTCGACGGCCGCGCCGGCGGAGGCCAAACTGTTTGCGGCGGCCAGTAGCGCGGGAACGTGGGGGTCGGCGGCGTCCCTGATCTCGCCGCGGTGTTTCGGGCCGATGTCCGCGGGCTGGGTGAGCGCCGCCTCGACATCGGCGTCCTCGAGTACCACCGGGTTGTCGCAGAACTCGCGCAACCAGAGCTCGACATTGGCCGAGCGCCAGAAGAAGGGCGACTCCTCGACCTGACCCTTGCAGCAGGCGCGGAAGGCTTCGGCAACCGCCTCGCCGTGCCAATAGGGCCGCGCCTGAAAAGCGGGTGACTGATAGAGGCTGGTGAAGGCCGCTCGGCGCGCCTTGATCCAGCGCATCTCGGGCGTCGTGAAGCCCACCTTCCAGCGCCGCAGGCGGATCCTCTCGGGTAGCGTGCCCTTCAGCCCCTCGCGCAGGATCCAGCGGCTCCAGCCGTCGCGGATGATCGCGTTGTCCGGCATGCTGAGCATGAACTCCACGAGTTCTTGGTCGAGGTACGGCACTCGTGACTCGACGCTGAACGCCATCGCGTTGCGATCCTCGTAGCGCAGCAAGCATGGCAGACAGAACTGCAGGAGATCCTGCATCAGTCGCAGCTTGAGGTCCGTCTGCGAGCGGCCGCCTTGGGGGTCGGAGACGTGGTTGAGGAACTCGCGGCGGAGGAGTTGCCTGGTAGCCAGGCGCTTGCGGCGCTGGCTGAGCCGTCGCTTCACGAGCGGCGAGAGGACGTCTGCAGACTTCGCCGCCTCGTGTCGCAGCAGATCATACCGGCTCTGCTTCTGCAGTTGGCGCAAGTAGACGAGCTGGTACGGCACGTAGCCGGCGAGGAGTTCGTCGCCTCCTTGGCCGTCCAGAAGCACCGTGACCAGCTGGCGCGCGGACCGCATGACGCACCACTGCGCGTAGGGCCCAGTGCTGACGAACGGCTCTTCTTGGTGCCAGATGAACTCACGCAACTCGTGCATGAACTCGTGCGAGTCGGGATGCGTGTAGGTCGTGTCCGCCCCCGTTGAGGCCACTGCGACCTCGATGTAGTCGCGCTCATCGATGGGGTCGCCGTCGAAGACTGCGCTGAACGTCTTGAGCTGGCCGCGCAGCGACTCCGCATCTGGAGAGTGTTCCTGCAGCAGTTCGCTCATGAACGAGACGATGGTTGTGGAGTCGAGCCCGCCCGAGAGGCACGAGCCTACAGGGACCTCGGAAACGAGGCGACGCTCGACGCTCGTGCGGAAGAGGTTCCGGAACGCTGCCGGATCCGGGATGCCGTCCTCGTTGAGGTCTGGCGTCCAGTACCGGCTGCTCGGCAGTGGAGAGCTGAGGAGTCCGGCCTCGCTCGTCGCGAGTGGCGCCCCAAGCGGGATTTCGATCCAGGATGCCTCCGGCACGTGATAAATTCCGGCAAACATCGTCTCCTCGCGGTGGTCGTGGAGCCCGTGTTCGAGGAACTCGTACACCATCTGGTCGTCCGGCTGCGCCTTTAGGTCGCGGTCCTGGAGCAGGCCTTTGATCTCGCTCGCGAAGAGCAGACGTCCGCTGCGCGGCGAGCGCGCGTAGAACAGCGGCTTGATGCCGAAGTGGTCGCGATTGAGGATGAGCTTGCCGTCGCCCTCACGGAGGTCGACGAGCGCGAACGCCCACATGCCGTTGAATCTCGCCGCGCATTCGGGGCCCCACTCCTCGTAGGCGTGGACGATGATCTCGGTGTCGCCCTTCGTGCGGAAAACGTGGCCGGCCGCCTCGAGTTGGCCACGGAGCTCTCGATAGTTGTAGATCTCGCCGTTGTAAACGAGCCAGATCGTCTCGTCTTCATTGGCGAGCGGCTGGTGGCTTCCCGCGCGGTCGATGATGCTGAGGCGGCGGTGGCCGAGGCTTACCCTCGGCCTCTCGAATGACCCGGCGTCATCTGGTCCGCGATGGATGAGGGCGGCAGCCATGCGCCCAAGGAGTTGTCTGTCTGGTGCGCCGGCGAATCCGAAGATGCCACACATGTGCTGGTGTCTCCTCGCGCGTGGGTGGTCGATCGCTGCGGCCCGACTCTCCCGGTTGCCGCGCCGCCCAAGACTATCACACGCCGTACGGGGCGCTGCGGCCGGCCTGTACTCGCTTGTTCATTGATCCTGGCACACGGCGGTGGATACACTGCGATCATGTACATTGGCGCTCATGTGAAGGCCGCCGGCGGCGTGTGGAAGGCGATCGAAGCGGGGGTTGCCCTCGGCTGTGAGGCGATTCAGTTCTTCGCCGGGAGTCCGCGCACGTGGCGCGCCATGGTCTACGACGACAACGACGTCACACGCTTCCTGGAAGCGAGAGCGCGATCGCCGATCCGATTTGTCGTCATCCACACGATCTATCTGATCAATCTCGCGAGTGAGCGCCAGGACTTCTACGAGAAGTCGGTGGCCTCGCTGGTCGCGGCCGTCGACGCCGCCGAGCAGCTCGGTGCGGAGGCCGTCGTCACGCACGTCGGTTCCCACCAAGGGAGCGGGTTCGAGGCGGGACTCGAGCGCGTGCGCGTCGCCCTGCTGCGGGCGCTCGAGCAGAGTGAGGGCTCGACCGTTCGCATCCTCCTGGAGAACACCGCCGGCGCGGGCGGCACGATGGGTGTTACCTTTGATGAGCTCGGCGCCATGATCGCCGCCGCCGGAGGTCACCGGCGACTCGGTCTCTGTCTCGACACGGCGCACGTATTCGCCGCCGGAGCGGATCTGCGTACGCCGGCGGGCCTTGATCTGACGCTCGCTGAGTTGGACGCCGCCTGCGGCCTCGACCGCCTCGCGCTGGTTCATCTGAACGACTCGAAGGCTTCGTTGGGCTCGAATCGTGACCGGCATGAGAACATAGGCGAGGGAGAACTCGGGCTTGAGGCATTCCGTGCGCTCCTGCGACATCCGGCGCTGGCCGACGTTCCCGGCATCCTCGAGGTCCCGGGCTACGACGGGCATGGTCCCGACCGCCGCAATATGGACACGCTGCGTGAGCTGATGGCGTAGATCGGTGCATCGCGTTTGCGATCGACCGTCGTCCGTTACTGTGGCCGGTGGTCGGTGGCATAACCCAACTGAGGACCCAAAGGCCGGCGGAACCTTAACTGTGAGGTGGACCATGGAACTCGTGTCCGTGACGAGCGTCAACGACATAGGCCTGGCAAGCATCATCAAAGGCGTGCTGGAGCAAGCCGGCATTGAGGCCGTGATCCACGGAAGCGGCGCTGAGGACGCGTTTCCGCCTGGAATGCTCGGGGAGCTGAGAATCCTTGTGCCGGAGGACGAGCTGGCGATGGCGCTCGACGTCCTCGATCAATACGAGACATCTCCTGATCTCGAGGAAGAACAAGAGGAGTAGGGCGCACGCTCGACAGTTCGGCTAGGCTTCCGCGACGAGTGCTTCTCACGCAGGCTGTCTGATATGATGTGCCCTCTTGCAGCCGTTTTCGGCCCCTTGTGGGCTGCTCTCACACGGGGGTGACGATGTTTGGACGCATCTTCGGTCGTGGCAAAGACGAGCCCGAGGCGGCAGTCTGCGCCATGTGCGGCCGTACCCTCCTCGCTGGTGAATGGACACGGAAAGTGACGGGTCCGAACGGCGAGGAGCGGCTCGTATGCTCCTTGTGCGGGCCCGACCTGCCTCTCGACGACCGCGATCTCGACGTCCGGTCGGAGGTCGTGCTCGCGGCCGCTGCGGAGGTGCCCGACTCAAGCACCGACGGGCCTGATTCACACGCCGCCGCCGACTCCGACACCGGACTCGACGCGCCGGTCGAGACCGGCACGGCGAACGCGCCGTCCGCTGGAGCGGTTGTCGCCTCAGAACCGGACAGCGCCGAGCCCGATGGAGTTGTCGCGCTCGAGCGTCGACTCGCGCAGGTCGAGCGCCGGTTTGACCAACTCTCAACCGATCTTGCTGAGTTGCGGGAGCTGGTCGCCAGCATCGGCGTGCGTGCGGCGGAGCCCTCGACGCAGGAGGAAGAGGCGCCGATCGATTCCTCGGAGCCTGGCGAGCGCACATGGGGTGAGACGCCGGCCGAGTTCGCCGCGCTTCTACGGAGCGACACCGCGCCTGCCGAGGCGAGCGGCGGAGAGAGCGCCGCAGGCGCGTCGCCGGAAGATGGCGCCGCTGACCAGACAGTGGCTGAGACACCGGCCGAGCCAGCGCTCCGCGAGGAACCTGCGATCGGCGAAGCGGGTGCTGCCGCGGTCGAGGATGAGGCGGAGCCCGTCGAGCAGGTTGCGGAACAGGCGACTGCGGCCGAGACCGAGCTTGCTCAGGTGTCTGCGCCGGAAGAGACGCAGCTCATGCCCGCAGTGGAGGTTGAAGAGCTCGTAGAAGACGCATCGGCCGCGGGTGGCGCTGCGTCGCCGGATTACGTGCCACAGGATGAAGAGAGTCCCGACGAAGTGACGGCGCAGGCAGATGCCGTTGTGCCTGAGTCCGATGAAGCCGAGTCGGGAGCCGGCTCGGCGGAAGCCGAGGTCGCTGCGCTAGCGCTCCTTCAGCGGGGAGTCGACCTGTTCAACGTGAGCCGCGTGCCGCGACGGATTGCAGAGACGAACGAGCAGCTTGGATCTCCCGAGGTGCGAGCAGAGCCCCTGGAGGACGATCGGGTCGCCATTACGTTCATGTGGTCGATGGGCTGGTACCGCTTCCACGTGGACACGGACTCCGGCGATGTGGACATGGCGGATCGTGGCTACGAGGAGATCAAGGGCGTGCTCTCGAACGCCGGCGTGCGCGCCGACGGCACCGTCCATTTGGCGCCGGCTCAGATCAGCCCAGCGGCTGCCCAGCGAGCCCAGCAAGAAGACGCCGCGGGTGCGGCGCGGAGCGCTGACCGGGGTTCCGCCGCGCCAGAATCGGCCAGCGCTGCGGCGCAGAAGCCTCCCGAGATCCTCAGCAAGTCCCTGCTCGGTCAGCGCAGCGACGACGAGCCTGCCGATTGGGAGAAGACGCGCGCGCGCGACTTCGATTGGGAGCGCTAGCCCGGAGTACCCCGGCGTAGCCGAGTAGCGCGAGGGGAAGAGTCTGCGACCATGCGGGTGTCGGCTGAACGGCGCTGCCGCGTGTGGCGCACACGTGCGGGCTCTTTTCGGCGGATGGCCTCACGCCGACTTCTCTCGGCGCGAGTGAGCCGAGGGACGCGAGGTGCTAGATCAACGGGGCTCCACGCGCGAGATGACGATCGCGCGAAACGGCTCGTTGCCCTCTGACGCCGTTTCGACTCGCGGATCGTCCTTCAGGTGCAGGTGGATCACCTTGCGCTCTACAGCGGACATGGGTTGCAGGGTGACGCTGGCGCCCTCGCGAACGGCTTTCTGCGCGGCCCGGTCGGCCAAGGCCGTCAGTGCGGACTCGCGCCTGCCGCGGTAGCCCTCCGCGTCGATTATGATGTGCCGCCTCTCGCGGTGCTCCCCATTGAGCGCGATCCCGGCGATGCTCTGGAGCGCGTCGATCGTGCTGCCGTGGCGGCCGATGAGGAGTCCGAGGTCGCTGCCGCTCACGTCGGCGCGGAGCGAGTCAGGGGTCTCTGTGACGGTGACAGTAGCGGCGATGCCCATGAGGCCGACGACCGTTTGGACGAATTCGCGTAGTTCCTCGGCGCTTGGGAGGCCCTCGTGCGAGAGTGGGCTGCTTCGGAGGAGGTGCGCCTCGACTTGAGCGAGCATCTTGCCGCGGCCGAACAGGCCGCCCTTCGCGCCCTCCTCTACCACGATGAACTCGACATTGCGTTCCTGGACGACCGGGACAATCTTGCGAAGCTGGTCGAGGGCCTTGCGTTTCGCCTCTTCGACTGTAGGTGCCTCCGCGACGGTGGCGAACTCCGTCTCGTCGTGGTCGTCTGGGCTGTCGGTTGGATCGTGAGGGTGAGACTCTTCCATCGTGATGCTCCGTCGGGTCGCTGTGACGGTTGGCCCGGGGTCCTAGTTGCCGGCCGGGCCGCTTGCGTCTGTCGTTGAGCCCGGCGTCTGGCCGTCGGCGGTCGCCGGCTTGCTCGTTCGCGGGGCTGGCTTGCTCGTCCGCGACTGTCCCGGCTTGCTCGTCCGCGTTTCCGCCGGCCTCGTTTTGCCTTTGCCGGCCGCGTGTTGCTGGCCGCTCGACCGGCTACCGGAGGCGCCGGCGGGCTTCTTGGCTTGGGTCTGCTTGCGCGCTGGTGCGCCGCCGCCGCCGCCCTTGTTCTGCGCGCCGGCCTTGTCTTTCGGCGCCGCGCTACGCGGCTTCTGGGATTGATCCTGTGCCGAGACGAGCGCGTCGACGATGCGACTGCGCTTGCGCGGCTGGGAGCTCACCGCGGCGAGGTCGACAGGTTTCATCGCCTTCTTGATCAGCAGCTGCTGACCGATTGTCCAGACATTGCTCGTAACCCAGTAGACGAACAGGCCTGCCGGGAAGTTCCAGAGGAAGATGACGAAGAAGAGAGGCATGGCGCGCATCATCATCTTCTGCATCTTGTCGCTCTGTGTGGCGAGCATGAGCTCGGTTGAAATGAACTGCGAGACAACGTAGAGCACCAAGAGAATGTAGTAAGGATCCGGCTCGCCGAGCTGGGGAATCCAGAGGAAGCTGGCGCTGTTGAGCGCGGCGACCGTGGGGTCCGTGATGCTGAGCGGACCGAGCCCCTTGATGGCGGCGTACAGGGCAATGAACACAGGCAGCTGCAGGAGAAGCGGCAGACAGGAAGCGAACGGATTAACGCGGTGCTCCTGATAGAGCTTCATCGTTTCCGCTTGCAGCTTGTTGCGGTCTTCCTTGTGCCGGCGCTGCAACTCCTTCATCTTCGGCTGCAGGGCTTGGAGAGATAGGGCGTGCCGGTACTGCTTCCAGGTGAGGGGGAAGAGGATCAGCCGCACGATGATCGTGAGGCCGATGATGGCGAGGCCCCACGTCCATTCGTCGCCCAATCCGAGCCCGGCAAAGAACTCCTCGATGGTGACGAGGACCCAATGCAGCAGCAGGATGAGCTGCTTGAAGGGGAAGATGTTATACATGCGTGCTCATGTGGTCCTCGCGGCAACACTTCTCGCGCCGCGGCGGCACTGGGTCGTAGCCGCCGTGACTGAAGGGGTTGCAGCGCAGCAGGCGCCAGGTCGCGAGGCCGGTGCCGCGCAGGACGCCATGCTCGCGCAGCGCGTCGATGGCATAGCTGGAGCACGACGGGTAGTACTTGCAGCGCGGCCCGAGCATCGGCGAGATGAGGTACTGGTACACCCTGATGGCTGCAATGAGTACCTTGCTCATGTGTTGTCTGCCTCCGTCAGTAGGCCGGCGCGGCGAAACAGGTCTCGCGCGGCATCGTTGACGAGCCCCTTCTCTCCGGCGTCCTCCCGAGCCAGGAGATCCAACAGCTGGGGACGCGCGATCAGCACAAGATCGTACTCCCCAGACAACTCCTGCGCACTCCTCATGAACGCCTCACGCAGGAGCCGCTTGACGCGGTTGCGCACCACGGCTCCGCCTAGCTTCTTGGAGACCGACAGCCCGAGGCGCGGGGCTTCCCCGCCGGCGTCCTGCGCGCGCTTGAAGGAGTAGAGCACGAGGAACCGTGAAGCCGTGGAACTCCCTCGCCGATAGATCCGCTGGAAGTCGGAGGAGCGCGTCAGCCGGGAGAGCCGCTGGGGCATCGCCGCCGCGAGGCTAGGCGGAGAGACGCTTGCGACCCTTCTGGCGCCGCTTCTTGATGACCAACCTACCCGCACGGGTGCTCATCCGCTTGCGAAAGCCGTGGGTCTTGCTGCGCTTGCGGGTATTCGGTTGATAGGTCCTCTTCACAGCTTCCTCGCTCGATAGCCGATACTCAGAAGGTGCAGTATAGTGGTCGCGCTGAGCCGCGGTCAATTTGGCGCGTTCGGCCCTCACGCACCGCGCCGCGCGCGCCGATACCCTGATGCAGGCCGCACCAGTACGAGACGAGGCAGATGGATGCTGCTCGAGGGTTCAATCCACAGATTCAACCTCGCCGACGTGCTGCAGTTCCTGGCGCAGACGATCGCTACCGGGGTGCTCGAGGTGCGCGACTTCGAGGAGTACGGGTTCATCTATCTCGTGGAGGGCCACGTCGAGGCTATCTCGCTGCCGATCTCGGACGAGAAGCTCGGGACTCGTTTGGTGAAGGCGGGTTGCCTGGACCCGCAGCAACTCGCCGAGATCCTCATCGAGGAATCGAGTCTCACTCGTGACGAGAAGAAGCTCAAACCGCTCGGGCAACGGCTCGTTGAACGCGGCTACACCGCCGAGGCCACCGTTCGTGAGGTCATGGCCGTGCAGACGACCGACCAGATCTTCGAGCTTGCCCACTGGCAGACCGGCATCTTCCTTTACGACGAGCCCGAGCAGATGCCCCAGTTTCAGGTGGCCATTCAGGGTAACGTGCAGGAACTCCTACTCGACGCCTATCGCCGGATCGATGAGGGTGAGGAGGCGCGCAAGGCGATCATTGGGGTCGAGCATGAGGTGTGCTACGCCTGTCCGGTCGAAGACCAGTGTACGGATGAGATCAAGCGTCGTCACCTCAAGCAGGATGTCTGCCTATGGCGCGACCTGGGGGCGGTCTTGGACGAGGGCTACGACCGCCTTCGCGACGCTCGCCAGCTCTACCGGTCTCGTGAGGACGACAAGCCGGCGACGCTGGACGCATCGTTGTCGCCGGACTGAATGGACTTACCTCGGGGAGTTGGCCGCATGCAGGCGCGCGAGTTGGCCGCACGCGGCGGCGATGCCTTGGCCGGGCGAGTGCCTCACGGTGCAGCCGATTCCGGCGCGCTGTAGCCGCGCGCAGAGCGCGGAGATCTCGTGGGCGCTGGGTCGCCTGTACGCTCCCCCCGTCTCGTTGTAGGCGATCAGGTTGAGGTGAAAGAGCGGAGCACTTAGGCGCCCCTTGAGGGCGCGCTCCTGCTCCGCAGTGTCGTTGACGCCGGCAAGCACAACGTACTCGAACATGAGCTTCCTTCTCGTGTGACGCACGTACCGCGAACACGCCGCGAAGAGGTCGTCGAGCGGGTACGCTCGATTGAGGGGCACGAGCTCTGATCGCAGGTCGTCCGTCGCGGCGTGCAGGCTCACGGCAAGGTTGAGTTGCAGCGGCTCGGTCGCAAAGCGGTCGATGCCCGGCACGACACCTGCCGTGGAGATCGAAATGGCCCGCGCTCCCAGGCTGAAGCCCTGCGGGTCGTTCAGGAGAGAGCATGCGTGCATCGTCTCATCGTAGTTGTGAAACGGCTCGCCCATGCCCATGAACACGACATTGGTGACGGGGCGCGCGTGCTCGTCTCGCGCGACGCGCGCGAAGTGGAGCACTTGATCCACCATTTCCTCGGCGCTGAGCCCGCGGCGCAGTCCGTCGCGGCCGGAGGCGCAAAACGCACAGCCGACGGCGCAGCCAACTTGGGTGGAGACACAGACGGTCGTGCGGCCGGGGTGGAGCATGAGTACGGCTTCGACGCCGTAGCCGTCACCGGTCTCGAAGAGAGCCTTGCGCGTGCGGCCGTCCGCGGAGACGAACGTCTCACACGGCCGCAGCGACACTGGCGAGAGACGCTCGGAGAGGGCGGCACGGAGCGTACGCGGCAAAACACTCATGCTCTCGACGTCTGTGACGAGATTACGGGCAATGGCCTGATAGATCTGGCGGGCGCGGTAGGGCTCTGCGCCGACGTCCGCGACGACCGCCGCGATGGTCTGGGGATCGATCACACAGTCATTGTACCGCCCCAACCGGCAAGGGATGCCCCTCGCGAGCGCGAAGACAACCGAGGGACCTGACAGACGCGTGAGCAAGGGAGCGTGATACTCATGACCACTCTCCAGATCGCCCTTGTGGCGGCCGCCGTAGTGGCGCTGGTGGTCCTCGTCGTCGTGCGCATTGCGTCGCGACGCCGCGCTACCCCAGGCGCCGGCAAGCCCGCAAGCGAGGTTCAGGCACCGTCGGCCTCGCGGTCGTTTCTCGACGAGGCCCCACAAGACACGCTGGCGGGTCTCGGCAAGGTCGACACGTCTGAGTACGTTCCCACTCCCGAGTCGGCTGCCGCGCCCAGGCCGCAGCGGGGGCGTTTCGGGGTCGCCTCGGGCGAGCCGCACGGTTCGACCGCCATGTCGTCCGGTACCGAGACACCGCTCGTCACCCATTCCTTCCTCGACGAGGCTCCCCAAGATACCCTGTCGGGGCTCGGCAAGATGGACGACTCTCGCGGGGCGCCCGTTGTCGACCCCTCCGCGCGCGACGGCGGCGAAGCGGCCAACATAGGGCGGCCGCACAGCGCCGAGAGCGCCGATGAGGCTGAGCGGGCGGCCGCAAAGGCGGACAACCGGGAGCTATCGGCGTCGCCCGCGCCGGTGGCTGCGGAGGGTGCGGCGGAGATCGCCGAGTTCCACGAGCCGGAGAGCGCACCTGCCCCGGGCATGGCGCGGGAGCCGGGGCTCGAAGCTTCTACCGGCTCGGACGACGAGGACGATTCGTCCTCGTCTGAGCCCCCTCATCGCGAGATGGTGGCGCTCTCGAGCATCATGGTGACCACGAGCAGCAAGATGGTCGACCTCGCCGACCCCGATGTCCGGCGTATGCTCACGGATCTCGTCGCGCTGGAGATCGATCAGGCGGTCGAGTTGCGGCGTCAGGGGCTGACGGTCGATGCAATCATGCAGCTCAGCGAGGCCGAGAAGATCTCCGGCGCGTTGCGCCTTGAGGATTCCTCCACGAAGATCCGCTCGATGATTGATGAGCTGCGTACGCTCCAGTAGGAGGATCGAGACCCGCCCAGACTGCTAGTTCGTGAGGCTCTGCAGGGGAGCGGGAATGCGCCCTCCTCGCGCGATGAAGCGATCGTTGCCGCACGTGCTGATGGCCATCACGGGCGCTTCGCCGAAGAGCCCCCCGAGGGTCACCCAGTCGCCTACCTGCTTGCCGAAGGCCGGGATGAGTCGAGCCCCCGTCGTCTTCGAGTTGACCATGCCGATCGCCATCACGTCGGCGATTGTCCCGGCGAGCGCGCTACTAGGCGTATCCCCTGGGATGACGATCATGTCGAGGCCCAGGGAACAGACGGCCGTCATCGCCTCGAGCTTCTCCAGGCTGAGAACGCCGGCTGCTGCCGCTCGTGCCATAGCAGCGTCTTCGCTCACGGGGATGAACGCCCCGGAGAGGCCGCCGGTCGAGGAGGTGGCCATCGTGCCGCCCTTCTTGACGGCGTCGTTGAGCATGGCCAGTGCGGCGGTGGTGCCGGGTGCGCCGGGTTGGTCGAGGCCCATGCCGATGAGGATCTCCGCGATTGAGTCGCCGACCGCCGGGGTGGGAGCCAGCGACAGATCGATAATGCCGAGCTGGGCATCCAGCATCTGCGATGCCTCGCGCGCAACGAGTTCACCGACGCGTGTGATCTTGAAGGTCGTGCGCTTGATCAGATCGGCGAGCTCGATGAGTGAGGCGTCGGGGTGACGTTCGACGACGTTCCGCACGACGCCGGGGCCGGAAATGGCGACGTTGATGCTGACCTCCGGCTCGCCGGCGCCGTGGAGGGCTCCGGCCATGAACGGGTTGTCTTCGGGGACGTTACAGAAGACAACGATCTTGGCCGCACCTATGCAGTCGTGCGCAGCAGTCATTTTCGCAGTCGCGCGAATGACATCCGCCATGCGCACCACGGCATCCATGTTGATGCCCGCCTTCGTAGAGGCGACGTTCACCGAGGAACAGACGCGTTGCGTTGTGGCAATGGCCTCAGGAATGGCTTCGATGAGGGCGGCGTCGCCGCGGGTGAACCCCTTCTGGACCATGCAGCTGAAGCCGCCTACGAAGTCGATGTCGACTTGCTGGGCAGCGGCGTCGAGCGCGTGGGCCACGAGAACGTAGTCTGCCGGATCGTCTCCGCCGACGATCTGGGCGATCGGGGTGACCGAGACGCGCCGGTTTACGATTGGTATGCCGTACTTCTCTTCGATCTCGCGCGCCACGGCGACGAGCCGGCCGGCGCGCTGGAGGATCTTCGCGTGGACGAGTTCGGCGCACCGCTGAGGATCTCGATGGGCACAGTCGTGCAACGAGATTCCCATAGTGATGGTGCGCACGTCGAGGTTCTCGGAGCGAATCATGTTGACCGTCTCGAGGATCTCGTGCGCGGTGATGAAGACCAACGTCCCCTCCGTAGAGCTGCGGCGGTTGCCGCAGTGCGCGTCGTTAGACGCGGTGCATGAACTTGAAGATGTTCTCGTGCTGCACGTGGATCTGCAGGCCGATGCGCTCGCCCGTGCTCTCAAGCGCCGACTTCAGCTCCGCCATGGTCGTTTCGGTCTGGTCGAACGAGACGAACATGATCATCGTGAACATGCCGTTGGCGACCGTCTGGCTCACGTCGTCGATGTTCGCGTTCTGCTCGGCGACGGCCGTCGCAACTTGGGCGAGAAGCCCGTGCTTGTCGGGGCCGAGGGCGGTGATGATGACGGTGGTGCGCAATGTGCTCCCTCGACGCCGGTGCCGGATAGAGCGTTAGTATACTCAACGTGCTCCAACGCCTCGAACGTCTCGATCGCACGCTCTCGCGCCGGATGGCCGTGTCTTGGCCGCATCCAAGTTGGTTTCGGGTGCCGCTCGGCGTGCTCTCGGTAACCGCGAACTACGGAGCATTGTGGTACGTGCTTGCGCTCCTGCCCCTGTTCCTCGGCGAATCGCGGCCGCTGGCGAAGGCTCTGTACGTCGCGGTGCCCGTCACTCTCGTCGAGGCCTCCGGTTTCCTGATCAAGTTGAGAGTCGCGAGGCCGCGGCCGCCGGTCGCCGACCCCAGCTTGCCGGGGCACATCCCGGTGCCGTTCAGCAAGTCGTTCCCGTCCTCTCACGCGAGCATGTCGGTTGTCGGCACGATGACCTTGGCGTCTTTGTGGCCGAACGCGCTGCCCTACCTGGTGGCGCTGACGGCGGTTCTGTGCTTCAGTCGCGTCTACCTGGGCGTGCACTACCTCGGTGACGTCCTAGGCGGAGTGGTCTACGGCCTTGCGTTCGGCGCCGTGTGGGTGCTCCTCGTTCCGATGCCGGGGTGAGGATGGCTGAGAGATATCGCGCGACCCGCGTGACCCTGGTGCTCGTCGTCGGGCTTCTGTCCGTCGTGGCCGCTGCTTCGTTCGCCGGCGCCGTCGGGTGTGGCGGAGGAACGCCGGGGATCGGCTCGCCGACTGGTCGGCCATCACGAGAGGTGGCCTCGAGCCCGTATGGAGCCGTGGCGTATGCGACGGCCACCGTGTTCGCGAGCAGTATCCACCCGCGATCTGCGGACAGCTGGGGCGAGATCCGGGCTCGAGAGTTCGTGATTGGAACCTTTCAACAGTATGACTACACGCCCAACCTGCAGGAGTTCATCACGACCACCGGTGGGTCGCGCGTTCACTCGGCGAACGTCGTCGCCGTGAAGGAGGGAGTGTCGGCGGAGAGGCTAGTGGTCGGCGCCCACTACGATGCTGCCGGCGGGGAAGGCTACGCCGACAACGCCACCGGCGTCGCCCTTCTACTCGAGCTTGCGGCACGACTGCGAGACAAGGAGACGCCCTACACTCTAGTGTTCGTGGCGTTTGGGGCTGATGATCGTGAGCAGCTCGGCTCTCACTACTTCGCAGAGAGCATGAGTGACCTCGAGCTTGGGGCGACGCGAGGTATGATCAACCTGGATGGCGTCGCCGGTGGCGACGGCCTCTACGCGTTCAGCCGGCCCGGTGCACCTACGTGGCTCCGCGACGACATCCTTGCCGCCGCCGTGGAGCTGGACGTGGCCCTCGGGTCGCCGCCCGCTCGCGGGGGAGCAGCGGCCGGGACGGCGACACTTGCCACCGCCGATAGAGCCTTTGCCGCGGCCGGCGTGCCCGCCGCCGCCGTGACGGCGAGTAACTGGGATGCCGGTCGCGGAAACGGGGCCGTGCAGACCGCCGAGCACGGTCGCATCTGGGATACCAACCGCGATACGGTGAAGTTCATCGACGCATCCTATCCGGGGCGAGTGCAGGCCCAATTGGCCGACCTCACTCGCGTCCTCGAGCAGGTGTTGACCAGCAAACTGGAGAAGCGCGCGTGAAGCTAGGAATCGTGGGGTTACCAAACGTCGGTAAGACGACCTTATTCAATGCACTGACACACGCCAACGCGGCCGCGACGGCGTACGCGTATACGTCGGCCGAGTCCAACCTGGGTGTCGTGGCAGTTCCCGATCTGCGCCTCGACCGTTTGCACGCGGTTCTGGAGACACCGCGCAAGGTCAACGCAACGATCGACGTCGTCGACATCGCCGGTCTGGCGGAAGGGGCCAGCCGCGGCGAGGGCCTGGGCAATCGGTTCCTGGCGGACATTCGCGGTGTCGACGCGATCGCCCACGTGATTCGGGTCTTCGCCAACTCAGACGTGGCGCACGTACGCGATTCGGCAGACCCGGCGGCAGACGTTGACTTGGTCGAGACAGAGCTCGTACTGAGCGATCTCGAGCTCGTCGAGCGCCGTCTCGAGAAGAGCCGCAAGGCGGCGAGGAGCGGCGATCGGGCGGCCCAAGCAGAGCTTGCCAAGCTCGAACTGCTCGCGGGCGCGCTCCAGGAGGGTCGGCTGGCGCGAGCCGTGGTGCACGAACCCGAGGACGCCGCGCTCTTCCGCGAGCTTGCGCTGGTGAGCGACCGGCCTGTCCTGTTCGTGCTCAACACGGACGACGACGCGAGCGCCGCTGAGGCGCTTGCGACGCATGCGAGCTTTGTGGATTGGGCGCGCGGGCGAGGCGACCAGGTGGTCGCCGTTGCCGCGCGCCTCGAGGCCGAGCTCGCCGATCTGCAGCCTGAGGAGGCGGTGGAGTTTCGCGCGGCGCTGGGCGGAGAAGAGGAAGGGTCGGTGGCCGTCTTCCTGCGCGCCGCGTACGAGGTCCTGGGATACATCACGTTCTTCACCGGGGACTTTCGGAGCAGCGAGGCGCGCGCGTGGCAGTTGCCGCGGGGCTGGACGGCGAAGCAAGCCGCAGGTCGGATCCACAGCGACATCGAGCGCGGCTTCGTGCGCGCTCAGGTCCTGGCTATCGAGGATCTCATCGCCCTGCGATCGTTTCACGCCGCTCGTGAGAAGGCGCTCCAGCGCACCGAAGGCAAGGACTACATCGTTCAGGACGGCGACGTGATCAACTTCATGCATACCGGATGAGTGCGCGCGAGTCGGAGAGGCACATGATGGAGACGCTCACATGACCGACGAGCGAGCCTCCGAGGAGTCGTCCTCGTCGCGCGAGGGTGCCCAGTCGGCACCCCGCGGGCTCGTCGGCGCGCTGCCCGAGATTGCCGTCGTCGCCGGCTTCGCGGGCCTGCTCCTCTACCCTTGGCTCATCGGTTTCCCGACGGCGCGCTACCTCATTCTGGTGGCCGACCTGCTCGCAGTGACGCTCGGGCTCTGGCTGCTTTGGCGCGCACTGCACCGCGCCGCGCGCTATGACATGGCGATCGCGGCCCTGGTGACCTCTGGCGTTAGTCTGTACCTCTTCATCAACTACGTGACGGGTCCGCCCCCCGCTCCGGGTGGTACCTGAGGAGCGATCATCCTTCCGGTCGGAAGAATGATTGCGCTGGCGGCAGGGTTGCCGTAAGCCGAGCGCGGCGTGCGTCCTGCCGCGTCGCGCACTCTCTGTCGTCAGACGCACGAGTGGACGCGCCCGAGGAGGCCCTGTGACGGTCATCGAAGTCCAGCACCTGACCAAGCGGTTCGGCCGCGGCGTTCTGGCTGTGGACGACGTGAGCTTCACCGTGCGATCGGGGGCCGTGACCGGATTCCTGGGTCCTAATGGTGCCGGCAAGACCACGACGCTGCGGATGCTGCTGGGCCTTGTTCGACCAACCAGTGGAGTGGCGACCGTGCTCGGTGGTCGGTACCGGGACCTTCATCGACCCATGACTCGCGTGGGCGCTCTCCTGGACGCGTCCGGCTTCCATCCGGGCAGGTCGGGGCGCAACGCGCTGCGGGTGTTGGCGGCGGGCAGCGGGTTGCCGTACGGGCGTGTGGACGAGGTCCTGGAGTTGGTGGAACTCGAGGGGGCCGCCGATCGAGTCGTCAAGGGATACTCGACGGGTATGCGTCAACGCCTCGCCCTGGCAGCAGCCATTCTCGGCGATCCCGAGGTTCTTCTCCTCGACGAGCCCTCGAACGGTCTTGACCCGGAAGGGGTGCGCTGGTTGCGGCGGTTCCTCCGTGATCGGGCCGCCGAGGGTCGGGCAGTTCTCATCTCAAGCCATGTGCTCGCCGAGGTGCAGCAAAGTGTCGACGACTTGCTCATCATGAGCTCCGGCAAGCTCCTCGCCCAAGGTTCGATGGAGGTGCTGCTTCGCGCCGGCCAACCGTTGGTGCGTGTTCGCTCGCCCCAGGCGCAACGCCTGGGCGCGATCCTTGCGGCTCGCGGTGCGACGGTGAGCGCCTCGGACGAGTCGCTGGCGGTCCGTGGGCTTGGTGCGGCCGAGGTGGGAGCCGCGGCCGCCCAGAGCGGCATCGTACTTCACGAGCTCTTCGCGGAGCTGGCGGGCCTGGAGGATCTCTTCCTCCAGATCGCCGGCACGAGGCGCCCTGATGATTGACCTTCTCAGGGCCGAACTGCTCAAGCAGAGGAGCACACGAACGGCGCTCGGCGTGCTTGCTGCCGTCGTCGTCGCGAGTATCGCGCCGGTTGTGTTCTTCCTCGCACTGGCTCCCCCTGATGCCTTTGCCGACGGCGGCGGGGGAACGCTCTTTGATATCGCCTCGAGTCTGGTGCCGTATGTGCTGATCGTGTTCGGCATACTCGGGATGACGAACGAGTACCGGCACGGCACGATCACGTACACGTACCTCGTGACGCCGCGTCGCGGCCGCGTCATGGTCGCCAAGCTGGCGGTCTACACCGGCATGGGCGCGCTGACGATGGCCTTTTCTCTCTTCCTTGTGGTCATCACCGGGGTCGTCGGCCTTGAGGTGCGCGGGGTTGATTCGGGCGCGATGCTGGATCTCGCCTTCGCCGATGTGGCGCGCCAAGCAGTCGTCGCCGGTCTCATGACGGCGTTCGGCGTGGCGCTCGGCGCCCTCTTCCGCGCTCAAGTCGCCACCGTAGCGGGGGTGCTCATCTGGGCGCTCGCCATCGAGACGGTGATCGCTCTGGTGCGGCCGAAAGTCGGCACCTGGCTGCCGTTCGTGGTGTTCAGTCAAGTGACGGAGGGACGACTCGGCGGTGCTCAGTCGGGCATCGGATTAGACCGTCCTGAGGCGTTCGCCGTGAGCGTTCTCTACATCGTCGTGATCAGTGCCGCAGCCGTGCTCATCTCGATGAGTCGTGATGTGACGTGAGTCCCGGGCCGGCGGTCGGGCGCGGTCGGGCGCGCCGTGGTTTCTACACGCCTGACGCCACGGGCGCGTACAGCCGGCTCTCGAGTTCCTTGTCGAGCTGATAGAGGCCGGCCGGGTGTTCGCCCGCCATCTTGAACTTGTGCACGAGGTCGCCGGCCGTCTCCTCTTCTTCTACCTGCTCCGCGATGAACCACTGCAGGAACGTGTACGTGGCGTGGTCCCTGAGCTCCAGCGCCAGTGAAGCGATGGCATGAATGCGCTCCGTGACCTGCTCCTCGTGGGCGAGTGCTGCTTTGAACATGTCCAGACCGCTGTCCCACTTGGCGGGTGGTTTCGCGATCGCGTCGAGTTTCACGCGCCCCCCGCGGGCGGCCACATAGTCGAACATCTTCTGCGCGTGATCCAGCTCCTCGCGGTACTGCACGGTCATCCAATTCTGGCCTCCCGGCATACCCATGGAGGCAAATTGAGCCGCCATAGCGAGATAGAGGTAGGCGGAGTACTGCTCCCAGTTGATCTGTTCGTTGAGCGCGGCCTGCATCTTCTTGTCGAGCATGGCTTTCGTCCTCCCGAGGATCGGAGTGGGCCTGGTTCGGCGGCGTAGCCGCCTGGCCCGTTTCTACGGTCTCAGCCTTGAGCAGTCAAGCCCGATTTGCGGGCGAGCGGTTGCGCGTTTGTGGTCGCCTGTGGTGCCGGTTCGCACCGCGTCGTTTGAGCGCACGCCCGGCAGTTGCCGTTGCAGCCGAGAGTGGTGGG
>ENA-ORXD01001154-ORXD01001154.1-sediment-metagenome-genome-assembly--contig:-NODE-1154-length-24175-cov-3.524857_pt1 | contig 24175 bp, 18 predicted proteins | sample MGYA00237862_ERZ511471 | MGnify/ENA metagenome assembly ERZ511471
GTCAGCGGCAACGTACTGGAATCTTACCGGCTTCTCTCTGCCGGTCTGCTGAAAGGGCTTGAATTTGCAGGGATCATTGCCGACTCAAAACCAAAAAAACCGCAGGAAAAAAACCTGGCTTCCAATCCAGTTTGTTTTCAATATCCGTCAGATTATGAGATTACTTTTCATGGAAACAAATTGATTGGCAGTGCGCAAGCCAGACGAAACCATGGCGTGCTCCAGCATGGTGCTATTCCTATATTTGGCGACATCACGCGTATTGTCGCCGTGCTCTCTTTCTCCGACGAACAAACTCGCCTTAATGCTCAGCAACAGTTACAGCAGCGCGCGACCAATATCGCACAAGTTCTCAATAAAAAACTCTCGTGGTTTTTTCTCGCAGAATGTTTTGTAAAAGGATTTGAACAAGCATTAGCAATTCGGTTCGATCAAGGGAAAACAAGCGATGAGGAAAAAAAGCGCGCCCATCAACTGTTGCGAGAGAAATATACCAATCCAGAATGGACTCAGAGAATCTAGGAAGCTGATAATTTGTTAATTTCTTTCCTGATATTTTTTTGTGTTTTTTTCTTCCTTTTGTATATTTTTATGCACTATTATGCAAATCATTATTTGCTGAAACCTGATCGGATAGATTTTTTTGATTATGCCCTGGTACTGGGAGCCGGATTGGAAAAAGATGGCAAGCCATCCGATATTCTACTGGATCGTATCTTGACTGCTGTTAATCTATATAAAAAGAGAAAAGTGGGATTGCTAGTGATGAGTGGTTCAGTAAAAGCTGGTTATGATGAAGTACAGGCGATGAAGGCAACAGCAATTAAAATGGGGGTTCCTCCATGCGCGATTCGCTTAGATCGCCGGGGCATATCCACTTTTCATTCTTGCATTAATTTGGTCAAGGTCTTTGCACCACAAACAGTTTTAATCGTCTCACAAAAGTTTCACCTGCCGCGTGCAATTTTTCTTCAGCGGTTGCTTGGGGTGAAAGCGTTTGGCATACCGGCTGATAATATTCGTTTCTCCTTTTTAAAAATTATCTTGTGGAGCATGCGTGAGTTCTTCTCGATTCCGTATAATGCATTTAAGATCCTTTTATTTTTCATGAACGCTTAGTTCGCATATAATATGAGAGACATCATTTATGAAACGTGCTGACGCTTTAGCTATTTTGAAACAATATATAAAAAAAGATAGTCTGTATAAGCATATGTTGGCTGTGGAAGCTGCCATGCGATTCTACGCGCAGTTCTTCGATCAGGATGCTGAGCTTTGGGGAAATGTTGGCTTGCTGCATGATTTTGACTTTGAAATCCATCCAGATTTAACCCGTCACCCGCAAGAGGGTGCAGCAATTCTTCGTGAAAGGGGAGTGCTGGAGGAGATTATTCAAGCTGTGCTTAGTCATGCAGATCATACCGGCATACCGCGTGACAATTTGTTAAAGAAAACGCTGTATGCCTGCGATGAGGTAACCGGTTTAATTACTGCAGTGGCATTGGTGAGACCTTTCAGATCGATTCTCGATCTCACGACTGCCTCTGTAAAAAAGAAATGGAAGAACCCTCGCTTTGCTGCTGGCGCTGACCGGCAGCAGATCGCATCATCTGTTCAGGCTTTGAATATCAATCTCTGGGATCATATTACAAACGTGATCAAGGCCATGCAGTCTATTGCGGAAGAGCTAGATCTCATTGGGAATTATCAGAATGGTTTCTGACGGAATAATAAGATGGCTGCGCCTGTAGGGAAAGGTTTCTACATCTGGAAAGTTTCCAATTGTGAAAAAGGGGATAATGAAAAAATTGCCTACACAGCTCGTCGCGCGGGTTTGACTCACGTGCTGGTAAAAATCGCTAACGGTATTTATGACTACAACTATGATGTAGCTGCTAAAAAAGATTTGGTTGCTCCGCTGGCTGAGGAATTATTAAAATATAACATCAAGACCTGGGGCTGGCATTATGTTTTTGGAGATCTACCACAAAAGGAAGCCAAAGCCGCTATCCGGCAAATACAAAAAATGCCTCTGGAAGGATATGTCATTGATGCCGAAGCGGAATACAAAGGGAAATATACCGCATGCCGCATTTTTATGAACGAATTGCGCAGCGCGCTGCCAGATTTCCCTATGGTCTTGAGTTCATATCGTTATCCCAAATACCATAACAATCTGCCCTGGAACGATTTTCTGTCAAAATGCGAATACAACATGCCTCAGGTTTATTGGGAACAGTCGCATAATCCTGATGAGCAGTTAGAAAGATGTGTGAATGAATTTCAGACGCTTGTATCTCCGGTGCGCCCAATTATCCCAACCGGGTCTGCGTATGGAGCCAATGCTTGGCGTGCCAGCCCGGAAGATATTCAAAAATTTATGCACAAAGCGGTATCTATGGGCCTCTCAGGGGTCAATTTTTGGAGTTGGGATTATTGCCGCAAGTCACTGCCTGCTCTTTGGGATACAATTGCCAATTTTGAATGGCCAGGGATTTCCAATCCCTCCTTGGATATTGTTGAAAATTTGGTCAGAGCGATCAATAGTCATGATTGGAATGCTTTAGCATCATTTTACAAAACAGATGCAATCCACATCACATCCGCTCGTACAATACAAGGCCAGCTTAATATTAAATCCTGGTTCGAGGAGATCTTCACCTCAACTTATAAGGATTCTCCGTTCGAAGTCACCAAGATCAGTGGAGATGCTCCCACCCGGCATTTTTCTTGGAAATTAACCCTACCGAATAGAACCACCAAGGTCGGATCAGATACTATCGGTTTATCCGATGGCTTGATCATCTATCATTATTCATCTCTAGATGAATAAAAAAAATCCTGACGTAGTAGGTCAGGATTTTCTTTCCTATCAATATTTTTTCACTCTTTAGGCAATACTTCTTCTATTACTTCTTCTTTTCCTTCAGGTTTGGTATTGCGGTTTGATCCAGCAACCATGGCAGTGATGTTGTCAATCCGTACATCTGAGAAACCTGTTCCAGAGGGGATCAGCTTTCCGATGATGACATTTTCCTTTAACCCGAACAGTGGATCTTGCTCTGCGGCAATGGCGGCTCCGGCCAGCACCTTGATGGTATGCTGGAATGATGATGCGGAAAGCCAGGAGTCTGTATTCAGTGAAGCCTTGGTTACTCCCAACAATACTTCAATGAAACGTGCGGGTTGCTTTCCATCAGCACGCAGCTTTTCGTTGACTTGCCGGATTTCCATCCGTTCAACCATGTCCATTGGCAGGTACTCTGAATCCCCAGGTCGGATAACCTGTACTTTGCTCATCATTTTTCGAATGATCACCTCAAAATGTTTATCATTGATATTTTGGCCTTGTGTGCGATAGACATTTTGAATTTCGCTCAATAGATAGATCTGACAGGCTTCACGACCCTTGATTCTCAAGATGGTGTGCGGGTTGAGTGACCCTTCAGTCAATGCTTGTCCAGCTTCCACTTTTTCGTTATTTTTAACAATCAAACGCAGCATGCTGGGAATTACAAATTCCTCGCTCTCAACTTGGTCATATGAGATTGTCACCTTGCTTTTCTTCACCTCTACCCGACCGCTATGTTGCGCGAGAATGGTTGCCTCCTCATTGGCAGCGATAACCTCAGCTTCTTTTACTTCCTGCTCATTCTTGACCTTGGTTTCCCAACCCTCGGGGATGGCATATTCATCTTGGATCAGTTCGCTGTGCTCAACTTTAACCCGATTTAATTCATTGCTGCCGTCCCCCGCGATCACGGCGGCTGTTCCAGTTATGGTTGCCATGATTGCTTCACCCTTGGGTGTGCGCCTCGCTTCAAACAACTCTTCAACGCGGGGCAAACCTGTAGTGATGTCTGATCCGGCGGCAACACCTCCCGTATGGAAGGTTCTCAAGGTCAGTTGTGTACCGGGTTCTCCAATGGATTGAGCCGCAATGGTTCCTACCGCGGTTCCCTTTTCAACCAGCTTTCCGCGCCCCAGATCCATTCCATAGCACATTTGGCACAAACCATGTTTCAATTCACATGCCAGTGGTGAACGTATCTTGATTTCTTCAATTTCCGCTTTCTTGATCTTGGCAAAGTCAGAGTTTCCAATCATCTGATTGCGTTCCACCATGATTTCGCCTGTCTTCGGGTCGATAACGTTTTCTGCGGCGATCCTTCCCAGCAACCTGGATTCCAGTGATTGACCGGCAATATCATCCGATTTGCGGATCCAGATGCCTTCATTTGTTCCGCAGTCAATTTCATTGATGATCATATCCTGTGCGACATCTACCAACCGTCGAGTAAGATATCCAGCATCCGCGGTTCTCAGAGCAGTATCCGCCAGGCCTTTCCTGGCACCATGCGTCGAAATGAAATATTCCAGAGCGGTCAAACCTTCCCGGAAATTGGATTGGATTGGCAGTCTGATGATTCGACCAGCCGGATCAGCCATAAGGCCACGCATTCCTGCCAATTGGGAAATTGGTCCAAAACCTCCTTTTGTGGCTCCGGAATTTGCCATGGTTGAAAGATTGCCGGTTGGGTCCATATTTGACCGCACTGCTTCAGCAACCTTGCGTGTTGTTTCTTGCCAAATATCAATGACCCGTTCATTCATTTCCTGTTCGGTCAACCTTCCCCGGCGGAAGGATTTTTGGACTTCTTCAACTTCCAATGTGGATTGCGCTACGATCTCTTTTTTCTCTTCTGGGATATTGATATCTGCCACCGACAAAGTAGTGCCGGATAACATGGCATACTCAAAGCCAATGTCTTTGATTCTATCCGCCACCTCGGTGGTAGTGTCTTCTCCGCAAATTTCATAGATCTCTGCGATCAGGGTTTTTATGCGCCCTTTTTCAAGGACTTCATTAATGAATTGGATTTCAGGCGGCAGAATCCAGTTGAACAGGGCTCTTCCTACAGTTGTGTTGATCAATCTACTTTCAGGCTTGGCAAGTCGATTACCATTTTCGTCATACCAGGTTAAAGTTTTTAATCTGATTAAACTTTCGACTTTAACCTGATTCAAACGAAATGCCATTTCAACTTCATCCAGACTTGAAAAAGCTGCTTCCTTGCCAGTAAGGGGCTTTTCTGGTTGCCTGGTCAGGTAATACACTCCTAATACCATATCCTTTGAAGGCGAAACGATGGGTTCTCCATCTGCAGGTTTCAATAAGTTCTTCGAAGCCAGCATGAGATTGCGTGCTTCCCAGACTGCTTTTTCTGATAAAGGCACATGCACGGCCATTTGATCGCCGTCAAAATCAGCGTTGAAGGCTGTAGTCACCAATGGATGTAGCTGGATTGCGCTGCCTTCGATCAGCAATGGTTCAAATGCTTGTATACCTAATCGGTGCAGGGTTGGGGCGCGGTTCAATAAAACTGGACGTTCTTTAATAACCTCTTCAAGGATTTCCCATACTTCCGGTCGATTTCGTTCCATCAATCGCCTGGCACCTTTGACATTGGCAGCATAATTCTTCTTTACCAAGCCGGCAATGACGAATGGACGGTAGAGCTCTAAAGCCATAGTTTTGGGCAGACCGCATTGAAACAATTTCAATTTTGGTCCAACCACGATCACGGACCGTCCAGAGTAATCAACGCGTTTTCCCAATAAATTTCGGCGGAATCTGCCTTTTTTGCCTTTCAGCATATCGCTGAGAGACTTCAATTCTCGCCGTCCTCTCCTCGAAAGTGCTTTTCCGCGTTGGGAGTTATCAACCAACGAATCTACTGCCTCTTGCAGCATTCGTTTTTCGTTCCGCACGATCACGTCCGGAGCGCCTAATTCCAGCAATCGCTTCAAACGGTTGTTGCGATTGATGACTCTCCGATACAAATCATTCAAGTCGGATGTCGCAAATCTGCCACCGTCCAACTGCACCATCGGGCGCAGATCTGGCGGGATGACCGGCAGCACCGAGAGGATCATCCATTCGGGTCGGTTCTTCGACCGCCGGAAAGCTTCCACCACTTTTAGGCGGGTGGTGCTTTTCTTCCTCTTCTGTTTGCTCTTGGTGGTTTTAACTTCAAGCCATAATTCTTCAGCAAGCTTGTCCATATCCAGCCGGCTTAGAATATCCACAAAGGCTTCTGCTCCCATTTCTGCCCGAAAAACCTGGCCGTAACGGGATTTTAAGTCTCTATACTGGTTTTCACTAAGGAATTTGAACGGCACCAGTTCTTCCAATTCATCGCGCTGCTGGCTGATCTGTGATTTGATATCTTGTCTGATATCACCCACTTGATCAGAAAAATGCGCAATATTTAGGTCAGCTTCTGCCTTGATTTTCTCAATATCAGCCTTTATTTGTCCGACTTCTTCTTCAATTTGTTCCTTTATGTCCCCTTCAATTTCATCAAGTTTGGCTTTTACAGCTTCTTGAATGACAGAAAGGAGTTTGGCTTCAATTTTCTCGCCAGCTTTTAAGATCGTTAAACCTGCTGATTGAAAAAGAATATCTTTGCGGACTGTTGAACCATCTTTTTCTTGAATGCGCTGCTCAAGTTCTTGCCCCTCTTTTATGATCGGTTCCATCTTCTGGCCGATCAAGTCATCCACTTTTCCTTCAAGCTCTTTCCTTTTTTCATCCAGAGCATGAATTTCTTGATCGCGTGCGTCTTGGATTTCTTTGATGCGCCCTTCGATATTGGTCAGTTCTTCCTGATCAGAATTGCCAACTTCTTCTTCAAGACGATTCAAAGCCTTCTGCTTAGCATCCTCATCGACATAGGTAACTACGTATTGCGCGAAATATAGAACGCGATCCAGATTCCTTCTGGAAATATTCAACAGCAAACCTAAATAGGAAGGAACACGCCGTGTATACCAGATATGAGCCACTGGTGAGGCAAGATCAATGTGCCCCATACGCTCTCTTCGAACGGACGATCGCGTTACTTCCACACCGCATTTATCGCACACGATTCCTTTATAGCGCGGGTTTTTGTATTTACCGCAATAACATTGATAGTCGCGCGTTGGGCCAAAGATAGCTTCACAAAATAACCCATCCTTTTCGGGCCGTAATCTGCGGTAGTTGATCGTCTCAGGTTTTGTAACCTCCCCATATGACCACGACCGGATTGTATCTGGAGATGCTAAACTAATACGGAGAGCTACAAGGCTTTTTGTTTCCACTAAAGAACCTCCTTGAGGAATCGGGGGTGTTTAATAAGATTAATAAATATTAACAATATTCGACCTATGCAACGACAATCAGTTATTATAACACATATTCTATTTATCGAAGTTTTTATTAGCCCCCTCCTTTAAAAAGCAATATATTGTTTTCAAGTAGAACATTTATGCTATAATAGTGCTTGTATAATGATAGCAGAATAACTCATGAATTCTTTATGGAGATAACCGATGCCTGCAAAAAATAATACCAATGACCAGCCAGAGATCTCTCCCCAACCCTTGCCGCACAACGATCAAGCCAAGCAAGCCGTGCTTTCTCGTGCGCTGGACGATATCACCAAACGCTACGGAGAAGGCGCTATCATTCGTCTGGGTGAAGCGCGCCATTTGGAAGTTGCTGCCATTCCCACCGGTTCACTTTCGCTTGACATCGCTTTGGGTGTGGGTGGCATTCCGCGCGCGCGCGTGACGGAGATCTTTGGGCCAGAGTCTTCCGGCAAGACAACTTTATGCCTTCACCTTGCTGCCGAAGCTCAAAAAACCGGCGGTACTGTGGCATTTGTGGATATGGAACACGCCCTAGACCCAGCATACGCCGCCAAAGTAGGCGTTGACATCGAAAATCTGCTCATCTCCCAACCGGATACCGGTGAACAGGCATTGGAGATTGTCCAAACTCTGGTTCGATCAGGTGCTCTTGACCTGGTGGTAGTGGATTCTGTCGCTGCTTTGGTGCCCCGCTCTGAGATCGAAGGGGATATGGGCGACGCCACCATGGGCATGCAGGCGCGCTTGATGTCGCAGGCACTGCGCAAGCTATCCGGCGCTATCAACCAAACCCGCACTGCAGTAGTGTTCACTAACCAGCTGCGTCAGAAGATCGGAGTGTACTTCGGCAATCCCGAGACCACGCCGGGTGGCATGGCACTCAAATTCTATGCCTCGGTGCGCCTGGACGTGCGTCGCATCCAGTCTATCAAATCCGGCGCGGAGATCGTTGGCAATCGTGTGCGTGTGCGCGTGGTCAAGAATAAGGTCGCACCGCCCTTCCGTACTGCCGAGTTCGACATAATGTACAACGAAGGTATCTCGCGTTCTGGCGATATCCTTGATCTGGGATCAACGCTGGATGTTATCACGAAACGAGGAGCCTTTTATTCCTTCGGCGATGTGCGTATCGGACAGGGTCGCGAGAATGCCAAAGAATACTTGCGTCAGAATCCGGAATTGTGCGCGGAGGTGGAAAAATCCGTGCGCGAACAGGCTATAGGTGGCGGTGTGAGCATGTTCGGGATGGATGACGGGGAAGCATCTACAGCAGAAGAAGAGCTTTAGATCCCCTTCCTTAATAATTACAGGGACCGCATCCGCGGTCCTTTTTTTGGTTGATAGCCCCTCAGAATTGCCAGTACATCGTTTGATTTCAGAATTTTGGCAGGAATATTGCACCAATACCTGTAATGAAATCATCAAAACCAGTCCGCGATCAATCCTCTCTCTGGATCACATGTACGGGAATTGCACTGGCAATACTGATTTGCCTGCTGTGTGCCGTCTTGTTTGTATTCTATTCTTCTCAGCCGAATTCTTTCACCGAATTCATCTTGTTGCAGGCTACTGATTTCTTTTCCCTGCCAGCAGAAAATTCTTTTGGTTTTTTTCCCGATACTCAACCCACTCCCTTCCAGCCATCGCCGGTGAAAGAGCCTACTCCTGCAACCGACTTACCTTCTTCCTCTTCGCAAGTAGAAGCCAATTCTTCCAACGAACAGACTCCCGTTTCCGCCAGCGTCAATGGTTTGCGCGGTAGCCCACAACTCTACACGCTTGATTGTGAATTCCAGGCTGCGGTAGATTGGGCGCGATTCTTCGGTCATTCGCTAAACGAGTTGGAATTGATCGAACGCATACCCAAGTCTGATGATCCCGAAAGCGGGTTTGTCGGTGAGATCAATGGTCCAATGGGAAAATTTCCACCAGATTCTTATGGCGTGCATGCTGCGCCAGTTGCGCGCCTGCTGCAGGAGTACGGCCTTCCAGCCAAGGCAAAACACAACTGGGATCTATCCGGATTAAAGAAAGAAATTGCTTCAGGTCAACCAGTAATCGTCTGGATCGTGAATATGCCCTTTGAGATCGAGACTATGCAATACACTGCTTCCAATGGGAACACCAGCACCGTTGCCCGTTTCGAGCATACCTGGATCGTGACTGGATATAATGCTTCCTCCATCACAGTGATTGACAGCGCCTGGACCTATAATGTCAGTACGCCTGCCTTCATCGAACGCTGGGGAGCTCTCGGCAATCAAGCCATCGTTTACACTGAATAATAGAAAAACAAGAGAGTATACCCGTCATGACACAACTATTTATTAATTCGTGCGTAAATTCTTTAATAAATAGGCAATTTTTATTCGCTTTCCATGACATTCGGTCGTGAGAGCTGCAAACAAATTTGATACTATACATCTAAAACAGGAGCCAGCATGTCACATAAGGAAGTATCATCCGGCGCAAGGCGATTTGGATATCTGATCACAATTATTGTGAATTTTGCATTGATTTATGTCGCCCAGAACCTGCTGAATTGGAATGTCCCTTATCTCACCAATCGTTTCAGTGAGTGCTTATGGGCTATTAATCTGTCGTTGGGTGCGACCATTTTCGTCAATTTTATCTTCTTGGTTTTCGATCGGCGCTGGTTTCGAAGCTTAATGCAGTCTTTCATTAATGTCTTTTCCTTCATTTCAGGCTATGTGTTCTGGCGGGTTTTTCCGCTTCAGCTCCCTGAAAGTATGACGCGCTGGGTCAATCTCGCATTGATCATCCTGTTGGTTCTGATCCTGCTTTCAATCCTGACTGAGTTGCTCAACGCCATTAAATTCTACCGCCGCGAATCGAAGTCCTAATTTCCAATCTCTCTTGTTCTGCGACTGCTGCGCATGAGTTTCCCATAGCGGAAAGCGGTGATTTCCGCTAGGATGGATAATGCAATTTCCGGAAGGGATTTTGCTCCAATATCTAATCCAACCGGAGCATGGATTCTTTCCAGCTGTTCGCGCCGATAACCTTGTTGTTCCAGCTGTTCGAAACGCTTCTCACGCGTTTTTTGGGATGCCAGCATACCAATGTAGGCTGTCTGTGCATCCAGTGCTGCCATCGCAGCAGGCAGGTCCAACTTATCATCGTGGCTAATCAGCAATAGGTAATCCTCAGCACACAGGTTGATCTCTCTAAGCCCATCCGTTGGCCAACAAACGTGTAACTCATCTGCCTGTGGAACGCGCTCTGGAGTTGCAAAGGCTTTGCGCGGATCAATCACGATGCTGTAATAATCAAGTCTGCCGGCCAAATATGTCACTGCATCCGATAGCTGCGTGGCGCCAATGATGACCAAACGCGGCGCTGGTGTGTGCAGGTCAACGAAAACTTCTCCAATTTGTGTGGAAATGATGCGGGATTCACCCCCAATTTTTACGTAATCTAATTGCTCCTCAATTTTTGCATCCATCCAAGCAGGTGCCTCCGGCTGGAATACTCGATCCGGAATTTTCTGGATGCAGACCTGTCAGCTGTATTGCCCATCCAGAACGATCAGCAGGAGGAAGTCTTGACGTTTGCCGAACAGGTCAAACATCCGATCAATGAGATCAGTGTTGAAATCGGGTTCATCCTCAAGTCTGATCGGCAGGATGAAAATGTCAATTTCCCCCCCACACATCAATCCCACTGACCAGGCTGTATCATCGCTTATACCGTAATGCAGCCGCTTTGGTTGACCGCTTGTCAGGCAAGCCAAAGCTTCTTCCACTACGGCGCTTTCCACGCATCCGCCGCTGACTGAACCGTGCATCTCGCTCTGTCCGCTGATGATCATCTTCGCGCCAGTTGGACGCAAACCGGAACCTTTTTTCTCCACCACGATTGCAATCGCAGCGTTCTTTCCTTCCCTCAGCCATCTCTTCAGGAATGCCAATTCAGTATCCATAATGCTTCCTTTTTTGTTGTCCAGTCATATAAGTTTTCCAAATTATTTTTGCGACAATCTTTAACGATTTTGGTCGAATTATAATTTTCTTTGGGTAGGATTTACCACTTAACACAATCTGAACTCATGTGATCGCTGCATGCTCCCCACTATTCCCTTGGGAATTAAAGTCTTGTTTTTCTTAAAAGGAATTTACGGTGCAGATGTGCTGCTTCCGGTTATTTTAGCCGGCAGGTTTGTTTTTACTAAACTGGTTTGCTATTTTGCTCTTTCAATTGGCTCGTTTTTACACTACGTAGACTAATAAAAAAGAGCCGTTTTATAATATACGGCTCTTTGTATTCTACAATTAACTCTGCTTATGTTCCATGTTCCCAAGAATTCAGGTATTCCTGCTGTTCAGCGGTTAATTTGTCAATTTCAACTCTCATTGCCTCCAACTTGAGCCGCGCAATTTCTTTGTCAATATCTTCCGGCACCGAATAAACAGTTTTTTCCAGCTTGTCTGAATTCTTTACCATATATTCTATGCTTAATGCCTGATTGGCAAACGACATGTCCATAACGCTGGCCGGATGACCTTCAGCCGCCGCTAGGTTGATCAGACGCCCTTCGCCCAGTATATGGATTCGTCGCCCGTCTTTCATTGTGTATTCCTCCACAAATGGGCGTACGAACCGTTTCGAGGTCGCCATTTCTTCTAATGCCGGGATGTTGATTTCTACATTGAAATGTCCTGAATTTGACACGATCGCACCATCCTGCATTACTTCGAAATGATGGCGGTCAATGACATTCAAATCCCCCGTTAGCGTGCAGAAGATATTGCCGATCTTGGCAGCCTCCTGCATGGGCATGACGCGATAGCCGTCCATTACGGCTTCCAGGGCTTTCAATGGATCTATCTCGGTTACAACGACGTTGGCGCCCATCCCGCGCGCACGCATGGCCAATCCGCGTGCGCACCAGCCATATCCGGCCACCACGAAGGTTTTACCGGAAAGAAGAATATTGGTTGCGCGGATGATTCCGTCCAGCGTGGATTGTCCTGTGCCATAGCGGTTGTCAAACAAATGCTTGGTCATGGCGTCGTTCACCGCGATAATTGGGTAGGTCAACGCCCCGTCGTGTGCCATAGCACGCAGACGGATGACACCAGTGGTGGTTTCTTCCGTTCCGCCGAATACTTCATCCAGCAATTCGCGGCGGTCCTTGTGCAGGGTGCTTACCAAATCTGCCCCATCATCCATTGTCAAGTGCGGTTTGTGATCCAGAGCGGCATGGATATGTTTGTAATAGATAGCGTTGCTCTCTCCCTTGATAGCGAAAGTCGGGATTTCGTATTGCGAAACCAAGGTTGCCGCCACGTCATCTTGGGTTGATAACGGATTGGAAGCTGTCAGCACTACATCTGCACCGCCAGTTTGCAGGGTTGTCATCAGATTGGCGGTTTCGGTGGTCACATGCAGGCAGGCAGCAATACGCATTCCTTTTAGCGGTTGTTCTTTTTTAAACCGTTCTGCGATCATCTCCAGCACTGGCATTTCTCTTCCCGCCCACTCCATGCGCAGGCGTCCGCCCTCTGCCAACTTGATATCTTTCACATCGTATTTTTCCATTTTTTTCCTCTTTGCTTTTCCTTTTAGTATTTAATCAGAACATCCAGAGCGCCCTTATCATCAAAATTTTTCCGATAGCGCTGGATGAATTCCTCAATCGCGTAAAAGTGGTTTTGCGTACCGCGATTTTCCAGACAGTATGTGGCTGCCAAAGCGCCCATTTGTCCACAGGTCTGCCAATCCAGATTCAAGCGCCTGCCGCGGATAAAACCCCCGCGGAATGCGTCTCCTACCCCGGTCGGGTCTGCAATACAGGATGGCGACACACTCGAGATTCGGTAATGCTGATCTTTTACCCAAATATCCGAACCACATTCGCCGCAGGTGATCACCAGATATTCAACCGCATTGCGAATGGATTCTGCGCTCATGCCGGTATGTTTCTGGATCAATTCAAATTCATATTCGTTGATGAAAAGACTCTGCGCGCTTTGGATGCCCGCGCGGATCTCTTCCGGCGCGTTGCGCACTACTTGTTGCCCTGGATCATACAAATAAGGGACGCCAAATTGTTGGCACTCTTGGGTGTATTTAAACATCGCCGTTGGATCATTGGGTGAGATGACAACCAGGTCAATTTCTTCTTTGTTCAATTTTTTAAGAGATAGGTCTTTTGAATACGCCATTGCCCCGGTATAAAAACTGGCGATCTGATTGTTGGATAAATCCGTATTCGCGAAAAATGAGGCGGTATAAACTCCTTCGATAGCTTCTACCAGTGAAGTGTCTACACCCTGTTTCTGCAGCCAGGCATTGTAGTCCTTAAAATCTTCGCCTACCGTACCCATCAATTTCGGTCTTTCGCCTAAGAGCGCCAAATTATATGCGATATTTGGCGCAGTCCCTCCACGTTGGCGGATCATGGAGTCCACCAAAAAAGATAAACTGATGGAATCCAGTTTATCTGGAATGATGTGGTCTTTAAAATATCCTGGAAATGACATCAGATAGTCGTATGCGATGGATCCTGTGCAGATGATTGACATGTGCAGCTCCTTAAACCTCCTGCATGATTTTTGCAAGATTCTGGATAAATGGTGGATGCACTACTCCTCGCTCAGTAATAATGGCTGTGATTAGGCGATGAGGAGTAACATCAAAAGCTGGATTGCGGGCTTTTGCTCCCTTAGGTGTTACTGGTTCATGCTTGATCTGGATATCCAATACTTCCTGTTGGTCGCGCTCCTCGATTGGAATTTGGTCTCCAGATTCAAGGTTGAGATCAATCGTTGATGTTGGCACGACACTATATACCGGAACGTGATTATCGTGAGCAGCCAGAGCCAACATGTAGCTGCCGATTTTGTTGGCGACATCTCCATTGCTGGCAATCCGATCCCCGCCAAAGAGCACTCTATCTACCTGCCCGGCGCGTAAAAAATATCCTGCGGCATTGTCGGTAATGATCTCATAAGGTATTCCATATTGCGAGAGTTCCCAGGCTGTCAATCGCGATCCTTGCAGGCGCGGTCGCGTTTCATCCACAAGCACGTGCACCCGCTTCCCCTGCTCGTGAGCCAGACGGATTACTCCCAGGGCGGTGCCCCAAGCCGCTGTCGCTAATGCGCCCGTATTGCAGTGATGGATGATCGTATCGCCGTCTTGTATCAATTGGCTGCCATGCATAGCCATCTGCCGATTCGCAGCTTCATCTTCCTCGGTAATTTTTTTTGCCTCATTCTGCAAAACGGAAATCAGTTCTTCTGAATGCTTGTAATCAAGTTCAGTCAAACCCATCATGCGCTGCAGCGCCCAGCGCAGATTGACAGCGGTTGGCCTCGAAGACTCCAACAATTCAGATGCCTTATGCAGGTCTTCCTTTATTTCAGGGATCGTTTTCGTTTTCGACTGCATCGCACTCATTACTAACCCGTAAGCCGCTACTACACCGATAGCAGGAGCGCCGCGCACGGTCATATTCCGGATAGCTTTAAATACTTCTTGGTGCGTTGTTAAGGCAACATAGCGTAATTCTGAAGGCAGCCTTCTTTGATCGATTACCTTCAATTGCAGTTTATCATCATCCCATGCCAGTGTTTGCATAATGATTCCACCAAAAAAAAGGCGCTCAACTTGAGCGCACTGAAGCTTAACCCTGCTATTTATAGCATGGTCTATACAGTTTGTCAAAATTAACTTTTATTTTCTATTTGTCTATGATATGCAAAATTTTTGCTAACTGTTCTTCAAGCGCATCTCACCAGTGTGTAGAACTCTTCCAGGTTTTCTAACGGGATATTATGCGGCAGATCACAGCCTGGGCTAATCAAAAAATTTGAATGCTCTGCTGTCTGCTCAATCAGGGTCTGAGCACTTTTTTTGAAATTCTTGCGGTCTTTTTGCAGAAAGACTCCCGCCGGATCCAAATTCCCGGATATTATTTTTTCAGTTCCGCACCTTTCCAAAGCAATAGAAATATCCATTGGTTTCCCAAAATGGAATATTGAAGCTGCAGAATTCATGATGGAATCCAAATGGGTCGCGCTGGCTGCGCAATTATGATAGAGGATTTTCAGAGCCGGTGTTTCAACTTTTTCAATCAACTTCTTGATAAAGCTTGAGGAATACTCGTTTAATAATTTCGGTGATAAGAGTCCAGCGGTAGGCTCTGCCATAAAAATCCCATCAATGCCGATTTTTTTCAACGCTTCGGCGTAATCAATAACGAAATCTGTACATTTTCTAATTAGTTCAGCAGCACTGCTTGGATCTAATAATGCCAATTCGAGAAATTCTGATACGCCAAATAACCTGCTTGCCAAGGTAAAAGGACCAATCAAACCGCCCACAACAGGTTTTTCTGGTATTCTTGATCGAAATTCTGTCAATATATCAAGATACATTCTGGTGCGTTTTTCGCCAAACAAGGGGACTTGTAGAGATTTGATCTCAGACGAATCCGCAATGCATCGATTGACGATCACTGGGGCATTGTCCTCAGGATAAGCCACTTCGCTTCCGAAGCACTCAGCTTCCACGCTGAGGTCCATGGCAGTAATGATAAAATCCGCGTCAAAATGGTCATCAAAGGTGAGAATTGCGTCCACTTGGGCATTCTGTTCTGTATATATTGCGGGAATTTCTATCTGAGCAATAGAAGCCCCGATATTTGCGCCGAACACCAACGCTTTTTTCTGTGAACTTTCCTTAATGTAATCTGCAATGCTATTTTTCATGTAATCTCCTCTGTCAGACAGTATCGGATGAAAAAGCTGGTTCTTGGCTGAACTGCATGATCTGATTCAGCACAATTGTGCTTCTTTGAGCAGACCTTATGATCCTGACTGCGTTTTGATCGGATAGCATGCAGTTTAATTGATCAAGCGCTAATGAGATCGCGCTATGCGACGGAATACTCAATGCGATCACAATATCTACCGGGTCATTTTCCAAATGACCAAATTCAACGGATTTCTTAAGGGTGACGAGGCTCATTCCCAGTTTGCGCGCTCCTGAATCGTGAGAAGCGTGCAGCAAGGCAACGCCAGGCCATGCAACCATGAATGGGCCAAATTCCCGGATTGTCTTTTTCATCGATACGATGTATCGTTTTTCAATAATATTCTGGTTTAACAATAATTCACCCGCCTTATCTGTAGCGCCCTCCCACCCGGAGGCAATTAAATTCAATCGTATCAGTTCAGCATCAATTAGACTGATTAAAGAAGGACCCTCGTGTTCGTTTGCCGCTGCAAGTGATTTAGTTTCTGAGTTATCTTTGATAAATGCCTTGCGAAGATTTTCAATATCTTTTTCCCTCAGCAAGGGTTCGACGACCAATATGGGAGGTGCGTGAACAATTTGAAGAGGTATTGTACTAATAATGAAATCAATCGCACGAAAATTCCTTCTTCCCAATAGATCTTTGTATGAAATAACATTTTCAATAATGATTTCTGGGAACTCCGATTGGATCTTCGTCTTTAATAACAATGCTGAAGCTGCACCGGTATTGCATACAAGCACTACTGTTTTATTCTCCTTTTTTTGATATTGCAGTCTTTCCAATGCAGTAGCGATGTGAATGGTTAAATATCCTATTTCATCCGGATATTTCTTTAATATGGACATCTTGCTGTCTGCAATGCTTTGACTGACAACGGTATGGATTCTGGGGTATTCTTTCTTAATTTCAATGATTACTGGATTATCTTCAGGGAAAAATTCATCAGTTCGGAAGTAGATATTACTTAAATGCAAAGCAAGATTGGATTTTAATTCTGCGTCGAGCATCAGCGAAGGATGTAACCTTTTTGAAACCTGACATAGGAACGAATCTATGGCATCACATAGTTTTTGATCTAAATCTTTCAATTCACTCGATTCACTTGAATGCTTATCCAGGGGTCTTCTGGTCTGTGAGTCGATCAAGAATCTAATAATGAAAGATATCTCTTCCAATCCAATCGTTATATCGAAATATTTGCTAAATCTTTTTCCCAGAAACTCAGCCCAATAATATTCATTCTTCTGTTTTATATCCCCAAGTCCCGGACACATGATGCTGATGAATTTCTTTTGTCTGCAGCGAGAAATCATTATGGCCAACTTTAGAATGAGGGAATAATTACTTCGATCAGATAATTTGATGTCCAGAATCGTATTGATGAGATTGTTGATATAAAATATATTTGTATCAAAAAAGTATTCACTCACCATGCCGATAAAGGAAATATATCTCTCACTTCTGGATTTTCCGGAAAAACAGAATTCCATCAATTCATTCTGAAGGTGAAATTCACATGAACCTTTCATGATGCATTGATACAAAGCTTCCCGAATATTTGTCTCTTTGCCTTCAATCCAATACCCGCAATTCGGTTTGCTTTTGAGCATTAAATGGTAATCGTATAACCATGCTCTGGCTTCATGCAGACTGTTGATTGCTGTTGATCTTGAGATAGATAAGATTTCCTCGAAATCCTGAATCTGCAGTGGAGTATCCTTTGTCAATAGAGCGAAAAGAATGATATAAATCCGTTTGCCTTTTGAATAATATACGTATCTTTGAATGGTTTCCCCCAATTCCGTTATTTGTTCTACCGTTGCATCAAGCGCTATTCCGAAATTTGGCTTACTGATGACCGAGATACCATTCTTTTTCAACCATGGTTTGATTCTGTTTAGATGGTAGTTAACCGATCTTGCCGTGCTCCCTATTTCCTGCCCAATTCGTGTCGCAGAAAGAGGGGTTTGGTTTTTGCATAGCGTGCGCAATATTTCCGCGGTACGGCAGTCTAGATCAGGAATTAAATACATCGTAATTCAATAACACTCGGTTAAGTAATTGTAATTGAGTTTACCTTCATCGAAATCGATGAAGGTAAACTCGAGACACAATGGATTTAGTCTTTCCAGGTATTGTTTTTTTTATCCTCCGCCAAACAGCTTGCCGATCAATGTGGCAATTAGACTATGCGGATAAAAACCATTGGCGAAATGCGTAACCATCATTCCTGTTTGTTCTGCAGGCAGCAATCCTGATTCTTGGGCAATCTGGTTCATGACCGGAGCTGTGTAGCTTCCTGCATAAATACAGAAGATCACAAAAACGGTTGTGGTCAGGAATGATTTAATGAGGTCACCTTTGCATAAGGCTGCAGCCCACATCGAGAAGAACACAATGAAGGTCAAATCGCCAAGCGGCATGACTTTGCTTCCCGGCAGCACGATTGCCAGCAGAATTGCAACCGGAACCATTATGATGCTGACGGCCAGTGCCGTAGCATTGCCGGTGCCAATCGCCGGGTCTAGGCCGATGAACAAACCTCTGCCGGGTGCTTTCTTCTCCAAGAAATTCTGCGCACCTTCAGAAATCGGCACCAAGCCTTCCATTAGAATGGAAATCATCTTTGGTTGAATATACATCACGGCTGCTAAATTTACCGCTAGCATTAATGAAGAGCCTAGTGTTTCACCCGCCAGCAGTCCCATAACGACTCCGATCACAACCCCTATGAAAATTGGTTCGCCAAATACACCATATTTTTCAGTCAGTTCTTCAGGGGTTATTTTCGCAGATTTCAGACCGGGTATTTTCTCTATCAACCAGGCTATGGGTTTGCCTATGATGCCCCACTCTGCATATCCGGCTGCATATGAGGCAATCCCTTCAAAACCAAAATAATCATGCATCAGGTATTGTGTGATGTCTCCCACCTTTAAGTTGATCATGTGCACCAGAGTAGCGAAAATTAACCCGAAGGCAAAACTGCCGGTAAGCGTTTGCACAATCACGCCAGCGATGATGGATTCCCAATAGTCCCAAATGTTAACGCTCAAGACTTTGGTCAAGCCAAAACCTAACAACAGCAGGTTGCTAAGGATTCCGATCGGAATAAAGATCATTCCGATATCAGAAGCCCAACCGATAGCCGCAAACGCGCTCCAGCCTGCATCGAAATAGGTGGTTGCACCGCCGAACCGTTCGCCCAATGCCATGCCAACATTCCCCACGGCCGTCAAGAAGAAATCTAAAATCAAGTAGACTCCCACGAAACCAATTCCCGTAAGGATGGCAGCTCGCAGCGAACTTTTAAAACCCATTCCGAATATCAATCCCAACAAGAGTAGGATTGCGGGAACCATCAGAATAGGTCCAAGGTTGTAGATCCCACCGAAAAAAGACAAGATAAAATCTAACATTTTTCCTCCATTTTGATTATTTGTTCAAGAGACCATTCGATTTATAAACTCTCTATGTAATCGATAATACTTTTAAATAAATCATCCAGTCCCTTGTTCGACAAGAGCGGCACCCCATCGAAAACAGGGACACCCAGCTCCATTTTGGTTACTGCCGTGGCAACGACAAAATCCGGTTTTCCCATTTTTACCAAAGCTTCAAGATTTGAAATTTGTCCTTTTGTCACTTTAGCATCAATGCCATGTTTCAATAACTCTCTAGTCAATTTTGTCGCAGCCATTGTAGAAGTAGCCAATCCCGTTGCACATACAATTACGACTTTTACGCTTTTTTTCAATATTCCTCCTTTCTTCCTTATTTTGTTTATTCCGCTTTTCCTAATGAAAATAATTTTTTCGTCAAATCAACAGCTTCCGCTGCATCAGCACTATAAAACGCTCCAATCTCTTGTGCAAACTCAGGGGTTACAGGAGCTCCTCCAACCATCACTTTAATTTTGGGGTATAAATCCCTCTCTTTCATCTTTTGTATAATCTCTTTCATCATCATCATGGTGGTTGTCAACATCGCGGACATGCCAATTACTTTAATATCTTCTTTTTGGATCATCTCAATAAACTTTTCGGGAGGAACATCGCACCCGATATCAATTACTTCAAAACCTGATCCTTCCAGCATCATGCCAACCAGGTTCTTCCCTATATCATGAATATCACCTGCTACAGTGCCAAGAATTACCTTGCCGACTGGTTCAACCCCGCTACTTGCCAGACAGGGTTTAAGGACTACCATGGCAGCTTTCATTGCCCTGGCCGCCAGCAAAACTTCTGGCAGGAACAATTCTCCACTTTTAAAATCTGTTCCTACTTTTTCCATCCCCTTAATCAATCCATCGTTCAAAATGCTCTTGGCATTGATGCCTACGTCTAAAGCGTTTTGGGTGATTTCAACGGTTTTTTCAAAATCCCCTGAATAAATTTTTTCTTGCAATGAAATCAATTGATCGCTGTCCATCTAGTCTATCCTTCTGAAAATTTTTGTTCAGCTTCTTCTAAAATGTCTGAAATGCCTTTCTCAATACTTTCATCCAATGGCAAGGGTTGATGGGTTTCTAAAATATGCCTGACTTTTACTTTTGCACGCCCATCCATCGTCTTTGATCCTTCCTCCTGCCAATTTGAGCGAGCGGTCCTGGTTACCAATTTAGGTCTGAAGCGATTTGATCGGAAATGTTGCAGGGTATGGGGGTGAGTTAATAAGTTGCCGGATTCTATGCTGTCTGCTACAGCTTCAAATCCCAGCATCTCATCATCGACCTTTATACCTTCCCGGCAGCGATTTACCATTCCAATGATTTCATCATCAATGATCAGTTGCGCAAAATTTATTACCAACCCCCCCTGCAAATGCCCAGCACCGGTAAGGATATCTGCGCCAGCCAAAGCTGGCAATAAAGAAAAGTAAGTATTCTCAATGCCCGCTTGACAATCAGAAATTGGCGAATCTGTATAAGGGCCATGCATGTTTACCGGCATGTGGTAGATATCTTTGGCTAATTGAACTCCGGCTGTGACCAATAGTGCGTTCTCAATAGAACCAGTGAGCGCATATCCGCTTGCCATGTCCATCACCATGATTCGTGGAGCGAATATCATTGGCATGCCTGGATAAAGCAGCTGGCCAAACACCACTGCGCCGATCATCTCCACATTTGACATTAATAATGAACCCGCCAGGGTTACAGGCCCGGTTGCACCCGCTATCGGCATGCTGCAAATCTCTAATGGAATTCCATGGCTTCCGCAAGCCATAATGGTGTCAATTAAAACTGCTGGGTGTTTCAATGGAGCTACCGGAGATTCCAGCATAGTAATAACCGGTTTTTGTTTTAAACGTTCATCACCGCCAGAGACCAACTGAGCCATTTGGATGAAAAAAGGTAGGCTGTCGGGATTCAGCAACCGTATGTTGATATGCTTGCTTGTGTTTCTAATCATGCATGCTAGAGTATTTAGGTCCCGGGTTTTTGCATTCGATTCCTGTTCATAGACAGGTGCAGCGATTTGTGTGTATTCCAGGGCATCGACAAGCCGCGCATAATCTGCAGCGTCTTTTGTCGTAGCGTTTCGGAGATCAGCGGTATCCAGATCAATGACCTGCCCCGGACCGCCTCCATTGCGTCCATAGATTTTTTCATCACCCAGCAGGAATTCATTTTTTTCTTCCCTTGCGCCGCAAACGAAACTGCTTTTCACGTTTCGTAAAGCGTTTTCCACAAGATCGGGCGGAATCAAGATTCTACCGGAACCATCTTTTTGTTTTGCGCCAAAATCCAACCAGATGCGGCAAGCTTCTTCATGCATGATCTCCAGACCCACCTCCTGCAAAACTCTTAATGAAGTCTCATGGATTTGTTTTGCCTGTTCTTTAGATAAAATCTTAAGCTTTTGTTCTATCATTCCTTACCTCAGTTTTTTTTCATTCCTCGATATGAATTTCTTCATGCAGTACTTCATAGATCTCATCTCTGGTAACAGCAGCTCGTAATCTGTCGATTTTTTCTGCGCACTGAAAAAAATCGGAAAAGCATTGAAGCAGCGAAATTTGGGATTCGCATGCCTTTAGCGCCAGTAAGAAAACCATATCCACATCAATTTCCCCATCTCCTCCCATCATGCCAAATTTGATCGGTTTTGCAAGAATTCCCACCGCAATTGCCACTTTGTTTACGTAGATTCCATCCGTGTGGGGAATGGCAATTCCATAAGGATCCAGGGGAATTCCCGTGGGATATTTCTTTTCTCTCTCAATTACAGCATCAAAAAATGTTCTTTTTACATAGTTCCCATTTCTCAGTAGTTCAGATAAAACTCTGATCGCCTCAATTGAAGATGCGACATCGAGATTGACTTTGATTAACTCTTTAGTGAAGATGGAATTCATTGTTGTTTATGTTTCTTTATTGATTTTTTTTGCAATCTTAAAATATCAGATTCTTGGCTTCGCGGTTCATATAATTCATTCAAAATTTGCAATAACTGATTAATACAATTTAGAATGAATTAATATCTCTTCTTTCGCATGAATTTGATCTGCATGGTTCAAATGGATTTAGTTGACACAATCCCAAAGCCATAATATAAACCGATTATGAATAAATCTTCCCTTAAAGTCCTGGCTGCCTGTCTATTGATCTGTCTGGCATGCAGCCTGCCTTTCAGTTTAGGGTCATCTTCATCTTCCGATAAAGGGTCCGTTGAATTGTTTCCTCAATTGCAGGATTTCTTTGATGCACATTCAGCCGAGAATGCCACACCAACCCCCGCTCCTGCTGACCGTTTGAAGGCAGCTCATCAAGCACTCTTTGCCGGCGCACATGAAAGGGCCAGCCAGCTTTATCAGGAAACCTACGAACAAACACAAGACGAACAGCTGAAAGCACAAGCCTTATTTGGTTCGGGGAAGAGCCTATTTAGCGCGCGCCAATATTCCTCATCCATCGATACCTTCAACCGCATCTTGGGGCAATACGCCTATTCTGATGTTGTCCCCGCCACTTATTTCATGCTGGGCCAGGCTTACGATCAGGTGGAAGAATTCGCCCAGGCTGCCATGGCTTATCAAAAATATGTTGACCTATCCCCAGCAGTACTGACAGAATTTGCGCGCACATTGCAGGGGGATGCCGCCATGAAAGGCGGGGATTATTCCCAGGCGATCTTCGCTTATCAGGCTGCTTTGCAGGCTGAGCCCATTGCCAATGCAGCCGCTCTCAATATCAAGATCGGTCAAGCCTACGCTGCGCTCCAGGACTATACTACCGCCATCCAATATTATCTGAATGTCTATAACTCCAGCCAGGATGATTATTCACGCGCCACAGCCAACCTGCTTATGGGGCAGGCATATCTTAATTTGGGTATGAACAAGGAAGCTTATGATCGTTTCCTGGATTCTGTATATCAATTCCCGCGCGCCTATGATTCTTTCACCGCCCTTTCGATCCTGGTCAACGATGGGGTTGTAGTGGATGATTATGTGCGCGGTCTGGTGGATTACTACGCAGGCTCTTATGATTTTGCCGTTCAGGCTTTCGAGCGCTATCTGGCTTCCGATCCAGCCGGCAACGATGGTTCGGTGTATTATTTCAAAGGGCTCAGCCATTACTTCCGCAATGAACCGCGCAATGCTATTGTCGAATACGAAACGCTCATCCGCGATTTTCCGGGCAGCCCCTATTGGAGCTCTGCCTGGGATGAGAAAGCCTATGTGCAGTGGACGCAATTAGATGAATACACCAACGCAGCCAATACCTATCTTTCCTTTGTATCGAACGCTCCTTCATCTCCTGATGCGCCCACCTTCCTGTTTGAAGCTGCCCGCGTATTTGAGCGCAATGACGACCTGGAAAATGCCGCTCAAACTTGGCTGCGATTGATGGATGAATACCCGGCATCCGATCTAAGTTATCGCGGACTTTTCTCGGCTGGCATCGCCTATTACCGTTTGGCAAAATACGAACAAGCGCAGCAGGTTTTCCAGCGTGTCTTGGTGCTGGGCACAACTCCCGCTGAGAAAGCCAAAGCATATTTTTGGATCGGTAAATGCTTTCAGGCGCTTGGCGACGAGCAAAGTGCTAGGGACGCCCTTTCCCTCGCTCAGCAGGCTGATCCCACGGATTATTACGGCATTCGCGCAGGAGAAATCCTGACCGGGAAAGGGGTTTTTGAACTTGAGCAGAATTACGACTTTGGCTATGACCTGGAATTC
>ENA-ORXD01001156-ORXD01001156.1-sediment-metagenome-genome-assembly--contig:-NODE-1156-length-24167-cov-4.155085_pt1 | contig 24167 bp, 13 predicted proteins | sample MGYA00237862_ERZ511471 | MGnify/ENA metagenome assembly ERZ511471
CGAGCAGGTGCGAAAGCAGGTCTTAGTGATCCGGCGGTTCCGAATGGAAGGGCCGTCGCTCAACGGATAAAAGGTACTCCGGGGATAACAGGCTTATCGCGCCCAAGAGTTCATATCGACGGCGCGGTTTGGCACCTCGATGTCGGCTCATCGCATCCTGGGGCTGGAGCAGGTCCCAAGGGTTTGGCTGTTCGCCAATTAAAGCGGTACGTGAGCTGGGTTTAAAACGTCGTGAGACAGTTTGGTCCTTATCTGTTGCGGGCGTAGGATATTTGAGAAGAGCTGTTCCTAGTACGAGAGGACCGGAATGGACAAACCTCTGGTGCTCCTGTTGTCGCGCCAGCGGCATGGCAGGGTAGCTATGTTTGGCAGGGATAACCGCTGAAAGCATCTAAGCGGGAAGCCCACTTCAAGATAAGATATCCCGTGGTGTAAGCCACCTAAAGGCTCGTTGTAGACTACAACGTTGATAGGTCAGGTGTGGAAGTGCAGCAATGCATGGAGCTGACTGATACTAATAAGCCGTGCGGCTTGACCATATTTTTTCTTAAAGACTCACAGCAGTAGATACAACAAAATAAAAAACCTGTTCGATTGTCATGTTTATATAAAAACGTGCAAACGCGTAAACGTTCCAGCGATCAAACGCTTGAATGTTGAAACGCTTGAACGTTGAAACGCTTTTTCGGTGGCCAGAGCGAGAAGGAGACACCCGTTCTCATTCCGAACACGGAAGTTAAGCTTCTCAGCGCCGATGGTACTGCCAGGGAAACTTGGTGGGAGAGTAGGTCGCTGCCGAATTCCTTTTTTAGCCCTCATGACCGCTTTCGGTTCTGAGGGCTTTTTTTTTGCGTAAAATTTCCTTTGAGTTCTTTTTCACTTTGTGGTTAATCATCCAAAAGGATCTCTGTTAACCTTATCTTTTCCGGATGTCATATGATCGAGCAGAATGTCAGCGCCCTCATCCTGGCTGCCGGCAAGGGCACAAGAATGAAATCAGCCCACGCCAAGGTCATGCATGAAGTGTATTTCAAACCGATGATTCATCATGTTCTTGACGCCTTGACCCCGCTCCATCTTCACCAGACTGTCGTGGTCACCGGCCATCAGGCTGAAAAGGTCGAGCAGGCCTGCGCCGGTTATGATGTGGTCTTTGCCCGGCAGCATGAACAGTTGGGGACCGGCCATGCGGTTCTCGCCGCGGAGTCCGCCCTCTCATCCGCCCATACCGATGTTGTCCTGATATTATGTGGCGACACGCCTTTGATCCGCTCAGCAACCCTGCAGGCAATGCTTGCGGAGCATCTGTCAGGAACGCATAAGCTGACGGTCATGACTACTGTGGTTGAGGATCCGACGCATTACGGCAGAATCATCTTAGGTAATTCTGATCATGTCCAGGCAATTGTTGAAGAAAAGGATGCCAACTCTGAGCAAAAGAAGATAAATGAAATCAATGCAGGTATTTATTGTGTTGAGAGGGACTTTCTTTTCACTGCCCTGAAAGGCGTCGGAACGGATAACAAACAGGGAGAGGTCTATCTGACTGATATTATCGCAATCGCCCATGCTGCCGGTCAGCAGGTGCACCGTTTTTTCTGCCGGCAGGCGGAAGAAACCCTGGGGGTGAATTCCAGGTATGAATTATCCCTTGCCCATGCAACGCTGCAGCGAAGGTATCTTCGCCAACTGATGGACCAGGGGGTAACGTGCATCCTGCCGGAGACAATAAGCATCAGCGGCGAGGTCACAATCGGACGTGATTCTATCATTTCCCCGAATGTTTCTCTTTCGGGAAACACCTCAATAGGCGTCAATTGCCGTGTTGCGCCGTTTAGTTGTCTTGTCGATTGTCAGTTGGGAGATAATGTTTCCATCGGCGAATTTTCCTATTTAAACGGTATCACTGTAGCCGGCAATGAACGTATTAACCCGCATAGCTGCATGCATGATAAAATGGTGAGCAATTAAGGAGGAGCTTGAAATAAAATGGAACAGAATGAAGATCTTATTCGCTTGGCTGGTGTTGTAGAAGAACTGCTCGCAAGTTTTAATCAGTTAAAACAGGAGAAAGGTGAGCTGCTTCAACTGCTCGCTGATAAAGATAATAATATTAATGAGTTGCAGGCTGCTATCGCCAGAATGAAAGAGGAAAAGGCCGATGTCAGCCAGCGTGTTTCCGGTATATTGTCTGCCCTGGAAAATTGGGAAAAGGGCCAGGATGAGGAGGAAAAAAAATCTTTGAATGAAAACACCTCCGAATCCTTTTCAGCAGCCTCACCGCAGTTGTTTTCCATGGAAAGTTGAATATAAACCTGTTGCCTCTGTCTTTTTATTCTGGTAACAAGAAGTTATAAAGAACAGAGTTCATATGTCATCGTGAAGTTGTATTTGCTGTAATGGTATTGCTATAGATGGACATTAAAGGTATCCTGATAGCTTTGTGCGATGTTTGGTGATTTTATTTGAGGGCTGTACCCTGTTTTTTTGTTTGCGCAATTTATAATGGGGAATGAATAGCAGGTGCCACTGTGCAACGATTGGTTAGATTTGAGGTGCTCGGCCAGGAATACCCACTTTATACAGATGCAACTGAAGAAGATGTTAAAGAGATTTTGGATCTGGTCAGAAACCAGCTTGAAATGTATGCAAAATCATCAACCACCCTGCCGGCCAATAAACTGGCGATCCTGACCAGTCTCAATATGGCAGGTAAATATGTGAAGCTCAAAAGGGAATTTGAGCAATATAAGCAGATGGTGGTAGAAACTGCTGGTTTAATGAAAACTAAGATTGATAATTCTCTGGAATTTAAGTAAATATAGTAAGAGAATTCCCCTGCCTGACTCGTGATGTCCAGTATAGTTGAGCCAACACGAACATCAAGGGACTCTCCGCTGATACATAAAAGAAGTTCCGTTCCGACGGAAGAACTTGAGGGTATTATGAGTCTGTCCCACCTAACTCTGTTAGGTTCGATGTCGCTGAGCACACGGTTAAGGCGGGGGTTTTGAGTACTTATACTCTGTCGGTTGACAGTTTATATAAATAACTAATATTGAGCTGGTTTCGTCGCTTCCAAGGGACTGATATCTGCAAGGAATTCGGACACTTTCTTAATGTGAGAAAATGCCCTGTAGTAGGACGAATTGAGTTTTGCGCTTAAGCCAAGTTACTCCTGGATTTTCAGGTTTATATATAGAGTTTGATGCCGACATGGGTGTATCAGGCTAATCCACAATCATGTTGCGGCATCACCTTTTGTCGGGGCCGAAAGCCACCTGTTTTTGCTGACACGGATAATTTCTTAAAATGATCAGCTGATAGTCTCTCTTCCTCCTTTCTTCCATTCCTTCTGCTGTTCCTCTGTAAACGGTTGCTCCAGTGTTTTAGTCAATTTTATCTGGGGGTTTCTCCGTGACTCTTTCTCAATTGATAATAGTTTTGCTGGCTCTGGCTGGCGGTCTCATTATTGGCTTCATTGTCCGCAAAAAGCTTATTGAAGCCCGGCAGCTGAATCTCGAAGAGCAGGGTAAGAAGCTGATCGAAAATGCCCTTGACGAGGCTGAAAGAATCAAGAAAGAGGCGATGCTTCTTGCAAAAGACGAGGAGTATCAGCTTAAGCTTGCCGCTGAGCAGGAGATCAAGGAGCTCAAATCCGGCATACTTTCCGAGGAAAAACGCCTTGCCCAGAAAGCTGAGCAGATTGAGCGGAAAATAGATCTGCTTGATAAGCGTGAGATCGATCTGTTGAACCGCGAAAAGGGGTTGTCGGCTGAGGAGGCAAAGATTCAGGGGCATCGTAAGGAAATTGATACCCTGGTTGAAGAGCAGCGGGCCCAGCTTGAAAGGATTTCCGGCATCTCCAGGGAGGAAGCCAAGCAGTTGCTTACGGAAAGTATAGAGAGCGAAGCGCGCATGGAGGCGGCCAAGGCCGTTATGCGCATTGAAAATGAGATGAAGATCCAGGCCGACAGAAAGGCGAAAAATATCCTCGCCCTGGCCATTGCCCGCTATGCCGGGGAATACGTTGCTGAAAAGACGGTATCGGTTGTGCCTCTGCCCAATGACGAGATGAAGGGAAGAATCATCGGCCGGGAAGGAAGAAATATCCGGGCCATTGAGGCTGCCACCGGAATCGATGTCATCATTGACGACACCCCGGAAGCCGTCATCCTGTCAGGCTTTAATCCGGTACGGCGCGAGGTGGCCAGGCAGTCGCTTGAGCGGTTGATCACCGATGGCCGTATCCATCCCGCCCGCATAGAAGAGATCGTTGAGAAGGTCTCAAAGGAGCTTGAGGTCACCATGCGCGAGGCCGGTGAGCAGGCAACATTTGATGTGGGTGCTCATGGTGTACATCTGGAGCTGATCATGCTGCTCGGCCGCCTGAAGTATCGCACCAGCTACGGCCAGAATGTGCTGCAGCATTCTTTGGAGGTCGCTTTTCTCTGCGGCGTTATGGCTGCCGAGGTGGGCATCAATGTGAAACAGGCGAAAAGGGCCGGTCTTCTCCATGACATCGGCAAGGCGGTTGATCATGAGATAGAGGGTTCCCATGCCAGCATCGGGGCCGATATCGCCAAAAAGTATGGTGAGTCCGCCGAGGTTGTTCATGCCATTGCCGCCCATCACGAAGATGTCCCGCCGGAGAGTATTCTCGATGTGCTGGTGCAGTCTGCCGATGCCCTGTCAGGGGCCAGACCGGGAGCCCGCAAGGAGATGCTCGAGACCTATGTCAAACGCCTCGAGGATCTGGAAAATATCGCCCAGTCCTTCCCCGGAGTGGAAAAATCCTATGCCATTCAGGCCGGTCGTGAGATTCGTATTGTTGTCAACAGCGAGAACGTTTCCGATACTGATGCGGCCATGATGAGCCGGGATATTGCCCGCAAAATAGAGAAGGAGCTGACCTATCCGGGCCAGATACGGGTTACGGTGATCAGGGAGATGCGCTCTGTTGAGTATGCGAAATAAAGATGTTTGATGAGTCAGAAGTCAGGAGCCAGGAGACAGACGTTAGCATGAAATGGACAATAGAAGAGCAGGTTGCTCTGATTGAACGCGGTGCGGTTGATGTTATTTCCCGCGAGGATCTCATCAAAAAACTGAAAAAATCCCGGGAGACAGGCGTTCCCCTGCGGGTCAAAGCCGGGTTTGACCCGACCGCGCCCGACCTGCATCTCGGCCATACGGTGCTTATCCAGAAATTGAAGCATTTCCAGGATCTGGGCCATGATATTCTGTTTCTTATCGGAGATTTCACCGGGATGATCGGTGATCCCACCGGCAAATCGGAAACCCGCAAACCTCTGACCAAAGAGGATGTGGCCCGCAATGCCGAGACCTACAAGGAGCAGATTTTTAAAATACTTGATCCCGCGAAAACCACGGTCATGTTTAACAGTGAGTGGCTCAGCAAACTCACCGCCCATGATTTTGTCCGGCTCGCCTCACAGCTGACGGTGGCCAGGATGCTGGAACGGGAGGATTTCCGCGAGCGTTTTGACAATCAGCGGCCGATCAGCATCCATGAATTTCTCTACCCCCTGATCCAGGGATATGACTCGGTGGCAATGCATGCCGATGTTGAGCTCGGCGGCACCGATCAGCTCTTTAATGTGCTCATGGGCCGTGATCTGCAGCGCACCTGGGGACAGGAGCCGCAGGTTGTCATCACCATGCCGCTGCTCGAAGGTCTCGACGGGGTCAACAAGATGAGCAAGTCGCTGGGCAATTATATCGGCATCACCGACACGGCGGATGATATCTATGGCAAGATTCTTTCCGTTTCTGATGAGCTGATGTTCCGCTACTACGACCTGCTCAGTGATCTCTCTTCCGAAGGCATCGCGGCCCTCAAGGGTGACATGCAGAGCGGCCGCATTCATCCCAAGGATGTCAAAAAGAAACTGGCCCGCGAACTCACCGCCCGTTTTTATGATGAGGATGCCGCCCGCCGGGCGGAAGAAAATTTTGAGCGCATTTTCAAGAAACATGATCTGCCCGAAGACATTCCATCGGTAGAGGTGACAGTCGAAGAGGATGCCGTCTGGCTTCCCCGTCTGCTGACCATTGCCGGCATGGTTTCCGGCACAGGCGAGGGACGGCGGATGATCATGCAGAACGCCGTCAGCCTAGATGGCGAGAAAATAGATGATGTCGAGCATCAGGTCAAGGCGGTGGGCGAACTGCTGCTGAAGGTGGGAAAAAGAAAATTCTGCAAGGTAGTATTCGTTTAACCTTTTTTTTGCACGGGGTTTTGTCTTTTTTACGGAGAAACGATGTTTTCGTAACATGAAATTTCTTCGGGGATAGAATCTCCAAACGCGGTCAATCAATCCCCCTCCGAAAAGCATATGGTCAAGCAGCGAGTGTTGCTGGGGCATATCACCAGATTTTCCTTTGCTTTCATGGCCACTTGTGGGTTAAATAACCCAGTAGGGGCGTGGTGGTTATGCCTATTTGCTTTTATTACTGGTCTTGTTAAGGCCCGTCTGAAAAAAAATCCCACTGCCGGCAACGATAAAACTGCCTGCGGGGCATATCCACAGGCCTCTGTTCAGCGTTGATGATTTTCCTTCTTTCAGTTACCAGGCCGCGAACCGGATAGAGGTATGGTTTTTGCTGTATTGTCATGTGTTGACTTGTTAGTGATAATGATTTACCAGTTAGTTGTCCCGTTTGTTTATCTCAACAATCGCTGCAAAAAAGAGAAAAAATTCAATTTTTTTGATCGGCACATACCAGCAAAAAAATGAGGAATGCCAGTGGATAGAGTAGTTACCGATCTTCGCTCACTTTACCGGAGCGCCAGGAGGATGGGGCGCTCGGACGAGGTGATGGTTCTGATGGATTATCTTGTAGAGGATATTATCAGCTGCACCGAGCTTGAGCGGGTTTTGGTGCTCAAACTGGATGACAGGGGCAAAAGCCTGGAGACCCAGGTTTTTTACGGTTTTAATGAGTTCGTCCGCCGGCCTTTCAGTGTTGATTTCCAGCAGGTGAACGGGTTGTTGCGCAAGGTCTTTACTGACAGAGAGCCTTTAAATGTGGTCGGCTACTCGGATTTGACCTGCGGCGAAAATCCAGACACGCCCCGGGCCTGCGGAATCCTCCGGGATGACTACCGGGGAAAGAATCACCCTAACCGGCGGCAGCGGGTCAATCTCTGTGTGCCTGATATGGCATTGCAGGATGTTGACCTGAATCAATACTCCCGTTTCCGTCATTTCTCGGTCATGAATCTTGATACCCATGATAAAACAGTCCATTATCTCATGGGGGAGGTTGACTCTTTTCTTATCCTGCCGCTCTGTGATGACAATAATTTCTACGGTTACGTTATCGCGGACAAATTCTTCAGCAAAAAGCCGGTTACCTATGAGGAGATCAGGCTTTCGGCCGCCATTACTGGGCATGCTTCCCTGGCCGTAGGGCGGGCGTTGCGGCAGAAGGGCATGTTGCGCAAGATTGCCCGGCAACTGGCGGAGATCGAGTACCTCAAGAGTTTTTATGAGAGTATTATTCAAAATCTGCGCAGCGGGCTGATCACCGTCGATCAGTTTATGAAAATCACCGACGTGAACCGCGCAGCTGAAATTATTCTCGGTTATAAAAAAGAGGAGATGCTTTCTCGGCTGCTTGATGATTTTATGTCGCCCATGGACGGGAAAAAATGTCTCTTTCTCGATGCTGCCGATGAAATGGACAGTACCATGGGGCACCTTTCCGAGGTGCCGATGAAAAAGAAGGGAGGCGAGCATTTCCCGGCGGAAATCTGTTTTTCCGTTATCACGGACAGTACGGATACCGTGACGGGACTCAGCTGTATTTTCAGGGATATCACCGCAAAAAAGGTTTTTGAACAGGACCTTGCCCGGGTTGACAAGCTTGCCTCTCTGGGCGAGATGGCTGCCGGGGTGGCCCATGAAATTAAAAATCCCTTGGCCGGTATCTCCGGAGCCATGCAGATTCTTGCCCGTAATTTCCAGGATGGCGATACCAATCAATTGATTTTTAATGAAGTGCAGAGTCAGGTCAAGCGTCTGGATAACTTCATCAACAGTCTGCTGCAGTTTGCCCGACCCGGTCAATCGCAGTTTGCCGAGATTCATTTTAACACGATTATCGACAAGGTTCTTTTCCTGGCCGCCTCGCGCCTGGAAAATAAGAAAATTAAGGTGGTGCGGGCCATTGATCCGGGTCTTCCCCTGGCGCAGGGCGATGAGGGCCAGCTGCAGCAGGTGTTCCTCAATATTGTGCTCAATGCCATCGATGCCATGGAGCCGGGCGGCACGCTGACCTTCCACAGTTGTGGTTATGACGGCGGCGAAGGCAGGATTGACAGCTGCAGCAGTCCGGTGTGCCGTTATCTGAACGGCAAGCACGTCAGGGTGGCCGTTCAGGATACGGGTAAGGGGATTGATCCAACCTCCATGGAATCAATTTTCAATCCCTTTCATACGACAAAAAGTAACGGGACCGGCCTCGGCCTTTCCATTTCCCAGCGCATACTGGAACAGCATGGCGGGACTATATTCGTGGAAAGTGAACCTGGAACCGGTTCAACATTTATCGTCTGTCTTCCGGTCAGCCGGGAGGAGAGCCCGCAAAGGTAGGATGACCAAAGGGATTAGAAAAGAAATCATGAGAGAACATCGTGTACTTGTCGTTGATGACGAGAAGCTGGTTTGCTGGTCGCTCAGTCAAATGCTTGCCGGCGCAGGCTATGCCGTGCAGACGGCCATGAACGGGGCGGAGGCCAGGGAAAAATTTCATGACTTTGTTCCGGAAATGGTTCTGCTCGATGTGCGTCTCCCTGATGCCAACGGCGTTGACCTGTTGCGCGAGTTCAAGGGCCATGATGAGGAGGTGGCAGTGCTGATGATTACTGCCTATGCCGATGCCGATTCAGCAGTAAACGCCCTCAAGATCGGTGCTGATGATTATATCGGCAAGCCTTTTGATATTGAAAATATCCGCCATATCGTTGATCAGGGTTTTGAGAAAAAGAAGCTGCGCAAGGAGGTTGATCTTTTCCGGCGGGAGCTGCGGAAAAAATATGATTATGACAACCTCATCGGCAACTCGCAGAAGATGATCGAAGTTTTCAAGATGATCAAGGTCTGTGCCGAAACCGACGCCAAAATCGTGCTGGTGCTTGGCGAAAGCGGCACCGGCAAGGAATTGGTGGCCCGGGCCATTCATTACCACAGCGCCCGCTCCCAGGACCCCTTTATCGAGATCAACTGCGCGGCTATTCCTGACAATCTGCTGGAAAATGAACTTTTCGGCCATGAGAAAGGGGCATATACCGACGCCTCAAAGAGTCACAAGGGTATTTTCGAAGCCGCTGCCGGCGGCACTGTTTTCCTGGATGAGATTGGTGATATGCCGCTGCCCATGCAGGCCAAGATCCTCAAGGTCATCGATGCCAAGAAGTTCCGGCGTCTCGGCGGCTCAAGGGATATCGATACGGATGTGCGCATTATTGCCGCTACCAATCAGGATCTGCCGTACATGGTCAAGGAAGGGGGCTTCCGCGGCGACCTTTTTTTCCGTCTCAATGTGATGAGTATTCCGCTGGCTCCCTTGCGTGAGCGCAAGGAGGATGTCCCGTCGCTGGCCAATTATTTCATCGAGAGATTAAACGAGGAGTATGGCCGAGGGGTGCAGGGGATCAGTCCTGAGGCCCTTGAGTGCCTGCAGCGCTATGATTGGCCGGGCAATGTACGGGAATTGCGCAATGCCATGGAAAGGGCCATGATGCTCGAACCGGGCACCATGCTCAGTTATGAGTTTTTTAACCACGAGATCCGCCAGTGCGGTTTGGCCAAGGAAAAATGCCCCGGTCCGGTCGGCCAGGGAGCCCCTGCCGTGGCGGAAAGCGGCTATATCACCCTGCCTCCCCATGGCATCTCTATTGAAGAGGTGGAAAAGGAGCTGATCCAGCAGGCCCTGAATCGCTTCAATGGCAACCAGACCAAGGCCGCCCAATGTTTGAGAATGTCCAGGGACACGCTGCGTTACCGCATCAAGAAGTTCGGCCTGCAGTCCGCCGGCCGTGATGAAGAATGATGTCTTCATTTGTTTAGACCCGCTTCCCTTCCTGCCGTTTGTTAACCGTCCTCTCTCCTCATTGTCATCAGGTGGGGCATTTTCCCCATTTTTAACTGACTGCCTTTTTTGTGGTGCGTGAAATAACCCATTTGGGCTGGGTGGAAAGATTCCAGGTTTTTTGGCTAATCATCTGATATTATTGAGTTCTGTTTTCCGGAATGCGTTTTCCGTTTTTTCAAAATACAGCTTCGCAAAATTGGAACTTGCCTGCCTTTGTTTATTTTTTTCGTATAACATATTGATTGTATTAATTAAATTTGTTTTTTTATAATTCTTGCCGGCAAAATGGCACGGATAGTGCTCCTCTAGATTGCAAAAGTTGGAAAAATGAGAATGAATTTTCTTGGAACAAATAAGGAATAAGGAGCATTCAATGAAAATCACAAAAAATACCACCACAAAAATTCTGTCAACCGTTACCGCCCTCATGCTCTTCAGCGCCGCCCAGGCCCAAGCCGGCTCCGTCACGCTGACCGGAGCCATTGATTGGATTACGGATGCCGATAGTTCGCAGGTGACTTTTGATTCTCCAGTTACGCTGGAGCTTAACTGGGCCAACGACAGCCTGGTGGCTGCTGTCGGGGAATCCACCGTGTACTTCCGCTCTGACTGGGGCAATACCATGAACTTTACGGTGGGCGGTTTGACCCTGATGGAAACCCCCACTTTCAGCGGCCCCACGCCTTATGCCCATTTTACCGACGGCGTGCTTGATGGTTTTGAACTGAACAAGTTTGATGCCTCAATTACCGGTGTTTCCGGTGCCGCATGGTCCATTTTCGCCCGCGGCTTTGCCCCGGATGACTATGATATCTTCTGGGAAATCATGGACAATGGTTCCTCAACCGGTGACTGGTTTGAAGGACATTTTGACTTCCCCGCACCGGCAGCCGTTCCGGTCCCCGGCGCCGTATGGCTGCTTGGCTCAGGTCTTGTCGGACTTGTCGGCCTGCGCCGGAAAATGAAGTAAGCTCGTTTCCTCATTTCCTCTCGCTGTACCGGGCCTCAAAAGTTTCACTCCTCCCCTTTTCTTTTGAGGCCCATTTTTTTTATTCCTGGTGCATTTCTTTCATTGATGGCTTATCAAGTAAACATGGAAAGTCATTCTTTTTGGGACGGCGCGCAAGGTGTGCTGCGCAAGCTCTTCTCTATTGTCCTTGGCGCAGGTTTCTGTTTTGCCCTGGTATACGGGGTCTGCGGTGCTGATGAGTTGCTGGATAAGAGTGCCGCCCCTCGCTTTGGCTACGAGATTGTCGCCATCCATGGGCATGATCCGCAGGCCTTTACCCAGGGATTCTGTTTTGCCGACGGCATGATCTATGAGGGGACCGGGCTCTACGGCCAATCTTCGCTACGCAGGATGGCCCTTGACGGCGGAAATCCGGAGGTGCGGACCCTGCCTGGCTATCTTTTCGGCGAAGGGGTTACCGTCTTCGGAGACCGGATTATTCAACTCACCTGGCAGTCCCGGACCGGCATTGTCTGGGACAGGGACAGGCTGCAGTTCATCAGGTCTTTCCCTTATGCCACCGAGGGCTGGGGGATCACCCATGACGGCCGTTCCCTCATCATGAGCGACGGCAGCGCGACCCTGGCATTTCTTGATCCTGAGACCTTTACCCTGCAGAAAAATCTTGTGGTGACCGATGGCGGCCGGCAGATCACCAGGCTTAATGAGCTCGAGTACATCAATGGGGAAATCTGGGCCAATATCTGGAAAGAAGGGCTCATTGCCCGGATCAGCCCGGTAAACGGGCAGGTGACCGGCTGGGTCGATCTGCGCGACTTGGCTTTGCAGTATGCCCCGGGTGATGAAGACAGTGTTCTGAACGGTATCGCCTATGACCGGAAAAATGACCGCATATATGTCACCGGCAAGCGCTGGAGCAAGATATTGGCCATCAGGGTGATAAAAAAGTAGCAATGCCGCCTGGCCGCCGTTCAGGCGCCACGGTGGAGATGCCAAGATGACAACCGCCCCTTGATGGCGAGGCAGCTGGCAAACAGACGTACTGTCCGCCAGCTGCCCGCTGTGCAGGTGCTGCCTAGTCCAAGTTTAACAGCATAAATTATTTTTTTAGTATAACCAGCGTGTTACATCTATAAATTTTCGTAGTTGCACTACATTCGTGTATTTTGGTCATCAGTTTACCAATTTAACTTGGGCGCCTCACAATTAGCCTATCGGCTTGATTATGGCACCTGTCATTCCTTAAACCCACAAATCGATAAGCCCAAATTATTGAATACACCTCTGTTTTGCACCGAAGTCGCAAGGAAATCTGGCATTCATAGTAGACATGTAAACCTGAGGATAACCGTAAATTTTCAAAGGTTCGATGTGGTAAGATTAAGAAGATCACTTCCCGATTTATAAAATTTAGAGTATCCAAATAATTTACCTATAAGTTAATTACCTCGGAAAAACGTCCTAGAAGAAGATAGAAAAACGGGCGAAACTCCGCCAGTGCACAGAATTCGAGGTTCATCCCCTATTTCGGAACAATCATGTTTGTTCGGAAGCAAGAGCTATCTCACCGTCTTCTATTCCGCTGGTTTCGTAGCTGCATGTTCTCGTAGCGGTAAAATTCCTCCCAGGTATCCCGATTGCCCCGGCGTTGTTCGCGTCTTTGCCATTGGAGAAAAATCTCATGTCGCAAGACCGCCAGCCTTAGGTCTCTGTGGGCCTTGAAGAGTAAATCTTCCTGTGTCTGGTTGCTGCGGTGCGGTTTCGACTCAAGGGTTCTGAGGTAGGCAGTCGCCCGCAGCAGATCCCACAACGCTTGGTTGATTTCGAGCTGTGACCCGATGTCCAGTTCTCTCAAGCTCTGTATCGGATTCGACCTAATGACCTCGAAGATCTCGCGAGCCTCACCGGCTTCGGGTGGAATCACATCGATCGGGACTCCCCGCCTGCATACTTCGTTACAAGACTCGAGCTTCGGATGGTACTCCTGATCAAAACCCCAGACGTCGCCTCGGCTGCCCCCCCCTGAGCTCACAAACGCCTCGGACTGCGTTTCTCGTCCTAAGACAATGCGGGGATCTGTTCCACTACTGCCCTTGCGTCCAAGAGGTGCGCCGCCTCCACCTCCGCCCCATTCAGGCGGCCCCCATGGTGTCAGAGGGCTTGGGGCGGGAGGAGCAGAGGGATCTGGAGGGAGTAAGTGTTCAGGGTTAGCACCTTCTAAGATGACACGGTAGTAATCCCCTGCATCTGGTATCCACCACACGCCCAAGTCCACCATTCCGATTTGAAGACCTGTCATGGCACCTCCAACATCGTTAGCCAGGTTCTTTACATGTTGGTTTGTTTCCCGGACATCGGATTTAAATCTGTCAAACGAATAGCCGTCTCCACCCGTAATCTGTTGCGGCGAAACCTGTCTCATCGGATTGGGAAACTGTGGGAACTGGCCCCTGTCGGGAGGTAGTGGATACAGTTGGGTAAGATTCGGTAGAGTGAACGACGGCAAGTCGGGCAAATTTATGAAGTCGGCTGGTTCAATGGTTGGGATAACTTCCTTATAAAGGTTAGCCCACTGTTGGATTTTGTCTGGATCCCCGCCTGAGGCCGAACTCTTCTTTGAATTGTATTCAGGTTTAACCCAATCGAACATACCCTGTGGAGGTCCATTTTGTGAATCATCGGCGTAAACGGAAATTTCAAGAAATTGCAAGCCCAATGGATCGACGAATCTGACCGGATTATTCATAAATCCTGTGAATCTGTTCAACGATCCTGGCTCTTGAAGCCTTCCTAGAAGCGGATCAGGAGAGATAAATCGCTTTAGCAATGAACTGAACCATCTCGCCCTGAAGTTCATTAAGTGATCGCCTGAACGCCACCTGCCATGAAGACTCAGTTCTGAAAGTTCAAATTGTTCTCCCGTTTCCATTTGTTCTCCAAATGGTCCAGGATTCCGCCAGTCGATAACATCCCCTTGATTTCCTGATATAGCGAATACCGTTTGATTCGATCCCTGGTGCGGAATCCTTATTGTCGATGATTCTGCGTGGATCTTTATTAGAGCCCCTAGATCATCGATGCTGTTGCATCCAAGTGAAGCCCAGAGTTCCTCCCCCTTTTTGATAGCAATGCGGTCCATTCCCAGATGAAAAAATAGGTTCGTACCCGTCTCAGTATGCTCGCGTATTAATCTCGATTGGGAATCGTATTTGAACTTCATCGTTAGTTGCTGCGAGGACTCATGAGAAATAAGCTGTCCGAACGAATTGTAGAAATATTTCTCCCATTCACTGTTGTCTTCACCTACGATCGAAGATACTCCACCGTACGGATTTGTCACTACACTATAGGCATCATTGTTGATCCTGACAGCAGTCATATAATTTGATCTATCATATTTGTAATTTATCAAACAGTTATTGTTTGCGTAAGTAAGGATATTCCCATTTCCGTCATACTTATATTGATGATATGAACCGTCGGACAGATTGCTAAAAAAAACTAACCTATTGAGTACGTCGTACTCATAATGTTTGATATTTATGATTTCATCGCCAGATTTTGTTGTTACCTTCTTTGTGTTTCCTCGCCCATCATATGTGTAGTAATCGCTATATATTTCATCGTTTGTCAATTTGATGTTTATGGCCTTTATCCTCCCAGACGGAGCATAGTCATTGGTTACAACGGCTCCATTTGGCCAGGATATTCTCGCGATCCTTCCGACCGAATCGTAATCCTTCTTGACAACCCATTTGCCCTGAGCATGAACCCATTTGTTTGGTAAAAAAAGAGAATTATAATAAATGCTTATATTTCCGATGGCATCGCTGAAATAAGCGAGCAATCTGTCGTCCTTACTGTATTTCATGCTCACTTCATGAATTTCATTTCGTTCCTTGATGATTCGTCCTTTGGCGTCGTATTCGTAAAAGACAGGTCTGCTTTCTGTGGCACTGATCGAAAGGATGTTTCCATCATCGTCATACGACCATTCTTTCATCAAGTTGTCATTATTCACAGACTTGATCAGTCTTCCGCAATCATCATGAAATAATTTGCTCCAGTGATCCCGATCCCACGAAATGTCTCTTAATATGCCGGCGTCAGAGTATTTGTAATGAACTGATCCGTTCGAATCCTCGGAGTAAAGCAACCTGCCGAAGGGATCATAGGAAGCGGATTCCATTACTCCCAGCGAGGATGCAATCTCGACGAGGTTTCCCAAATTGTCATATTTGTATTTGAATTTATTGCCCATGGTGTCGATTACACTTTCGAGCAGACCAATCGGTGAATAACCAAATGTCATAGTTCCAAGCGCATCGCCTTTTTCGATGACTAACCCGTCATCGTTATACTTGAGTTCGATTGGGAGATCGTCCGGCATACTTTGTATATGCGAAAGACGATCGTTTTGGTCGTATAAAAATCTATACTTTATGGCCCCGGATTGGATACTTTTTGACCTTACGTTCCCGTTCAAATCGTATTCGTACCCCGTCTCGGTTTCATTTTCGTTTTTGAATTTTGATAACCATCCGTTAGCTAAGTAACTCCATTTTACGAGGGGTCCCTCTTGGGACTGTAGCGAAATCGTCCTGCCCACCCTATCATAGACGTATTTAATAGTTCCCAGGTCATCAGGGTATTGTATACTTTTGATTAACCCATCAGGATCATAAGTATAGGTTGTCTCATGCCCTTCGGGACTAGTGTAGGACGAGATATAACCGCATGAATCATATTCCCAAGAACTGCCTTTACCAGAGCTTCCACATTTACGGTTTAATACGCGATTGTGAATGTCATATTTATATTTGATCGTCCGTTGGTCTGGGTCCTGAACACTGACGGGACGGTTTCCGTGGCCGTATTTAATGTTCCAACCCTGCGAAACACCCTCACGCATTCCGATAATCCTGTTTCTTTCATCGTATCTGAAGGTCGTTATTCCTCCGGCCTGATTCTGCCACTTGACGATATTCCCATTCCCGTCGTGGTAGTATTTTTGCTCGGTTCCATCCGGATATACTATCCTGTCGAGTTCTCCTCTTGGATTAAAAATATTGATTCGCTTAAATCCAGAAGGAGATGTGAAAATTCTTTTTTCGTACGGCGAGAATTTGTGATCGTAATGCCATACTTGACCCATAGGCTCAATGATGTCCGTTACTTCGTGAAGTGGATTGTATCCTATAGAAATCCTGTTTCCTTGAGGCATTACGACAGAAGTAACTCTGCCCCAATTATCGGTTTCAAATTGCCATATCCTCCCTGTTTCATCCTTGAATCCTGCCATCTTTCCTGCACGTCCGTAATAATATTCTTTTTTGCCTCCTTCAGGATCTATCACGGCCCTGGTGTCTCCAAAGACATTATAATCCAATCGATACTGCCTGCCATCGTAGCTATTGATCTCAATCAACCTTCCAGCACCGTTATACTTCAAAGACTGGACGCCCCCTTTTCCATCTCCCGTAGCCAACACTCTTCCCTCATAATCGAAACACGAGATTTTTGGTATAAGACTGTCTTCGAGCTCTATACCCCGCGTTTGCGGGAATAAATCCACTAGTTCCTTCACCTGGGATTCTGTAAAGCACAGCTGAGCTCTTTCAGTGGGAGTTACTGCGTAAATCCATCTAGATACATCACCATCCGTTCTTGATAATTGAACTACCCGACCAAGAAGATCGTGCACGTATTTGTAACTGGTCTGACCCGCATCGGTTGATGGAAGTCTAACTTCAATCAAACGCCCGAAACCGTCATAAATATAGTTTGTTTCATTGCCGTTCCAATCTTTTTGTTTGACGCATCGGCCGTTCGAATCAAAAATATTCGACACTTCGTATCCGAGCTGGTCAGTGATCCCTGTGAGCAGCATCCTCGGATTGTATTCGAATACTGTCTCATGCCCCGATAGCTGGACTATTTTCTTCAGCAGACCGTTAGGATAGTAGAAGTACTCGATAGTTGCTCTTTCGGGATCAATTCCGTACTCAAAGTCATGATCGCGGCGGATTATCCGATCGAATACATCGTAGTAAATATCCTCTTTTTCTCCCATAGGTTTAACAATCGTAACCTGCCGTGCATACCTGTTTTCTTCGCCACCTATGACATGCAGGATGTCACCATAACGCCACCGAAAATCACCGCCCATCGGATTTGTGATTCTGCTGAGCCTATCGAGAGAATCAAAGCAATACGTTGTCCCGCGAGACGGTAGACCAGGATCGGATATCGGATAGATGGTTCTTCCTGTGGGACGACAGCGCAGATCAATCTCTCTCTTGAGCTGAACGATCTCCTGGCTTGATTCGGCGGTGTAATTATAGGTAACAGATTTGATGAAGCCGAACGCACTCCCTTCGATATTCGAGAAGTTTCCGTCGATTCCAGATACCTTTGTCGATCCGTTGTTCAGATTGTATTCGTACCGAGTAGAAGTAGCGTTTGGCAGGATGATTTCGGTTTTTCTATTATAAATATCGCGACGGATTTCGGTCGTATGTCCTAATGCATTGATCAAACCAATAAGATAACCTTCCCTATTATGCAGTGTTTTGTCTTCGATCGAACTGGATCCAGACTGCATCCTGCGATTTAAGCCGGAATCATCCCAAATAAAAACAGTCTTGTTGTTGTCAGGATGGATTATTTCCTTAATCAATCCTGAATCGTCGTAGTTCATTCTATAAGTAATGGTTCCGCTCTGATCTCCCGGGTACTCGATCTTAACTGGTTGCCCACTTCTGCTGGGATCCTCGTTACCGGTCGTATATTTATAAGATATCTCCTGGATATCTCCGCTCTGACGCGCGATCCTCTTTGGATAATCGAATGAATAACTGTAAAATACTCTTTTCAGAATGCTGTCCGTGGATAGGTTGTCGTTCACAACGTTTGCTATCCCCCACTGTATCTCCCTGGGGGTATAAAATGGAAACTTTTCGATACCAAGATCTATAGCTTGCAGGGACAGCTTTCCGCTTCCACCTAAACGTATAGCATAACTAGTGATATGTCCCCACCGGGAGAACCTGAAGTATTCTTCCTTCTTGATATCAGTCAGATCGATGAAACGGAGGCAGTCTCCGAATTCTTCCGGGAGCTGTTGGGCCTTGGGATCGAACAGAACAGGATAATGAACGATCTTTTTAAGGATCTTATCATTGGTGAGGGTTTCATAAGTGAATTCCCTTGCCCCCATAAGATCTATTACATAGGTCCGGTCATCTCGGAGTTCCGGCTTTAAGGAACTTGGATCTCCGGCGACATAGCAATACTTTGTTTCAGTGAGGCGGGGTTGGGATGTACACTTCGGATCCCATGCCCAGGATTTATTGAGCCTCGGAAGCTGCCCCACGTTGTAATATTTCTCCTTTTGTTCGAGGAAGGAATCATACTCAATAAGGGGAACGCTATAATGGTAATCGATATTATAAATATAATGCTGCACCGCACCGGTCGCATAATTAGTACGTACCAACGCTCTGAATTCAGCTGGTTTGTTTTGGTTTTGCGCAAGTGAAAAATCAGTGTATTCATATGAGACCAACTCACCTGTTTCGAAACTTACGGAAAGGAGAACGGGTACCTTTTCACCAAATGATGTTCCGTCCGGTTTGATATTGTATTCGTATGTCCTGCTCCCACGATAGGGACACTCTATTGATTTGATTACACCCGATCCATCGGTCGAGTAGATTATTTCGACTGCATTATTCCACTTGTCTCTGAAAATACTGGGTCTACGAATATTATCGATTTTGTATACGGCGGGATCAAGCGCAACATCTATACATTTGACGTCGATTATTTCGCCGACACCCTGCAGATGTATTGATGATAAATCGCAACTTTTGGTAAATTCGTAAAATATCTGTGATGTTTCAAGCTGAAAACCGTTACTTGTTTTTCGTAATATACCTAAAGGAAGAATGTTTTCGTTTTCATTCAGATTGATATCGTAGAGATTACCGTTGAATTCGAGCCGGGCTTCCCGCCCCGATTCGACTATCATCAGATGAGGGATATTCCAGGACCAGCCCTGCCCGAAGGAGAAGGGGTAAGGGGAATCTATTTTTTCGAGCTTTCGTACATGTTCATTGACGGACGCTTTTATTTCTCTCACCGCTTGGTGAACATTTTCAACAAATTCGACTCTTGCAGCATCAGCCGCTTCATTGATAATATTTGTGGCATTGACTGTCCACTGGTACGTATCACGATAGAAATCCAGTATATTATTCTTGCTGTTTTCGTACTTAGATTTCCATGCTTCCCAGAGATAAAGCCTTATAAGATAATCGGTCGTTCTTCGGATTGCCTTTCGCGCGTCCGCTTCGTCTCCGTTGGTATACGCTATGTTGCCACCACCGACGGTATTGCCGTCTTCTCCAGTGTCGGAAACCACGACGATTGTGAATCCATCCAGCATATCGCAGAAAAAATCATCCAATTCTGGAAATTGGATTTTATCAATCCTAATCCAACCGTTACGATCGACAGAGTGATTGTTATACCAACCCGAAGGTTTCTTTCCAGCCGGCATGCTCTTTGTCTTGATCCGCCATCCTGCCGGGAATTGGTTGGTATCGGAAGTCCCGGGCTCTGGACCGAGATAATTCATCGATGGCCTTATAATATCGTCGGTACTCCAGTATCCTTCGATATCTTTTATTCTTGGATGCCTGGGTAATTTTTCCCCTAATATTATAGAAAGAAATCCGGTTCCACTTGGTGAAATGTAATCTTCATTCTCGGTTGAGAAGTAATTATTAAAGAGATAACGTAGCAAAAACTCTATAAGAATTCTATAATTTACATAAACCAGATTTACTTGGTCAAGAGCAGCAGCCCTCTTCTCTTCTACTAATCCTAAACCATAATCTAGCAGTTCCTGGTAATTATTCTCATTCTCAAGCCATGCAAGTAATTTAACATAGTGTTCTCGCTCATAGTATCGTGTTTGTGCTTCGACAACCTGTGAGTACTGGCTGGATGTGGAGTATATTCTTTCTATTTGGATAGGAAACCTGCCGCGATTGCCTATATTCACGTCGAGAGCGGATATCTTGTGACTCCCGCTGACTGGAAAATATCGGTTATCGAACCTGCTCAGGTGTTCTTGTTGGGGAAGAATAGATTCTAGCTCCTTCAATTCATTGTCTATGTAAATTCTATCGTCCACGCGAGTCGGGGGCCCCAGTAATATTGGTGGTCCCGATTTTAGGTAGTCCAAGCTTACCGGTTTGACATTTCTTGTATAGGGAAAGAGTTTGGCGTCGTCAGCATTCAGGGTAAAATTGGTGAAAATTTCCCTGGCAAGAAAGCTGTCCGAGGTTTTAGAGAGCAGTAACTGTTCCTTATCAGGTGTGAAACAACTTTTGTCCATACGACTGAGTTCTAAATTGATATCAGCTTTTAGCTTGATGTACCTGTCATAGATTTCATGGGAATTTTTCCCAGCAATGCACTGCATTTTTAAGGCTTTGATACGCTCAGATGAGAATTTTTCCTTAAGCCGTTTTTCGAGATCAGCCTGAGAGAGATTCAGCAATACGCCTTTTGTAGGGATTCCTTTGCCCAGAAGTACCGCTCTTTCTTCTCCATTCAGCGTCAATCCTTTGAAGTTCTGTAACTTTGTTTCAGTGAGTAGTTGTTCTCTTATCTCAAGAAGCCTGCTGGAAGGTATTCCTTTCTCAATGAATTCATCGTCTATCGTAAGTAGAAATTTGGCGGCAGTAGGCTTATTCGACATTACTGCGTTGATCGTTTTAAGTTCATCGGCCGTAAGATCCAAATTCCAGTTCTCTGGTTTCTTGAAAAGGATGATTTTGTCGGTCTCGTTGATAAACGCCAGTAGATTGCTTGCATGACAAATAACGCTTGGTTGACCTTCTTTGTTGCGTTTGAGCTCGTGCCCAAGAAAATACCGCGCTAATTGATCGGAAATAAACTTTGCAGTTTTGTCCGGGCGATGACAGTTTTTCCAGGGTTTAAGAACGTATTCGTGCAGATACAGTTTAGAAGAGTCTCTCTCGGAAACAAATACTCCGAGAACCGCCGAGTTCGTCTTTGGGGGAATAGGTCGATTGAATAAGTATATATTCACGAACAATGAATCCAATGCGATGAAATCCTGTTGGATTGTTTGAAGGATTGTGGAGTATTCTTCCGATTCCTTTTTATTTAAAAAGTATTTGTGTAATATTTCAGCTGCCTGCCTCTCAAATCTGCTGACATCGATACCTTTGTCCAAGTTGGCGCCGTATATAGGCCGATATTGCCTTTCCAGTTTTTGATCAGGGGTATTAGCTGGCATTGTATTCTCCTATGTGAAAAAGTAATTCCTGGGGTACCCACAAATGCAGTAAAGCTTGGGTTAAAATTAGTTTCGTAAACTTTTAAAGTTTTTCACCAAACAAAAAAAATTCAAATTACCCAAGCACCTGAATGTCGATGCTTTTTTTGCAACTATGAGAACCGGTCTCGGGGAAATTAATGATCAGCGGCCGGATGAGGATGCAATTTCACTTTCCGATGCCCTGATGTTAGGTTTTGCCATGTTTCTCTCAAGACCCCTCATTGTTGGCCTTTGACAAGCGGCGCTTTGCTCAGCAAAACCTATAAACGATATACGGTATGAGCAACATTCCCTGCGATACCTCAATGCCCTCTCTATGTGTGAAATTCCCGACGTTATGAATCTCAACGATCTCCGTCTGCTGTTCAGGGTTTATTCCTGCAAGCCTTTTAATTGCATAAATTCCATAAAATGAATATGCAATCGCTTAGAAATTTTTTCTGCTTTTCATGTCCTTGAATATCTGTAGAATTGAGAATAAAAAAGCCGAGTTGCCTTACTAAATTAGGCAACCCGGCTTGCTTGAAAGCTCCGTGGCTTTCCGTCCCCATTTTTCAATGGGTTTGGCTTTATCTGTATATTATCCTAACATTCTCCTATAATGGGAAATTCAATTTGTAAATATGGCAAATTGTCGCACTTATTAACTGTTAATATTGGCGAAAGATTAGCATTGGCAGGGTTACCCTATTGGGGGTGCGCAGAGGTTGACCTTCTCCTGAGGTCTGGTTGGGCCCTATCAGGAAAGTTGGAATTCCATCATTTTAACAGTCAGAATTCGCTTAAAAAATCAACATATTTCATTCCTTGAATGGTCAACATAGTGGCAGATAGTTCAACGGGAGTAAGAGTCAACATACTCCTTGCTTATTGCCTTAGCGTACATGAGCGCAGTAATCAGGGTGATACTTTATATACGGTTGTCGAGGAATAATTCTATCGATCAAAAATGATCGAATAAGAGGGGGGGGTGTTCGATAGAAATTTACGCTAATCAGCTTATACTATTGAAATTAATAAACTTTCTGTCGCAACTGATAACAAATAATGCTCGATAGCAATGTACATTCCAGGAAAAGCTCTGTCAAAGTTGCCATTGCGTGGCCAACAGGCCAGGCGGCAATCGTTGCTCAAAAATTATATTATCATTGAAATTTCGTATTGATGTTACGAATTTTCAATGATAATATTGATACATGATTATCCAGCGACCAGATTGTCTGAATAACATTGCGACTGCCGTAAAGCGGGCTCCTGTTACCACGCTGCTGGGCCCTAGACAGTGTGGCAAGACAACACTTGCCCATATTTACGGTAATGAGCAGAACGCCACGTACTTTGACCTTGAGTCTCTACCGGATCAGCGTCGACTGCAGAACCCGGAGCTAATGCTGGGTTCCCTGAAAGGCCTTGTCGTACTAGATGAAATTCAGGCAATGCCCCATCTGTTCAGCGTCTTGCGAGTTCTGGTAGACAGGCCTGAGACCAAGGCCCGTTTCCTTATCCTGGGAAGCGCGGCGCCGCATATTATCAAAAACGTTTCGGAAACTTTGGCGGGTCGCACTGAATTCATCGAACTTTCAGGGTTCAATCTCAAAGAGACAGGAAACGATTCTTCTGAAAAACTGTGGCTGCGGGGCGGCTTCCCGCTCTCCTTTCTCGCCGAAAATAATGATGACAGTCTGGCCTGGAGAAATAACTTCATCAGAACCTTTCTGGAGCGGGATATTCCTCAGTTGGGCATAAATATCCCGGCTGCAGCCATGCGGCGATTCTGGACCATGCTGGCCCACTTTCACGGCCAGACTTTGAATGCCTCGGAAATTGGGCGCTCCCTCGGCCTTCATGACAAAACGATACGATCATATCTCGATATTCTGACCGGAACTTTTATGATCCGTCAACTCCAGCCCTGGCATGAAAACCTGAGCAAACGCCAGGTGAAGGCACCCAAAATTTTCTTCCGCGACTCAGGGCTTCTCCATACCCTGCTTGATATACAGGATATGCGAACCCTCATGGGAAATCCCCGCCTGGGCGCCTCATGGGAAGGATTTGCTCTGGAGCAGGTGTTGCAGCTAACTAGACCAACTGAATCTTATTTCTGGGCCACCCACAGCGGCGCTGAACTTGATCTATTCTTTATTAAAAACAGCAAGCGTATTGGCGTAGAATTTAAGTTCAACGAAGCTCCCACGATCAGCAAATCAATGCGAGTCGCCCTGCACGATCTCTCGCTCTCGCATCTCTGGGTTGTATATCCCGGAAAATATTCCTATCAGGTTGACAAGAACATAACTGTCCTTCCCCTGGAAAATTTTTCTGAAATAATACAGACATAATATGGTTACATAGTAGAGGTCGCTTCAGGAAACGGATTGCAAAGGCCGGCTTATCTTTTGTAAGCGCCTAATCAAGTGCCTCCGTCAGGCTGACACTTTTGGCGGGCAGTAACACCCGGTCAATATGTTGCGGCAGAAGTGATCGAAGTTCATCCTCGGTCTTTGCCAGGGGGAGCCGCTCGAAGATATACCGCAGATACCAATAGGGCTCCAGTCCGTTCGCCTTGGCAGTCTCGATCAGGCTGTAAAGAGTGGCACTAGCCCTGGCACCCTCTACGTTGCCGGAGAAAAGCCAGTTCTTCCGCCCAACCACAAAAGGTCTGATTGCATTTTCCGCCAGATTATTATCCATGCG
>ENA-ORXD01001159-ORXD01001159.1-sediment-metagenome-genome-assembly--contig:-NODE-1159-length-24113-cov-4.688176_pt1 | contig 24113 bp, 23 predicted proteins | sample MGYA00237862_ERZ511471 | MGnify/ENA metagenome assembly ERZ511471
GGTTCAAGCTTTGCACCCGCTGCCGCCGCACACAGCGCCGGCTGGCCAACGCCGGCTAAAAACGGCAGGGGGGCATTACCCTTCAATTGTGGCCCGGGCTTTCTCAAGCGCCCGGGCTACTTGTTGTGGCGCGGTCCCGCCCGGCAGGTTGCGTGCCTTTACAGCACTTTCGACCGTTATATTTTGAACGTCCTTGTCGAACGCTTCACTGAAAGTGCGGTATTCTTCCAGGCTCAGCTCTTCCAGGCCCTTGCCCGAACCGGCAGCATAGCTTACCAGCCGGCCGGTTATGCGGTGGGCTTCCCTGAAACTCAGCCCCTTTTTGACCAGGTAGTCGGCCACGTCGGTTGCCAGGGTATAGCCGCGGCCGGCAGCTTCGAGCATGGCATCCCGGTTGACCTGCATGGTGTCTATCATGCCGGCAAATACCTCCAGGCTGGCAAGCACGGTATCGGCGGTGTCGAACAGGCCTTCCTTGTCTTCCTGCAGGTCCCGGTTGTAGCTTAAAGGCAGGGATTTGAGAGTGGTGAGCATGGCCACCAGGTGGCCGTAAACCCGCCCGGTTTTACCCCGGCCCAGCTCGGCTACGTCCGGATTCCTTTTCTGGGGCATGATGGAGGAACCCGTGGAATAGGCGTCGTCAAGGGTGATAAAGCCATATTCGCTGGTAGACCACAGGACGATTTCTTCCGCCAGGCGCGAAAGATGCATCATTATTATACTGGCGCAGGACTCGAACTCGACGACAAAATCCCGGTCGGATACCGCATCCATAGAGTTCCGGGAAATCTGCGAAAACCCCAGTTCCCGGGCAACCTGCTCACGGTCTATGTCGAAGCCGGTGCCGGCCAGGGCGCCGCTGCCCAGCGGCATGCAGTCGGTTCTTGCCAGGCAGTCCTCGGCGCGGCCCTTGTCGCGCTGGAGCATCTCGAAATAGGCCAGCAGGTGGTGGGCCAGCAGTACCGGCTGGGCATGCTGTAGGTGGGTGCAGCCCGGCATGGTCACGTCCTGGTTGCGCCCGGCCTGGGAAACCAGGGCTTTCTGCAGCCCGGTAAGCCCTTCGATAAGCTCGCCCAGTTTATGCTTTACATAAAGCCGCATATCCAGGGCAACCTGGTCGTTGCGGGAACGGGCGGTGTGCAGTTTGCCGGCAACATCGCCTTTGAGTTCGAACAGCCGCGATTCGATAGCCATGTGGATGTCTTCGAGTTCCGGTTTGAAAACGAAGCGGCCCTCGTCCAGTTCTTTTTTAACGGCAAGCAGCCCCTCCTCCAGTTCAACGGCTTCTCCGGCGCTTATGATGCCGCGGGAGCCCAGCATGCGGGCATGGGCAATGGAACCGCGTATATCCTCCGGATACAACCGCCAGTCGAAAGGCAGCGAAGTCGTATATTCGATTACCTTGTCTTCGGCCGGTTTGGAAAAACGGCTGCGTATATGGCTCATTAGTACTTTTCCTTCTTCTGGGCCCTGGCCTGGGTCTTGAGCGGCAGGCCCCATATATGGATAAAACCGGGGGCGGCACCCTGGTCGAACAGGTCGCCCTCGGCATAGGTAGCCAGCGAAAAGTCGTAAAGCGAATATGGGGAACGCCGCCCGGCTATGGTGCAGTTGCCCTTGAAAAGCCTGAGGCGCACCGTACCGGTAACGAAACGCTGGGTGCTCTCCACGTAGGCAGCCAGGTCTTCCCGGTGGGCCGAAAACCACAGGCCGTTGTAGATCAGGTCGGCATATTCCTGGGCGACCCTTTGCTTGAAGTTCATCTGCGGTTTGGCAAGCACCAGGGCTTCCAGCGCCCGGTGGGCGGCAAGCAGGGTTACGGCCGCCGGGGCTTCATAAATCTCGCGTGATTTAATGCCCACCAGCCGGTTTTCCACCATGTCGATGCGGCCGATGCCGTGCCTGCCGGCCAGTTCGTTCAGGCGCATGATCAGGCTCAATCCATCGGTACGCTCACCGTTTAAACTTACCGGCACGCCTTTTTCGAATTCGATTTCAGCATATTCCGGCTCGCCGGGCGCACCGGCAACCGAGGCGGTCATTTCATAGGCATCTTCGGGCGGCTGGTTCCACGGGTCTTCCAGCACGCCGCATTCGACCGAGCGCCCCCAGACATTGGTATCCACCGAGTAGGGGCTTTTAACGGTAACCGGCACCGGTATGCCGTGCTTTCTGGCGTATTCGATGGTCTGTTCCCGTGTCATGCCCCATTCCCGCGCCGGGGCAACCGACTGGATATCCGGCGCCAGGGCGGCGATGGAGACCTCGAAGCGTACCTGGTCGTTGCCCTTGCCGGTACAGCCGTGGGCAATGGCCGAAGCGCCTTCCCTGCGGGCGATTTCCACCATCGCCCGTGCCATCAGCGGCCGGGAAAGAGCCGTCGCCAGGGGATATTCGCCCTCGTAAAACGCATTGGCCTTGAGCGCCGGAAAGATGAACTCCTCCACCAGTTCCCGGCGGGCATCGATAACCACTGCTTTGACCGCCCCGGCCTTGAGCGCCTTGTCCTTGACCAGGGTAAAATCTTTTTCATTGCCGACATCAATAGTCACGGCGATGACTTCCATGCCGTATTTTTCATTCAGCCATTTGATGGCGGCGGATGTATCCAGTCCGCCGGAGTAGGCCAGGACGACTTTCTTGTTCATATATTCCCTCCGATTCTCAAGTATTATATAACATGCCGTCGGTAAAAAACGGCTTTTGGACCGAGTTTAAAAATAACGGTGCAGGAATTCGGTTATCGTCTGGCGCAGGCCTTCGAACTCCCAGCAGTAATAATGGCCCGGCGCGCCGATGTAAAACAGGATATCGCCGGGCTGTTCCTGGTAGATGCCCAGCATCGCCTCCAGGTTGGAGCGTATTATGGTAAACATGTCGCCGTGGCTGAAGGAATCCGGAATCGAACCGTTGTGGCGCATCACCAGGGAGCGCTCGCTGTTAACGCAGCGGGTTATAACCGTCGGCCCGGTCTGGATGGCAAACACCCTCGGGTTGTCCTGCAGCCGGCGGAAAGTTTCCTCCACGATGGAAGCCCCGTTGCTTTCCCCGGTTATGATTACCCGGAGTTCCTCGAGGTGAAGGGTCAGAAAATCTATGCGTTCGGCCAGTTCGGCCGATTTGAGCGGATAGAAGCCCCAGAAAGCCATGGCTTCGGACAGCACCCCGCTCAGGCTGGTTTGAGTCCGCTTGTAGTCGACAGCCAGCAGTTTGTAGCCGCGGCCTGACAGTTCGGCTATGATGCCGTCCATTACGGTCAACCAGCCGGTTGCATCGGTTACAGAATCCCAGCCGAAACCGCCGGCGTTGAATACCAGCAGGATATCTATATCCTCACAGCTTTTATATGCTCCGACCAGCTGGGCGGTGAAGTCTTCGGCCGCCTTCGAGTCTTCGGGGTAGAATGAGCCGGCACGCCGGACGGCATCTGATACCACCGCCGGGGATATGCCGTCGAAATTATCCGCGATCAGGTAGTTCCGGCTGTCTCCCTTGTAGTACATGCGGTTGGCTTCGACCGGTGCCGGCACGGCCAGCACGATAGCGATGCAAACCGCCACTACACCCAGAGCCGCAATATTGAGTTTGCGCTTGTCGCCGGGCATGCTAGACAGCCTTGAGCACCCTGCGCAGGATTTCGAGCGCCCGGTTTATTTCATCCGGGGCGATGATAAGCGAGGGCATGAACCGCAGGGCATCCGGCTTCAGGCGGTTGACCAGCAGGCCCTGGTTCAAGCAGTCGAGCACTACTTTATCGGCGGTTTCAGCTTCGAGCACCAGTGCCTGCAGGAGGCCCAGCCCCTTGGTGGATTTGACACAGCCGAACTCGGCAACCAGGCTGGCAAGACCGCTCTGCAGCAGCCTGCCCATTTCGGAAGCGTGGCGGCAGAGATCGTTTTGAATGATATAGCTGATTACGGCGCGGGCAGCTTCGCAGGCCAGCGGGTTGCCGCCGAAGGTCGAGCCATGTTCGCCGGTGCCGAATACGGAGGCATGAGTCTTGGCCAGGATAGCCCCCACCGGTATGCCGGAACCCATCCCCTTGGCCAGGGTAAGGATATCCGGCTCGATGCCGTATACCTCGTAGGCAAACATCCGGCCGCTGCGCCCGATGCCGGTCTGGATTTCATCCAGTATCAGGAGGATGCCCTTCTCATCGCACCACTGCCGCACCTGCCTGAGGTAGAGCGGATCAGCCAGGTTTACGCCGCCTTCACCCTGGACCGGCTCGAGCATGACGGCACAGGTTTTTTCAGTGGTGGCGGCCTTGAGGGCATCGATGTTGTTGAATTCGACATTTACAAAACCCGAGGGCAGCGGCGTGTAGGGCTGCTGGTGCTTGGTTTGCCCTGAAGCCGAAACCATGGCCAGCGTCCGGCCATGGAAAGAGCCGAGGGCGGTGATAACCTCGTAGGCCCCGCCCAGATGCTTGTGTCCGTAGCGGCGGGCCAGCTTCACGGCACCTTCGGTGGCTTCGGTACCCGAATTGCAGCAGAAAACTTTATCCAGGCAGCTGTTTTCCACCAGCAGGCGGGCAAGCCTGAGCTGGGGCACGGTATAGTAGCTGTTGGAGGTGTGAATCAGTTCGGCTGCCTGCCGGCACACCGCCTCGACCACCACCGGATGGCAGTGGCCCAGGGAATTGACCGCCCAGCCGGCTACCAGGTCAAGGTACTCCTTGCCGGTATCGTCCCACACGGTATTGCCCCGGCCCTTCACCAGCGTGACGGGAAAGCGCTTGAAGGTGGGCATGTAGTATTCTTTTTCCAGTTCGATCCAGTTTTCCATGGTTCTTACTCCAGGTCCGGTGTTATTTCGGTGCCGGTATTGCCGCCGGTGAGTTCGTTCTTAAGGCAGTGCGGACGGCTGCCGTTTATAATGGAGCAGGTGGTGGTACGGTTGCCGGCGGCCTGGATGCAGGCCTTGAGCTTGGGTATCATTCCACCGCTGGCGGTGCCGCTTTTGAGCAGTTGGGCCGCCTGGCTGGAATCAATCCGGCCCAGCAGCCTTTTCCGGCTGTCCATCAGCCCGTCCACGTCGGTGAGAAACACCAGCCGGCTGACCTTGAGCTCGGCGGCTATAGCCCCGGCAACGGTATCGCCGTTAATGTTGAGCAGGGCGCGCTCGCCTTCATTTTTTTCAAAGGCATTGAAACTGACCGGAGCCACCACCGGAATGAACCCCGCCGAAACCAGGGCTTCCAGGGGTGCCGGGTTCACCCTGACCACCGCGCCGATATAGCCGCGGGCCCTTTCCCTGATTTTGCCCTGGATAAGGCCGCCGTCGACGCCGCTGATGCCGACGGCTCTGCCCCCGGCATTCAGGATGGTGGCCACGATTTCCTTGTTGACCAGCCCGGCCAGCACGGCGGTGACCATTTCCAGAGAGGCTTCGTCGGTAATGCGCTCCCCTTCGTGGAACGTAGTTTCATGGTTTTGGCGGGCCAGCCACTGGGTAACCAGCGATGCGCCGCCGTGCACGATGATGAGCGGTTCGCCGCGCTTTTGCAGTTCGATGATATCCGTAATCACGCTGTCACGGCTGTCGTAGATAGACCCGCCGAGCTTGATGACAATAGCTCTGTCCAGGACGTGAGTCATGAAATATACCTCTAGGTGGTGTATTCGCTGTTTATGGTTACATATTCTTCGCTGAGGTCGCAACCCCAGGCGGTGGCCCGGCCGCGGCCCAGGCCCAGGTCAAGTTCGATGACCACTTCCGGCTCCGCCATGGCCTGCCTCACCCGGTTCAAGTCAAAATCGAGGATTTTGCCGTTCTGCCACAGCTCGACCGGGCCGATTTTGAGGCTCAGGCTTTCTTCGACAAGTTCAGCACCGCTTCTGCCGGCAGCCGCCACGATACGGCCCCAGTTGGGATCGGTGCCGTGGACGGCGGATTTCACCAGACTGGAACCGGCGATGGCCTTGGCTGCCAGCCGGGCATCCCTGCGGCTGCGGGCGCCGGTGACCCGTACGGTTATCAGCCGGGTGGCGCCTTCGCCGTCGGCGGCTACCGAGCGGGCCAGGGAAGTGCATACCTGGTTCAAGGCTTTCTGGAAAGCGGCAAGGCTTTCGGAGCCGCCTGCAATCGGGCGGTTGCCGGCCAGACCGTTGGCCAGCACCAGAAGGGTATCGTTGGTGGAGGTATCCCCGTCGATACTTATCATGTTGAAGCTGGCATCGGCCGCTTTTTTAACCGCCGAATTAAGCGCTTCCAGTTCGATACAGGCATCGGTGGCAATAAAGCACAGGGTGGTTGCCATGTTGGGTGCAATCATGCCGGCGCCCTTGGCCGCCCCGCTGATGGTATAGGCTCCATCCGGCCCTTCGACCCTGAGGCCGTATTCCTTGGGCCGGGTGTCGGTAGTCATTATGGCACGGGCAAAATCGGCACCGCCTTCACCGGAAAGAACGATCGAGCCGATATGGCTTTCGATTTTACTCAAAGGCAGCTGCCGACCGATGACACCGGTGCTCATCGGCAGAACCTGGGCGGCATCCACGCCCAGCCTGGCGGCTGCCAGGGCTGCCATGGCTTCGGCATTTGCCAGCCCGGCCGGGCCGGTGCAGGCATTGGCCACACCGCTGTTTACCACCAGCCCCCGGATGGATTCGCCGGGCACGCGTGAGCGGCAAACCAGCACCGGGGCGGCCTTGACCCTGTTGGTGGTAAAAACCGCCGCCGCCCGGCAGGGGGCCTCGGAATACAAAAGGCACAGGTCCAGGCGGCAGGGAGGGTGGGCATTGATGCCGGCATAAACCGCCCCGGCCTGGAAACCTCTGGCCGAAGTGATGCGGGCATCCGGAATATGGTTAATACAATAAGACATGAAGTTAAAATATAACACAATGAAAAAATGTGAACAATCAGGCCTTGAACGGTAGCGCCGGGTTGTATGGGTGCCTAGGTGCTGTTTCTGGCCTGTTCTTTTTGAGGGGACCGCCGCCGCCTCTTCCAGCCGAGCATGGCCAGGAGCTCACCCACTGCCACGTCGCTGCTTTCATCGATAAGCGGTACGTCGGAATGAATCCGGTAGCGGTTCTTGCGGCCGATTTTTACTTTAGTAATGTAGCCTTCCTGCTCCAGGTCCTTGATGATCTTGTGGGCAGTACGTTCGGTTATGCCCACCACGTCGCCGATTTCCCTGGCGGTGCTCTTGGGCTGCTTGGCAATGGAAGCCAGGACGAGCCCGTGATTGGTGAAAAATCCCCAGTCTGCCATTTTTAAAACATCCTTACTAAAGTCCTGTAATGCCGGTGCAAAACCTGTTTGACACGCCCCTGCAAAGACAGTATAATGAAACCTGAAAAAGTATTCAGGAATCAGAACTATTGCAATGAGAATTAGGTGTTATAGTTCTAACTTAAGCTTCATAGATTACCTTATATAAATAACGATGTCAAGGGAAGAAAAGGGAAAATTGGGAAAAAATATGTTGCAGTACCTCTTGTATTTTGTGGTTGGCGGAGGTTTGGTAGCTCTGGTAGCCTTTCTGGCTCAAAGAGGTAACGGCACATTGACCATACTGGTGGCCAATATACCGGTAATGTTCCTGCTCAATATGCTGCTGATGTATAAAAGCGGCGGCGTCGACGGCAGCCTCATGTATGCCAGGGCGGCGCTGCTGTACCTGCCTTTCTACATCGTTTTCGTATTTATTACCATGTACCTGCTTCCCCGCCTGGGAATGCCGCTGGCATTGATTCCCGGAGCGCTGGTGTTCCTGATACCGGTGTGGATCCGGCGCATGCGCGCCCGCCGCAACGCCGCCGTTGCGCATTTAAAAGAAACGGCAGCCGCCGCCGGGGCCAGTTTCAGCGCCGAACAGACCGGCAGCCATGCCGGGGCTGCCTGACAACTGAAAACCTGCTATTCCACCCGGGGCTTCGGAGCGATTCGAAGCCCTTCTTTTATTCCCGATCGTTTCCTGACGGCGTGCGATGTTGTAAAATTACAACGGAACGCCCGGCCGAATTTAAATAAATTCAACCGGCACGGTGTGGTGTTATGACCGAAGAACAATTGAATCATTCAAAATGGCAGCCCGTGGCAAACCCGCACAGCCCGCTTGCCGGCATAAATAGCGTTGAATTGCCCGGGTACCGGGTGCAGGCAGAGCAAGGGCTCCGCAACCGGTTCGGGGCGCGTTATTTTCAGCTTTTGCTTTCCCCCGGCAACGGGCAGGGTGAAGCGGAACCTTTCATAACCGGCCTGTACCACCGGGGGAGGTATCCGGCACAGAACTGGTTCGAAATCATTTACATCGCCCCGGCAGTTACTTTCAAAAGCGGCAGAGAGGTTGCCCTGGGTATATATTCGCCGATAACGCTGCAGGTTTTTAAAGCCATGGTCGATGCCCTGCCGCCAGGTGGGCACATCATGGTTGAGTATGACAGCCCGGCTCAAGCCGAGACCGCCCGCGCGCTGGTGGCTGGAATACCACCTGTAGCAACCCCCACCGGGTATGTGCTGTTTATGGCCGGGTGCCGGGCGGGGTTCAAGGACTGGTATTTTGCCGAAGGGGGCAGTGAAGGCCCGAGAAAACTGCAGGCATACAAGCCGCTGAACAGCCAGCACTTGAGGGATAAAGCCGCTGTCATTGAAAGCGAACTCGAGGAATTTGTAACCAGCTCGGAAAACCAGCAAGCAAAAGAAAGTACAGATTCGACTTTAAACCGGGCCAAAGAAGTGCTGGCGGTATTACATAACATCATTCAACAAACGTAAAAACCTTGACAACACGTTCAGCACTTCAATAAACTGGTAAACAGGTCTAAAGTTAATACCTTCATTCAATCCACAGTTCTAAACTCATCACCAAGCCGGAATGCTTTAAAACTCAATAAATAATTCCATTTCATTGGAACCGGGAGGCAGTGATTTTGAAAATCGCATACGGAACGAAAGTAGAGGATAAATTCGGCAACTACATCGGCCAGGTTAACCACGTTATCCGGGACAGCTGGACCGGTGGCGTAAGGAAATTCGGAGTCTGGCACCCGGAATATGAGAGAGACGTGTTAGTTTCACCGGAAGATATTGCGGAAATGAAGCAGGGCAAGATAGTTTTGGCAGTATCGCTGGAAAAAAGTTCCTGAGTACAGCTCTGTTTACCAAGCCCCCGGTGCTGTTCAGCTTGCCTTAAGTGGGATATTTTTGATAGACTTAAACCTGAACGCGGGCCGTTAGCTCAGTTGGTAGAGCACCTGACTTTTAATCAGGGTGTCACAGGTTCGAGACCTGTACGGCCTACTTCCAATCATCCCTTACCGCTATTACTGACACTTTTTCTCAGATCCCGCAGCCAGGGAACTTCCAAAAGAACCATCGAATTCTACAAGTATTTGCTGACGCCGTTCATGAAAACCTGTACCCTCACACCCGCTGACATCAACCAGTTCTTATCAACCAGGACCTGCACCAACGGCAAGAACGCCTACTATAGATCCATAAGAGCATTCTGTAACTGGCTGCATAGACAGGGCTACATCACCGATAACCCCATAACAAGGGTTGACCCACCCAAGATGAGGAAAGTGATACTACCGAGCCTAACCAGTGAACAGGTCAAGTATCTCATATCACAAGCAGAGAATATCCGCGATAAAGCTATCATCAGCTTACTAGCAGACAGTGGAATCAGGCTGAATGAACTCATCAATATTAAACTTGATCATATTGACTTTAATACCCAAACAATCATCATGTGGGGCAAGGGCGCCAAACAGCGGAAAGCGCCGTTCACATCCAGGACCAGAGATCTACTGTAAGGGTTGGAAAGGTTAATACGGGTAGTCAAAATATGTGTGTAAATATTTGGGGCATGCGCCGGAGAGGGATCCAGATAATGCTGTACCGGCTGGAGAAGAAGACCGGGTTGCCGTGCAGCCCGCATACGTTCAGGAGGACTTTTGCCAGTAATCTGCACAGGGCTGGGTTAGATATAGAACACATTATGCGATTGGGTGGTTGGGAGAGCCTGGATATGGTTTTGAGGTATACGAGAAGCGTGAAGTTTGAGGAGAGTTTGAGGGTGTATAGTGGATTGGAAGGATGATTGATTAATTGAACTATGTATTAATTTGAGCATAATAGCATTATAGAATTGAAAGCAGGCGACATTTTATCGGATAAAAAATATCGACAGTCAGGAGAAATACAAAATGGATAATTCCTTTCTAATATCCGCTTTCTTATACCCTGTCTTCATCGGAGGTGTATTCGTTTTTGGTTATTGGGCTCATGCGAAGGGAATATCGGTGAGATGGCATGAACTGCTTTCGGTAGTTATAGGGTCATTTTTGGGTTTGATGACATGTGTTTACGTACTGAACTCAGCATCTGCTATCTGGCCGATTTTGCTCATTCCTGCTTTAGCTTTGGTTTTATTTGGTTGGTGGCGTGTTATAGATCGCTATAATGCGAGCAGTGATATCTAATTTATTCAAAGAATAATAAGTTCGAGGAGAGTTCGAGGCTTTGTTAGAATATTGAAGCGATTAGAACCAACAATTAACCTTGTCAGAGGGTTTGTGAGTGTCAGATTGAGTCGTGGCGAGTATACCTTAATCAATGAACAAGAAATGATCCCATTCGCAATCTTGGCACTTCCATTGCTCATATTGGTTTAATGGGCCATCGATAGGGTCTACCTCTTGGTTTTGAATTACTTGAAGTTTTAAACTTCCACATTGAGGACATCGATAGTACCTTCGGCTAACAAGGCTGTTGTTCCGTAAATCTAACTCGATTAAAAGTGACATTAACAATGCAGTATTATTTAGACACCATTCAATGCTAATATCGTCAATAGATGTCCGATGTTGGATTTCATTCGATAGTGATATTAATATTTGGCATTGTTGTTTTAATTTTTCTGAACAGTTGGGCCATTGATTTATAACGTAGTCCAACATTCTTTTTGCATCACTGGAACCAGGGGGCTCAATTTCCTCAGGTACCAAGCTAGGCGAATATAGTTTTCTTGCAAATTCAATCCATGCGTCTCTAATTAAAATCCCAATTTGTTGATACTCCTCTATTGATGTTGCTTGGCGAAGTTGTTTCTGTGCGAGATAAAGTTTACGTGCAACCAATTGATGGTGTGATTTAATATCCTTGATAAATTTACTTATAGAATATTTCACTATTATTAATTCTCTACGTATGAGGTATTAAACCCATTTTGTTCAAAATTGCTTTAACATGATGTTGCACGGGGATTCTATCTTTCATATTCCACCAAATGGAATCATCAATTTCATTCTTTGCTTTTATAAAGGGATGATTATTATCCAATAAAGCAATCTGACAGACTTTATGAAACGCCCATTTTCCTTTATAATCACAGTTTTCCAATCTTCTAACTAGATAACATTTTGCACCTAGTTCTTCATAAATTTCTCTGACAGCCGTTGCGATTGTAGTCTCGCCCTTTTTGAACCCCCCACCAGGTAATGAATATTGCTTTTTACTGTGCTCACGTACAAGTAACACATGATTGTTCTTGATTATAACAGCCGTAGCCCTGTATCTCATTTGAGGATCCTTTTATGTAAAAATAGGCAGCATGACATGTTATGTATTCTAAATCTAATGGGTTTGTTAAGTTTGAATATTAAAATGCGAACATAATAACTAATGTAAGAAGAATCGAAAAAATCAAAAAGATCGCCAATGTTGGTATTAAACAACAGCCACCAGAAACCATTTGTCCGATTTTTCTTTGCCGCCCTGATTTTGTAAGAGGCACACCTGTCGACCTAGAAATACTTTGCTTCATTCTTGTTACACCAGTAGCTCTTTTCCAAGAAAACCCACCCTTGTTAGCCATATTGTTTCTCCTGTCCCAGATATCAACCAAGTTTACGAGCCAAGTTTATTACTGTCAAGCGCAACTTATTCGTAACCCCAATCTAAATCTCACCACCCCAAAACTCCGCCCAATACGCCACCCACTCCTCTTCGCCCAACTTATCGTCTCTGTTCCCGGTCAAGTGTTCTTGCATGTCCAGGATAAAGGCCTTGTACGCGGCGAGGGATTTGTCTGCTGGGCGGATGAAGAGTTTTTGTGGGTTTTGTGAGTTGTTGTTTTGCATTATGAAAAAGATTAAATATGAGGATATCAGATTAATACTTAACTAAGGTATCAATTGTTTCATTTTATCTTTAATCAAGTCAAGATATACTTTATTAAAATGTCTTTTTCTAGCATCTTCTTTCAATTGTCCTTGTTTTTCATCCTTCCGCAATAAATCAAGCGAAGGTGAACAGGTATCAATATATATTTGTTTATACAGTGTTTCAAGAGTTATTTTTAAATCCAATTCATTCACGTCGTAAGAATTGGTAGGCAGATAATCAACCGAAGATGTATATGGGTATTCGTGAAAAAGTTGATCGTTCTGGATAAATATCTTTCCAACACCTCTTTCCCATGCCATGCTTTTAGAATGAACATAAGGAGTATCATAGAGCTCATACCACTCTTTATTGTTCATATCAAACCGAAACATAGGTTGATATATCTCTTTCCCATGAATTGAGAACCCTTTCTTTATAAGAGGATGCATGATTCTCTCTCTGCCTTCTGCTATATTGATTTCTTCCCCTCCACCTGGTAGCGAAAAAGACTCAGTAATGTAAGGCAACCCAAGTCTTCTAGAAAATAGATGCCGGTTAGAAATATTGAGAAAAAAAAGGCAGTTAATTCGCAGAGCAAAGCAACTCGGAGTGAAATAGAAAGAAGGAAAATCACATCCTATAAAAGTTAAACCATCTTTGGCATTATCTGCTTTGAATATAACTATCATCCTGTCGCTCGAACCTATTCTATTTTCAATATAGAATTTGGGCGTTATTCCGAACAGATTACTATCAAGATATTGGAACCCTAGCCACAATCCAACTCTAACTTTATCAAACCAATTCAAGAGGATGTGAAAATTATTGGCAGTCAATGGAATACCAGAAAGCATATTTTCGATAATGTTTTTGGTGCTTATTTCTAATATAGAAAACTTGTGATTGCACGAAGCGCAAGCAGGAAACTTGAATGCATTAAAAGAAAAAGTGCGAAGCTTTAGTTTTTCACCAGAAATATGGTGATATCCAAAATTTGCTTTTCGTTTGGGATCTCCTGTCAGCTTGATTAACCATTCTGGTATGACATGCTCAACGCTCTTTTTATCGGGTTTTTCTCCACAGAATACGCAAAATTTTTCCATTATATTGTGACCTTGTGTCAATCAGTCATATTTTAAGGTATATATAAAACAACACGCTACAACTATTTCAGTTTCAGTATACCATCTATACAATTTCTTGAAAGTGGATAATCAGTGAGAACAAAAGGCAAAAACATTTGTGTTTTGATGTTAATGATGCAGCCTAGACACTCAAAACGTTTAACTTGCATAAAGTGCATAATAATTTTCTGTTTTAAGTTAATAGAAACCTCCTAACTAGTTAAAGCAGGGAAAAAACATGCAAGTTGTGCACTTTAGCGCACACTTATTATTTATAACCTTTGTAACCCGTTTACCCGAGTTAAGGGAATCAGGGTTAATATAGTTAGCAATATTATTTGTGTGTAAATGATAAAAATGTCCCACTTCTGCCTCATTTCGATGATATAATGTTTTGAAATCCATATCAGGGGGACCATGAATGCCGCTGCCGGATTGTTGGGCTAAGCCAGAAGATTTTGCTACCCTCTTTCAATATTTCTGGCATCGGGATTTTCCGATAGATACAATATCTGTTGGCGCAAAGCGTGTAGACTGGACCATTCATATCGGAGTAATAGTTCGCAGTATTGGCGATCTGATGGGTATGGTTACCAGGTTCGAAGCTGGTGGGAAAAAGGACGCTGTTCTTAGAAGCGCCGATGGCGATGAAATAGCCCTGGAATGGGAATGGGGTGGCGTATGGGGCAACGAACTCGATAAGTTAAAAAATCATAAGATATTTAACATTGATAAGACAGCTACCAGGTCACTCCAATACGCTGTTCTGATCACCTATACATATACTCCTAATATCGGGCTGGTATACGATCATGTGGCTCATAAGTGGCAAGGCGCACCCTGGCCATTGCTGTTGATCCTTATTGATGTCGAAAAATCAAGGCAATTTTCCACTGGTAAGAAGTTCAATAATCTGCAGATGTCTATTTTCAATGAAAGTGGCCGAAAGGAACTTCGCTCATGTCCGGCACTTCCATGGAATATCAATAGTTCCCGCTGGAATCAAAAGAGATAGTTGGAAAGTCTAGAATGATATGTTCAAACAGATTTCAAATGAAGAATTGAAACCAGAGCATTTACCTACTATCGAGGCTGAGTGGGATGATATCGCCTTGTTTGCACTTTCTTTCGATGCTTACAAACACTTTGGATCATATGAAGATTGTACCAGAGTTGCCAATGATTATTTGAAGATGTTCGGCATTGATAGATCTCTACCGTTGACCTTAACTGAAGCCAGAGCCTGCCTGTTTTTTGAACAACGCCGGTGGCATCACTTTGGACGGGATCCTGATGAAGAAGCCATGTCATATATACATGCGTTGTTAGAAGCGATAAGAAAAATAATAACAAACGAAGGCAACAGGATTTAGTTCATTCTGGTTTGAATTTGGAAAGAACATTCTCATACGCTGAATAAGTTCTCTGGTCAAACAACACGAACACCACTTCTTTCACCGACTTGGCTTCGTTCCTGGCAAATTCAACCATCGCCTCTATCGCTATCTTGGCTGCCTGGTCCAGCGGATATCTATAAGCGCCTGAGCTTATGGACGGGAACGAAATACTCCTGACACTTAGCTCCTCAGCCAGCATAAGACTTTCACGATAAGCGCTTGCCAGCAGCTCCGGTTCGTCTTTGCTGCCCCCATACCAGACCGGGCCAACTGTGTGGATAACATATATGGCTTTGAGATTCCCAGCGCTGGTCACAACCGCTTTACCTGTTGGAAGCGTATCGATCTTCGCGATGATCTCTTTACATTGTTCCAGGATTGTGGGACCCCCGGCTCGGTGTATGGCGCCATCCACACCGCCCCCGCCCATGAGTGTGGAGTTGGCGGCATTGACGACGGCGTCGGTTGTCTGGTGGGTAATGTCGCCCTGGATGAGGGATATGATGACTTCATTGATTTTGATGTTCATATTAAGAATACAGTTAATAGTCGTATCTCTCTATAATGTATTTACCCCATTTATTAATGAATGTACTTTTACTTCTATTAACCCACTTAACCAAATCTTGATGCGTATAGCAGAGAAACCTAACGGCTGTATTGAATAACTTAGGCCACACGGTTCGAAAATCAGGTATCCCAACCCGATTCAAACAAGTTACCAATTCCTCGTTTCTGGCATCGTAGGCAACACCTGAATACACATAGTCGAACAACCCAAAATCGGCTATGCCTTGGGCTAAAGCCTGCTGCCTGAATAGCTGGTAGCCATCTCTCATCGCCGGACAGTACGGCAATCGGTTAAATGTGTCCTCATCCATGGATTTACATAGAATATGCCAGTATTGCCTTTTCCAAGACGCCGATGCCTGATGGCATTCACCTTGATAATTCTGAAGTAGAGCCTGTATGTGTTTACATCTTTCCGGATCAGGGTTTATTTCACGGCCTTTGTCTGTATGTGCTTTATCTAAGGTATTGCTTGCCGCTGAACACGAATAGAAATGATGCTCTGTGTACTTGTTTTCGATCAGGTATATCCCACACTTGCCGTCATCACAGGTGAAGAGAATTGCCACATCAGGGGATGTTTGCCCGGCTCCCCGCATTCCATCGCTTTCACCCAGCAGCTGGCTTGGCGACAACTTGCCGTCAGCGGCATACTCCAATTCAACATCGTCGATTGAATTAACATCGATGCCTAGCTGCCTCGATAGAAAGCTTGCGAGCATCCGCCTGGCGTTGCCGTCTATTCGGAAGGGAAAGAAGATATTAGCGCATTGTGTCCAGGAGCTTTTCAGGTTACTCTTATTGTTATTAGCCTGAATTTTGGAAACTTCCAAATATCGTGTTAGGGGCTTTCTGATATCTGTCCATATCCCTTGTAGCCAATCCTCGGCAGGTAGGATGTGGTCGTATCCTATCCCGTTCCAGGTTCCACGTTCTTTAGTGATATTGCTTTGGTTTTTGCGCCACTCAAGCTGATGGATTAACGCTTGGGTTGCAAACGGTTGCTGGTTTACTGTTCTTGAACAAGCATTGATTTGTTTTAAATCTTCCATCATGATTCGATAGTATATGCTAACAGTGGTTGATTTGCATCATCTTACCAAGCCATCGTTTCCAAATATTCCTAACAGTCAGTGATAACCTAGGCAAGCTGGAGCGCTTGGTCATAGAGGTAAAAAACGACCTTAGTTAATAGTATTGCTCTATCCCCCCAAATCCTATTAACTTGTTCTGTTCTGTCTTTTTGATAAAGTTGTTCAATCGTTTCATGAATTCATCCGGTCTTTTACGAGCAGCGTGGATATAAGCGATGCGGATTCTCTGATACGCTGGTGAGAAATTCTGGTAGTTTTCCCACGCCTTTTTGTTTTTTTTGATTGCCTCCAGAATGTCTGCCGGGAACAGAAACTTCGTATTGAGAACCTTCTCAACTGATTCTCGAACCAGAGGATGCAGCCTGCCCTCTTTAGCCAGCTTCTTCAGCCTTTCCTTGTTAGGCTGGGAGTAGGAACTCCTGGGATTTCTGGGTGAAAAGCGCTGGGCTGACGAATGCTCATCGATACGTTTGACGGTGCTGTCTATCCAGCCGAACGACAGGGCTTCCTCGACGGCATCGTTGTATCGTATGCGTGGTTTGCCTGAACCTTTTGCGGGATAGATCAACCAGATTTCCTTTTCTGTGCTGAAATGATTTGTAAGCCATTCCCGCCAGTCTTGCCGGTCTCTGACGTAGAGCGTTTTTCCAATATCCATGATTCCGCGGGACAGTATAATATTTAGCTTTGCGTAGCGCAAATACGCTGACTGATTATGCCGTGAACATGCCAGGATAACTCAAATTTGGAGAATATTATCTCAGTGGGTTAAAATCAGGCCAGACACTGAGGATGATTATTAAGGAGGATGCCGATATGCCCAGAACGTTCTGGAAAGGAGTAATCAGTTTCGGCATGGTGGCTATTCCCGTAACAATGTCCGTAGCCACCGAGAGTAAAACACCGAGCTTTCACTACCTGCACAAGAAATGCCTTACCCGCCCCAAACAGGTTCTCTACTGCGCTGAAGATGATGAGTACTTCAGTGTCAAAGAGACGGTGCGCGGCTACGAGTACAGCAAAGAGCAGTACGTTGTCTTTGAAGAAGACGATTTTGATAAGGTGCCTGTAAAGACCGCGCACGCCATCGATATCACTGGTTTTGTTAACGAAAAAGAGATTGACACCATTTACTACAGCGGCAGTCACTATCTGGAACCAGAAGAGTTGGGAGCGAAGCCGTTTTACCTGCTCAAAACGGTGCTGGAGAAAACGGGGCTAGTCGGCATTGCCAAGGTGGCTTTCCAGAGACGAGAGCACCTCTGCTGCCTGCGCTCTCTGGGTAAAATCATGGCGCTGCACACACTGCATTACCAGCAGGATATTCTGCCGGTCGACGAGCTAGATTCACCGGAACAGAAACTGACCAGGACGGAAATTGACATGGCGTTAAAACTGGTCGAAGCGATGACCACCAAATTCAAACCGGATGAATATCACGACGAATACACACTGGCGCTCCAGGAGATGGTTGAAGCCAAGTTGAAAGGGGTGGAAATCAAAGCCCCGGAAATGCCGAAAATAGAGATTGAAGATCTGATGAAGGCACTGAAAGCAAGCGTGGCGGCTGCGGGTAAAAGATAACGATAGGTCCCGGAGTAGTAACCAAGCCTGGCAGCGGGGGTCCTAAACTCCGGAGGATAATACAGGCCGCTCCCGGCCAGGCACCTTCAACTTCATCTCCGCATAGTCGTCAATCTACCACTGGAGTATAATTACGCTATGCTTCAGGATTATGAAGAAAAGAGAGATTTAAAACGCACTCCTGAACCTCCGGCTGATCGAAAGTCTCACGGCGAAGGACCGCTCACATTCGTCATCCAGAAGCATGCCGCCCGGCAACTTCACTACGATTTCAGACTGGAAGTAGACAGGGTACTGAAATCATGGGCGGTTGCGAAAGGTCCATCCTACAACCCGGCAATCAAGCGACTGGCGGTGATGGTGGAAGACCATCCGCTGGATTATGCCACCTTTGAAGGCACTATCCCCAGGGGGCAGTATGGCGCCGGGCAGGTTATCGTCTGGGACCAGGGTACTTATTCCCCTGACGAGAACGGGGAACTATCTTTCAATGATCGAACCCGGGCTGAGGAGCGGATGAGAGAAGGATTGTCCGGCGGTAAACTTTCCATATTTCTCAGGGGGGACAAGCTCAAGGGCTCCTGGGCGCTGGTCAGGATGAAAGGCAGCGATAAGAACTGGCTGCTGATAAAACATCGAGATGAGCAAGCCGACCCGCACCGCGATATCCTGGAGGAAGAAGCCTCGGCAATTTCAGGAAGGACCATTACTGACCTCAAGACAGGTCATTTGCCTTCCCCAAACAAGCCGGTCGCTGCCAGTCCTGCTGAATCTGCGGGAGCCGTAAAAGCGGCTTTTCCAGCTAAGTTTTCGCCGATGCTGGCATCGACTGCCACCACCCCCTTTTCTGATGAAAAATGGCTCTTCGAACCGAAGCTGGACGGTTTCCGCACACTGGCGATGCTGAATAACGGAAAGGTCAGGCTGCAGTCCCGGAGCGGGCTGGATGTTACCCGCTATTACCCCGCAATAGCCGAAAGTATCGTAGTCCAACCGGCGGAGCAGTTGATACTCGATGGAGAGATAATCGCCCTAGGTTCAGAAGGCGGTGTATGCTTCCAATGCCTCCAGGGCTACCTGAAGTCATTGGACAGGATTAAGACCGCTGAAACCGAGCCTCCGTCAGCTATTATTTACTATGTCTTTGATATCCTTTATCTGGATGGCTATGACCTGAGAAAAGTACCTCTGAAACAAAGAAAGGAACTACTGCACCGTATTATCGCCCCTAACAAAGATGTTCATCTCGTCGAATATTTTACTACCGACGGCCATACCGTTTACCGTGCAGCTATAGAGAACAAACTCGAGGGTATTCTGGCCAAGCATCAGGACAGCCCCTACGAGCCGGGGAAACGTACAAATAACTGGCTCAAGATAAAAGCTGTCCAAAGCGATGATTTTATTGTCGGCGGATTTACGCAGGGCGCGGGCAACCGGGCGAAAACATTCGGGGCTCTACTACTCGGCTATTACTACGACGATGAAAACCTGCGGTATGCCGGTAATGTCGGCAGCGGTTTTGATAGTGACACCCTGTCAAAGTTGAAGAGCCATCTAGACCGGCTCATTATTGAGAAAAGCCCATTCAAAACGGAGCCCGAGCTGTCTGTTGGGGTAACCTGGACGAAACCCGTAACGGTAGTAGAAGTGAAATTTACGGAATGGACCCGTGACGGACGCCTGCGGGCGCCGGTATTCCTCAGGGTGCGAGATGACAAGCCGGCACAGTCCGTCCGGCCCGCCAAGATGATAAAAACAAACGGTAAACCCCCCGATACATCTTCTGCGGACAGTCCTGGTCTGATAGAAGATATCCTGGAGCAGATAAACAGCCCGAAAGACAGTTTAGTTATCGAGATTGAAGGCCACAAAGTACCGCTGAGCAATCTTAACAAAACACTGTGGCCGCAAAATGGCGCAAGCAGGGCACTTGCCAAGCGTGACCTTATTACTTACCTGGTGCGGGTATCACCCTGGTTGCTGCCTCACCTGAAGGACAGGCCCCTTACGTTGAGCCGGTATCCTAACGGTATTCACGGAAAGCATTTTTTTCAGAAGCACTATCAGTCTGTACCGGGATTCGTTGATACCGTGACCCTTTCTTCCAGTGATAAACCCAGCCAGAAATACCTGCTCTGTAACAACCTGCTAACAATAATCTGGTTGGGGCAAATAGCGGATATTGAGCTTCATACCTGGTTTTCCCGGGTGAAAACGGGGCCGGATTTTAAGGCGGATACGGGTATTGCCGGGGACTCCGATTACTATACAAGCTATCCTGATTTCATAATATTTGATATTGATCCTTACATATATTCCGGCAAGGAAAAGGCCGGGGCAGAACCGGAATTGAACCGGGCTGCCTTCCGCAAGACCTGTAAAGTAGCCCGAAAACTGAAGGAAACCCTGGAGAGCCTCTCCTTTCCTGCATTCTTAAAGACCTCGGGGCGTACCGGCCTACACGTTTTTGTTCCCATCCTGCGTCAGCCAGACTTTCATGCGGTCCATGCTGCCGCCCAAACGCTAAGCCGTTTTCTCGTTCAGCAGCAACCGGACGAAATTACTGCGGATTGGGCGGTGGAGAAACGCCGGGGGAAGATATTCCTTGACTATAACCAGAATGAGCGCGGTAAAACCCTGGCTTCCGTATATTCACCACGTCCAAGCCCGGAGGCCAGCGTATCCGTCCCCCTGCGCTGGGATGAGCTGGATGAGGTCTACCCCACCGATTTCACTATCCTGACCACTCCAGACAGGCTGAATAAAACGGGTGACCTTTGGTCAAATATCCTGGAAGCCAAGATAGATTTATTACAGATACTATCGGCTGGAGCCTGGCCTCACAGATAAGTGAGGGGAGGGTATGGCTAAAAGGGCCACAATATGGGTATAAGCAATACTGCGATTACAAAGAAAATGATATTGAGTGGAAGGCCAATAACGGTAAAATCAGTAAAACGGTAACCACCTGCAGACAAAATCATGGTATTAGTTTGATAACCGATAGGTGTTGCAAAGCTGGTTGATGCAGCAAAGGCGATAGCGACCAGTAGAGGCCTCGGGTCGATGTTTAATGCTGTTCCTACGGCTATGGCTATCGGTGCTAATATAACAGCCGTGGCGTTATTGGACATGGTTTCGGTAAGAACTGCACTGGTAATATAGAATATAGCAAGGATAAGCACCGGTCCGTAATGCTCGGCGAAATTAAGAATCGCATTTGCTATTAGAAGTGCACCGCCGTGTTGTTCAAGAGCAAGCCCCAGGGGCAGCAATCCGCCCAGCAGAAAAATAATCTTCCAGTCTATAGCTTGATAAGCTTCATCGATTGTCAAACAGCGGGTCAGCACCATCATGATTGCTCCCAGAAGGGCAGATATCATGATGGGAAAAACACCAAGTGCGGCAAATATAATAACTAAAGCAAATATCAGAACAGCGATAATCGCACGGTGCTTGCGTATATACAGATCGCTCAATTCGTTGGTAACTATTACATTGGGAGAATTCATCAGGCGCATTAGATCGTCTTTGTTTCCTTGCAGAAGCAGTGTATCGCCGAACTCCAATTTTATATCAGCCAGACGTTCTCTGATAACCTGGCCCCGCCGTTGTATGGCAAGTACAGTGGCTCTATACGGCTCAAAAAAACTGGAGTTGCTGAGCGAGTTTCCTATTAGCCTGGATCGAGGTGAAAGCAATGCTTCTACGAGCGTAGTGTTTTCTGCAGCAAGCCGGCTGCCTCTAGCCTCCGGATCCTTTTTCAGTTTTAAGCCGTATTTAGCCGGCAACTCAACCAGCTTTCCCAAATTACCGGTAATCAGCAGCAGGTCATCCTCTCGTATGATTGTCCTGTTTCGCCTGGAAACAGCCTTCCCACTGCGGTAAAAATTGGCGATATCTAAATCTATATCGTTACTCTTTTTGGCTTTTTCCCAGGTAGAACCGATTAAAGGAGAATCTTTTTGTACCTGGAATTCAGCCAAATAGTCTTCCAGGCGGTACTTATCCATTTGGCCGGCCTCACCTGTGCGTTTAGGCAGCCACTTTGTTGTAATTAGAAGATAAGCTATACCCGCAGCTGTCATCACCAGGCCCAGTGGGGCAAACTCAAAAAGATCGAATGGTTTAAGGCCGCTTTCGGTTCCGATAGAATTGACCAGCAGGTTGGTGGATGTTCCGATGAGCGTGCAGACTCCGCCAAACTGGCTGGCAAATGATACCGGTATAAGAATATGAGAAACGGTAATTTTACGTTTTTGCGCCAGCACTATGGCAATAGGGATAAAGACAGCCACTATCGCTGTGTTGTTAATAAATGCCGATAATACAGCTACAAAAATACATAATACTAGGATTAAGCGCCACTCTCGTTTACCCGAAAGTTTATCAACCTGGAATGATAACCAGCGTACTATTCCGGTACGCACCAATCCGGCGCTAAGCACAAACAATGCTGCGATGGTGGCGGTTGCCGGGTTTGTAAAACCGGAAAGTGCCTGATCATGGCTTATTAACCCGGATAACAATAAGGCTGCCAGAACACTCAGGGCGATGACATCAACGCGGAATTTGTTAGAAATAAATAATCCGCCAGCTATTACAATAATACCCAGCACCAAGATCAGGTTTGTATCAATGTTCATGATATCTGGAAATATTTTACCTCATTTATTGGTCATAAAATATATCATTCTTCAAACAAAAGGCTCAGATTACGAAAAAGCCGTCTCGGCTGGCGGGAGTTTGCCTGTTCAAACAGCATCATCTCTTCGGGAGGTGCATTTATTATCAAGGAGCAGTGCCCTAAAGCAGAAATAAAAGCTTCTGCGATTATTTCACCGTACGCAAAAGCTCTGAGGGTGGTTACGCCGGAGCAAGCGCACCATAATATTGTTGACATAATACATGGAAATAACCAGCATTGGTGGCAGGTGAAGACTACCTAAAATAGCGGGCAATGACAGGTCACTCGCTTTGAGTTTCCGCTTTTTTATGTGATAAAGCCATAACCAGCGTTATAACCCAAAAAACGAATGTCCAACCCAAGAATAGATTCAATAAGAATATCGTGTTTTTATTTTCTGTGTTTTTGGAAAATGCAATTATCGTGGGCAGAAAGTGCAGAGGAAGGATAACAAACACAATTATTATACTAACTTCTATAGGGCCTGGCGGGCGCATAGCCAGCGGCATTGAAAATAACAGATCCAACGCATATCCAACCAGCATGATTAATACCTCTCGAATTGTTTACATTTGAAATTTTGCATGCTTACGGTACTGTTTCCATACTAGTAAAGCAATGGTTAAAAAAATAATCGACCCAGTTGCAATCGAAATTGGAAGCATCAAACGCTGCCAGAGCGGTAATGAAGGCAGGCTGATAGGGCTTTTGTATGGCGCGCTAACGGGTATTATGGATTCGATGTCGAGTTGATCGGGTTTTCTGATCAGTTCAAAGTCCAGCAAATTTCTGGAGGAGGGATTGATTATGGATGAATTCTCTACCCTGAAAGTGTAACCTCTCGGATTACGAAAGTAGTTTGCAGGAGCTTCGAGTTCAATCAGATAGTAACCGTCTTCAAGTTCAAACTGCAGGGTCTTGACAACATCCTTGCCTGTGCCTGTTGCCTCCCATGTATAGAGTTCAGTTTTGATTTGCAAACTATCGCCTTGTGTTCCCAGCAGAATCTTGATCGGTTCGTTTTCTCCAAATCCTGAAATGGTGACCTGAAAAGATGCAGCAACCGGCTGATTTTCGGCTGCCAGGAATTGAACATTGAAGCCGGTGGCGATAGTAATCGCAATCAATATTGGCGCAACTACACGGATACACGAGATAACAATCAAATTCGCGATAATCATGTATTATTTATGAAACAGCTTCCTGATTCTTAATCTTCCAATTTTTGTAGCGCCGAGTACCCATCCAGATGAATACAACGCTCAAAACAATTTCAACTATTAATATTACATAGCCTTCTATGTGGAAGATTACAATTACACATAATCCAAGCAGAATTACACTGGTCCAGAATTTCTGATTAGCTATCCAATTTCTTATACTCATCTCAAGTTTCATTCTACTCTTAAAATAAGTGGTGTCAACCATATATACGCAATGGCAGCCTAAAAGTTCAATTTTTCGGGGTTGGTGCGGAGCATATTATGAAATCAGGCGGGTGAAAGGACAGGGATGTTGTGCTGAGGTATAC
>ENA-ORXD01001160-ORXD01001160.1-sediment-metagenome-genome-assembly--contig:-NODE-1160-length-24101-cov-4.631202_pt1 | contig 24101 bp, 24 predicted proteins | sample MGYA00237862_ERZ511471 | MGnify/ENA metagenome assembly ERZ511471
TGCAGAACCTTATGATATTTATGGCTCAATTGAAACAAAACTGAAGATCATGGGCATAAGAATCGTAGAGGAAGGCGAGCCTTATGACGGCTTGTTATCAGTAGAGTATGAAGAAACAAAGCACGGTTTATATACAAATTTTCAATACGGGACACACATATGGTGCACATTAAGTTTGTATGACAACGCAGATAAGTTGATATTATTTGAAATAATTACTGGCGAAACTCCTGGTACCGTTTCTTTAGCTAGTTGGGAATCTCTATATTCTGAAGCTGTTACAGATTTCAGGCTTAAAGATTCTTATAAATCACTTGGCCCTGTAATAGCTGAAAAGCTTGGCTCTGAATACGTGTTTCTGAAGCTTTTTTCAGATCTCGAAAATTCATCTCCTATGACTCGGGAAAGTGCGGTAATTGCCCTGGGTGAAATTCCATATAATGTTAGAGCGGTAGAACCACTCCTCCCGCTTCTGCTAGGAGATAGTAGCAATGATGTTAGGGCTAGCGCGGCAAAAGCCCTTGGTAATATTCTAGATGTACTAGGAGATCGAGGGGCGGTAGAACCACTCATACATGCTTTATTGGAAGATAATTACTCTTCTGTAAGGACTAACGCAGCAGAAGCTCTTGGTAAAATTGGAGATGTAAGGGCGGTAGATGCTCTTGAAGAAGCTTTACAAGAAGATCAAAATGCTGATGTTCGAGATATGGCAGAATGGGCATTACAACAGATACAAGGTGGGTAAATATATTCTATGAATGGCAGTATTTGGTCTATTGTATCATCATGCCAGGGGCTTAGAGCATGCAAGCTTGTTCACGAGGACGGACGAGGTCTCCAAGCTTGACGAGCTTTCACAAAGCATTAGTTGTGTACAGTGATGTCTATTGGCAAACAATAATTTGGGGGACGCATACCCACTGGACTTAATGTTCTACCCCCTTAATAAGGAAGGTCCAAATGTTAAAAATAGTCAGTATAAGTGTGTCGGTAGCGCTTGTTGTGGCTGCAGCGGTGGGAATCCCGCTGTTTCTTCAACTTAACGACGCCAAAGCTGAAGTGGAATCGTTGACAAAAGCAAACAATGATTTGGAACTGGAAATAACTGGTCTTGAAACCGACCTGTCCCAAGCTCAGTCTAACATCAACTCCCTGAATGCAAACTTGAACAGCACTAAACAAACCCTGGAAGAAAAACAAGCAGAATTAAGCCAGGTTAACCAACAATTAACCGATGCCCAAACCCAGCTTTCCGGTATACAAAATCTGCTGGCAACCACTCAGAGTGAGCTTGATTCAACAAAAGGTAACCTGCAGACTGCAGAAAGTAATCTGGAAAGTGCCAATCAAGAGATTGTTTCTCTGAATGAACAGCTGTCCGCAATTACCGATTTACAAAGCCAAATCACTCAACTTCAATCCGAAAAGTCGAATCTAACCGGGCAAATAGCCTTGCTGCAAAACAATGTAACCACTTTGTCGGATCAGCTTGCATTTGCAGAGGACATACTCGAAACTCTTTGGAACGCGCACCAGGAAGGCGGCACCATATCTTACGACGATGCGATTGACCTGTTGAATTGGACACAGGGAGTTTTAGCAGAATATTTTGTTTACTAAAATCGCAATGCAGAAAAATAATTACGGAGATTGAAAAATGAACAAGTGGGTCTTAATACCGATTATCGTTCTACTGGTTGTCGCAAACGCTACTATGGGCGTGTTCATCTCTTTGCAAAACAGCCAGCTTCAAGGAGTGATGTCTCAAATTGAAACTCTGGATGACAATGTGTCGACCATTAATAATGACGTTGCAGGCCTGGAAGGAAAGTTTTCTATTCTCGAGGAAGACGTTTGGACCCGTTTGGACGAGGTTCAAACGGATGTATTAGACATACAGGAAAACATCACCGAAATTGATACAGGTCTTACCTCCTTAGACATGAGTGTCGAAGATATAAAAGATAATCTGAGCACCGTTGAGGGGAGCGTCTCAACTATCGAAGGTGGTGTGTTTGATATTGGAAACCGGGTCTCGTCGATAGAAGATGACATCACCGGGATTGACAGTAATCTAACTTCCGTTAGCCAAAATGTGAGCGAACTCGTTCAAAAAGACCAGGCTGTTATCAACCTTACGCCGAGTATAAAGGCTTCAGTTGTCAGAATAGAAGTCGAAACAGATCAGTACATCGGGACCGGATCGGGAGTTATCGTTACAAAGAATGGGTGGATTATCACAAATATTCATGTCATCGAGGATGCCAACAAAATAGATATTACACTCGAGAATGGCGAGAATTACTCAGGAATAGTATCTTCGGTATATTATCATGATTATCTGGACATCGCACTGGTTAAGATAGACTCGGTTCGAACCGATTTCCCAATAGCCAAAATTGGAAAATCGGATGAAATGGTAGTCGGGCAAGAAATAATTGCAGTGGGCTATCCTTATGCTTTCGAATTGGGCTACCCCGCTACAGTTACCAGGGGAATAGTATCGGCAATAAGAAACCTGTATGGTGATATCTATATTCAATTTGATGCAGCTGTCAACCCGGGAAACAGCGGCGGACCGCTATTAAATCTTGACGGTGAAGTAATAGGTATCGTTACTCTGGGTTTAGTTGAAGGGCTACACTTTGCTATTCCGATCGAATATACATTGCCCTGGCCTGAGGATATCTCTTAAACCGGGAGTTTCCAATTTCATTCCAAACTTATAATTGTGCGATCCATCGGATTTTGTACTGATATAACCTTAATAAAACTATGAGGATAATGTAGAGTATGACCTTATTTACCCCAACGCCTCTAATATCCCGGGGTAATCACCCCGCTACCCGGGTCTGCCGGTAGAGCAACTACCCCCGCCGGCAAAACGATGCAACCGGTGAAAATAAGCCCTGTGGATAAATCAGGAGGAGGCCCCTGGTTCTTCCCGACCACGTCAATTCTATCTCCCGGTTCAAACTGTCGCATGTCCTCCACATTAACCAGGTAACATTTAACCAGATCTACCCAAATCCAGCCTTCATCCAGTCTGCCAATCATCCATTCATACAGTTTTACGTTTTTGAAAATAAAAATCTGGTCATTGTACAGACTCTTGGCCTGGGTCATATTGCCGTAATTGGAAAAATAGAAATCGACCAGTTTATCAGGCCCGACCTCATAACAGCCATAGTACTCAGGCGGCACAAACGGCGGGACGTATTCGGTTTCCTGGTTGCCCGAACAGGAACCGGCAAGTACTGCCATCAGGACAACAGCAATCACAAACACCGGCCTGTATTTTGATAGACCGTGAGCCAGCGACCCTGGTTTTCTTGTTACAAACCCCGCCATGCACCTCAGCTGACAGCCAACCAGTTCGAAACGGCCTCTTGAACCGCAGTATTTCATCGCCACCTTTCCCGTCTAAAGCTTTTAAAACCTTTTACCCATGAAAAAATACGGCGTCGCAACCGTGTATTAAATATATATTTCACCCGGGTAAATTAATATCCCCCGGGTGGAGGCAGATCGCCTCCTTTAATAACATTGAAACTGCAGCTGAAAATATAAAACCTTGATTGTGTCCATCCGCCGACCTCGCCCTGGATATCAAGAATAAAACCGTCGGCCAGTTTATCCAGATCATAAGTATTCTGCGCCCTGAAATATACCTGGCCGCTGGAAACGTAAAGATCTCCTGTATCCAGGGCAACCATGGGGTGCGAGTAGGTACTTACCACTTTTTCAGCGACCACTGAAGGGAAAAAATATATTTGGCCCTGGTGTTTTTCAGCCGCTCCAACCGGATCGGACTCATATTCTGCCAGCAGATGGTCCAGTTCATATATCTGCGGGGGCGAGGCAAAAGCGGGAATTTGTGTGGCCTGAAGAGCACATGAGGCCAGGCAGGCAAGAACCCCGGCCAGCACAACGCAAGTTGCCAGCAGCTTTTTGGAGAACTCAGCCATAATTCCCCCTTTCCCTTTCAAAATCCGGTTATTTCGGCATATATTGATCTGGCTATTTTTCCTCTGATGCTGGTTTCGGACCGCTTTTGTGTTCCGTCTTCATCTTGTCTGCACAGACTTGATTTTCTACCTTAGAGCAGATTGCTTTGCAAACGGGAGTACCACCATCCCCATTCATTTCGAAAACCTGCATCGCTACTTTCCGGATACTGTTCAGTCTATTATGATTGATAAAATAATGAGTGTGGTAACCCCGCCTTTCGCCCTTGGCCAATCCGGCTGACTTTAAAACGCGCAGATGCTGGGAAACGGCTGATTGGGTTACGTTCAATAAAATGGCAAGTGCGCTAACACAAACCGCGTCATTTTCACCCTGCAGTTTAAGCAAATCGAACAGTTTCAGCCGTGTAGGGTCGGCCAGCACTGCAAAAATGGCCGCCTGTTCTTCCGTTTTATCCGGCGATTGCATCATATTATCCATATTCTTATTAAGCTTTTGCTAATATACTTATAATAAAACACCCGGAAACGCAAGTCAACGGTTTATTATGAATCAGGCAAATCCATCCTCAGCAGAAAGGTGAGGCTAGATTGATTGAACGTTCATGCCGGTGCATGTTGCCGGGTTATTCAAGATAATCTTTTAGCCTGCGGCTGCGGCTCGGGTGGCGCAGCTTGCGTAAAGCCTTGGCTTCGATCTGCCGGATACGCTCCCGGGTTACATTGAATTCCTTGCCCACCTCTTCAAGGGTCCTTGCCCGCCCGTCTGACAGCCCGAACCTTAGCTGCAGGACTTTATCCTCACGGGGGGTCAGGGTGGACAGCACCTCTCTTATTTCTTCCTTCATCACCTGGCGGGAAGCCGCATCCAACGGCTCTATACTGTTCGGGTCTTCGATAAAATCTTCCAACCGGCCGTCTTTATCCTCCCCAACCGGGGTTTCAAGAGAAATAGTAAACTGGGCGAGCTTCATTACTTCTCTAACCTTTTCCGGCGACAATCCCATTTCAACGCCGATTTCCCCTGGGGTGGGTTCCCGGCTGTATTCCTGGTAAAGCTTTCGGCTTACCGAAAGCAATTTGTGGATAACTTCGATCATGTGCACGGGAATGCGGATAGTACGGGCCTGGTCGGCAATGGAGCGGGTGATGGATTGCCTTATCCACCAGGTTGCATAGGTACTGAACTTGAAACCGCGGTGGTAATCGAATTTCCTTACGCCGCGCATCAGTCCGAGATTGCCCTCCTGGAGCAGATCCAGAAACGGTATGCCTCTGCCCAGGTGTTTTTTGGCAACACTTACCACCAGCCTCAGGTTGGCTTCTATCAAGTTCTTTTCAGCGCCTTCGGCTTCAATCTCAATATTGTTCAGGTAGCATTCCAGTTGCTGCTTGTTCAACCGGATGGAATTAATGAAAGAGTATTCCCGGGCAAGAACTTCGATTTGAAACAGGGTAGTATCATCAGGAACAGCCACCAGCACTTCACCGGGAAGCAGCCTTATGTTAAGCGATACGTTGATCAAATCCCGCTCGACTTCACCTGCGGTTTTATCGGTTTTTATGGCTATAGACCGGGTGAAGTTCTGGTCGATGAGATCGACCAGGCTCTGCAGGATGACGGGTTCGGATACCGCTTTTTTAAAACAGGTGCATTCTTCCAGCTTTAACTCTTCCTGAAGAAGAAACAGGGTGCCTCTTGCCCTGCTCAGGTCAATAAGCATTTGCAGCACTATCTCAACAGGCGAAGGAACTACGCCATATTGTTTAACAAAGCTTGTTTTGATTTCACGGATGCGGTTTCCAGCCTCGATCTTTTTTGCCAGCACCTTTTCATCATGCGCGCTCAGCAAAGCCACCCTGCCGATTTCATGCAGATAGGTATGCACTGCGTCTTCAAGGACTTTATTCTCCTGGGTTTGCTGCATAGTGAAAATCAACTTATCTTCATCGGATTCCAGATCTTCTTCGATTTCCGTATCAGCAGCCTGCTCATCTTCTGCCAGGTTTTCGTCTGTCGGGTCTTCTTCGATGTCTTCTTCACGCTTCTGGGTGGCAACTTTGTTCATTGCATCTCCGATTTCAATTTTAAACTTCAAACTCTTCTGGTAAGGCGCCGGCCAGCGCTCTCGTTTACAATATAAATGGATCAGAGCAATTCTGAATATTTTGAGTTTAACCGTCAGGTAGGAAGATGAGGAATTTGAAGGACAGTCGTTGCTATCCGCTCAAGAAAGATACTACTTGTAACTATACCACCCTTTGGTATTATCCCCTAATGGTATACCCTTTTGCGTTTATATTTCGTTTGCCTGATTATTACCGGCGGGCATACAGGCAGAACTGGCAGGCCTTATCCTCATCAAGTGCAAGGGTGGCTGTTTCGAATGCATCCGAAGTTTATAATTTTTTAAATTATGTTTTCTGCAAGGCTTTTTCGATAGCCTCAAGCGTTACGGCGATATCTTCCCCGGTTATGGCAAGAGACACAAAGGCTGTTTCGAATTGAGACGGCGGCCAGTATATACCTTGCCTGATCAAAGCTTTGTGAAAGCTCTTGAAAGAATGCGTGTCTGAGGATGAAGCGCTCTCGAAATCGCGCACGTTCACACCGGTAAAGAACAGGGTCAACAGAGACCCGGCACGATTCAGGCGGAAGCGGCCAGGCGCCTTATTCAACAATTCAATAATTCCGTTTTCCAGTTTTGCGGATTGCTGCTCAAGCCTTTGATAGCTGCTGGGTTGTTTCAACACTTCCAGAGTGGCCAGTCCGGCAGCTGCTGCGACGGGATTACCCGAAAGAGTCCCCGCCTGGTAAACCGGGCCTTCAGGCGCAATCATTTTCATGATTTCTTTTTTACCCCCATAGGCGCCAACAGGCAGCCCGCCTCCGATAATCTTGCCCAGACAGGTCATATCCGGAATCACGCCCGTTATTTGCTGGGCTCCACCCGGACTTAAACGAAATCCGGTGATTACTTCATCGAAGATTAGAATTGCCCCATTACGCGTGGCCAGGTCCCTCAAGCCTTCGAGAAACCCCGGTTCAGGTTTTACCAGGCCCATGTTTGCTGCGACGGGCTCAACTATAATGCCGGCAATTCTTGAAGGGTGCTTTGCAAAAAGTTCCGCCACGGCTTCCAGGTCGTTGTACGGGGCAATGAGCGTGTGTTGTGTGTAGCTTTCAGGTACACCCGGGGAATCGGGCAATCCGGCGGTGGCAACTCCCGAACCGGCTTGCACGAGCAAACCATCCGAATGGCCGTGGTAGCACCCTGAAAATTTGATGATTTTATCCCTGCCGGTAAATGCCCGCGCCAGGCGTAAAGCCGACATTGTTGCTTCAGTGCCGGAATTAACCAAACGAACATTCTCGATAGAAGGCACGGCTTCGGTAATCGCCTCGGCAAGCTCGAGTTCCTTTTGGCAGGGTGCACCGAAACTTGTCCCATTTTCAGCTTCTTGCTGTATTGCATCTATAACAGCCGGGTGTGCATGCCCGAGTATCAAAGGTCCCCAGGAGCAAACGTAATCAATGTATCGGTTGCCGTCGACGTCGGTTATGTTGGAACCCGCACCCTGTTTTATAAACAAGGGGTTTCCGCCGACGTTCTTAAAAGCGCGGACCGGGCTGTTTACACCGCCGGGAATTACTTTTAGCGCACGTTTAAATAATTCTTCAGAAATTCTATGCCCTGACATTTTTCACCTTCTACTGCCGGCCAAGCCACCGGGCAGCTTCCTTGGCATGGTAGGTTATTATTATATCCGCTCCGGCTCTTTTAATGGAGGTGAGTATTTCCAGAATTATTTTCTTTTCGTCAAAATACCCGTTCCGGACGGCCGATTTTATCATTGAATATTCGCCGCTTACGTTATAGGCAGCCAGGGGGATATCGAATGATGAGCGGGCGCGGCTTATGATATCGAGATACGAAAGTGCAGGTTTAACCATAACGATGTCGGCACCTTCGTTTATATCCTGTTCTACCTCCCTTAAGGCTTCTCTCGGGTTGGTATACTGCATTTGATAGCTCGAGCGGTCTCCAAATGAAGGCTGCGACATGCAAGCCTCCCTGAACGGCCCGTAGAAAGCAGATGCGAACTTGGCCGAATATGCCATTATCGGCGTGTTGTTTAAGCCGTGGCAGTCCAGGGTTTGGCGGATGCTTGATACCCTCCCGTCCATCATATCCGACGGAGCAACTATATCCGCACCCGACTCGGCGTGGGAAAGTGCCATTTTGCCCAGCAAGGGCAGGGTCGCATCGTTGTCTACGGTGCCATTGCGTATTACTCCGCAATGACCATGCGTAGTATATTCGCACAAACACACATCCGTGATTACAACCAAACCGGGGCTTAAGCCTTTTATCTTTTTTATCGCGCGCTGAATCAGGTTATTGCTGCAGTACGCAGGGGACCCGGACTCATCTTTGGTAAAGGATATTCCAAAAAGCAGAACGGCCGGTATGCCAAGCTGGACCACCTGTTCTATTTCTGCTTCGATCGCGTCGACTGAATGGCGGTATATGCCGGGCATGGATTCGATTTCTTCATGACAACCCATGCCATCAATGACAAAAATGGGATACACCAGGTCTTCGATACTGAGCCTGGTTTCCCGGGTCAATTTGCGCAGGCCGCCGCTGGCTCTGAGACGCCGCAGCCGTATCTGGGGGAAATTAGCCGTAGTATCACCTTCCTTTTTCATAATATTCTTCTATAGCTCGAACCATGCCGGGTATCGTGCTTTCGCTGGCAATGATATCAACCGGCAAACCGGCTGCCATGGCTGTTTCAGCCGTTTTAGGCCCTATACATGCAATAACCACCCCCTTGAGCAGGGTACCGGCATTGCCGTCAAGAGCATCTACCAGGCTTGTGACGGTCGAAGAACTGGCGAACGTAGCTACATCGATTTGCCTTTTCTGGAGCAAACCGTTTACATTCCGCATGGCCGGCTGGTCCGGAAATGTATCATAAACCGGGATTTCGGTAATTTTTCCTCCATGAGCCTCTATACCTGCCGGGATTTCGTTGTCTGCAGCCCTGGCGCGAGGCAGCAAGAAATGTTTGCCCCGGGTATTGCCGGTTCCCAGATGCTCGACAAAAGAACGGCCTGTATATTCCGGCGGCATGTAATCAGCCGATATACCGTATTTGAGCAAAGCCTCTCCGGTAGCCGGGCCTATTACGCCAACGCGGATTCGATTCAGCCTGCGGGAATCCAGCCCCATTTCCGACAAACGTTTAAAAAATACGGACACGCCGTTAACGCTGGTAAAAATCAGCCAGTCAAATTTCTCCAGCGAACTTATAGCTTCGTCAAGCTGGCGGGTATCTTCTACAGGCCTGATAATAATAGCCGGCTGCTCGACCGGTATGGCTCCTTTTTCAGCCAGCAGTTTGCTCAAACGGCTGGCCTGTTGCCTGGAACGGGTTACCAGGATTCTTCTGGCAAACAACGGACGGCTATCAAACCATTGCAACGACGAACGCAACCCTGCTACAAGCCCCACGACGACGACTGCCGGATTACGAATATTGTTTGCTTTTACCACTCCGGCTATTTTGTCCAGCGTGGCCGAAACAACCCTCTGTTCTGTTCTGGTTCCTTCGGTTATCACAGCTACCGGCGTATCAGCCGGGCGTCCGTTTTTAATAAGCTGGTTAACTATCTGATCGAGATGAGCCATCGCCATTAAAAACACAAGGGTGTCAACACCCATGGACAGCTTTTCCCAGTTTACGCTTGAATATTCCTTTACGGGGTCTTCGTGCCCGGTTATAACGGCAAATGAGGACGCCAGGCCCCTGTGGGTAACCGGAATGCCTGCGTAGGCTGGTACGGCAATTGCAGAAGTAATACCGGGTACAATTTCGAACTCGATATCTTGTGATTTCAAATGTTCGGCTTCTTCACCACCGCGGCCCAGGACAAACGGGTCGCCGCCTTTCAGTCTTACGACAGTTTTGCCCTGCAGAGCAAGGTCACTCAACAATTTATTTATTTCGGATTGTTTTAACGTATGCTTATCCGGGGATTTGCCGGCGTAAATCAACTCTGTATCCGGACGGACATATTCAGTGATATCGATATCCAGCAAACGGTCATATACCACGGCATCTGCCTTTTTCAGACATTCCACCGCCTTGACCGTCATAAGCCCCGGGTCTCCAGGGCCGGCACCAACCAGATAAATCCTGCCTTTCTTAATACTGCATATTTTATCCAATGAAATCCGGTGCTCCTTTTGCAGCAAATTCTCGTGCCAGTCGGACGCCCAGCTTCTCGGCTTCGAAAATGTCTCCCTTAATCGAATCGAAAATTACCGGATCTCCGCCTTCTTTCGCTGCCATCGCGTTTATTGTCAGGTCGCGGCTGAAGCAGGTGGCTTTTACCCCGACCGGCGCATGGCATCCGGCTCCAAGGGTATTCAGGAAAGCCCTCTCTGCCGATGCTTCATGCCAGCTTGGCATATGATTCAATTTCTTGAGCAGTTCATCCAGGCGAGTATCTTCCTTCCTGATTTCGATGCCAATGATACCCTGGCACCCGGCGGGAACGAACACGTCAACGGGTAAGTACTGGGTTATTCTGCTTTCCAGTCCTAGCCGCTTCAAAGCTGCCGCTGCCATTATTATGGCCTGATATTTGCCTTCATCCAGCTTTCTTAATCGCGTTTCGATATTACCTCTGAGAGGCAGTGTTATCAAATCAGGCCTTTCAAGTTTAAGCTGTATACTGCGCCGCAAACTGCCGGTGCCGACATCAGAGCCCGGTGGTAAATCATGAAGGCAGCCGGTGTTTGAAACCATTACATCACCGGGGTCTTCCCGTTCAAGCACCGCAGACAAAACCAGGTCCGCCGGCTGTTTTGCAGGCATATCCTTAAGGCTGTGGACGGCAAGGTCGATTTCGTGGCGCTCCAATGCTTTTTCGAGCTCTTTTACGAAAACACCCACGGCAGACATTTTGTGTAGTTCGGTTTCCTTGTCCCTGTCGCCGATTGTCGATATCGTCCTGATTTCAATGGCCGTTTCGGGAATAACGAGGCGCAGTTTGTCAACAACGCTTTGAGCCTGCCTCATGGCCAGTTCACTCGAGCGCGAGCCTATTACCAGCCGCCTGATCACTCGGTTCCCCCGGTAAGTTTGAATAGCTCTACGGCTGCATCGGCGTAGGCGGTATTATGTGAATTCTGCTTGAGGCATCCGATGGGATCTTGAAGAATCCGGTTGACTATAGCCTTTGTCATGGCATCGATTTTATACCGCTCCTCAGGTGAAAGCTCGGCGTTCAGGCTTTTAAGGGTTGCATCCAACTGGCGTGTTCTTATTGTTTCTGCTTTTTCGGCCAGGGAGCGAATAATCGGCCTGACATTCAATGCCCGGTAGAATTCCATAAACCGTGAAAGTTCCTGGTCGATTATGGTTTGCGCGGTTTTGATCTCCTGCTGGCGTTTATCGGAATTTCCATGGCACACCTGGCCGATATCGTCTATATTAAACAGCAATACCCCTCTCAGCCCGGCAACGGCAGGATCTACATTTCGCGGCACACCTATATCTACAATAACGAGTTCCTTGGCGCTCCTGTCAGCCAAAATCTTTTGAATCTTACTGGAACACAACAGGTAATGAGGAGCGCTGGTACAGGTAATAATAATATCTGCCCTGGCCATTTCAGCCTCGATAAAGGCATAGTCAACCAGGTCCACTTCCAGACCGGCTGTTATACTGTCAGCATTGTGTCCGGACCGGCTGGCAATTACAATTTCCTCGATGCCTTTTGTTTTGGCTATACGGGCAACCAGCATGCCGGCTTCACCGGTACCGATAATCAGCAATCTGGTTTTACCTTTTCCGGCAGTGTTGGAAAGGGCGATCTCAACAGCCACCGAACTTGCCGAAAGCGGATTTTGGCTGATGGCTGTTTCCTGCCGGACACGCCTGCCCGTTTTTACGGCGGCTTCGAAGAGTTTTTTCAGTGGCAAACCAATGACCCCGGCTGATCTGGCGGCAGTATATGCGGCTTTTACCTGCCCCAGAATTTCATGCTCTCCCAGTATCATGGATTCCAGGCCGGAAGCTACTCTGAACAGATGCTCGACCACCTGAGTATCATGTTTGAAATACAGGTATTTGCCGATGGAGTTCAGCTCTACCCCGGAAACCGACCTGAGGAAATCACCGAAACTGGCGTTAATATCCCCGGTAGTATCGTCCCACAAATACACCTCGGTTCGATTGCATGTAGACAAAATGACCCCGTACTGAATATATGTACACAAAGTTTCAAGGTGTGCCGGAAGTTTCCTCTGGCTCACAGATAAGCTCTCGCGTATTTCAAGAGGGGCGGTATTATGATTCAAGCCTACAAGGTAATAACTCATTTCCTGTCCGTTTAAACTAATCTCCTGCCATGTGCAAGTCTTTCCTTAATAAACTCTCTTGCTGCCTGGATTTCTCCCTGTTTTATCAGGTCAAGCAATGCTTCGGTATCCAATGCTTCATGCCAGACTGAATAAGGCGGGTTTTTACCCTCCATTTTCATGTCATGCCTTATACTGCCTACGATATCGACAAGGCGGGAATATTCCTCCCCGAACTGCTGCTCCAGTTGTTGCTTGATTTTGCGGGCGAGCGCCGGGCTCTGACCCGATGTCGATACGGTTACCATTAGATTTCCCCTGCAGAAAAATGCCGGTAATATGAAATCCGAAAGCTTTTCGTCATCGACAACGTTTACCCAAACTCCCTTGTTCCGGGCATCTCTTGAAACTTCCAGATTTACAGTTGTCTCGTTCGTGGCGGCCACTACCAGTTTCATGCCTTCCATATCCCGGTTTGAATAATATCCCGGTACCCAGGTGATTTTTCCCGCTTCCAGGATTGCCTTTAGTTCCGGGCACATTTCAGGACTGACCACCGTTACCCTGGCTCCGTGTTCCAGCAGAGTCGACACTTTTCTGGCTGCGACATTGCCACCGCCCACAACCAGGCACTGTTTGCCTTTCAATAACAGCCCGACGGGGTAAGGATTGGTGCGAATTGAGGGGCTCATGGATTGTACCGGTTCCTTGTTTTCTTTATTTCTTTTTCAGATACAAGTGAAAGGTATTCGTTATGACCGGTTTCAGCGGTCGTCCGGCGCATAAACGACTCATAATCGGCTTCGTTGGAACAGTGAATCATCGCATACAGGTTATAGGTAAACAACTGATGCGGTTGCCTTAAATAGCAATGGCTGACCTGCTTTTGGCGGGAGAGGTAATATCCCAACCGATCGGCTTCTGAGCCATCTACTGAAAAGCAGGTCATTGCGTTGTAACTGTATCCTAGCCCGCGGTGGTTTATATTGGCACCATACCGTTTAATAATGCCTTTACTTTCAAGCTCTTTGGCGACATCCAGGAATTCTTCAGCAGTAATACCGATTTGGCTTGATAACTGGTCAAATGGAGCAGGCACCAGCGGGAGATCACACTGGATTGCTTTTAATACTTCTTTTTGAGTTGCCGTCAGCTCATGAATTCCTGTGTGGCCTTGTTGCAACGGCTGTTGCGGACAACCATCTGATTCATCGAATACGGCTTTCAGTTTGTATAATTTAACCGAAGGCAGGTTTACAGCCTCGGTGGCGCTGCATGACCGGCTGATTGTTTCGATCTCATCCTGCGCGTTGTGTTTCTTATTTACTGCCAGGGTTATCCATAAATTCAAACTGTGATTGCGCAGATAGGCATGGCTGATAAGAGGATGTTTGCCGATAGGCTCGCTGCACCGGTCAATAAGCCGGACAGGAACCTGCAATGCAACAAGCGTAGTATTATAGCCTAAAGAATGCGGGTTGACGATTGCGCTGATTTCCCGGATTACGCCCATTTTTTTATAGGCATCGATGCTGCCCATTACTTCCGCGGTGCTCAATCCAAGCATTTTGCCGATCTGGTAAAAAGGCCGCCTGACCAGGGGGAATCCGGATTGCAGCATCGCTATTAATTGTGTGTCTATAATATCCACCATCGTGTCTTTTCTGCTTAAAACCTGACCTGACAGGTTGAAGGCTGGTGCAGGCAGTAAGGTTCGGATTCCAGGTAATCGCCGGTAGCTTCGTAAGCACGGGCCCGGCACCCGCCGCATATTCTTTTATATTCGCAATCTCCACACTTTCCCTTGAGTCTGGAAAGGTTCCTGAGATCATTGAACAAAACGGAATCCTGCCATATTTCCTTGAAACTCTGGTTTTTAAGGTCTCCGGCGGGAACGTTCAGATAGCCGCAACCCTGAACGATTCCGGTGTGCGAAATGAAACAAAAGCCGGTGCCGGCCAGGCAACCCCTGCTTATGCTGCCGGTATGAATCCCTTTAGGTACATTTTCATTGCCGGCCGATTGCTTTCTCTGAGCAACGATACGCATATAATGAGGCGCATCGGTTGGCTTGATAAAGAGCCTTTCCCGGTATTCGACCTGTTTGTCATAAACCCAGTTGAGCACGTTTTCATATTCCCGGGATGACAATTCGAAACCCCTGAGGTCTTCACCTCTGCCGGTTGGTACCAATAAAAAGGGGTGAAACGCTCTTGCTCCGGAATCGACGGCAAGCCTTAACAGTTCATCGAGATATTTTACATTTAGCCTCGTAACAGTCGTATTGACCTGAACAGACACTCCGGCATTAAGTGCATTGCGCATGCCGTTGATTGCCTGGTCAAAGGCTCCCTTTACCCCACGAAATTCATCCTGATGGCTTGCAACAGGATAATCAATACTTATCCCTACTGCTGTAATCCCGGCTGCCTTGATGTCTGAAGCCACTTCTGGAGTAATCAGCGTTCCGTTGGTGCCGAGCACCATACGCAAACCTTTGTTGACACCAAAGCGCGCTATGGCATATACGTTGTCGCTTAAAAGCGGTTCCCCACCGGTCAGAATAATGACCGGTTTGGAAACTTCGGTTATCTGGCACACAATGTCCAGGCACTGGTCCAATGTGAGCGCCTCGGGATCAAATGCCTTGTCGGCCGAAGCCCTGCAGTGGGCACACCTCAAATTGCAGGCCCTGGTCAGTTCCCAGGCAACCATTTTCAATTCCGGTTTGATTATCTGGCTAACGTCAGGATCGCCCATTTCCGGTTTCGACTCCTATCTCTTCGTTGGAAAGGTAACATGCGGGGTCGGGACTCCAGAGATCGTCATAATAAGCTTCGGCCCGTACTCGCAAATTGCCATTACATATATCCAGGAATTTACAGGCCCCGCATCTTCCCTTCAAAAGAGGCTTGCGGTTTCTAAGCGCTCCGAGTACCGGTTCGGTTTTACTGCTCCATATCCGGCTGAAAGGCTGTTGCCTTACATTACCGAGCGAGTAGTGCCACCAGAATTGATCGGGGTGGACATTGCCCATGTTATCTACGGCACTGATGCGTATGCCGGAGTTGTTGCCACCGTTGCTTCTCATCAAACCCAGCGCTTTTTCAGCCCGCTGCGGATCCTCTCTTAATAACTTTAGATACAGGTATACTCCGTCGGCATGGTTGCCTACGGTCAGCACCTCTTTAGCCTTGCCTCTCTTATGCAAATCCAGAGTATGTTTGATAATAGTCTCCATGGTGTCTCTCATTATTTCAGGGCTTAAGTCCGCCTTGATCAGCTTGTCACCCCGGCCGCTGTAGGCGAGATGATACAGGCATATCCTGTTGATGTTTTCATTTTCAATAAGCTCAAAAATAGCGGGTATTTCGTTATAATTAAAACGAGTCATGGTAATCCTGAGCGAAACCCGAAGGCCATGTTCGATAGAATGCCGAATACCCTTTAAGGCAGCCTCAAAAGCACCCTTGCAGCCGCGAAACCGGTCATTGTTATCCCCGATGCCGTCGAGGCTGATCCCGACTTCGGTAAAACCGATTTGTTTCAATCTGAGAGCTGTCCGATCATCGATAAGCGTGCCGTTGGTAGACAGGGCTACTCTCAAACCGGCGCCTGCAGCATATTCGGCAAGTTCAAAAAAGTCCCTCCTCATCAACGGTTCGCCTCCTGAAAAGAGGATCACCGGCGCTTTGAAATTGCCAATGTCGATTATAAATTTTCTGGCATCATCAGTAGTCATCTCGCCAGCGGAAGCATCCGGAGTTGCGGATGCATAACAATGCACGCATTTGAGATTGCATGCCCGGGTGGAATTCCAAACGACCACCGGCCTGGGAATATCGCTGTCCACATGGTCAGTCCCGTGATTATCCGCTCGGTAACGCAGGTAATCGCCCGGGCTGATGGTGTCACATAGCAGCCTGGATATGGAAATCAATTCTGGATCACCTTTCCAGCCTTAGTGGCTGCTGCCCCGGTATAATCCTGATGTGCGTTAATCAAAGAAAGAAGTACTTCATCCATCATGCGGGTCAGTGAAGGCAAAGTTTCCAGAACGCGCCTGTCGTGTGCGATATTCTTTTGGATAAGGTCGGTCATGAAATCAATTGTATGGCTGCGGTTGAAAAGAAAAGCTTCCACTGAATCACTGAGAGACAAACCAAGTCCGGCCAATATTTTGCCGAATTCCTTCCCTTTCAATCTTGCTGAAGTGCTTATCTGTTTATGCCGCGATGGGTTTTTAACAAAATCGATTGTGAGGCAGAACAAATCGCGGCATATCTGTATTAATTGTTCATGGCTGTCAATAGATAGATTGTTAAACCAGGCAGGCCGGACATGCTCATGCGCGATTTGTTTGTAACTATCAGAGTTTGATTCCAGCTCCTGTGCCAGGTCCTTAATGCTTAATGTCTTACTTCGTGATATGTAAAAACGTTTAAGTTCATCAGAATCATAGCGCCGGTGGCCTCCTGGTGTAATAAATGCTTTTATCTGACCCTCATCAGTCCAGGCTCTCAGGGTAGCCTCGCTGACACCCAGAAAACTACTTGCTTCACTAATACTGAGAAGTTTATGCGCTTGCATCGGATCCTCTGGTTATTATAATTCTTATAAATTCTATAATTTACTACAGAATAGACACAGTATATATCAATAATTGAAATGGCCGCAAGTCTTTATAGCCTGGATAATTACACCGCGTGTCAAAATGAAGCCTTCGAATTTCAATATCCATAACCATCCTTTGATACACCGGAACGTTTTTAAAACGAATACTTCTTCTTTAAACGCAACGTCGACATCGTATACTGTGCCGAATCCATAATAAAAAAAATGAAGCAATAATCCACCAGACCAACGGGGTTGATTTCGATGCAATCATTGAAGCAATAATTGACCGGAGCCTCCGAAATCCCGGGGTACAATTATTAACGTTTCAATCTCGCCGGCAACCGGAACTCCGGCAGCCTCTTACGGCTCCTGAACACGACAAATATGATAATAATAAGCGAGTAAACGATAAGCATCCAGTTCTCACCGAATGTCCACAGCACCAGCGGAAGCAAAGGAGCTGCAATCAGGGTCATCGAAAAAATGTGCCGGGTTACGGCCAGCACGATTCCCATTATTGCCAGCATCACCAGCATGGGCTGCCAGGCCAACGCTAAAAATACCCCCAGGATGGTCGAAACTCCCTGCCCTCCGCGAAAACCGATGCTGAACGGAAAACAGTGTCCCAGCACAGCTGCAAACCCCGCAATAAGCACGATGGGGTAGCTGACCCCGAGAGCCCGGGCAATCAGAACGGCGGCGGCACCTTTGCCGATATCGACCACCGCAACAATAAGGCCGTACCCCGTACCTACCTGCCGCATGGTCGACCCCGCTCCGACATTACCGGTATCGACAGTACGAATGTCAATGCCTTTCCTGGCTTTGACCATTAAATATGCGGCGGGAATCGAACCCAGCAGATAACCGGCTGCGATGCTAATAATCGATTCAAGCATGCGGCAGCATCTTCATTCGAGTACTATTCGCTCTCCAGTTCATCGTGCGTCATGGGGAGGAAACCCCGGGCTTCTTTTATAATATCGATGCCGCGCCGCTTGAGGAACTGCCACCTGGCCAGGTAATACAGGCACCCCAGGCTGAAAAGCCCGAAGAAAAGAGTCAAGCCCAGCCAGTTGAGTGTCGATAAACCTATGACCAGGAAAAAAACGGCAAACAGCAGCATTCCTCCATATACTACTGCCTGAGCGGTGCGGTTCAACTTCCATTTTGCCCGTTCAAGCAGTTGCGGCATTTTGCGGTTAAGCCTGATGAGGCCTGCCACCACCAGTATATCGAACAACATGAAACACATGACGGTCAGAATGGCGTATTCCTCGATTCGCATACCTACCGCAACGCCGCCGATACCTGCCAGCAGGGTTAGCAGTATGGCTCCGTCCGGGGTGCCGAAGCGCCGGCTGATATGCCCGGTGAAATCCGGCAGGATTTTATCTTTGCCGTACAGCAGCAGGTCACGCGGTGTGGCCATAAATATGCCGTTAATAGTGGTAGCCGCGGCCAGCAGGCCGCCTATGGCAATGAACATGCTGACCCCCGCAGGCAGGAAAGTTTCCGAAGCCTCTACCAGTGCGGCAGGCGACTCCCCCAGGGCCTGCCAGTCCATGGTTCCGGTTAAAACATAAGTAACCGATACATAAATAAACAGGATAACCCCGAACGATACTCCGAGTATGATAGGAATGTTTCTACGGGGACGTTTGATTTCACCGGCGATCTCGGTTATCACCGTAAACCCGGTAAACGTCATGTAGGCGATGACGGCCGTAGTAAACAGGGGCCCGACACCCAGGGGAAACATGGGTTTTTGCAGTGCCGGGTCGATGTGACCGAAACCTCCCACGGCGAATATCAGCAGGGCGATTATGAACGTGGCTACCAGTGCCGTCTGTATCCAGGCAGCCGGTTTGATGCCCAGGTAATTGACTGCGGCGAAAAATACAACTATGGCCATCGCCACCGCCATGGTAGGTATGCCAGGTACCAGGTATTCCAGAAACAGGGCAAAACCCCAGGCAATGGATGCCAGCCCGAAAAAGATAGCGATGAGAATACCCCCGCCTATCCAGCCGGCGAACGGGTGCACCAGGCGGCTGATGGCTATGTAGTTGGACCCGGTTACGGGCAGTACATTGGCCAGTTGAACGTTGTATATGCAGGTGAACGCCGCTGGAACGGCGGCAATGATAAAAGCAACGAACAAACCGGGGCCGACCATGCCGGCCAGCGGCCCGACCAGGATAAATATGGCCGAACCGACGACGTAGCCCACCAGGATCATTATCGCCTGAAAACTGGAGATTTCCCGACGCAAACCGGCTTCGGTCATCGTATACCTCCTGCCTGCAATCCCGCCCGGGTTGAGTGGGGCCAATTATAGCCTCTGGGTCTGCCAATAGCAATAGAATGTGTTTGTCCCGGCAATCAACAGAATCTGGCAAGGGTATCATGTAGCCCCCTATAGAGTTGCCGGCTGTGTTCTGTTACAATGATGCCGTAATGAGCGAAAAGGAACTGGCCGACCAGGTCGAAGCGGAACTGGAACAAGCCGAACCATACCCCTACAGCCTGGATATTGTCTATGCCGAAATCAAGGACAAGCTTGATATCCAAATCCGCCAGGTGGATTCGCTGGACGGTAAAACCGGCAATATTCTTTTCGTCGCCAGCATAGTCATCGGCGTCGGTGCGGCCGCTCAGGCGGCATTAATAGGCAGTATAGTCAACCCGGTGGTTCTGCTGTTGTTTTCGATCCCTATCGTTTTTTATCTTTTGACCATTCTTACAGCCGTAAGAAGCTGGATAGTTAAACCTTACTTCCGGGATCCAGAACCCCGGCCTTTGCGGGATGAGTACCTGTTTGAAAAAGAACAGTTCACCAGGCGCCGCCTGATTGCCCATTTCATATCCACCTACGAATGGAATGCGGCTGTTTTACAGAAAAAGGTATTTGAACTGCGCCTGTCTACCTGGTTCTTGCTGGCCGAGACCATATCGCTGACAATCGTGCTTCTGCTGCGAGCCTGGTTAGCGTAAATAATATTTGAGGGGAGCCTGCCATGGGCGATGAACTTGAACAGGAAAACAAATCCCGGCCGCAAGACCCGGGTGAAAGTGAAACGCAGCCGGTTATAGAAAAGGATATAGAGAAAAATCCGGACCTGGAAGATCCCCGTCTCTACAGCCCTCTGCTGGGTTCGGGCTGCCCGGCTCTCAAGGACCGCATGGGCGAAGAACACCCAGAATGCGCCAAGGGGGATGACAGCCCGGCTATTGTTGACCCTGCAGTTGAAGAGCAACCCGAAATTCACTCAGGTGAGGAAAACCCGGGAGATCAAACCGGCTCTCCCGCTCTTGAAAAAGATGAGCTAACACCGGAAAATAACACCGGTTAATTATACCCCGCCACCGGCTTTTTCCTCTAAATTCTGACTTTCTGGGCCGCCCCGATCCGCGCCCGGCTCTCAGCTTCGATCCCGCCAAGCACCCAGTAGATGGTCACGCTTATCAGAGCCGCGAAAAAACACCAGACCGAGGTCAGGTACTGCGCAAAAAAGACAGCTGTAACCAGGCATGAAGCCGCAATCAGAACCCCGAAAAGCCACATTCTCGGCACCGAGGAGACGAAAAGCGGAATTATAGTCGAAAACAGGTACAGCGGCAGGGCGATGCTTATGAGCATGTGCGGGAAATTGTCTACATACTTGATATGGAAACCATTTATCTGGGGGCTTACCGAGTATCTCAGCATGCAGTAGGCGTATATAAGCGAAACCGTCACCCCTCCAACCGTCAATACGGCCAGCATCTTTTTCCGGGCCGGCAGCTTCTCCATCAAATAAACCGACAGGGGCACCATGGTCGGCCAGACAATCAGCGCTGTAGTTAAAAATATGACGGCAGCAGCAGTCTGAAGTACCGGCGGAAAGCCTGATGACCGCAAAGCCACCCATATAACCCCTTCGGCAAACTGCTGGGCGGCAAAAAGCAGCGGTATTATGCTGAAAAGACGGCTCTCGGGTTTGCTGGATTTTCTGACCGCAGAGATGCCCACGGCACTTATTACCGCTCCTCCGGCAAAGCTGGCCGGCGCTGAAAAACACATAATGACCCTCCGTTTTAATTAAAGCCTGTTACTGACTATTATAATAACATTTCCAGGCAGCCGATTTCACTGTTCGTACGGCGTAATTGCCTGATTCTTTTATGTTTGTCCCGAGTCCCTGACCTTTAACGCCGACGGGATGTGCCCGGGAAGCTAACCGGGCTGAATACAGCTTTCCCAAACCCTGCTTCAAGCCCGGTTTTTGCCACCAGGCAGGTGAATCTGTTAAACTTATAAGTATTACAGACTATTATAGTCTGCTATTCAATCTCGATACAGAGGTTTTACGTTGAAATTATTTCAGGTAGTCCTTAAAGACATCTCCAGCCGGAAGAAACGGCTTTTTTATGCGGCTCTGGGTGTGGCGGTGGGGACCATGACGATCATTGCCATTCTTACCGTCGCCGATGCCGGCCAGCAGCGCATCTTCGATCAACTGGATAAATACGGCCCCAACATCCTGGTTACCCCGGCTATCACCAGCCTGGATATGCAGATGGGTAACATGAACCTGGGTACGGTGGCTGTAGGAGATAACTATATCGAAGAGAGCAAGCTGGCTGCCATAAAGAAAACCGGCAACGATATCCTGGCGCCATTGAATGCCCATACCTCCAGCGACCTGGTTACCCTGGCTCCCAAGCTGTATGTCAATACCGAGATAAACGGCACCAGCCTGGTTGCCGCAGGCATCGATTCGCGCTATGAAATGAGCGTAAAATTGTGGTGGGAAGTAGCCAGGGGCAGCTATATTTTCGACTCCCACGACGCCCTGGCCGGCTCCATGGTCAATGAACTGCTGGGAATCAACCCGGGTGACCCGGTCGACCTTAACGGCACCAAATTTACCGTGGCGGGCGTGCTTGCCGCGACCGGTTCGGATGATGATTACAGGATATTCGTGCCGTTGGGCAGCCTGCAGCAGGCTTTCGGCAAGGAAGGCCTTATTTCGTCAGTCGATGTACGCGGCTGCTGTACTACCTGCCCCATCGAAGAAGTTGCCGATGGCATCAACAACGCCGTTGCCGGAATACGGGCCGTTGCTATCAAGCAGGTAGCCGCTTCGGAAATGGGCATGATGGAGAAAGTAAGTTCCACCATGCTTTCCCTTTCCGGTATAACGCTGGCGGTGGGTTTGTTCGGCGTAGCCAACACCATGCTGGCTTCGGTCAATGAAAGGTTAAAGGACATAGGCATCATGCGGGCAGTAGGCGCTTCCAGGAGGCAAATCCTGGCTATATTCACTTACGAGGCGGTTGCCATAGGTATCCTGGGCGGCCTGCTGGGGTATGCTGCCGGCAACCTGCTGGCGTTTGCGCTGGGACCGTTCATTTTCGAAGGTATCGAAATAACCTTTGTGCCGTTATATTTGCCGCTGTCGCTGGGTATCGCCACGCTGATAAGCGTAATCGCTACCGGCTACCCGGCTTTGAGGGCAACCAAATTCAAGGTAGCCGATTCATTCCGGTCTTTGTAACAGAGGGGTATATGCTGGAACTAAAAAAAGTATGCAAATATTACGGGCAGGGACATACCCGGGTTACCGCCCTGGAAGATATTTCGCTGAAAGTAAATGACGGTGAGTACGTGGCTATAATGGGCCCTTCCGGGTCGGGCAAGTCCACCCTGGTCAATATCATCGGCGGGCTGGACCTGCTTTCCAGCGGGGAAGTATACCTGGACGGCAGCCGTATCGACAACCGTGACGAGAATTCCCTGGTCGAACTGAGGCGCGGGGAAATAGCCTATATTTTCCAGCAGTACCATCTCCTGCCTTCCCTGAACGCTGTTGAAAATGTCATGCTGCCGCTTACCTTCGCCGGAACCGGAGCGGATAAAACCGCCGCTCTCAAAATGCTCGAGCAGGTAGGGCTTGAAAACAGAGGCAATCACCGTCCCGCCCAGCTTTCCGGCGGGGAACAGCAAAGGGTAGCTATTGCACGTGCGCTGGTCGGCAGGCCCAGGCTCATTCTGGCCGATGAGCCCACCGGCAACATGGACCGGAAAACCGGTGCCCAGATAATGGAACTGTTTGATTCGCTCAACCGTGAAGGCCATACCATCATCACCGTCACCCACGACCCGGCGGTAGCCGATGCCGCCCGCCGCCTGATAATCCTCGAAGATGGTAAAATTACCCGGGACCAGCAGACAACCGCTGCCTGTAATCAATATTAAACAGGGGGTACCATTTATGAACACCGGCAACGAACAAAGCGCCGGCCTGCCATCCGGGGCAGCCGCCCTCACCAGCCTGATTGACTACCAGCCGGATGCGGTGGTCTCAAAAACCCTGATCGACCGCCCGGGAGGCACCCTGACCCTGTTTGCCTTCGATAAGAACCAGGGCCTGAGCGAACATACCGCACCTTTCGATGCCATGGTTTATGTTTACGATGGCCGCGCGCTGGTCACTATTTCCGGCAGGGATTTTACCCTCGACAGCGGAGACTGCATCATCATGCCGGCAAACGAGCCGCATGCCTTAAAGGCTTTGCTGCCTTTTAAAATGCTGCTGGGCATGATACGCTCGTAGTATGCAAACCGTGCCGCAGTAATCGAAGCCGTCTACCTTCTGCTTTTGCCTGCCAGCCCCCGGTAATCATGTTCCACGTTGGGGCCGATTGTCCCGGCAACATGCTCCCGCTCTTCGGCAAAGTTGAAACCTTTCCATATGCCGATTGACTTGAGCACCGAATCCTGCGGATGGAACTGGCGGAATATCTTGAAATAGTAAGCCGCTTCCCTGGTTTCCAGAGCCGCCACGGGGTTCTGCTCCTTCAACCTTTCCCATTCGTCATCGCTCATCTCGGCTTCGGCAAGTCTTTCACCCAGGCTTTCGCAACCGGCGCCCTGGGTATACTGCACCTTGTAGCGCCACAGGATCTCATCGGGCAGGTACCCGGTGCCGGCAAATGCCTGCCTCAGTATCCATTTTTCTATCTTTTCGCCGGCGTCGTTGTATTCCCGGATCTTGAGTTCGTTGGGGATTTTCATGGCCAGGTCGATCATTGCCAGGTCCAGAAACGGCACCCTGAGTTCCAGTGAAAAGTGCATGCCCATACGGTC
>ENA-ORXD01001163-ORXD01001163.1-sediment-metagenome-genome-assembly--contig:-NODE-1163-length-24025-cov-4.098839_pt1 | contig 24025 bp, 23 predicted proteins | sample MGYA00237862_ERZ511471 | MGnify/ENA metagenome assembly ERZ511471
ATCTTGTCACTGCGCAGGTCAATGCCCTGGTCGCGCTTGAACTCATCGGCCAGCCAGTTGACAATGCGCATGTCAAAATCTTCACCACCTAAAAAGGTATCACCGTTGGTGGATTTCACCTCGAAAACGCCGTCACCGATTTCCAGAATGGAGATATCAAAGGTACCGCCGCCAAGGTCAAACACGGCAATGGTCTCTTCACCCTTTTTATCAAGGCCGTATGCCAGGGAGGCGGCAGTGGGCTCATTGATGATCCGCTGCACATTGAGACCGGCGATGCGGCCGGCATCCTTGGTGGCCTGGCGCTGGCTGTCATTGAAATAGGCCGGCACGGTAATGACCGCATCGGTTACCGTCTCCCCCAGATACTCCTCAGCGGTCTGCTTCATTTTCCCCAGGACCATGGCGGAAAGTTCGGCCGGCGTGTACTTCTTGCCGTCCACCTCAATAACCGGGCCGCCGTCCTTGCCTTCCGCTATCTTGAAAGGGCTGATCTCAATGGACTTCTTTACTTCAGGATCATTGAATTTGCGACCGATCAACCGCTTCATGGCAAATATGGTCCTGGTCGGATTGGTAACCGCCTGCCGCCTGGCCACCTGGCCAACCAGCCGCTCGCCGCTGTCTGAAAAGGCAACCACTGACGGCGTTGTCCTGTTTCCTTCCGCGTTGGTCAGCACTTTCGGTTCGCCACCTTCCATGACTGCAACGCATGAGTTAGTTGTGCCCAAGTCAATTCCTATAATTTTACCCATGATAAATCTCCAAAAAATCTATTTTTCAACATCGGCGATCGCCTGCTGTTTAGTTTTTTTTCGCCACGACAACCTTTGCCGGACGGATTAACCTGTCTTTATACATATATCCCTTCTCGAATTCCCGCAGGACGCAGTTGGGATCAACCTCGCCACTTGCCTCCATGGCCAGAGCCTCGTGGATATTCGGATCAAACGGAGCGCCGATGCTTTGCAGGGGAATCAGCTCAAATTTTTCCAGGGCTGTCATCAACCCCTTATAGGTCAGCTCCACTCCGGCCAGCAGATCACCTGCATTATCTGTTTTGCGGCCCTGCTCAATGGCCCGCTCCAGATTATCAATGCATGGCAGCAGCTCCTTGAAAACCTGCTCTTCGGCATATTTCAAGGCAGAGGCCCGATCACGCTCCATCCTCTTTTTATAATTTTCAAATTCCGCGGCCAGTCTTAACAATTTATCCGTCACCTCAGCCGTTTCCAGTCGGGCCTTTGCAAGCTCATCAACTTCAGTAGAATCTGTTTTTTCTGCAGCCTCTTCCGCTGCAACCTCGCCTTTCTCAGCCTCCTGCTCATCCAGATCAAGAGTCCTGTCGACGATTTCCTCTTTTTCTGCCACCAGCTCCTCCTTTCCTCATCCCGATAACATGCCTCATCCCGGAAGAAACCCGAGAATTTGGTTAAGTTTACAGTAAATATATCAAATAGAATTTTATACCAGACAAACGAGTTCAGTCTCCGGCCAATCCGCACATGGCTTCAGGAGGGCTCCTTCGTTTTGTGGAACAATAAGTATGCTCTTTTTCATTGTCAAGTTAAGGGGGAATATAGTTGACATCTTTGAATTATTTTCAGGCTGGCCGCACTAGTCCTTGATTTTACGAGAAATTATCTGCTAGTCTGATAATAGAGCCTCTTGCAAAATGAACATCTACTCCGATCGGCTAAAAATGACCTGGGCGGCCATCCTGGTGAAATCGTCCTGGGCGGAGCACTGCTACGCTTCCGGGCGATTTCACAACTCATCCTTGCACAGAATATTTTTCTCTCGATCTCGCTACGACGTTCATTTTGCAAGAGGCTCATCAGAATGCTCTTTATTTATGTTTATTAACGATACCAGCAGGATGTTTACCAATGCGGCACAAAAAAATACTCTCTTTCCTTGTTCTTCTGGCGGGCCTCTTCTTCAATTTGCAGGTCCACGCCGAAATGCGGCCGGTGCTGAAAAACAGAGCGGGGATACCGCCATTTGATATCCTCCGGGAGATTCTTGCCACCGGCAGCCAGATAAAACGGACAGGAGGGAGCCTGCAAAGCAGTTCTGCTGCGCCGCACATCACCTGGCTTGCCGATGCTGATGCCAGAGTGCAGCCGGAATTCATCCTCTCCCATCCCGGCGGGAAAATTTACACGGTACGCAATCTGGCCAATCAGCTTGGCCTATCACTCGGCGCAATTGATTACGGGGTCCTCTATCTGCACTGCCCCATTCTGCTCATCACCGGCAATACCGACAGCGAATCCATCCGCCTTTTCGCCGGAGGGTACGCGGACCTTGAACCGACCATTCGCCGGGAACTTGACCATCTCCATCTGCCCCTGGGCTATCCGGCCAAAAATACCAAAGAGTGGGGCGAAGAAAAAGAACCCATGCTGGTTGAAAAGAATGTGGACTACCAGGTCCGGCAGGCAATTGAGCGCTACAGCGCGAGAATCGACAACAGCCGGCTGGTGGTGGTGGGAGGTGTGCTTGACATCGCCAATCACTATGGCAGGGGGGCCAATCAGCTGATCATCACCAACATCAACGGCGAGACAGACGGGGAAAAGATCAAAAAGATGCCGCTGTTACGCATGCTTGATCCAAAGCTGCTGGCCAATATCGGTCGGCCGGCAGCTTTGGAAACGTTGGATCCGCGGGACATTAAGAAGCAAGATATTTTCTGATATTGTCGGCAAGGGTTGCAAAAATCATGCGGAAGGTGGCCTCATCCCTTTCCAGCAGCGTGACCCGGAATCCCTGCATGGAGGTGGCAAATGAGGAGAGGGGCACCACGCAGATGCCGGTTGCGCCAAGCAGATAATAGACAAAGCGCTTGTCCAGGGAAATATTAGCAGGGCTCACCAGCCTTTCAATTTCGGCCCGCACCTGGCTGTTGTCAATCTCCAGAATCTGCCTGCCGGTCAAGGCTCCCTCGTGGAAGGCCACGCTCATATAAAAGGCGCCGTTGGTGCGATTGACGATGACCCCATCGATATCCTTCAACGCCTCATAGGCGATGTTGGAGTATTTCTCATACCGCTCCACCCGCTCAGCCAGGTAGTTGCCGTATTCCGGATGGCTGACGATGCGGGGATAGGCCCGCTGCGGCAACGTGGTCGAGCACACCTCCACCATCTTTGAATTGAGAATCGACTGGGTGTATTTTTCGAACATCGGGTCCCGATGGCCGTTATAGACCTCAATCCAGCCGCAGCGAGAACCGGGCCAGGGCATCTCCTTGGAAATTCCCCGCATGGCAATGGCCGGCACCTCGCCGACGATATCGGAAATCGGCGCCGTCTTTTTGCCGTTATAAACGATATTGTGGTACACCTCATCGCAAATGATAAAGAGATCATAGCGGCGGGCCAGGTCAATCATGCCGCGCAGGATTGACTCAGGATAAACCGCGCCGGTGGGGTTGTCCGGATTGATAATGAGAATTCCGGCAACCGCCGGATTATATTTGATCCGTTTTTCCAGATCGTCAAGATCAGGGTACCAGTTATTTTCAGGATCCAGAATATAGGTGACCGGCCGATCGCCGCAATGGGCTGCTTCCGCAGACGAGTGGGTGGTGTAACTCGGGGTCGGCACCACCACCCTGGCGGTCCGGCGCAGAAAGCCGAAAATCTTGGTGATGGCGTCACCCAGACCATTGAAGAAAAGAATATCATTGGGACTGATCTGGGCGCCGCCGCGTTTGTTGCGCCGCTCGGCGATGAACTGTCTGGTTTCCAGCATGCCCCGGGTGGGAGAATAGCCATAGGTGGCATCTTCCATGACCAGTTCCGCCACGATCTCTTTCATCCAGGTGGGAATCTTCTCGCCCTTGGCCACCGGATCGCCGATATTTTCCCAATATGTTTTAATGCCCAATTCCTGTAATTTCTCACCGACACTGACAATGTTTCGAATCTCGTAGGTCAGCTCGCCTGCACCGATATGCACTATGTCCGTACGCATCTATCTGTTCCTCTGCCCCGTCCGGGGAAAAAAAGAGATTAAAAAATGAACAAAAACACCTACTACCACACCGTCAAAATATAGTCAACTAACCGTTAATCTATCCGGACATGATGCCGATGAGATATGTAAGACCAAGATTTTCCAGGGAGGGAAGACTATGGCTGACATCTGGAGATTTTCCATAAAAGACGATAAGGTCAACAGCGGCAGAAAACAGCGGCAACAGATTTCACGCAACGGCTGCAACGAACCCTTCAAAAACCGTTACTGGTGCCCGAAATGCCAATGGTTCCGCAAAGAACCATGTCCATTTATCAACCGCCGCGAATGCGACAATTATAAAGCGATGTGCGGAAGTCTCTGATGCAAGCTGGCCGGGCCACGATGAATTCCCTGGGGCAACACCTTTTTTCCGCGGCATGCAGCCAGCTCTAGACGGCAAGATGAAAACCGCCCGATCCTCTGGCAGCAGAAAGATACCGGGAAGCGGCACGGGCGGTCACCGCAGACTTCCGCCTGCCGGTGGCGACCGCTGAGGGATGATCCCCAGCCTCACCTTCCACTTTTTCAACCCCCGCGCCCTGTTCAGTTGCCTCTTGCTGCTCTTCCGGCCGCGTTCCCTGCGTATTAAGCTCCAGCCTGGCCTCTGACATGGTCACGGAAGCCGCCTGGGCAACTTTCCGGTCCTGCGGCGAGGGATTGGCCGGGGCCAAAGCCGCTGCCCTGACCCGCACCATCTTGGCCACGGTTTCCTCAGGAGTTGCCCCCTTGGAGGTATCGATCTGCACCTCGCCTCCCACCGCATAATTTCGACCATCCGGACCTTGCCGATAGGTAAAGGAAGCCCCCCCCTTGGCCAGTCCGCCTGCGGCGGCAAGATGTGCCTGCTCATGGGCTCGGACAGCCGCATCCGCCTTTTTCAGTTCAGCAAGCTGGGCCACATCAGCCGGATTCAGCGGCTCGCCATCGAGGCCTTTAACCGGCGGACCGCCTGCAGGGGCAGCTTGAGCCGTATCTGCCGCCTGCTCCTCCCCGTCGTCGGCAGCTCCCGTTGCCGTGGCCCCGCCTGCTGCAGCAGTGCCGTCCCCATCCTGCCCCCCTGCGGCGGCCAAAGAAAACGACAGGCTCTTGTTCTGGCTGCCGTAGACCCTGGCTGCACACCCCGCACAGCTGCCGCAGCGACAGTCTGACCCGGCAAGCGAACCTTGTTCACCGGCAGCCCTGTTCTGCCAATGCCGGCCAAGCAGCAGGAGATCCTTTTCACCGCCGGGTGAACTCTGCGGCGGCACAGCCCGGGAACTAGCGTGAACATCACCGGCAGCCGGCACGGGCGCCGGATACATTTTTGCAAGTATTGCGTTCAGTCCAGCCATGTTACAGTCAACGATCTCTTTTCAAGGGATAATAAGCCTGCTCAGGCCACAAGCAGGAAACAACTCTGGTTATCATTATCTATTATCGGCACAACGCACGTCCAACTTCAATCTTTTTATAAAAAAAATCCCTGACAGCAACCGGCCTGCCAGGGATTTTGTATAATGCGCCGCATGTTATCGCGGAAATTACCTGCGTTCGCTGATCGGCACAAAGGGTCTCCGCTTGGGACCGGTATAAATCTGTCTGGGTCTGCCGATCCGCCAGTTCGGATCATCCCACATCTCCTTCCAGTGAGCTATCCATCCCGGCAGACGTCCCAGGGCAAACATCACGGTAAACATATTGCTCGGAATGCCGATGGCCCGGTAAATAATGCCGCTGTAAAAATCCACATTCGGATAGAGGTTTCTGGCAACAAAGTAATCGTCTTTGAGGACGACCTCTTCAATTTCCCTGGCAATATCAAGCAGGGGGTCGGAGGTGATCCCCAGGGAGGCGAGCACCTCATCGCATGCATTTTTGATGATGCGGGAACGGGGGTCATGACTCTTGTACACCCGATGACCGAAACCGACCAGACGGAAAGGATCCTTGGGGTCTTTCGCCCTGTCAAGAAATTTCATGTAATCCCCGCCGCTTTCATAAATCTCTTCGAGCATTTCAATGACGGCCTGATTTGCCCCGCCATGCAGAGGGCCCCACAGGGCGCTGATGCCGGCGGAAATCGAGGCATAGAGATTGACCTTGGCACTGCCCACCAGTCTCACCGTGGAGGTTGAACAATTCTGCTCATGGTCGGCATGGAGAATGAGCAGCTTGTTTAAGGCGGCGACAACGGCATCGCTTACCACATAGGGCTTGACCGGCGAATCAAACATCATATTGAGAAAATTGGCGCAGTAGGAGTAGTCGTGCCGTGGATAGACCAGCGGCTGCCCCATGGACTTCTTATAGGAAAATGCGGCAATGGTGCGAATTTTCGAGATGAGCCGGGCCGCCATCATATCAATATTCTCGCCGGGGTTGTCATTCATCTCAGGGTAAAAGTTGCACAGAGAATTCACCATGGAGGAAAGAATGGACATGGGAGGGGCGTACGGCGGAAAATGATCAAAGAAATGAATCATATCCTCGTGGATCAGGGCAAACCCCCCGAGCAGCCGGCTGAACTCCGACAACTGCGGCTGGGTGGGGAGACTGCCATGCACCAGCAGATATGCCACCTCGACAAAAGAACAGTTTTCCGCCAGTTCCTCGATGCCATACCCACGGTAATTGAGGATACTCTGCTCGCCATCGAGGAAGGTGATGGTGCTGGCGCAGGAACCGGTATTCATGAAGCCGGAATCGATGGTCACGTAGCCGGTCTGGGCACGCAATTTCCTGATATCTATAGCCTTTTCCCCTTCCGTCCCTTCAATAATCGGCAAAGTATAGGTTTTCCCATCCAGTATAAGTTCCGCTTTTTTGGCGGAGATAAAGTCTTCTAGCATAATTTTATCCTTTTATTTTCGTCCACGCCCGAATAGCCAACCTGCCCGAGCAATCGCGGCGGTGGAAACATGACCAGCACTATGCAATAAGAGCAGTAATTTTTTTGCCGAGTCAGCAGGCACGCAGGTGCAGAAACCAAGAAAAACGCCCGGGCATTGACAAGAGTAACATTTACGGGGTCATCGGTGATTGACGAACGGCTCAGTAATAATTATAAAGGGCGATTATATGCAAATTTCATCCAACTTTCAACAAGTAACATGTTATCCATCATATTTCAGCACGCCATAACAAACTTAAACCTCATACCGGAAGACAAAATGACACCCCCAAGCCCGCTTTATCAGCAGAGACTGATAAAATTCATTGAGCAGGTCACCATTTACCCCGTTTCCTGCGAAAAGCTCGCCTGCGGCAGGAGTGACGAAGAATGGCTTGCCGCCGTTCTGGCAGGGGGAGCCCGCATCGTGCAACTGCGGGACAAACTTTCCGACGACCGAACCCTTCTTGCCAAGGCGCAGCTGTTCAGACGCAAAACAGCCGAGGCAGGAGCCCTCTTCATTGTCAACAACCGGCTTGACATCGCGCTGCTTGCCGATGCGGACGGCATTCATCTCGGCAACAGTGATCTGCCTGCCCGGCAGGTGCGCAACCTGGCCCCGGACCTGCTCATCGGCGTATCGGCCAACACCAGGGAACAGGCCGCATCAGCGAAAGGGCGGGGGGCAAGCTATTTCAACATCGGGCCGCTTTTCCCCACCGCAACGAAATCAGGACTGACAAGCTTCATCGGCGAAGAGGCCATCGCCTTGTTTTCTGCCGAATCGAACCTGCCGTTTACCGTGATGGGAGGCATTAAACTGGAGCATGTTCCGCGTCTCACCGCGTTAGGGGCCAGCCGCATTGCCGTGGTCACCGCCCTGACCCAGGCCGAAAACATCGAAGAGGAAACCAGACGCTGGATTGTCGCCATCAACAGGGGAAAAGACCCCGGGAGGAAACAGAAGTGATCAGCCGCCAACTCAAAGAAATCAAACTGCTCATGGAGTATGCCGTGCCTGCCGATGACCGGCAGCAGGCCCTCGCCCTGCTGGAGGAATTCAGCGGCGACCGCATTGCCCTGAATCTCTTTCACGCCTTTTACAGCTTTCTGCCGGAAGGACTTGAAGACGCCATCAGCGGCCTGCAGGTTATTGCCTTGAAACAGGGTATTTTCCTGCTCTGCGCCACCACCGGCATAGACAACTATCTCTACGCGGTAAGCCAGGAGCAGGCGGAATTTCTCGGCAGCGCGGCAAACGGCATCTGGGACAGCGAGGTGCTGGAATTTTTCGGCTACGCCAGCCGGGAGGAAAGCCTCCGCAGCCTGCAGGATCTCCCCCGTTTCCCCGCCTACAGCCCGGCCAACGCGGATACCAATCTCTGCCCGGTCTGCTCGGCAACCAACGGAGAATTTCACACCCTGGGCTGCCCGGTGGAAGTCTGCCCCTGGTGCGGCGGCCAGCTCACCCACTGCACCTGCCGCTTCACCATTACCGGCAAAGACCGGCTGACAGATGAAGACGACCTTGAATCATTTCATGCACAGCTGACCAACAAGGGGCGCATCCCTTTTGATGCCAAGAAACAGCGCCCCGCCTACCCAACCGACGGGCAGCAATGACCTACTTCACTGTATTTAAATATTTGTAGAATTCCGAATCCGAGGAAAGAATCATTCTGGTATTGGGGCCGAACGATTTCTGGTACGCATCCAGACTTTTCGAAAAGGCATAGAATCCCGGGTCTTTATTATAGGCATCAGCATAAATCGCGGCCGCCTCGGCATCAGCCTTGCCCTTGATCTCTTCCGCCGTACGGGTGGCCTGGGAGGTGATGAGTTTTAACTCCCGCTCCACCTTGCCGAGAATCTCCGCCTTCTGGCCTTCGCCCAGCGAGCGCTTTTCCGCGGCAATTCTCTTTCTTTCCGAAATCATCCTTTCATAGACCTTCTCGCGCACTGTATCGATATAGTTGACCCTTTTCAGCATGACATCAACCAGCTCAATGCCGTAATCAACGGTGAGCTTGGAGGCTGCCTCAAAAATAATCTGCGAAATCTTGTCCCGGCCAAGTCTGATCGGCTCAGCTTTTCCCTCTTCCGCCACCCCGGCGTCAAACTTACCAGGCGTCCAGTCGGAACTTCTGATGATCTCAACCAGGTTGTTTTTATTGACCAGATCGCGGATCGAACTGTCGACGATATCGTCCAAGAGGGTCATCGCCCGCGGCACATTGTCAACCGCCTGCAGAAAACGCAGGGCATCGGAGATTCTCCACCGGGCGGTTGCATCGATATAAACAAAGGTCTTATCATTGGTGGGAATCTGGTTTGGGTCGCCATCCCATATCAGGATACGTTTTTCAAAATAACGCACAGCCTGAATAAAAGGTTTTTTAAAGTGCAGCCCGGCCTCCGTGGCGGGTTCCCCTACAGGTGCGCCGAACTGGGTGACCACGGCCTGCTGCCCTTCCGGCAGAATAAAAAAACCGTCCCAGACGGTGATACCACAGGCAACCACCACAGCAATCAGTATATATCGTACAAATATGTTCACGGTATTCCCCCTTTATTTCGTAGTTTGGCCTGCTGCTTTCCGGCTGCCGGACAGATCCAGAAAAGGCAGGATTGACTGCTGACCTTTATCTATGACATAGATATCGGTGACAGAGGGCAGGACCTTCTGCATGGTTTCCAGATACATCCTTTTCCTGGTTACCTCTTCAGCTTTTTTGTACTCCTCAAGCACGGCCAGGAACCGGGCGGTTTCACCCTGGGCCAGATTGGTCCGCTCAATGGCGTAACCATGGGACTCTTCCAGTAACTTCTTCGCATCGCCACGGGCTTTGGGGATCAACTTGTTATAGGTCTGCTCCGCCTCATTGACCAGACGCTTCATATCCTGGTCCGCTTCATTCACTTCATTAAAGGCCGGTTTGACCTGCTCAGGCGGGTTCACATCCTGCAATTTCACCGTCAGCACCTTCACCCCGCTCTCATATTTATTCAGACTGTCCTGCAGCATGCGGGCAGTCCCTGCCTCAATAATCTCACGATTGCCCAGAACATAGTCAAAATCCCGATTGCCGACAATGGTGCGAATGGCCATTTCCGAAACGTCCCGCACCGCCTGGTCCACATCTCCCACCTTGAAGACGAACAGAAACGGATCCTGCACCTTGTACTGCACAATCCATTCGACATCGATAACGTTCTTGTCGCCGGTCAGCATGAGGGATTCCACATCATAACCCTCCTTGACAAAAACAGATTGCTGCCCCGGAATTCTGGTGCGGAAACCGAACTCCAGCTTACGCACGGTTTCCACATCAACCTTGATGACCTCATCAATGAGGGGGACCTTGAAGTTGAGGCCGGATGAGGCAAACTTGTTAAATTTCCCCAGACGCAGTACAACCCCTTTCTCGCCGGGCTCAATCGTGTAAAAAGACGAATAAATGATCTGGATGAAAAAAATGATGGCGACAACAGCCACCACCTTCATGATGCTGCCGCCGATATTGGGAGGAGGGCCACCAGGCTCAGTTTCTCTTTCGTCCCGTCCTCCCCCGCTGCCGCCACTGCCCTCAAAGGTCTCTTTGATTTTTTTCAAAACCGCTGCAATCATTTCTTCCGGAGTAGAGGGTCGTTTTTTTTGCCCCCATGGTGGTTGCTGATCATCAAATGACATATTTTCACGTTCCTGTGGATTGATTCGTTGCGTGTGTATGACGCCGGGAAAAATGGCGCCACTCTTTCATAAAGTCCGGCGCTGCCTCGCCAACTAATTGATCTTACACACAAAAGGATGCGGCAAAAAGGTAATATCCCAGATCTGTACGTCTATTACAACATTTTTTTTATCAAAAGGCAAGCCGCCAGCAGCCCAGCACAACAACAACGGCAACCGTCAAAAAGAAAAGCTGCCGCTGCCAGGCATTGCACCATTTCAGAAAAACAGGAAAGGAGGCGGCAAGCACGCCGATGCCGCAACCGGCAACAAGCCCCAGGAAATGGGCGCCCAGATCCGTTCTTTCGCCGCCGCTGCCGAGCATGGCCAGCAGGCTGAGCCCGGCGCCAAGCGGCAGCAGGACCCCCCTGAGCTTAAACTGCCTTTTGAGCTCCAGACCGGTCAGAATACCGATGGCGCCGAAAACCGCGGTGGAGAACCCCACGGAAAGATGCTGGCCGTTACGCAGCAGGATATTGAAAGCATTGCCGGCAACGCCGGCAATAAGCACGAGAAACCAGCCAAGGCCGCTGCCGAGAATCTTGCAGAGAAAATGGATAATGGTGCCGCCGATGATGACATTGCCCAGTACATGCACCGGGTCGGCATGCAGGGTAAGCCCGGTAACCAGCCGCCACCACTGGCCATGATCGACGATCTGCCGGAGGTTCACCGCTCCTGCCTCAAACCAGCGGCTGCCGTCCTGCCAGGGACCGGTCATCCAGTAGAAAATCAGCAGAACACCCATCAGCAGCAGGGTGGGGGGCTGCCGGTCCCGAAAGGAAAACAGGCCCACCGGTTCCTCTTTCGGAGGCGGCCAGTTCTTGTTCTCCCGCTCAAAAGAGGCGATGTGCCCAACAGCCGCCGCCTTGGACTGCTCGGCCACCGTGATGAGCCAGCAATCCGGCTGTTTTTCCAGCACATGCGGGATGTCGACCGACTGCAGAACAAGGGACCAGATATAGGCCTGCTGGTATTTTTTTATCCGGGCAACGGGCACCCAGCTTTCATTTTCAGTCACAAAATTTCAACGGAGATAAGGATTGCTCTTGCCGCGCCGCAATAACTGAAAAGGGATATCAGCAGCATGAAGGCTCCGGAAACGGGGAGAAATGGAGGGTACAGGTGAATCACCCCGCCTTATTGAGGTTTTAATATAAGCACTCCCGCATCCGAATCAAGGTGCAGTTGGAATCTGCCCAGAAAATTAAGCCCCAGCAGGCCGAAATCAACCTGCTCTTCGCTGTCGACCACCAGGGCCTTGACATCACGGACCATCCAGCCCCCAAGCTCAATGGAGGAGAGCGTCACCTCCCATGCCTCCCTGACCCCGCCGGCAGTGGTCACCTTGTAGCGCGGCGTGTTGTGATTGATTTCAAGACCAAGGGCGGAAACCAGTGCGATTGGAATGGATACCAGCGACGCTCCCGTATCAATAAGAAACGGATAGGTCACCCGGTTGTTGATTGTTGCCTTGACATGGATCTGATGCGAGCCGGGGGTAAAGGGGATAACGATCTCGCCCTCCTGCATCTTCATCTCGGAAATCAGGCGGGACAGCCGGTCCACCCTCTCGGCCATGGCGTCAGGATAAACCCGCTGCCGGAGCAGGTCTTCAGCACCGGCCCAGTCGCCCTGGGCCAGGGCCAGTTCAACCCCGTCCAAAAAAAGCCGGGGGTCATCGGCAAAAAATGATCTGCTCCGCGCCAGCACAAGAGCCGCAGCTGCCAGTTCTCCTTTTGCCAGCTCATCCTCCAGCCACAGTTGATAGAGCTGCAGATGGAGATCCTGCCGAGCGGCATGATCACCATCCTGGCCGAGGCCCTCCCCTGTTTTTTCGACAAAGTCGACCGCATCGGCAAATCCCCGGCCGGCAAGGCGGGCGTCCACCGCGATTTTGAGCAGGCCGGCATCGCCGGTACGCCGCATCACCTCTCCATCCAGCAGTTCTATCAGCCGGGCGAACCCGCCCTGCTGATAGAGTTCGTCGGCCAGAGAACGCGCATCACCCAGCATATTTGCCGGCTGCAGCCCTTCCGGCACGTCCCGGACGTCCAGCTTCGGGGGAAGCAGAAACCCGGCCAAAAGCGCCTGCAGCCGCTCAGCCAAACCGGTATTGCCATCCATGGCCAGGGCCCGGACAAACTGTTCTTCACGGCCGCCGGCAAAGGTCATATTGTAGAAATCCGTGACCGTCACCGTTATTTCCCTGCCGTCACCTGTCGACCCGGCCCACAGATAGCCCCCGTCCAGCCAGCCGCCGAAAGTCCAGCCCGTCACCTGGCCGTTTTGCAGAAAAACACCCGGCTCATCCGGCAAAGCGACATTTTCCGCATGCAGCCAGGAACCCTGCTGCCAGTCCGGGAGCAGGGCAAGATCCCCTATCTGCTTTAAGGAGAGCAGAGAACGCCAGACAGTTTTATCCTGATACTGCCAGGGGAGCAGAAGGGCGGACGCCATATCCAGGGGCTGGGCAAGATGCCAGAGGGCGACCTCATCCCCCGCCTGCCACTGGCCGCCGTCAATTGCCGCGGAAAAACCCGACGGAGTGAAACGAAAGATCCATTTCTCTCCGCCGAGACAGGCCCTTTTCGGCAGCGCCACCCAGGAATGATCCATCACAACGGTGGGAATGGCGGCAATCTCGTTGCCCCATGCATCGTAAACGGAAACAACCCCCACCGGCAGCAACCTGCTCCGCTCTGCCGCCGGCGGGGGCGGGACAATCTCTTTTTCCCCCGGCAATGAAGAGACCGCAGGCATGGCCACGGCAGCCGACTTCTTCTTCTCCGTCACCTGGTCCGGCGCAGGAGGCTTCCCTTCTTGGCTGGCAGAGGCTGCCGGCTCCTCAACCGGACTGCTTTGCCGGTCAACAGCGGAAAAAGGGAAAAGGATGCCTTTAAAAAAATATCCGGCCAGGCTGACGCATACAACCACCGCCAGCAGAACCGGCAGCCAGATGAGCACGATCGGCCTTTTGCCAGCCAAGCCGAGCTCGGCCCCGCAGTGCTGGCAGAATTTTGCCCCGGCCTCATGGTCGCTGTGACATTTCGCACATTTCATAAAAATATTGTCAATAAGACGGAGCTGTCATAAAGAGGGACATCGCATCAACCGGCAATAAACGTATTGGTTTATTCATCAGCCGCTCCAACCAATCAATTCAACTTTCTTGTTTGAAAAAAACAGCACGCAATCCGTTATGCCAACTCCGAAAGTTGAAAGTCAAGATAAGCCGTGATTGCCGGTGATCATCGTTAACTTTCAGCAGAAAAGAGAAAAATCCCTGCAATCACCTAAAATCCTTAAATTATTTCTATTACGATAGTCTAGTCAGCTCAATAAGGGCAATAACAAACAGCAATGGGAAACCAAAAATCGAGGGCCATGGCCCCCGGAAGATTATTACCGCCAGGCTGCCTGCTGCAACAGGCTGTCCATACTGTTTCAATTGGTTATCACTTTACATTTGATGATGACTGGTATAGATTTTTTATTCAGTCATTGTCATTTTCCGGGAACAGATCAATCGAAAACAAAATCAAAATGGGCTGGCTCGATAAAAAACACCAAAGACCAGGCGCACCAAGCGACCTGCCCGGGGCCTCACTGCCATGAGCGGCGGACGCTGGTTTCTCCTGCAATCCGGGCTTCTTTTGGCCCTACTGGTCCTCTTACTGCTGCTCTGCAGTCAGCGGGTCGATCATGCCAAAGATAAACTGCTGCCGGCCCGCCTGCAACTGGTCCGCACCCTGCATCTGACCGATTTCGCCCTGTGGAGTGAGGCGCGCTATACCCGGCACCCCTCACAGGCCGACTGGTTTGCGCCGTTTCAGGACTTCCCCTCCTCTTTTGAACATTTTCCCGCCGGCTCGCTGATGGGCCCACTGCCGGCCCGCCCTGCAACGCGGATTGAAATCCATCGCCAACCATCCGGGACAACACCATGATGCGCCAACTGAAAATTCTTGATTTCGCCATAGCTTCGCTGCGGCGGCGTAAAGGCAAAAGCCTGTCAATTGTCGTGGTCTTCGCCTTTACCGTGGCGGCACTGAGCTCGGTGCTGCTGTTGACCCACGCCCTGCGCAGAGAAGCAACCCAGCTGCTTGCCGGCGCACCTGACCTGGTTGTGCAACGGGTGGTTGCCGGCCGGCATGACCTGATCCCCATGGATTACCAGACGGATATTGAAAAAATCCCCGGCGTCAGACGAGTAACACCTCGACTGTGGGGCTATTACTACGACTCGCTGACCGGCGCAAACTTTACCCTGCTCGGGGTGAGCGGTGCGCCGGACGGGTTGACCATGCTTGCCGGCCGGCTTCCCGCCGGCCCGAACGAGTGTGCCATCGGCAGCGGCGTTGCCGAAGCCCGGGCAATAACAACCGAGGACGAACTGTATCTTATCAGTCAGGACAATCTCGGCGTCGGTTTTACCGTGGTCGGCGTTTTCTCCGCCAACTCCACCCTCCTCACCCACGACCTGATCATCCTGGAGAAGCAAGCCCTGCAGAAGTTTTTTGCCTTTCCCCCCGACCGCACCACTGATCTGGCCGTTGAGGTTTACAACCCCCAGGAAGTGGATATGGTGGCGCAAAAAATCAAACGCATACATCCTGATGCAAGACCGATTACCCATGGCGAGATCGTCCGGACCTACGATGCGGTTTTCAACTGGCGCAGCGGCATGCTGCTGTCGATCTTCAGTGTGGCGCTGGTCGCCTTCTGCATCCTGGCCTGGGACAAGGCGACCGGGCTCAGCGCCGAGGAACGGCGGGAGATCGGCATACTCAAGGCCCTCGGCTGGGACACCGGTGACGTGCTGCTGCTGAAATTCTGGGAAGGCACGGTCATTGCCCTCACCGCCTTTCTGCTCGGCATCACGGCGGCGCTGCTCCATGTCTTCTGGCTCGGCGCCCCGCTGCTGGTCATGGTGGTCAAGGGCTGGTCAGTGCTCTTTCCACAATTTCAGCTGGTGCCCTACATCGATCTGCAGCAGCTTTTCATTCTCGCCTTCATGACCATTGTCCCGTATCTGGTGAGTACCGTCGTTCCCTGCTGGCGCGCCGCGGTCACCGACCCGGACAGCGTCATGCGGGGTTAGGAGGCTGCCATGATCAGACTTGAGCAGGTCGGCAAAATCTACCATCCGGGCAAACCCGATCAGGTGGTCGCGGTTGATGAGGTATCCCTGGAGATATCCCGCGGCGGGGTGACCGTGCTGAAAGGGCCGAGCGGTTCAGGCAAGACCTCTCTGCTTGCCATGATCGGCTGCATGTCTCGGCCGACCCGGGGCCAGATCGTCTTTGACGGCCGGGAGATCTCCCGTCTGCCGGAACGGTTTCTCACCGACATCCGCCGCCGCACCTTCGGCTTTATCTTCCAGCAGTTTCATCTGCTGGCCGATCTCACGGTGGAGGAAAACGTGCTGCTGCCGCTTTACCCGCAGGCAGTGGGCTACGCGGAGATGAAGCGCCGGGCGGAGGCGGTCCTGGCGCCCCTGGGGCTGGCCGCCAAACTGCGCCGCAGGGCCGGTCTGCTCTCCGGCGGAGAACAGCAGAGGGTGGCGGTGGCCCGGGCACTGATAGGTGACCCGGAGATTATCATTGCCGATGAGCCCACCGCCCATCTTGACAGCACCCTGGCCGCGGAACTGCTGATGCTGCTCGAGGGGCTGCTGTCCGCCGGCCGCACCCTGATCATTGCCACCCACGACCCGCTGGTCTTCAACCACCGGATGGTTACCCGGCTGGTATCGCTGCGCGACGGCCGGGTGCAGGAGGACCAGTCGGCGTGATCCTGCATCCGGGCATCCTCGCCCTGCTGCTCGGGGCCCTGCTGGTGGCCCTGCTGATGCTCTATGCCTGCATCATCGGCTTCAGCGTGCTGCGCCACTGGGACCGGACAAGTTATTCCAGGCGGCAGCTGGAACTGGAACGGCGCACCTATCTGATCTCCACCATGGTCAATTACGCCCTCGGTTTCCAGGCCCTGTCCCTGCTGCTGTTCATCTATACGGTGGACAGCCTGCACCAGCTGTTCATCGGGGCCATGTGCGCCACCGGAACCCTGAATGCCAATCCGGTGGGCTGGTATGTGCTGCTGGTCAAAATCCCCGTGTTTTTCCTGGCCTGGCTGTGGGTGATCGTCAACCATTACGACCTGCAGGTGGAAGACTCCCCGCTGGTGCGGTCCAAATACGCCGCCCTGTTCATACTGCTGCCCCTGGTCGTCCTCGACGGCTGGTGGCAGTTTCGTTACTTTACCGGGCTTGATCCGCAGATCATCACCTCCTGCTGCGGCTCCCTGTTCAGCAGCGGCGATGGAGGGTTTGCCAGCAGCATGGCGGCGCTGCCGGTTGTCCCCATGATCTGGCTTTTTTACCTCTGGTCCCTGCTGCTGATCCTGCTGGTCCTGCCTGCCTTGAAGTTCAGGGCCGCGGTCCTGCGCTATTTGCTGGCGCTGGCCGCGCTGTTGCTGCTGCCGGTGGGCCTGGCCTCGGTTATCTCCTTTATATCGATTTATATCTATGAGATGCCGACCCACCACTGCCCCTTCGACCTGCTGCAGGCAGGCTATCATTTTATCGGCTACCCCCTCTATCTGGCCCTGTTCGGCAGTGTTCTCTGCGGACTGATCCCCGGTCTCATGCGCGTGCTGCAGATCTTTGCCCCGGGCCTGGGCAGGGTTTTCGCCGGGCGTGAGCGGTTCTGGCTGCTCACAACGCTGGTCTTTCTGCTGCTGTTGCTCGGGCTGGTCAGCCGGCCGCTGCTCTTTGGCCCTTTTACTCTGCAGGCCTATCTGTAATGCGCTTTATCGATCCCTGGCCGGTGCCGTCCGGTAACGCCAGGGATAAAGTTTTTTTATTCCGGCACGGAGCACACAGAGATCACAGAGAAAATATTGTTTGTTTTGTTACAGCCAGTCAGCTCTGTGCTCTCCGTGGTTAATTTTCACTTTTTACCAATCCATTAAACTTGACAAACACCAGGCCGACTAATAACAATTATTAAAAAAAGAAGGAGTAACCGTCACCCGGGTAGGCGCGGCAAGATCAACAAACAGATCGGTTTCTCTTTTCCTTCTGTCTCATTTTTCTTGCTCATTTCCCCGCCTCAGCAAACACCAGATTAATTTTCTTAACTGTTCGGAGGAGATAATGACGAATTTGCCTGGCTCTCTCACATTTATGCTGCTTTTCACGGTGGGCCTTTTCTGCCCCGCCCACAGTGCCGCTCAGTTCAAATATCAGCTCAGCGAGGTGAATATCTCGGTGCCGGATGTGGTGCTGACCAATCAGGACAACGAAAAAGTGCCGCTCAGGTCCCTGCTCCTGGGAGAAGAGCAGGTGGTCGTCGATTTCATTTACGCCTCCTGCACGACGATCTGCCCGATCCTTTCCGCCACCTATGCCAACCTGCAGAGCAAACTCGGCCCGGACAACAATAACATCCGCCTGGTGTCAATCACCATTGATCCGGAAAACGACAGCCCGGCGGTGATGAAAAAACATCTTGAGCGTTACCAGGCCCGGCCGGGATGGACTTTTCTGACCGGCAGCCATACGGACATCAACACGGTCATGGCCGCCTTTGATGCCTATTTCCCAGACAAAATGACACACCAGCCGCTGAACTTTATCCGTACCGCAGAAGAAGGGAAATGGATCCGGATTAACGGGATGATCGGCGGCCGCGATCTGCTGCTTGAAATCGACAAGACCAGACAGCAAAAGCAATAAAGGGAAACGGGAACAACGCTGTTGAGATACGGCTATTAATTTACAAATAAAATAAAAAAAAATAGGGGAAGAAAAATTTTGCGGGAATTAATGGGAAAGTATAGGATTTTGTGGGAAATTTTTTAAAACAAATAGTGAAATTTAAAAATGAAAAATTTGACGGAATTTTGGCGCGAAAAGCTGTTTTTTGCACATTAAATGAAAAAATTTAAAATGTGATTTTTACCAATTTGTCTCTTTTTCTGCTTTTATGATTTTCTTGCCTTTGCTGTATTTCTTTTCGACCTCTTCAGCCAGCACCCTACCGTAATTAATAGTGTAATTTGCCACGTCTGAATACACGTAATAATCTATTATCCCAGAAATAAACTTGCTAAGAAATTTTTCGTTTAAAAGCAGCAAGCGGGCCAAGGAACGGACTGTCTTGTCGTTATCATCAATAATATTGCTAAGATTTTTTGGCAGCAACGCTGCGCGTTTGTGTAGTTCAATAGCCATTTGTTCTGGTAAAGCGTTTTTATAATACAGAAACGCAAGTGTTTTAAGGCCTTCCATCTCCTGCCATAGTGAAACAAGACCAATAGGGTCAACTTGCCCATTATTTATTGAATATTCATTAATATAGGATTCTGCAATTTTCAAATCATCGTCAATTGCTTGATCTGCATGGGCTACAGGGCAAGTGAGTAAAAATAAAATAACAAATAAGCGGATCATTATTTTCATGTGAGCCTCCTGTCTGTATCATTATATATGGTAGTGGGCTGGAAGAGCAAAATTTTCCCGAGCGCTGGTGGTGCGCCATCAAGCATCGCTGCTGCCGGTTTTTTTTACGTCTTTGTTTTCTCTTGCTTTTTCCTCTCTTTCGATGATTTTACCGGTTAAAAGAGTAAAGCCGTCATGGTCTTGCTGCTCCAAGTACAGCAGGCCTTCCATGGCGCGGCGCAGCTGGTTTGACATGGGCTGATCAGTGCGCCGGCGGCCGTATGGGATAATGCGCTGATCATTAATAGATGCCGGCGCATCAGACTTATCGGTTTTTCCTTCCTTGTCGTCCCCTTGGCGCATGGCCCCCTGCCCTGTTGCCAGCCATTCTATATTCACGCCTGCCGTTCTGGCAATAGTGACCAGGTTATCCATTCTTGGTAGAGATCCGTCCTTTATATATTTTCTGATAAGGCTATCGCGTAATCCGCACTTTTGGGCGAATGAATGGGGATTATCTTCTCCGATTGCCTGTAGTAACCTTTCTAAAAACGTGCTCATTTTAACCCTGTTTTGCGAAAAACAGTGTCCGGCTTAATTAAAAAAAGTCGGACACAAAGTCGGACATAATAAAATAATGTCCGACTTTATTTTTTTTGTATAAAAACAACGATTTGCGAATTTTGCCGTTAAGTGTAAAAAAAATTAAGTCGGACACACTTTTTTGTTGACTGTCTCACCTTTTAGTGTAAATATAGTAACACAAGTTACGTCAATATTTAACTTATACTCTGTTTTTTGCGTGAACTCAATGTCCGGTTTGTGGGAAGTCCGGACGCCAATCATCGCCATTGTGGACATTAAAAAATGACAAGGCAGCTGAATCTTTTTGAGATCAAGACTTACAACACGGTGGTGCGGGACGTAAAAGCGTCCATTGCCGAGCTGGTGAAGTCGTCCGGCCTATCCAGGGAGCAAGCACTTGACAGGATAAATGATATGGCAGCCGCCCATGGCGTCCGTTTGATGAAGGGCAACGGCGAGCGGATTAGCATGGAGACCTGGGAGAAGTGGCTCAATCAGCAGGACGCCACCAGGGTGCCGCCGATCAAGGCTTTGCCGATCATCTGCGCGGCGCTTGGAGGTTTTCAGCCGCTGCAGCCGATAGTTGAGGCGGCGGGCGGCAGGCTGATTGATGACAATGAGGCCAGGCTGCTGGATTGGGCCAAGGCCTACCATAAGGCGAAAAATGCGCGGGAAGAGATGCGCCAGCTGGAGACGCAGTTATGAGAAACAGCAAGGAAATCCGTAAATGGATGATCGACGCGGAGATATCAGTGGTTGATATAGCCAGGGAATTGAAGGTCAGCCACACTTTGGTCAGCCTGACTCTGACGTCTGATAAAAACCGCAAAAACAATCGGATGGTGCTGAAATATGTGCTGGATAAGGGATGTCCTGCCCATATTCTCGGCCTGCCTAAAACCATACAAAGAGCAGCTTAAAGGATGATGACGATGGAAAACGCACCTGTAAAAGTTGAGATAGATAAACCGATGAGCCGGCGGGAACTTGACAGAAGGGAAGAGCTTGAAGAAATCCTCAATGAAGACTTGATTTCTTTTTTCCGGGTTGGCCTGGCATTGAAAGAGATAAGTGAAACAAAGCTATACCGGGCTACGCATAAAACATTTGAATCATACGTAAAAGATCAATTCGAGATGTCTCGCCGCCGCGCTTATCAGCTTATTGACTCTTCTCAGATCGTAGAATTTGTGAACAATTGTACACAAAAAGCGGTGGCTCCAGTATGCGAATCTCAAGTGCGGCCTCTGGTTAAATTCAAGGATGACCCTGAAAAGGTTGGTGAATTATGGTCAATGGCCGTGGCAACCTCAAAAAAACAGAAACCGACCGCCAGACAGGTGAATAAGGTTGTTAAGGAATACCTCGGCGAAGAATTTAAAGAAAAAATCACCCGTGCCAGCACCGCGGTGCGCGATAGCAAGCTGATTGATAAATCGATCAAGGGACTTTTTCAACAGTTGCTCCAAGAAATCTACGACATCAAAAAAAGTGGCTACAAGACCACCTCCCGCCTGGCTATCTGCAACCATCTGGACGCAGCCCGCAGCCTGATCTCCGGTGATGGCGACAATATAGAAGAGAAGAAAATCGAGCGCTCAAACCGGGAAAAACTGATGCGGGCAGGCTATGCCTTTATCCGCGCAGACAGGGCAAAGAACGCCATCATGATCGAGGACCGCACCGCCACCGGCTGGCAGGTGCTGGCCACCGCTTCGGCTGAAAATATTGATTACCATCTGGCCGAATTACTCAAGGAAAACGACAAATACCTGGCTGACTGAGGCGATTGATGAAACTCGAAAGCTATTCCGCGCAGGATCTTTTTGAACTTCGTCTTCCGTGCCTGCCAGGCACGGAGCGCTCAATCAGGCGCCTGGCAGATCTTGAGGAGTGGGGCCGCATCTGCGAGACAGTGCGCGGCGGCCATCGCTATCGCTACCTGGCAAACATGCTGCCAGAGGAAGTACAGGCAGCCATTGAGCAGGCGGAAACCGGCAACGGCAATATCATGGCGCTGGCCACGGATAGCGCGCTGCAGCCGTCTCCCAGAGCAAAAAAGAAAAAAGTGGCAGCCATGGCACTTACCAGTGAGCAGATAGATGGCGCCAAGGCCAGAGCTGCCCTGGTCAAGATCTTTGACACATGCATGGCTGCCGCCCCATGGGGGAAAAAGGACGAGGCCCGCGCCGGATTTATGCAGGCGTACAACGGTAACGCCTGGCCGCTGCTGCGGCAGCAACTCGGCGATGTGTCATGGCAGACCATAGACCGCTGGCGGCGGGAGATGGGCAGCCAGCAAGACACCTTGCAACTGGCGGACAGGCGCGGACGCTGGAAGCGCGGCACCTCCCTGGTGACCGATGAACAGGCAAAAATCGTGCTGACCTGCGTGCTGCATCCGAACCGGCATCCACTCAGCGAGGCCATCCGCATGGCAAAATCCATCATGCACGCCAAGGGGCTGGATAACGGCCACTCAGAGGCCACTTACCGCCGCTGGATCGAGCAATGGAAATCGAAAAATTATCATATCTGGGTGTTTAACCGCGAGGGCGCCAAGGCATGGAACGACAAGTGCGCCTATTACATCGAGAGGGATTACAGCTTGATCAACGTGGGCGACATTATTGTGGCTGACGGCCACAACCTGAATTTTGAGATTCTGTCTCCCTGGACCGGAAAGCCAAAGCGCATGGCCCTGATCATGTGGAAGGACATGAAATCAAATTACCCGCTGGGCTGGGAGATCATGCCAACAGAAGACACTGCCGCCATTTCGTCTGCTTTACGGCTGGCCATTATCAGGCTGGGAAAGATGCCGAAGGTGGCCTATCTGGACAACGGCCGCGCTTTCCGCGCCAGGTTTTTCGAGGGATGCGCCTCATTTGACGAGCTTGGACTGGCCGGGCTGTATGACCGTCTCGGCATGCACACCATTCACGCCTGGCCGTACCATGGCCAGAGTAAGACGGTTGAACGGTTTTTCGGCACCTTCGCAGAGCTTGAGCGCTGGTGCCCAACCTATACCGGCACATCCATCGAGCACAAGCCGCCCCGCATGATGCGAGGAGAGAAACTGCACCGTCAGGTATGGGATAAGGCTTTCGGTGATTACGTCTTGACCATGGAGCAGGCCCACGGGGCCATCGCCGCCTGGTTTGATGAATACGCGAGCAGGCCACAGAAGGGACATTTGCATGGCGCCTGCCCGCTGGAGTTGTTCGAGGCTGGCCGTGGACCAGGGGTTGACCTGGCTGAGCTGACTTATCTGATGATGAGCCAGGAGATTAAGACCATCCACCGCAACGGCATCAGCTTTCTTGGCCGCAATTATTATCATCCGGCGCTTTACGGCCGCCGGCATCCGGTGATTATCCGCTACGATCTACAGGACAAAGGCGCGGTCTATGTATTCGATCAGGCCGGCGAGTTTTTGTGCCAGGCCACGCCAACCGAGCAGGTACACCCGGCCGCCGCCATCCTTGGTGACGATGAGCACCGCGAGCAGCTGCAGCGGCATATCGAGTTTAAACGGCAGCAAGAGAAAGAGGCCAGCGCCTCCTGCCGTGATTTTCTGCGGGATGAGGTGATCCCGGCCCACCAGCTGAAACTGGCCGGCATGGGGATTGTGCCGGGACAGGCCGGAAACGGCATCAAAGCCAAGCCGGCGCAGCCTGCTACTATCCGCGAGATTGATTTCCGCCAGGCTACGTCACAGGCCGAGGAGAACCAGGCACGAACCGTGGAGAACAAGGCCAGGGCGCTGCGCCATGAGTTGGCCGCCATGAGTGATCCGGACCGTTTTGAAAAACTGCTGGAGATGCAGGCGCAAGGGCTGCTGCTCTGCGAAGAATGGCAGGCGTTTATGCGGTATTACCGCGCCTCTGACCGGTACCGCAAATCAAAAGATTATTACGAGGAGTTGGAAGTGCGGCTGGCCATGATGTATGGGGCTACGGAAAAGATGAGCTGAAGATTTGTTGACCAATGGTCAACAAATGAAAACGATGGTGAACTGTTAAAAATAAGCAAGCCGGCGGTGACACGCCGGCTCTGATCAACCCTCTGGAAGGAGAAGCTAATATGTCTAAAAAGATACAATTCGCGCCTGGTTTTGTCAATACCAGGAATGTCAACAATTTTGCCGCCATGATGGACGGCCTGATGCTCTCCCGCGGTGGTCATGATGATGGCGATGAGCGGCTCGGGTGCGTATTCGGCAGGGCCGGGCGCGGCAAAACACGAACTGTGCAGACCTGGGCCGCTCATCACAACGCCGTCTATCTGGAGACGGCCATTGTCTGGTCGGAGCTTGATTTTCTGCGGGCGCTGTGCCACGAGGTCGGCATCCGCAATCCTGCCG
>ENA-ORXD01001164-ORXD01001164.1-sediment-metagenome-genome-assembly--contig:-NODE-1164-length-24020-cov-4.108717_pt1 | contig 24020 bp, 19 predicted proteins | sample MGYA00237862_ERZ511471 | MGnify/ENA metagenome assembly ERZ511471
GGATGAAGAATCACCAATCGATCCAATGGCTGTTAAGTTCAGATGAACCGTGGACGCGCTACCGCACGCTGGTGGACCTGATCGGCCTGCCGGAAGAGGACCCGGCGGTGCGGATGGCCCGGGTGAAAATGCTGGCGCACAGGTCGGTCCAATCGCTGATCGGCGCCGCCGCGAGCTGGCCGGGCTATACCCTCAAACGCCACAACGATGCCGGCCATCCCCTGCACGCCCTGAGCGCCCTGGCCGATTTCGGGCTGCGCGCGGATGACCCCGGCATGGAGCCGGTGGTGGAGGCGCTGCTGGCGCACCAATCCCCGCAGGGTGCCTTCCAGACTCTGGGCCATATCTCGAAAGCTTTCGGCGGGACAGGCGAAGACCAGTGGATGTGGATGCTGTGCGATGCTCCGACCCTGCTGTACGCCCTGCTCGCGCTGGGGCTGAAGGAAGACCCGCGGGTGGTGCGGGCTGTGACGCACCTCACCGGCCTGGTGGAAGACAACGGCTGGCACTGCACCAACACACCGGAACTGGGGAACTGGAAAGGCCCCGGCCGGCGCGCCGACCCCTGCCCGATCGCCAACCTGCTGGCGCTGAAGGCGCTCTCCATGGTGCCGGAAGCGGCCCAAAGCGAGGCCGCTCAAAAAGGGGTCGAGATGCTGCTTAACCATTGGGAGAATCGCGAGGCTCGCAAGTATTATCTGTTTGGCATCGGCACCCAGTTCCGGCGGTTGAAATACCCCTTCATCTGGTATGACATCCTGCATGTGGTTGAGGTGCTCAGCCGCTACCCCGCCGCCCGGCAGGACCCCCGCTTCCTGGAGATGCTGGCCGAACTGACCACCCAGGCCGACCCGGAAGAACGTTACACGGCCGGGTCGATGTACATCGCCTGGAAGAACTGGTCTTTCGCCGACAAGCGAACCCCTTCCCCGTGGCTGACGTTTCTGGTGCTGCGCATCCGGCGGCGCTTCAAGCCTGAGCCGGCTCTGGCCTGAAATCCACCAATAAAGAAAAACCGAGTTTTTCCAAAAAACTCGGTTTTTAATCACCATCATCCTTTACACACTTCTGCCGGGTGGTTTTCCCTCCAGGACGCGCAGGGCGAAGAACAGAGCGGCGAGGTGCATGGCCTGCAGGAACTCCCCGCCGGCCAGCATCGTGTCCAGGTCCGCCAGGGGGACGCGCATCACCTCCAGCTCCTCGGTAGCATCCAGGGTCTGCCCATCCACCTGCTCGACCCCGCGGGCCAGGAAGGCGTATACCAGGTTGGTCTGGTCATTGGGGTTGGGGGCGTACACCCCGGTGGGAGTCCACTCGCGGGCCAGGCAGCCGGTCTCCTCCAGCAGCTCGCGACGGGCGGCGGCCTCGGGAGAGGCGTCCTGGGGGTCGATGCACCCGCCCGGCACTTCGAGAACCATCCGCCCCAGGCCGTGGCGATACTGGCGCACCAACACCAGCTCCTCGGCCGGGGTCAGGGCGACTACGTTGACCCAATCTGATTTCTCTGCCACAAAGAAGGGGTCCAGCACCTGCCCGCCCGGCATGCGGCAGGCCTCGGCGCGCAGACGCAGCCAGGGGCTGTCTACCAGGAGCTGCGAGCGGAGCACTTCCCAGCGCTTATCCTGCACGCGGTGTCTCCCACTCCCGCCGCAGCAGGGAATAGCACAGCTCGTCCCAGTAGCGGCCCTTCCAGAAGCCATACTCGCGGCGGATGCCTTCGGGCATAAAGCCCATCTTTTCGAGCACATTCATGGCCTGCTCGGCATGCAGCATCACCAACGCCTCGATCCGGTTCAGCCCCATCTCCTCAAAGCCAAACCGCAGCAGGACTGTCAGAGCCTCGACCATGATGCTCTGCCCCCAATATTCCGAGGACAGGTCAAATCCAATTTCCCCGTAAAAGCCGCGGTGGCGCTCCCAGTTGTTGAATCCGGCAGTGCCGATCAGGCGGCTGTCCTGCTTGTGCTCAATCCCCCAGCGCATCCAGAGTCCTTGCTGGTAGCCCCGGTCAAAGAAGTGTACGATCCTCTCCGCCTCTTCCAGGGTGTGGATCGACTCAATATCCAGAAAATGGGTCACCGCTTCCTGGGAATAATGATGCAGGATATCCTCAACATCCGCGAGGGTCACCCGCCGCAGGATCAGCCGCTCTGTCTCAAAGCGGGGAAATTCCTTCAACCAGGGTTGATCTTCCATATTAATACCTTCCTTACAATGTATTAAAACCGCGCCGGGAACATGACCGGCAGCAGCGAACCAATCAGAATGAATGCCAGCAAGGCTCCGACCACCAAGGCTGCCTGTCTGGCCGGAAGGCGCATGCCGTGGCGCAGGGCGAAGTAACTTAACAATCCCGGCCAGCCCCACACCAGGCCGAGCACCCCCAAGGCGATGTGAAAATTGTTCCAACCCGCGCCGCCCAGCGCCGGGAAGAGCACCGGCGAAAACACAAAGACCAGCAGCGAGACCAGGTTCAGCAGCACCATTGGCAGGGCGGCATAGCCCAGCCAAAGCAAAAAATCTTCAAAGCGCCCCCAGCCGTTCAACCTCCGCCCAGCCAGATAAAGCACCGCTGCCAGCCCCAACCAACCGGCCAGCGTACCCAAAAAGGTATTCAGCACCGCGCCGCCCACGCTGCCCACGCTGCCCGCGCCCTTCGAATAGACCGCGTCCAGCGCGGACCAGACGCAGGAGGTTGCCAGCAGAGCCGCCACAATCCCAAAGCTCTCTCCCTGGCGGGGGGATAGCCCAACAAAAGCCGCGTTGGGCCGCAGCAGGATGCCGCTCAAACGTTCCAGCAGGGTCCGGTCACCTTTGTGTTCCACTTGTCCGCGCCACTCCTTACAACTGCGGCAGCACGCTGGCGGCGACCGCTTCCAGGGTGTTGAGGTCATCCAGATCAACCCACTGCAGGATGACGCGCTGTGCGCCAGCCTCGGCGTACTCTCCAAGCTGATCGACAATCTGCGTCATGGATCCCAAAAGGCCCTTGTACTGAGCAGTTTCCAGCGTCATCCCGCGGATCTGCAAACCGCGCTGTATCTCGGCCTGGTCCTCGCCGACGATCAGGTTGACCATGATCGAGCGGAAGACGTCTCGCGGGGCGCGTCCTTCTTCCTCCAGCAGCCCATCCAGATAGTGGTTAAGGTCTTTCAGTTCAGCAGGCGGGATGCGGCTGGCGTTCCACTCATCGGCATATTTTGCCACCATTGGCAGGGTGCGGCGTCTGCCGCTGCCGCCAATCACGATCGGCGGGCCGCCGGGACGAGCGGGACGGGGCAGCAGCTGGGCGCCGCGCAGCCGGTAAAACTGGCCTTCAAAATCCACCGGACCGTCGCCGCGCAGCAGGCGGGTGATCACCTCCAGCCCCTCTTCAAAGCGATCAAAACGCGGCTTGAGATCCAGCAGGTCAAAGCCGAACATCGTGTGTTCGCGTTCCTGCCAGCCCGCGCCCAGCCCCAACCGCAGCCTCCCGCCCGACAGGTCGTCGACATCCTTCGCCATGCGGGCAGTAAACACCGGGTGTCTGAAAGAGACCGGACTGACCAGCGGGCCAAATTCCACCCGTGAGGTGTTGCCGGCCAGCCAGGCAAGCGATACCCACATCTCCAGCGAATCTGTGTCGGGGGGCTGACGCATGGTAAAGTGATCCGAGCGGAACACTGCCGCGTAGCCCAGGTCTTCAATGGCCCGCGCCAGGCGCTTCCAGCGCTCCCAGGTGAGGCCGTATTGTCCTTCAACGAAAATTGCCAGATCCATTTCTACCCTCCTGTTCCTCACGCGGGCGGGATTAGCCGCCGCGGTTTTCATTGTTCCCATCCAGATTATCCAGCCTGCGCAACCCCAGGCTGATCAACGCGGCCCAGGCCAGTCCCTTAAACTCTCCGGCGTCCAGAGCCGCTTCCAGTTCGGCGCGGGTCAGGGAGAGCAGCTCCTGCTCTTCCAGGTCATCGGGAAAGGGGTCGCCGTCGGGGCGCGCGCCGCGGGCAAGGTAGAAATGGGCGTGCCCCGCGCCGCGGTTGCCGTCCACCGGGAAGTGTCCCAGATCGACCCACTCGGCGGCTGAGCAGCCGGTTTCTTCCCGCAGCTCGCGGCGGGCTGCTTCCAGCGGGTCTTCGCCCGGTTCCAGATAGCCACCAACCGGTGCCAGGGTGACCCCCCGCGCGGAGTATTTGGTCTGGCGGAATACCAGAAACTGTCCCTGTTCCGTTTGGGCGATGATACTGGTAAAGTCCGGAGTGATGATCCACGGCCAGTTCTCAATGACCTCACCATTCGGGAGCTGGATGGTGTGGTCTTCCACTGTCAGATAACGCCCACAGCGCAGCAGGGTGCGCCGCGCCAGGGTCTTCCAGGGTTTCATTTAGCCTCCATCCATACCGTGCAGCCGGATATAAAAGAATTTATTAAGCATATCACACCTGTGGTTCTGGCACAGGTGTGAAACAGTTAAATCTTCGCCAGTATGATTCGCCGGGCGGCAAGGGGGCTGGTCGTCCGGTGAAATTTTAACGATTGTGCTGGGTCTTGTTACTGGCGTCGGCCGCTTTGAGAAGTTCCGCCGCCAGCTGGCGGGCCTGCTCTTCCGTCAGGTAGATATTAACCTCGGCAGCCTGCAAGATGCGCTCTTCATCCGGGCAGGATTCGAACATGGCGACACAAATGTTGTCATCAAACTTGCAGTCCTGCGGGTCAAAATACACATCGATTTTCAGACTGTCTTCTAATAAGTAAACTGACATCCCGCTTTCCTCCATAGCCTGATATATCCTGGCGTCTTTCCCATTATATCGCTCAAATTTCAGCCTGTTAAGTCTGCTGGAAGTTTTTTTTGGGGTTCAAGGCAGACCAGGCCGCACAAAAAAGCGCGCCAGATTGGTTATCATTTTAATGGAGAGTAAACCGGTTGTAAAGTTTTTTGCTCACCAAACCGGCGCGGCTCACAGTATCTTGCGGAAACTGGAGCAAACAGAGACCGAGACAAACCCAAGCCGGTCATACAGCCGCCACGCGCGCTGATTGTTGAGGTTGACATCCAGGGCAGCCTGCGCCATCCCCTCGGCCCGGAAGCGGCGCAGGAGCTCCGCCAGCAGGCCGGCCCCCAATCCGCGCCGGCGGAAATCCGCGTTCACGCCCATCTGGACGATCCATCCGGTATCCTCTTCGGTCACGCACACCGCGTAAGCCGCCCCCACAGCGCCGTCGAGCACCAGCAGGCTGAGATCCGGGCGGAACCCGGTCAGGCCGGTGTACACCGCGCGCCAGGTTTCCAGGTCCCAGGCGGGGAAGCCCGGACGGTCACGGAAAGCCGCCAGATAGGTTTGGTGGAAATGTTCGCCCCACTCCGGGGACCAGGGAAAGACCCGCATCCCGGCAGGCAGCGCGTATTTGGGAAGCGGCCCGCTGAGGGAACGCCGCATGGTCTCTTCGGCAACCGCGAGGTGATACCCCATTTCACGATACAGCCTGAAGATCTGTTCGTCCTGGTGTTCCACATCCAACCGCAAAACACGCGGGCGGTCATCCTGCCAGTCCGCGAATTTCTCGGCGGCGCGGACTTCCATCCATTCGATCAAACAGCGGCCCACACCGCGACCGCGGTAAGCGGGGCGCACCCAACCGGTAAGAACTGCGCGCAGCTCATGCGGGTAGCTGTCATCAAGCGTGACCCAGGCAACCGCAGCCAGCTCACCATCCGCACCCACCGCGCACAGGCTGTCTGTGTGAAGGGCCAGAGCGGCCTGTTCTAACCTGCCGCGCAGTTCTTCCAGCGTTTGCAGGGCGGGCAGGTGATCGAACGAAGCGCACGCAGTCTGGAGCGCGTGGAAGGCCGGCGTGTCAGAAGGTGCCAGCGGGCGCCAGGAAAACCCCGGCAGAACAGGAGGTGAAACCTGCGGATCAATGCCCACAGTATCGCCCCTGGAAGGTGTTGACTATCTCGAGCAGGTCTTCCGGAAGGCGGATGCGGGTGAAACGTCCCAGCTGCTCGGGCACGCCCCCGTAAAAGGCCTCCGCGATCCCTCCGGCGATGCAGGCCATGGTGTCGCTGTCGCCCCCCAGGGAAACTGCTTTGCGGATGCCATCTTCTACCCCGTCCGATTCCAGAAATGCCTGGATGGATTGGGGCACAGAGCGCTGGCAGGAAACTTCAAACTCATAAAATGGGCGGATCTCCTCCAGCGTTTGGCTAAGGTCATACTTAAACCGTTTGCTGATCTCTGCGCTGATCCCGGCTTTGCCGGTTCCGGTGCGGGCCAGGTACACCGCCAGGGCAACAGCCTGGGCGCCTTTGATGCCTTCCGGGTGGTTGTGAGTCACCTCGGCTGTTTTGCGTGCTTCATCCAGTACCGCGTCCACGGAATCGAAAGCCCAGCCGACCGGGATAACCCGCATCGCTGAGCCGTTCCCCCAGCTGCCGTAAGGGATAAATGAGGGAGAGACCAGCCACTGGCGGAACTTAGCCCCATATCCCGCTCCGGGGTAGCGGCGGCCAAACGCTTTGATGGCCGGGCCGTATTCTTCTCCCGATAGGATGGCATGGGCGACCGCGCACATCATCACCGTATCATCCGTAAAGCGCGATCTTGGTTGAAAAAGCGGGAAATCCGTTGTCTTGATGGGGTGTCGCTCATACACAGAGCCGATCACATCCCCTGCGATTGCACCTAACATGTTCCCTCCACACCTGAACTCGACGAACCAAAAACCAGCACCCAGATGAAAGATCCGGGTGTTATGCTGCCAGAGAATACCACATCTTATTTCCTCTACAAGCCGCAGCCAGTTAAATGAAGCGGGCATAACCGGTTGCGGTTCTGGATGAAACCATACCAAACCGAACCTGAGCACACCACTACTGTATTAATTCAAGCATAAATTTGGCTGGAACGCAACTGATCGAGGGGACAGCGGGTCGAGATGTGCCAGGTGTTTATAAACGCAAATACGCAGGAGCGCAAAGATTTTTTGTGGAATCAACCTGATGCCGATGAGAAATCACCGGAAGTTGTCGGTTTGAAAGGAATTGTGCTGTGTCGCCAGGGAGAGGCTGCCGCGTTCGCTGGCCCTCCCCCGCAGCGGCACGGTTAACCGGAGTTGCTGCAAAGGAATGCAGCGCGTGATTCCATCTCTGCCCTGGGAATCGGAGAGCAATCCCCGGACGTAAAAACTGCACAACAACCTCACCTTTCGTCCAGAAGCCGTGCTAAGGGCCGAGAGGTGCTTCACTCTCCGCGTTTGTTCTGGAACGACACCAAAGGATGGTTCGGGTACAGGGCGAAAGCGCGGGGATATCAATCAGCCTGGCCAGTGTGGAACCGGCCGTTTTCGAGCATCTCCAGGAACAGATCGACGAGACGCGGGTCAAACTGCGCGTCCGACTGTTCGCGCAGGTAAGCAATTACCTTTTCCTTGGGCCAGGCCTTACGATAGGGACGGTCAGAGGAAAGCGCTTCCCACACATCGACAACGGCGAAAATGCGGGCCGACAGGGGAATGTCCTCTCCGCGCAGGCCGCGGGGATAGCCCGAGCCATCCCAGTGCTCGTGATGGCAGTACGGAATTTCCAGCGCGGGACGCAGGAAGGCGATGGGATAAAGCAGCTCGTAGGCATAGGTTGGATGTTTCCGCATGATCTCCCACTCTTGCGGGGTCAGCGGTCCGGGCTTGAGCAGAATGCTGTCGGGGATGCCCATCTTGCCGATATCGTGCAGCAGCGCGCCGCGGCGGATATGCACCAGCTCGGCAGATGCAATGCCAAAAACCTGCGCCATCTGGAGGGTGATTTCGGTAACGTTATCGCTGTGGCCTTTGGTCTCCTGGTCGCGCAGTTCCAGGGCTTTCGCCCAGCCCTCCAGCGTGGTGTCATAAGCCAGCGTAAGTTCGGTATTGGCTGCCTGCAGGCGCTCGAATAATCCGGCGTTATCAATGGCGATCGCCGCCTGGCCGCCCAGAGTCTCCAGGAATTCAACCCATTCATCCGCCAACTCAAGCGGCGCGCGGTGGTAAACCTCCAGGACGCCTTTGAGCTCTCCTTTGGCGACCAGAGGAACGCAGCCGTAGGCCGCAAACTGTTCGGCCTGCCTGATCTGCGGCGAAAACAGTTCGGCGGAGGGTTTCAGGCTGAGGTCCGGCACAAAGACAGGCTGGCGGGTTATCGCCACCTTCCCGGGTAAAGCCTTGCCCACTCGGATAGAAACTCCCGAAGAAAGGGCGGACTTAAAACCCTGCCAGGCTGTCAACTCGAGGTTCTGGAAGGTGGCGTTATAGAGCAGAATATCTGCCGCGTCCACCCCCAACTCGCGGCGGGTTTGCTCCAGCAGGATGTCGAGAACCAGTTTCAGGTCCAGGCTGGCTGAGATTGCCAGATCGATGTTGCGTAAAGCGGACAGGCGCTGCACCTGGCGTTGGATATTTTGCTCGGTGCGGATCTGTTCGGAGATATCGCGTTTCACCGCGGCGTAGTTCAGGGTGCGCCCGTGCCGGTCTTTGACCGGGAAGATGATGGCTTGCTCATGATACAGCGAACCATCTTTGCGGCGGTTGATGAACTGTCCGGTCCAGGTCTTGCCGGAAGTAATGGTATTCCAGAGTTGTTTGTAGAAAGATTCGGTTTGTAAACCGCTCTTCAGAATGCTGGGAGTCTGCCCGAGAACCTCTTCCCGGCTGTAGCCGGTCACCTCACAGAAGAAGGGATTGATGTAAGTGATCTTGCCCTGGATATCTGTCATGATGATCAGTTCATTGACCTGGTCAATGACGGCGGCCAGACGCAGGTTTTCCTCCTGAGAGCGAACCCGCTGGGTCACATCATGGATGAGGGAATACAACAGCGCGCGGCCTTCCAGCTGAATCGGGCCGCTGTAAACTTCCACGTGGCGGATTTCGCCATTTGCCAGGCGGTGCTTGAACAGGAAATGATTGCGTTCTTCCCGGATAGCCCGCTGCTGTTCTTTGGCTACTTCAGCCGGGTCCAGGGTGTTGATGTCCGCGATATTCATCTGTTTGAGTTCATCCTGGGAGTAACCGTAAAACTTTGATGCCGCCAGGTTGGCTTCCACAATTTGTCCGTTGGCCGGATCGATCAACCACATCGGAGTATAACTGTGTTCAAAAATGGCGCGGTAGCGATCTTCGCTTTCACGCAGGGCCTCTTCGATGCGTTTTTGTTCTGAAATATCCTGGACGGCGCCTAAAATACGCACCAAACGGTTTTCTTCTTCATCCCAAATGGGCTTGCCATAATGCCTGACCCAATGGGTTTTACCATCCGGTGAAAGCATCCGGTATTCGGTGACGGCCGGCTCATGGCGCAAGTAGGCATCCATCCGGGCCAGATAACGGCTCTCATCTTCAGGATGGATCAGCCCCTGGCTGACCAGACTTTCGCCACTCAGGAAAACCCGGTCATAATCGATATTTATGCCATCGATAGCGTGGCCGGTGGCCCATTCCTTCTGGAAGGTGCCGTCCGGAAGTACGCGGATGGAATAGGCAAAGTCAGTGATGATCTCTGAAATCTCCCGGTAGCGGCGCTCGCTGACTTTAAGGGCTTCCTCCGCCGCGCGTTGTTCGGTGATATTACGGAAAACACAGTGGGTCTGCTGGAAATTTCCCTGCGGGTCATGCCCAATTTTTCCATTGAACGATACCCGGATGCGGCTGCCGTTTTTATGCAGCATGTCGAATTCGGCATCCGTGATTTCACCAGCAGCTTTAAAGAGCGGGAATCGCTCGCGGAAAATGTCCTGATCTTCCAGCGGCAGGAAATCTCCAAACCAATGTCCAATAACTTCATCCTGCCGGTACCCCAATTCTTCCAACCAGGCTTCATTCACATTCAGGAAATATCCATTCTCGTCCAGCGATTGGTAGCTGATCGGGGCGCGTTCGTAGAGCAGGCGGAACTGTTCCTCTTTTTCACGGAGCAGAACCTCAGCCTGTTTGCGGTCGGTGATATCCAGTGAATATTCAATCACGCGCACAACTTCACCCTCCGTGTTCAGGATGGGGTAGCCATGCACTTCAACATAGCGGCGCTGGCCGGTTTCATCTACGTAGATATGTTCAACAGTGGCCGGCTGCCGGGTTGTTTTGACTGTGTCCAGCGGGCATTGATGTCCCGAATCCTGGGGGATTTCTGCGTCATGAGTCACACAAAACCGGGTTGTGTGCGGCGGCGAGGTTACAAACGAAGCGGCAGCTTCGTTTGCCAGTTCAACGGCATTGTTCGCGGCGTTAAGGACGGTGAAGGGATGCGCCAGAGACTGGATGACATCTGACAGGAAATCTCTCTGGCGCTCCAGTTCTGTTTCGGCCTGGCGGCGCTGGTTTTCCAGCCTGAGCGTACGGTAGACAATTATCGCGGAAAGGAGGAGTATGGCTGACAACCCTAAAGCTGAAAATGCTCCCACTTTCTGCCGCGATCTGGTTACTTCCGCTTCTATTTCGTCCAGGTACATTCCGGTGCCGATGATCCAGCCCCAGGGTTCGAATTTGCGGATATAGGAGTACTTGGGAATGATCCGTGTGGCGTCAGCCTGGTACTGCCACAGATACTGGACGTACTCTCCTTCACTTTGCTGGACAGCATCGACGAAAGCCTGAAATACTTTGGTGCCATCTGGATCTTCATAATCGGACAGGTCAACCCCTTCCAGGTCCGGGCGGTAAGGGTGGGCGATCAAAGTGGGAGTCATGTCATTGATCCAGAAATAATCCTCCCCGGTCTTCCCGTAACGCATCGCGCGCACCCGGTCCGCAGCGCGCTGCTGGGCTTCTTCTCGGGTGAATTCTCCGGATTGCTCACGGAGGTAATACCCCTGTACCACGCTCCAGGCGGCATCCGTAAGCAGCCGCGTGCCTTCCTGATTTTGCTCGCGGATGTTCTTCTCCATAATGGGCAGGGCAACACCAAACAGGATAGCGCTGTAAAGGATAACTGTCAGAAAGACCGGGAACAAAATCCGGAGCGGCCACCCGCGCCATGTTTTTCTGAGGTATTCCATCATGTTGTTGGTCGTGTTCTCAGGCATAGTAATATTGTAACGTTATTCAGGTGATTTAACGCCGATTCGGAACTTAATCCGCGCCAGGTTGTCAAATGGAGACCGCTTTTAGCGCGATAGGGATGTTATCCATTCACCATTGACCGCGCCAACAATCGTTTATTCCCAGGACGCCCTTGAGATAAGTTGAATTCGATGCGGAGATTTTCGCTCAAACGTGGTCACCGCCTATCTGCCTGGTCAGAAAGGTTAAATTCATATTCAATCCGCATATGGTCCTGCATATATCTTTTGACGGAGTCTATCCCGCCCCTGTCAACCCCACTGGCTCCAGCGACAGAACCATCGATGGAATAAAACTCATAATAGGTCCCATCCGAAAAGAGCAGGAAGACCTGGTGCTGCGGCGAGCCTGTTCCCGCGGCCCGCTTGGTGATGACACCGGTGATCGTCTTGCCTAACAGCTGGCCCAGCGCGTGTTCTTTGCCCATGGCGATCCTCCTTTATCCGAACCGGATCAATGGTTCTCTCGCTATGTTTCTGAGACAGCATTTTCATGCGCAGGCTAATCTTGTTGGGTTTCGCTTTGATCCTTTAAGGGGTTTACCAGCCAAAAATCGCTCAACCCAAGCCACAAAATTCAAACCATTCAGCGAGAGAAACACCAAAACAGAAAGCGTCGATTAATTTTCCTCGCGCTTCCCATTAACTTCATTATATAAATCATTATATGCACAGCAGGCATTAAAACAGGCTCTTTCTGCGATGCTTTTTCCAGCATCCTGCCAACAACAATATCTGTGGGTGATCAGGCCGCTGTTGAGCCAGAGGAGGATGCCGGTTGAATTTCAACGGTTAAGAACTTGCGGTGACGAAAAAATGCCTGGTGCTCACCCGGTATGGTTTACCTCAAGCAGAGACTGAAGTTCCCCCTACAGGTTACAGGGACAATATACTTAAAAGTCCACTATAATTGTGTTACATTCCACACCAAACTGTCTGCCGGATGCTGTTGTGTTCTGAAGTCAGGCGGGGCACAATCCAGTTAACGCGACCCCACCCGGGACAGTCAAAAAGGACATTTATGCAAAGGCTTGCCCGACTCCTGCGCTATGATTACCCCGAATTGATGCCGCTGTGGGTCAACGTTTTTATCGATGTGCTGGGTTTCAGTATCCTGATCCCGTTTTTACCCTTCTTCAGCACGCAGTTTAACGCGCCCGCCTGGCAGATTGGACTGCTGCTTTCGACCAACGCCTTGTTCGGGTTCTTCTCGGGGCCGGTATGGGGCACACTCAGCGACCGCTATGGCCGCAAACCCATCCTGCTGGTGTGCCAGTTTGGCACCCTGGCCGGCTTCCTGATGCTGGCTTTCTCTAACAGCATGTGGATGCTTTACGCCTCGCGGATCGTGGACGGGATTTTCGGTGGGAATATGCCGGTTGCCAAAGCCATCATCGGGGATGTGATCCCGCCTCACGAGCGCAGCAAGCACATGACCAATATCGGTGTTGCTTATGTGCTCTCCTCCCTGCTGGGGCCAGGGATCGGCGGGATGCTTGCCAAATGGGGCATCCTGGCGCCCGGATTGCTCTCGGCCTCACTGACCTGTCTGGCTATTCTGTTGACTGCAGTGTATATTGTGGAATCCAACCCCGCCCTGCGGGATGGCGCGCCGCAGCGGGCTGCAGCGAACCCCAGGCACCCGCGCAAGAAAGAAAATGTGATCAAAAAGTACCCCACCACGCGCTACCTGCTTACGCAGTGGGGGTTCCACAACCTGGCGTTCATGCTGTTCAGCTCGTGTATCTCCCTGTTCGCTTTCCTGCGGTTGGACCTGAATGCCCAACAGGTCGGCCTGATGCTGACCCTGGCGGGGATTGTGCGCCTGCTGGTGCGTTTCCTGATTTTTGTTCCCTTACTGCGGCGTCTGGGAGACCACCGCACGTTGACGCTGGGACTGACCACCTTTGTGGTGACCTACATCCTGCTGTGCTTTGTGCAGACGCCTTTCCAATTCGCCGCGATCCTGTGCCTGCACAGCTTTGGCGCCTCGTGCACCCGCGGTATCATGAACAGCTTCATGAGCCGTTCGGTGCAACCCGCGGAGCAGGGGCAGATGATGGGCCTTTCCACTTCGATGGATAACTTCTCCCAGATCGTCGGACCACTGGCGGGTGGCGTCATCCTCGACACCCTGCCGCTGTGGGCTTACGGCGGGCTGGCTGGCGTGCTTGCTTTTATCCCGTTCATTATGGTGCTGCGGCCTATGGAAATTTACCAGAGTGTGCCGCTTCCAGAAAATAGTTTACAACCCCGCTCCTATGGAGATTGACAGATAGGTGAATATGCCCATGCTCTTTTCCCGACACGCCCGCGCCGCCTTCGTGTGGATCGCGATGGCTGCCCTGCTGGCCAGCACTTCCTGCGGCCTGCTGGACAGCCTGGCAGCCGCGATCGAAGACCCCTCTGGGGTTGAGCCCCCAGCCAGCGATGCGCCCCTGATCACAGTTTATTTCACAGACCCGGGCGCGCCTGGCGCTGCCAGCTGGTTTGGCGGACCCGATGAAGCGCTGGAAGCCGCTATCAACACAGCCCAGGAAAGTGTGGATATCGCAGTTTACAGCTTCAGCCTGGAGCGGATCGGGGAAGCGCTGCAACGCGCAGACCGGCGCGGTGTGGCGGTCCGCCTGGTGATGGAACGTGATAACCTCGAGCGCAGCCTGCCAGTGCAGCTCGCGCGAAATGGGATCTCCATCGTGGGCGATGAAGGTGAAGGGCGGATGCATAACAAATTCGCGGTGATCGACAGACAGGTAGTGTGGACCGGCTCGATGAACTTTACTGGCTCGGGTGCCTATCAGGATCATAATAACCTGGTCCAGATCCGTTCTGAAAAGGTCGCTGAAAACTACACCACGGAGTTTGAAGAAATGTACCTTAATCGCCAGTTTGGCGCGGGCAGCCCGGCCAACACCCCTTACCCCATTGTGGAGCGTCTTGAAGTTTATTTCTCGCCCGATGATGGGGTGGAAAAACGCCTGGTTGAACTGGTGCGAAACGCAAAAAGCAGTGTGACGGTAATGGCGTTTTCGCTCACCTCTGACGCCGTGACGGAGGCTTTGCTGGAACGGGCCAGCAAGGGAGTCAGGGTGCGGGTGGTGCTGGATGAAGAGCAGGCTTACTCCAACACCGGTGGGGATTATCAAACCCTGAAAAAAGCTGGAATTGATGTGCGTCTGGATGGCAACCCGGGGCAGATGCATCATAAGGTGATGGTGGTGGATGGGGAGTGGGTGGTGTTTGGCTCGTACAATTTCACCCGCAGCGCGGAAGTGCGCAACGACGAGAATCTGATCCTTGCCGCCGACCCGGAATTAGCCAGCCAGTTTCTGGAAGAATTTGAAAAAATCTATCGCCAGGCGAAAACCGATTAACCTCCCTGGATTGGCAACTTTCTTCATGTATTACAGAGTTACTATCTTTGGGTTGTCGATACTCTTTGTGTGAGATCTCACTCCCACTGTGACATTTCGAAGGAGCGAAGCGACTGACAGCGTGCCCGCAGGGGTAGAAATCTTAGCCGTGAGCAGGATTTCTTGCTGCGCTCGAAGGGGTAGAAATCTTAGCAATGAACAAGATTTCTCACTGCGCTCGAAATGAGAGGCGGATCTCTGCAGGTCAGGTTGTGTGTTGCGCGGTTAGCCAAGCCCTGGAAAGCTTCAAAGCGAAGCCCAACAAGATCAGCCTTTTTAGATAAAAAAAAGGATCTGACATATCGTTTGGGGAAATTGTATAAAATAGGTAAAGGATTGTTATTGTGTTGAGGGACTGCGAAAACCAACCATGCCTGTGATTACGCTACAACATCTCGAACAACTGGTGCAGCTGGAAGGCCAGGTGCATTACAATGAGGTTCCACCCGCCGGCGAAGAAACCTTTGTGATGGTGGAGCGCCCATCGGCGGTTTTGCTTTCCGCCCCGCATGGGGCGATCACCTATCGCAACAGCACCCGCGAGGTCTGGCATGATGAAGATGAATATACCGCGGGGATGGTTTTGCTGCTGGGCGAACTGTGTGGGGTGTCGGTAGTGGCCACCACCTGGAAGAACATCCATTATGACCCCAACAATACTCGTAAGGACGGCCTGCCTTACCGCACCGCGGTACGCCGTCTGATCCAGACGCACCAGGTGCGTTTTGTGCTCGATATCCATGGAGCTTCGATGTTCAGCGACAAACTCGACCCGGAACAGACGATCGATCTGGGATACCGGCAGGAACGCCACCTGCCGGATGAAGAGCAGCCGCATCCCCCTTCCATGGCGCGCGCGCACATCGCGAAGTTTGAGGCGCTTTTAGACCAGGCCGGGAAGCGATCCAACCCGGACTGTTTTGTGGTGGATCACAACCACTTCGCCGCTCTGGGCTCCGGGACGATCACCACCCTGGCTGTGGGGGAAAGCGACTCGAAAAAGGGTTTTACCGTACAGGCGCTCCAGCTTGAGATGAAGCCCCCGGTGCGCACGCTGCGAAGATTCCCGACCGCCTCGCTTTACAAAACGCATGGAGATTACCGGGCCGACCCGGGCTGCGTGCGCGCCATGCTGCAGGCCCTGGCAGATTTCATCGACTACCTCAAAGTCGCCGCCTGACCGCCTTTCCACCTTACAACTCCCCAACATTTTCTTCTCATCCCATTATGGTCAGGTATACTATGATTAGAAATCATCCTTTCAGTGTAAGATGGGTGGAGAACATGGAAATACGCACAAATTTTCATCGCGTTTCGCGAAAAACAAACCACAAAACTGAGCGCGGGCAGGGCCTGGCTGAATACGCCCTGCCGATCGCGCTGACCGGAGTGGTGCTGGTGGGCGCATTGGCCGCCATGGGACCCGCGATTGGGGCGCATTACCACCGGATCATCGAAGCCTTTGGGATCAATACGTCCGCGGACCTGGAAGACGAGGAAGAACTGCCCGGCGGAGGGGGAGAAGAAGAGGAAGAAGAGGAAGAAGCCACCCCGACGCCAATCCCCACGGCAACCATCGAGGTTTTTGTTGTTGACGGCAGTTCGGCAGGGATCGCCGGTGTGGAAGTGGCGGTTTACCAGGATGGCAGCCCCTATAAGGGCATTACCGGCACCACCGGGGCCAACGGCAAAGTGAGCTTTACGCTGAATGTGGGAAGCTACAGCTTTGTGGCCGCTTACAATGGGAATGATTACCCTTCCCCGTCATCTTACACCCTTCCGGATGCCAGCTCCGCCACCATCCAGATCAGCCAGCCGGAGTTCACCGTTAAAGTGGTGGACAGTCTCAACCAGCCGATGAGCGGGGTTACGGTTACCCTGCACAACACCAGCGGCGCGTACCTGAACGTCTCGGCGGTGACCAACAGCAGCGGAAACGCGGTGATGAATGTCCCTGGCAGTGTCGTTAAGTTCAAAGCGGCGGTAGGCGGGAACAATTACTGGTCATCTGAGGTCGATACCCAGACCAGCACGACCACCACCATCACCATCCCGATAGCCGATTACACTATCACTGTATTGAAAAGCGGCAGTATCCTCAAAAACGCATCGGTTACCGTGCTTCTGGCAGATGGCAGCTCCACCGGCATCACCGGCAGCACCGGTTCCAACGGAAAAGTAACCGTGACGCTAAGCCCTGGTTCGTACAAGTTCCAGCTGAAAAAGTCAAAGAACACCTGGGTTACGGGTTCGTTTGCCTTCCCAGAAAGCAACCCGCTGACGATCGATGTTGGCAGTTGAAAATAATCCAATAGATTTTCACGCCCCGCTACACCAGGCCATGCAATCACAGGCCGGCGCTCCCAGCGCCGGCCTGTCTCATTTCCACTGAGTTCCAGCCTGTGGGACGGGTCTCCGTGGGGCTGATCGGATCCCGCCTTGCGTGTTTACCTTACAAACCACAAACAATTTGCTCTCCCCATTTTGGGGTCAATTATAATGTTAAAAAATTAGGTGCTTATCGATCATTAAGGGTAAGTAATGATGAAACAGAAACGATTTCAAAAACATGTTTCCACAACTCTATGCCGCTATCCGGAAAAGGGACAGGGGCTGGTAGAGTACATGCTGGTCCTGACTCTGTTAAGCCTGGTTATTTTGGTTGGATTAAACGCGATGGGCGTCAGTCTGGGTGAGGCTTTTAACCAGGTTATTGATGCTCTTGGGTTCAGCGGCGCTCCGGAAGAAGCGCCGCCCCCCGAAGAGGATACCAGCTTTCAGGTAAGGGTGGTGAACCCGGCCAATGAAGGGGTTCCCGGTGTGCAGGTGTTTGTCTACCAGGATGGCAGGACCTACAACGATCTATCCGGTATAACCGATTCCAATGGCGAAACGATCTTCGAGCTGGAAGCGGGTGTTTACAGCTTTATGGCCTTCTACCAGCTTGAATTCTTCACCTCCAGCAGCTATACCGTTCCGGGTGATACGCTGGCTGTCATTCGGGTGGCGCCAAAAGATTTCCCGGTGCGGGTGACCGCGGCAGATGGCAGCGGGATCCCCAATGTGACTGTGCTGGCGTTCCGCGACGACGGGATCTACACCGGAAATAGTGTTGTCACAAACGCGCTTGGTGTGGCAGATTTCTCGATGTTTGAAGGGAATTTCAAGTTCCGGGCAAGTTACCAGGGCGCTTATTACTGGTCAGCGGTCTATACCCTGCCGGGTGTCGCGGAAGGTGAGATCCAGACCCAGCGGCAGGCTTTCCCGGTGCGGGTGCAGGACCTGGCCGGTAACCCGATGGAAGCGGTTCAGGTGAGCGCATACCGGGAAGACGATACGTTTTCTGGAGCCAGCGGAAAAACAGAGCCAGACGGCATTGTCCGGTTGGAGCTGGCCGAGGGACAATTCAAATTCCGCGCGCCTTATATGGATGAAGTTTACTGGTCAGAAGTTGTCAGGGTGCACGCCATTGGCGGTGCCACCCTCACCATCCCCCAAACGTCCTTCAGGGTGCGGGTGGTGGACAGGAAAGGCAAGGGGATCTCTGATGTTGGGGTGTACGGCTATCGCGAAGACGGCACGACCTATGTTGACCGCTATGACCGCACCGACCGGGATGGTTATGTGACTTTTACCCTGATCCAGGGAAGGTTCAAATTCCGCGCTTCTTACCAGGACAATGATCACTGGTCGGGTGTGGTCAACGTTCCCGCGGATGGCGAAGCCGTTATCCAGATCGGGGAGGATGATTTCACGGTATATGTGGTGGATGAAGATGGCGCGGGTATCGCCAACATCACCGTGCTGGCTTACAACCCTGGCGGGAAATATCTCGGGATCGCGGGCACAACCGACAGTCAGGGGATGGCGACCCTGCCGGTTTCGAATGGGTCTTATGTCTTCAAAGCCATCGTGAAAGGGGTTGAGTATTGGTCTGATAAAGTCAACACTTCCCAACAGAAAAGCGCGACCATTGAGGTCACACCCCCGGCAGACAGCCAGACCTACTCCATCAGTCTGACCAAACAGAACAATAAAGCGCTGGAAGGCGCGGATGTGTATGTGCGCTATGCCAACGATGACTATACCGGGATCTCGGCCACTACGGACTCGGAAGGCCAGATTACCGTTAAACTGCAGCCCGGGAGGTATAAATTCCGGGTGGATTACGAGCAGAAATCATGGGTCTCCGCGGAGTACAGCTTCCCTGAAAGCGATCCCCTCACCATCAAAGTGCCGGTAAAATAAAGGAGGTGGACCATGGATGAATTGAACAGAGATGACCAGCAATCCACTGAAGACCTGAGCGCGGGGCTGGACAGCCTGCGCTCCGCCTCCCAAAGAGTGGAAACGGAAGCGCCAGTGCTGCGCCGCAGACTGCGCGGCGCGAAGCAGATCCGGCTGAGCACCATGTTATGGGTAACGCGCGGTCTGATCGTCCTGCTGGGCGTTGTGTTGGCCGCAGAGCTGGTGATCGTCAAAATGATCCAGCAGCGCCCCAATTTCTTCGAACAGCCGATGGTGGAATTTCCTGCTGAACCGGTTGAATTGTGGCCTTCCGAAGCGCCCCTGCCCACTCTGGCTGTGCCGGTTGAAGAAGAACAGATCTTTATCGAACCCACGCCAGAACCGCTCAGCGAACCGGCCCTGTTTGAGCCGATGGAGATTGAATCTTCATAACAATGGCTGTTAAGCGAACCAGGCTCCGGCAGAATACAGGCAGCGCTCCGGGATTTTATTCCGAAGCGCTGTTTTTTTGCCGGTCTATGCGGTTGGTCTGTTGGAATATCGCCCGGTTTGCTGTACATTCAAAAAGGGAGAGGCATGCCTCTCCCCTACATAAACAACGGTTTTGCTGTCATTTCGAACGCAGTGACATCGTGCCCGAAGGGTAGAAATCCTGGGGTAATCTGGGTGGTGGGTGTGGTGAGAAAGGGACTGCCGCCGGGAAGGGTGGTGAAGATTTCTCCTCCCTTTGGTCGTCGAAATGACAAAAGAGGTGCGGTCGTCGGAATGGACATGAAGGTGGCGTTTGTCGGAATGACAGGGGAGTGAGGAACGTCGGAATGACATGGGTGGCGGTATTGACCGGCATAAAGCCGTGGAACCGCAAAAGAGGTTTTCTTTGCGTGCCTGGCGGCCTCGCATGAGGTTGAAATTTCGCGCGAGGCCGCAAGACGCACCAGGGGGAGAGGCACGCCTCTCCCCTACGGATTCCCGCGCGCCGCGGTTTGGGAGAACCGGGTGGGGTATACTTTGGAAAATGAAAAATCCTGCCGGGGCGGTCCGCCGCGGCATTTGCTGAGGCGTTGGGATGAAAGTGTTTATCACCGGAGTAACGGGGTTCATTGGCGGTTACGCGGCGCGGAGCCTGCGGAAAGCCGGGCATGAGCTGGCGTGCCTGGCGCGTCCGACCAGCCACAGGGAAGGGCTGGCCGGGATGGACATTGAATGGGTGGTGGGCGATGTGTTTGACCGCCGGGCGCTGCTGCAAGGCATGCGGGGATGTGAGTGGGTGGTCCATCTGGCGAATGTGTACTCTTTCTGGGAACCTGACCCACGGGTTTATTGGCGCGTGAATGTTGAAGGCACCCGCAGCGTGCTGCGCTGCGCGCTGGAAGCCGGCGTTAAAAAAGTGGTTTATGCCAGCACGGCAGTCATCTGGGGTACCCCTTCTATCAGCCCATATACCGAAGAAAGCCCCTTTGGCCCTGAAGTTTACAGCGAATACGCCCGTTCCAAACGGGAGGGCGACCGGATTGCCTGGGAACTGGCCAGAAAAGAAGGCCTCGCGCTGGTGGGCTTGTACCCGGCGGCGGTGATTGGCGCGGGAGACCTGAAATCCAGCGGGCAGATGACGGTGGATATTCTCAAGCGCCGCCTGCCGGCCACTGGGCTGCGCGATTCCCGGATCACCTTTGTGTATGTGGGGGATGTGGCCCAGGCGATCACCCTGGCCGTTGAGAAGGAAGGCAATGACGGCGCGCGTTACCTGATTGGCAGGGAGAGCCTGGCCCTCGGCGAATATATGGAACTGGTCAGCCAGCTTTCGGGAGTCCGCCTGCCCCGGATTGCCCTGCCCGACCGGGCGGTTTGGGCCATCTCACACGCGGTTACCGCTTGGGGCGACCTGACCCGGACCCAACCGCTATGGGGAATGTCATTGGACCAGACGCGCACTTTTATGCGGGGTTTCCAGTGCGATGGCAGTAAAGCCGGGCGTGAACTGGGGCTGGTTTACACACCGGTGCGGCAGGCTCTGGAAGAACAGGTGGCCTGGGCTAAAGAAAAGTTTTGTCCGTGAGAGGGGGAGCAGGTAAAAACCTGTCCTAAAATTGTCCGACAGCTCGTCCGAAAATGATGGCGTTGGAGTATGATGTTGGTTACAATTGGGTTGGTTAAATAAAACCAATTCAGTGGGGGCCGCCGGGTAGGGCGCCTTATTCACTGAGCATGGACATCGCAGACCCGTTACCATCGGACACATCACCGCCTCATTGACACCGCAGAATCATCGCAGCAAGCCACATCGCTGAACATCCCAGCACAGGCGCCCTACCGGGTCCGGTTTAATCACAGCCCGTGTGAACCACGCGGGCTGTTGTGATTTAATAACAAAAATTGTGATTGAATTGTGCGCGTACCGGTGCTACAATAATGATCAGCACAGATCCTGTGGACGGCTATTTACCCGTCATTGCGTCAGATGGGCGCGCAGGCCTGATGTGGATTGAACACCCCCGGATCAGACAACTTCCTTTCCCCCCCAACTGCCCCCAACAGCTGGGGGGATTTTTTTGCCTGGCAGCTTGCCCGGACCGCGTGTTGTGCTTCCTTGCAACTGGTTAACAAAACGCGAGAGGCGCCGTCATGACCGCGTGACCGTGTTATGATAGTCGCAATTGATTGACATTATCGATACCAGGATGTTTTGGGGCGTGAGGATTTTTCGCAGTCATTATGGGTACTTCTTCCTCTTCCAGTTTTAATCTCAAATTGAACCATCGACCTGCCAGCCCGCCCAGCTGGAGATATTGGTTTTATCTCGCGGCGGTGCTGGTTTTGGCGCTGTCCGGCTGGTTGTTGGGCAGGCATCTGTATGACACGGTGTTAATAGAGGTCAGGCGGGAAGCTGAGGCGCAATTGATCCTGCACGGGGACGCTTTCTCGAGCGGGATCCACCGGGAACTCGGTCTGCTGGATGGGCTGCGGGCTTTCATGTCTGACCAGGTGCAGGAAGAGCTGCGCGCGGATGAATTCGCGGCTTTTGCCGGGCAGCTGCTGGCAAACGCCAAAAGTGTGCGCTATGTGGCGGCCACATCCAATGGCGTGGACACATTTTATTATCCAGCGGAAGCGGCAGAGGACTTTCTGGCTCTTGATTTGTTCTTTATGAATGATAACGCCATCCTGCGTGACCTGTACCAGACTCTGAAAACGCACCAGGCGATTATCAGCACGCCACAGGAATTGCAGCCGGGCGGCGATGTGGTGGTGCTGGTGCAGACGGCGGTTTACAACCAGCAGGATCTGCAAGGGATCGCCAGCATGGTGGTGGATGTGCAGAGCCTGATGCAGGAATCGGGGTTTGAGATACTGGCGCAAACCTATACGGTCGCGCTGCGCGACCAGCGCGGTGTGGTTTTTTATGGGGACAAGTCTGTTTTTGAAGCCGATTCCGTCCGCTTTATGATCCGGGGGGGAGCGGTGGAATGGGAAGTGGGGGCGCTGCCGAAGGTAGGCTGGGGGAGTATTGTGTGGTCCCGGATGTGGGGTTATCTTTTCGCGGCATTTCTGATCTTAATATTGTTGCTGTGGACCGTACACCTGATGGTGAATTACCAGTATGACCTGGCGGAAGCAGTGCGCGCGCGGACGGAAGAACTGCGCGGCAGCGAAAACCGCTACCGCACCCTGGTGGAGCAGGCCGCGGACGCCATCATCATCTCGGCGCCGGACGGCAAAATTGTTGAAGCGAACGCCAGTGCCCAAAAGATGCTGGGATATTCAGAGGCCAAACTGCTAGAGATGCGCACCCAGGAGTTGATCCACCCCGATGATCTGGCCCAGAAACCGCTGCGGGTTGATTTGCTGGAACAGGATGAGCCCGCCCGGTTTGAACGGGACCTGGTACGCAAAGATGGGCGGATCGTTTCGGTGGAAGGCAGCGCCAAGGTCCTCTCGACAGGGAACATCCAGTCAATTTTCCATGACAGCACTGAACAGAAGCAGGCCGCGGAGGCGCTTCGCCGGAGCGAGACCCTGTTCCGGGTAATGGCGGAGAACGCCATCGATGTGATCTATCGTTTCAGGCTGTGGCCGGAGTTCGGGGTGGATTATATCAGCCCATCCTGCGCCCGGATCATCGGGTATACCGCTCAAGAAATCATCGAGAACCCAGATTTACTCAGAAAGCATGTCCATCCACAGGACAGGCAGATTCTGGAGATGAATCTCCTGGGACAGGAAAAGCGGGATAAGGATATCCCGGTAAATCTGCGCTGGATAACCCGGGAGGGCAATGAGGTGACCACCGAACACCATTCCGCCTATATCCGTGATGAAAGCGGGCGGGTGGTAGCTATCGAAGGCATCGCGCGGGATATTACCGCGCGGATCGAGGCGGAGCGCGCTTTGCAGCGCAGCGAAGACCGCTTTGCCAGGATCTTCCAGGCCTCACCGGACCAGATTGTAATCACCCGGCTGTCAGATGGGATGGTGCTGGAATGCAACCAGCGTTTTGAGGCGCTGATGGGTTACCGGTGTGATGAAGTAATTGGCAGGACAACGGTCGCGTTGGGCCTCTGGTCAGAGAGTGAGATTACCCGGGCTGAGTTTATTAAAAAGCTCGAAGAAACCGGGATTTACGAGAAGAAAAAGGTGATCCTGAAAGACCGCTATGGAAAGTCAGTCCCGGCGGCGATCATCGCCCGGGTGCTGGATATGGAAGGCGAACGCTGTGCTCTGGTGATCATCCGCGATCTGTCCGATGTCAATGCCGCCCAATCTGCACTGGTGGAGAGCGAAAACCGCTACCGCAGCCTGTTTGAAGAGAACAGCTCGGTGATCTTCCTGTTTGACCCCCAAAGTGGGCAGATTGTGGACGCCAACACCGCCGCCTGCAGGTATTATGGGTACACCAGAGACCAGTTGCTGCGGATCAACATCGCTGAAATCAACCAGCTGCCGGAACAGGAACTGTTCGCGGCGATAGAGAAAGTCCGGCTGGAACGGCAGCGGCAGTTTTTCTTCCGCCACCGTTTGGCCAGCGGTGAAATCCGTCATGTGGAAGTTTATGCCGGGCCGATCTGGGTGAAGGGGCGCCAACTGCTGTATTCCATTGTGCATGATGTCCATGACCGGAAGGAGCGCGAGCAGGAGCAGGCTGCCATTCTTGAGACCGCGGCCGCGCTGCGTCTTGCGGAAGACCGCAAGACGATGATCCCGATAATCCTCGACCAGGGTGTCCGGTTGACCGGGGCCAGGATGGCTGGTTTCTTTGAGCCATGCGGCGCGGTGGAGGGAAATACCCGGCTTG
>ENA-ORXD01001166-ORXD01001166.1-sediment-metagenome-genome-assembly--contig:-NODE-1166-length-23953-cov-20.766293_pt1 | contig 23953 bp, 22 predicted proteins | sample MGYA00237862_ERZ511471 | MGnify/ENA metagenome assembly ERZ511471
CTTGGGAAAGAGGAACCAATGAAAACACAAATGGCCTTATTCGGCAGTATTTTCCCAAAGGAACTGATTTCACGAATGTTTCCATTAGTGAAATTGAGAGAGTTCAGCATTTGCTAAATGATAGACCTAGAGCTGTCCTAAAATATCGCAAACCTGATGAAGTAATTAATGATCTTGTTGCACTAAAAATTTGAAACCACATTAAAAATATGATAAATAATTCTAGATTTAGAATACAAATTAATAAATTTTTCAAGTCACGGCAGAATCTCGTTAGAATAGCATTTATTCTTGCTTTAGCTTTCCTGCTTTTTCCAAACAAGGTTAATAGTGAAACAATTCAAATCAGCCTAAATGAAATCCAATTCGAATTTATTGACGATTCAAATGGTTATATATTTCTTGGTGGTGAAATTTTTTGGACAAGTAATGCTGGAGCTGATTGGCTCCAAATTACTCCACAAGATATGGAGAATTTCATTGTCGAAGATATTTATTTCTTAGATCCAAAAACTGGCTATATATTAATATCTAAATATTACAACAATGAGAATAAAGAGTACTATTTATTGGAGACTTTAAATAGCGGATCAAATTGGAAAACAAAAGAATTAGATATACCATTTGGAATTAATGAAAGGGCAATATTCGAGAAAGTAGACATATTCTTCATAAATGAGTATGTTGGATGGATATCATTTTCAATTTCAAGCAGTTCAAATTTTAGCTCGGGAGTATTATTTAGGACTCAAGATGCTGGAAAATCATGGGAAAGACTTTCAATCCCATTTAGTGCACCTGTGTATTTTATTGATCAAGACATTGGCTGGATAGCTGGTGGTTTAATGGGAAATATGTTATTCAAAACTGAAGATGGTGGAACCAGTTGGAAGCAAATTAGACTTCCGCAAAAGAACAATTATGACATAATTATCCACACACCTTTTTTCTTCAATAAATCTGACGGTATACTCCCGGTCTTTTTAAAGGATGAGAAAAGTCCCAGTATTCTGATATACACAACTGAAGATACTGGAAATAATTGGATTCTTCAATCATCTTATAGAACAACTTCCTTTGAACAGGACTTCATAACCTCCGGCGTAAAATCGACAAATACTTTTGGGTTGCTTCATAAACAATTACTCATTTATGAAAACACTAGTTTAGTAAATAAAGAGGATCTTGAAGAAGGCATTATCAATGATATAACTAGCTTATTTATGATAACTCAAGATAAGGGCTTTGCTGAAGTAAATAAAGCTGAATGTTTTGGTGATTCGGCAAACAAAGATCATTCATCATGGTATTGTACTGAATCTTATCAACTAATTAAAACATTAGATGGCGGAATTTCTTGGGAAACTATTGAACTCCCCTTAGTCAATACAGACAATATTGTGCTTTCACAGCATGATAATACTATAGAACAACTTGAAAAGTTTTCGCTTGTTGATGGAAAAAGAGGTGCAGAGATCTTTATTGGACAAGGTTTTGATATTTGTGAAATTCCTAGTATTTCTCAGTTAAAGACATGGTTTAATTTGAGCCCATATAAAGCGGTAAATCTTTATATTGGGGGGTCCTCAAGAGGTTGCTCTAATAGTATTTTATCGCCAACGTTTATTCAGCAAGCATATCAACAAGGATGGAAGTTTATACCGACCTGGGTCGGACCTCAAGCACCATGTTCAATATATAGTTCAAAAATGAGTTCCGATGTTTCAGTTGCATATGCACAAGGAGTAGCTGAAGCCACTAAAGCTGTGGATGATCTTTATTGGCTTGGTTTTACTCATCCCGACAAATCTGGATCAATTGTTTATTATGATATGGAAGCTTATTCAGGGGACGCAACTTGTTATGATGCCGTAAATTCATTTATAAACGGTTGGTCTTACCAATTAAAAGAATTAGGTAGTTTATCGGGTGTTTACGGAGCTACATGTGGTTCACATTTATCAAATTTTTTCACGATTCCTAATCCGCCAGATGCTATCTGGCCAGCTGCTTGGTATCATTCTGAAGGAACAGGATACTATAACGCAAATGCCAGTGTATGGGGAGCGATCTGTTTATCGGATTCCGTTTACACGAACCATCAACGGATACGACAATATGAGGGAAGTCATTTTGAAAATTGGGGTTCACTTGCTTTAAAAATTGACAGCAATGTTATAGATGGTGTTGTAGCAATTCCGGCTCTTGGGAACTCAAATGTGTTGTGCCCTAATCCAACCCCCTCAACTGTTTATGTTTGCAACCCTACATTATCTCCTTCTTATACCAATCCATGTGATTCTTATTGGTATCCAGTTCCAGGATATGCTGGAAATTTTGCGTACTTAACAGAAAATGCGCAAACTATAGGTGAATCTATAAACTCCGGGATATGGTTACCTGTACTACAAAAAGCAGGAATTTACAAAGTGGAAACATATATCCCAAAACATGAACCATTTTCGGTTAGCTGTTCATGGGGAACAGCAACTTTAAGCTCCAATACCAATAATGCAAAATACATAATAAATTCACTAAATGGTGAAACAGAGGTTTCAATTGATCAGTCAATTTACAGTGACGAATGGGTCAGCCTAGGAGAATATTATTTTGAATCTGGAAATCAAGGATATATTTACCTAAGCGATCTTACTGAAGAATTGAATAGGTCTAAGAGTATTTCTTTCAGCGCGATGCGACTTACGCTTCTATCAACAAACAATCCTATACCCAATATTATTTATATCTCACCAAATTCAGTTCCTATAGGGGGTAGTGATTTGAAGTTGACAATAAGTGGCAACAATTTTATGATGGGTTCAAAAGTTTATCTAGATGGAACTGAAATAACTACAAGTTATATTAATAACACACAACTCTCTGCAATCATTGAAGCATCAGTTTTAACTTCAATAAACCAACATACTATTACAATTTCAAATCCAGAGCCAGGCGGAGGAACTTCGAATGATTATGTATTCTATACGACCACTTTTGTAGATGTGCCTGGTAATGCATGGTATTGGCGTTGGGTTGAAGGTTTTTATTCTCGAGGGATTACATCAGGTTGCGCAGTTGAACCTTTTCAATTTTGTCCTGAAAGAAATGTTACGCGTGCTGAAATGGCCGTTTTTATTTTACGAGCGAAATATTACCCCAATTACGAACCTGGAACTTCAACAACAGGAATTTTTGATGATATTCCCGTTCCAAGAAAGGAATGGATGCAAATATGGGTTGAGGAATTCTATAAAGAAGGAATCACTACAGGATGTTCTATTAATCCATTACTTTTTTGTCCAGAGCGAGAAGTAACACGTGCTGAAATGGCTGTGTTTGTGTTACGCGCGATTCACGGACCCAGTTATGAGCCACCAGCAGCAACAGGGATATTTTTTGATGTTCCAGTGAAAGGCAAGGAGTGGATGCAACCTTGGATAGAAGAATTTTATCGAGAGGGAATTACTACAGGGTGTTCAATAAATCCTTTAAAATTCTGCCCAGAGCAGAATGTAACTAGAGCCGAAATGGCTGTTTTTATAGATCGTGCATTTGGTTTTGCGCAGTTACCGTAATACTAGATGGCGGTAGATAATTATTGCCATAATTATGTAGGTTATTTGAATGTTATAATTTAGCACACGCCATGAAAAATACTCCTAATGTTTTAGGGATAATACCTGAGATTATTCCGTCAACTTATATGCATACAATTAAGCCTCTGTCAAACTTACGAAAACAGCGTTTGATAAATTGTAAAGTATTGTTTGAATCCCAAGTAAAGTTGAAAGAGCTAGAGTGGGCAAATATAGTCCTTTTTAATAGAAATGTACAGCCTCATGTTCAAATCTGGTTGGATTATCTAAACAAGAACAATATACCCTTTATTTATGATCTAGATGATAACTTTTTCCTAATTTCCACTGATACAAAGTTTGGACTAGACATGAAATTTGCACCCAAACTTGAGACTCTTAAAAGAATTTTGAGCGAATCAGCATTAGTGCGAGTCTATTCATCTAAGTTGGAAGAATCAATAAGCGAATTTACTGACAGATATCATAAGGTTGCTGGTCCAGTGGATTGGTCAGTTATTGATAGATCCCCCCAAAAAAGCAATCGAATAAAGATAGTTTATTCCACAAGCCGCGTAGTGGATAATTTAGGTTTTATATTATTAGACCCCTTAGAAAGAATTATTAATCTTTATCAAGATAAATTAGAAATTCATTTTTGGGGAAGCAATCCACTGCAAGGCAGCCGGTTACCAAATGTCGTTTTCCATCCATTCACTTGGGACTATGATAATTATTTACGAAAATTTTCTCGTCAACATTATGATATTGGACTTGCGCCATTATTAATTGATGATTTTCATAGGTCAAAAACTGAAGTAAAATATCGTGAATATGGCGCATGTAGTGTGGCGGGGATTTATACAGATGTTGATGTTTATAGTAAACATATTATTAGTGGTCAAAATGGGCTATTAGTCAATAATGATAGTGCCCAATGGTTTGAAGCGATTAAGTCTCTGGTGCAAAATTCAGAAGTTAGGATGAGAATACAAAATAATGCTCTTGAAGATACAAGAAAAAAATATTCACAACAATCTTTTGATAAGATTCTCTTGTTTGATATTGAAACTATTCTTAATAATTGCAAAAAACCTAAAATACGAAAAAGACAATTAATAAATATTAATAATGATGAAAATACTTTGTATCACCAAGTGAATTCGCTTTGGCAGCTTGAATTTCGAAACACAGAATATACAATTTCAAAAAAAGTATTAAAGTTTATATCGAGTTACCTAAAACGTTGCTACAAAACATTGTGGTTAAAAAAGAAACTGTTATTTAAGTAACGATTTTGATTACGCAACCTTTTGAGTTTGTTGGCGAAGTCAGAGTTGGGCGGCCAAAGCCTGAAACGGCGAAATTCTTGTTTCCTTTGGACGATCACCGTTCAGCCAATTGAAAATTCTCAGGAAATTCAAAGCAGTCGCCGTAGCAATCTCCTGCAAATGGGTTCGTGCCAACCCGATGTAACGGCAATACCTCAGCCTTGTCCTGCGAACTCCCTGAGAAAAGGTGCTTTCAATTCCAGCCCGTTCTCCGTAGAGTTTCTTGAAATCATCCGTCTGTTGGCGTTGTCTTGCTTCTAACTGGGCTTGATATTGTTCCTGTGGATATAAGGTCAGGGTTCTGCCTACATTTTTCGCTTTCGAGCATTGTTCCCGCAAAGGGCAGGGTATACAATCCTCTTTATCAAAAACAAAGGTCAAACTGGGAGTTCCTCGCCAGGTTTTGCGATCTGTGCAACGGGTGCTGATTTTGCCATTCGGACAAGTTACCCGACGATTTTCCCAATCGATCTGAAATTGGGTATGGTCAAAAGCTCCCCTTTGGCGATCTTGCCAACTTTTACTCGTGGGGACCGGCCCTACCAAATCGATCCCTCTTTTTCGGCTTTCCACCAATCGGTCGATTTCCATATAGCCTTCGTCAACCAGTTGAATTTCTGGAGTTAGCCCTCTTTTTTCAAGATCATCCTGGATCACACCAGTCATTTTTACATCATGCACGGTCGAAGGTGTCGTTTCAACTTGCGTGATGAGGCGTGGATGTTCATCCTGGCAGGTTTCGGTGAAATGGACTTTATATCCTGTCCATTCTGTGCTTCGCTTGACACAATATCGCGCTTCAATATCGTCTGGTGAGCCAATCATCTTCCCTGCTGGAGGTTGCCCCCACTTTTCTTTGGTTCGCCAATGCACTTTTCCGTTGACACGATAAAAATGTTGGATCCAAACCTGGCGTAAAATTTCTATTTTTGGCGATGTTTTCAGTCCCTCGGGTCCATTTTTGGCAAAGATCGCCTCAAACAAATAGAACCCATCTTCCCCAATCGCCACTGCCAATGCTGTGCGTTCTGCTTTCCCGGATGGGAGACGGTACCCATCGAACCGCCGTCCATATCGTTTGAGCCATTCTGGTTTCATATGTTGGCGTAACCATTCCGGGGCAATTTGGGCTGCTTCATCCAAAGTGCGCCGCATGGTTTCGCCTACCAGCTCCAGCAGCGTTAGCGAACGAACCGCTGCAATCACATGGGGGGAATCGGTACGTTGTCTCTTTTTCCCTTTCAATAAATCCAATTCCTCGCAGCGTTCCAATAACTTTTCAAGCAATATCGCTTCTGTCTCCCCCTCCAGAAGCCGCTGCCGATATTCACTTAACACGGAATAATCGAACCCTGGATCATCCAGCTTTAGTCCAAGGATATATTTCCAGTCGATCCGGCTGCGAACAGCATCTGCTGCCTGACGGTCGGTCAGGTTTTCCAGAAATTGCATTACAGTGACTAATGCCAACCGTCCGGGACTTTCAGCAGGTTGTCCGTGGGTTGGGTAAAGTTCTTTGAAGTCTTCATCTTGAAAGACGGCGCCAAGGGAGTCTCTCAAGGTCAGGTAGATATTTCCATTGGGAAAGGCTGCTTTGGCGATTTTGATGGTTTCCTCCGGAATTTGTGCATCGTTCTCCGGTTTTAACATTTCGCTTGCTCCTGAACTCTTCCTTTCTGAAGTATAGCCCTTTTGCCACTTCGCCAACAAACTCACCTTTTTTGTGTAAATTCGAGTCATAAATATCAATCGTTCTTTAACAATTCAATGACTTGCCAGCACAATATCGTTTTCCGATCTGCCACTCCTCGCTGATTTCCATGAGCAAAGACAAGACCAATCTAAGACACGAAGCTTCGTTTGGGAAAACACCTACCACTCTCGTTCGTCTGCGAATCTCTTTGTTAATCCTCTCCAAGCTGTTGGTAGTTCGTATCGTTTTCCGGTGTTCCAAAGGGAAATGAAAAAAACGAAAACCCCTCAGAAAGGTTATCTTCAAGCCTAGCCGATAGACGCGGAGCAGAAACAGCATACTTCTGAATGGCACTTTGCAAAAGATCTTCTGCAGTCTTTCGATCAGGAGCATTGAATATGGATCGTATATCCGCAGCAACATCCAATCGCATCGACTACTTTGGCAGATACGCACCAGCATTCTGTTGTAGGTGGAACCGACATCTCTACCATGGCACACCACCAAACACGGCTCTCCTGGCTGCTCCAAGACATTGGTGGTCATCACTGATGATTAGCTTAATTCCGCCCAAACCATGATCTTTCAGGCTCTTCAAAAAAGCTTTCCATCGCGAAGCATCACCTTGGGGAATGGGTCTCATGCTCACTGAGAGATACCAAAACCCCTAAAATCTGCCTTTCACCGCTTGGATTTATCCCGGTAACCACCAGAACAGCTGCATCTCGAACTTGTCCTGCCTCACGAACCTTCTCGTATCGGGCATCCACATAGAGATAATTGATTTCACCCAGAGATCTTTCCCGCCATTCCTGAAGAACTTCGTCCAGTTGGGCAGCTGCCCGGCTGACTTGCGTGGCTGAGACCTCAACCCCACATAGCTGTTCCGTGATGACTTTTACCTTCCGGGTGGATACTCCCTGAACGTACATTTCGGCCAGCGTGATCGTGAGTGCTCTTTCACTGCGTAGTCATTTTTCCAGAGCGCTGGGATAAAAACCACCTTCCCTGACTTGTGGCACGGCAAAGGTGATCTCTCCCATGCGGGTTTTCACTGTTTTGGGCTTGAAGCCGTTAGCGTGTCCTTTGCGGTTTTATGTGCGTTCATACTCCTTTGCCTGCAGGTATTTTGATCTTTCCACCTGCATAGCGTTGTTGATCAGCACTCGCATCAGTTCCGGGATTGCATCAAGTCCCTTTTCCGCTATCTCATCTGCAAAGGTATAATCATTTTGGTGAGTCATTTCTAGTCTCCTTGTTTGGTTGTGGTGACCTTAAGGATACTTCTGACTCACCGCTTTTGTAAAGATGTTCTAAATCCTGTCAAGAGGCGAAATTCCATAAAATGGCGCAAAATACAATAGCCACTCAAATTTTCTTGAATGGAGCAAAGTGATTTGTTACAATGAGAGGGGAAAGCTGCACAAACTTGAGGAAGCCCTATGCTTGCCTCTTAGCTGTTTCTGCGGCTTTCCTTTTGGTTTTCACGCTTTTCAGCACCCTTATCTGCTCGCTCTTTGCGTTTGGACTTATTACTCCGAGAACGAATTTCTTCAGAAACCTTATACTTGTTGGCAATAATTTTCCGTGCCTGCGCAACTGTAACTGGGGAGCCATCCGTATCTCGCAGTTGATATGGTCTATCTTCACGCATTACAGCTAGCACCCGATCCATCAAGTGGGTTGCACATACGCAAACGGCCTGATTATGATGCTTCCCCTTATTCACCATCTGATCGTAATAAATGGCGGCTATCTGTGGATCCCACTGTCTGGCTACATCTGCATCCAAATATGCATATTTTTTGATCAGATTGGGACCAGCCTTGGTAATATGTAATCCTTTGCCCTCACAGTTTCCACTCTGGCGGCTATCGGGTATCAAGCCATGCCAACCGCGGAAGGTGCGATTGGAGGAAAACCGATGGGGTGTCGTCTATTCCACTGACATAGACAGCGGCACTATATTGGCCTACTCCTTTGATAGTTTCTAAATGACGGCTGGGGTGCAGGGAGCGATAGAATTTGCGTACCGTGTGCATTCTCAATGCATAACTGTTTGTTCCAAATGGATCAACAACACCTGCTCGCGTAAGATCTCTTCCTGAAGCAGATCATAATCCAAATAGGAATTATCTCTACCGTACAATGCCACAATACGCTCTGCCAGACAAACCAGAGGCTCTATCCAATTCCCCATGTCATTAGGGGCAATTTGAGCTTCTTGCCAGCTTTTTTGAATGGTTGTGGCTCCAGCATTGATTACTTTGACTGGATGGTACCAATACTGACGGAACCATCGTGCACTGGGCGATTGTACATCAGTGAATACAAGCTCTTCCAGACCGGGCCAGGCAAACCGATCAATGGCCCGCATACGATTCTTCAATGCCGTCATTTCACCTTCCAACCGCTCCAACTGTCGACTCCCTCGCTGGCATGCTAATGCCTGACCTCCGGACAATACCAATTCATGGATGTTATCGCCATTGATCAATGGCAGTTTCGCCAATAACCGGCAGTCTATCCGATCACTTTTTGCATGTCGTTTGTAAAAGCGGCGTAGATCTGCCACCTGTTGTGTGTTGACCAGATAGGTGATCACATTTTTCTGGCGAGCAAAATAGACCGCTATTGGAAACCAAGCCATCCCGGTGGGTTCCATGATTACCTTCACGGTTTCTTGATCCCCTTTGGGTCGCGCTGTGGAGAGAAGCTTTTCCAGGTCGTGAACATCCGTATGAAACGTGAGCAAATTGCTCATATATTGCCCGGTTTCATCCGCAACCATCGCCTTGTGGGCACCTCTGACAGCCAAATCTATTCCAATCATCCGCATTTTTATCTCCTTTCGCTTAATGCTTCAAGCACTCTGGAAGATCATTCGTTGGCTATCGATCCCAGGACCAGGTCTCAAGTTGCATGGTGCCACTCGCCCATCCTTGCGATTCATAAGGGGCATCGTCGGTTGATCCCCAATGTTCCTAATCGGGTCTCCTGGGTAGAAGGGCGGTCTAACTGGCTTTGGAGCGCATTTTGCCCTTTGCGCAGGTTGTCGCGGCGAGCCTGTAATTCTTGCGGTAACCAGTTCCCCGCCTGAGTGCGCTGAAGCGCGGACGTAATCATCTCGGGATAGGTCAGCATCTCGTACAGATCCTGCCAAATGACCTCATCCAGTTAATTGGCCGGGAAAAAGTGGGCTGGGCAACGCTGCTCCAGATGACAGTAAATCCGGCTATTCTTTCCCTGGCAGACATAATATTGCGCGGCGTTGTTGCGGAGCGCGAAGGACTGATTGTGCGCCAGCTTGGTTTTCACCTGCTCAAATACCTCCTGGGTAATAATTGCCGGAATCTGCGCCACCAAGATCCAATCACTGGTCGGAGCTGGGAGGTTGCTCTGACCCAACTTGCCAGCCGGGCGAACCGCAGAACGGCGGCCTTGCGCTTTTGCCGGATGGGTGCGTCCGGTATACACCTGTCCCGAGTAGGCTGGGTTCTTGAGCATCCCTCGCACCGTAGCTACACTCCAGTATCCATCGTCTATGGGAGATGGGATCCCAAGATCGTGCAAATGCTTGACCAGGCGAAACAGGTTGATATCCTCTTGGAGGTAAAAAGCGAAGATTTCGCGAATGGCCACGGCCTGTACTTCATTGATCTGCACCCCGGTGGGATCTCTGGGTCGGTCAGGATTCACCTGATAGCACAACGTTGGGATCTTCCAGGGCAGTAACACGCCCGCGTGATATTTGGACAGCCGCCCGCGGCGCATCCGCTCCGCAATCAGGATCCGTTCACATTCCGCCACAGCCCCCGAATTTGCAGCAGCAGTTGATCGTGCGGTTCCTGGCTCATGGGGCGATCCAGGAACTCTACCCGGCAACCGTGGTTTTCCAATTTCTCGATGAGGACCATTTGATGCACATAATTGCGGGCTTGCCGATCCGGAGCAGTTAGGATGACCTGATCCAGTTCCCCGGCCCGGTTGCGCAGTTGATCCAGACCTGGACGGTTCAACCCGGCACCACTATAGCCATCATCCCGAAAGATATTCTCTTCTGGCAGGGGTTGTCTTGCTGATTTCCCAATTCCTGCATGCCCTGCAACTTGAGATCGCTGACAAGGCCGGGGTGGATCCTTTTGATGTCTCTCTCCCCTCACTGGTTGAGTACTCGCCAGCCTGGCATGATATCGATTTTGTTGCCCTTGTCGTAGAACGCGGCCGCGATGCAGGCTTCATTCGCCCTTCCCGGCGTATTCGCATCCAAACCCCACTGATTGACTTGAATGACTACCAGCCGCCTCCATGTAGTGGACCCCAAAAACTGGACACCCACCAAAGGGAGAAGTAAGATAGCAGGAAGGAGTCCAGATGGGAAAACCACATCGAACATACACTGCGGAGTTCAAAGTGCGGGTGGTAATGGAATTGCTGACTGGCAAGAAAACCCTTGGCGATGCCAGTCGGGAATACGGGATCAAAGACAGTGTCATCTCGCGCTGGCGGCAGGAATTCATGGAGCGGGCGCCGCAACTCTTTGAGCAGCCGGGTAAAAAAGATGCCCAGACCGAGCGGATCGCAGAGCTGGAGCGCACGTTGGGGCGGTTGACGATGCAGCTAGAAATGGCAAAAAAAGTCTTCGGGGATTCGGACTTTCTGTTCAAGGACGGCGGATGATGGTGCAAGTCCTGGCAGAAAAACATGGCTATGGAGTGCGCCAAGCTTGTGAGTTACTCAATCTGTCGCCCAGCAGCTACTACTACCGTGAGAGGGCTGAGGATCAACGATTAGAGGCTGATCTAAAAATCGTGGCAGGCCAACACCCCATGTATGGAACACGACGGCTGATGCACCAACTGCGGCGTAAACCCTATGCGTATCGGGTCAATCGCAAGCGTATTCAGCGTTTGGCCCGCAGATTGGACCTGCTGAGGCCGGTAAAACGTCGAAAAACACGCACCACCGATAGCCAGCACCCGTATCCTCGGTATGAAAACCTGGTCAGAAACCTGCTGATTGTCCGCCCAGATCAGGTTTGGGTCAGTGACATCACATACATCCGCTTAAAAAACGATTTCGTCTACTTGGCGATTGTGTTGGATGTGTTTACCCGTGCGGTGCGGGGCTGGTGTTTGAGCCGTTCGATCGATCAGCAGCTAACCCTGGATGCGCTCCAGATGGCATTGCAGAAGCACACTCCGCAGATCCACCATAGCGACCAGGGAGTCCAGTATGCCTGCTATGCCTATGTGGATCTGCTCAAATCTCAGGGTGGTCAAATCAGTATGGCCGCTGTCGGAAAGGCCGAAGAAAACGGTTATGCAGAGCGCTTCATGCGCACCATCAAGGAAGAGGAGGTTGATTTATCTGAGTATCGAGATTTCACAGATGCCTACCATCAGATTGGTGTATTCATCCAGGATGTGTACATGACCAAGCGCATCCACTCATCCCTGGGATACCTTACCCCGTCCGAGTTCGAGGCTGCCTACCGGTTGTCTTCGGCTCCAATGGCGGTTGAGGACACTCCCTTTTAAACCCTTTAAAAGTGTCCAGTTCAATGGGTCCACCACACCACCTTCCTTGTGTCTGGTGCATGAACCTCGTTATGCCCACCGCCGTTCTTTTTGGCCCTGATTTAGTTGGAACAAATAGGTGGTTGGCATGCCCCTCCGAGGTATGGATTCTTTAGTAAGCCCCAATTTACTCGAAGTGGCGCTGCCGATCAACTAATCTTTTGTTAAAGTGTAAGTTGGCTAGAAAATGAATTATAATTATAAAATAATATATCAAGGAGAAAAAATGTATTTAGATCCAGGTTCTGGGAGTATCATAATCCAAGTACTGATAGCAGGTGTCTTGGGAGTAGGAGTTTTCGTTCGCGTTTTTTGGAGAAAAATTCAATTGCTACTTGTAAAAAAAGAAAAAAATGAATTAGATCAAGAACGCAACGAATAAAAGTGTAATGAGTCTAATGAACAAACAGCTACCCGCGTCTTTTAGGGATCCAAACGGATTCATGTACCAACAAAATGAAAAATTGTTGCGGCAGGTAAACCTCACTTCAAAGAAAGATTACAATCTACTCATTTCTTCTGGCCTTTATGAAAAACTGGTCAAGAAAAAATTTCTTATACCTCATGTTGACATAGATACGCGGCCATTGTTTCCGGAAAAATCCTACAAAATCATTCAACCAGAGAAAATACAATTTATTTCATATCCCTATGAATGGTCTTTTTCTCAATTAAAAGATGCGGCCTTGCTTACTCTCGCTATTCAAAAAGAAGCATTAAATCATGGGATGCAGTTAAAAGACGCAAGCGCCTATAACATTCAGTACCATCAAGGCTCTCCTATTTTAATCGATACGCTCAGTTTTACCGAATACCATGAAGGTGACATATGGGTTGCTTATAGACAATTCTGCCAGCAGTTCCTGGCACCTTTGGCATTAATGAGTTATACAGATGTCCGTTTGAGTAAGCTTTTACAAATCTATATAGACGGTATTCCGCTGGATTTTGTCAGCAAACTGTTACCACGTACTACTTGGTTGAATTTTGGTTTATTTAGTCACATTCACTTGCATGCAAAGTCACAACAACATTATTCGAATACTTCAGATAAAGAAAAATCATTGGAAACCAGAAAAAAAGCGTCTATCAACAAAATTGCATTAACTGGTTTAATCGAAAATCTTGAAAAAACTATTAAAAAATTAACCTGGGAGATCAATAAAACAGATTGGGTGGGTTATTACAATGCCACGAATTATTCTGACACTTCTTTTAAAGAAAAGAAACATATTGTAGGAAATATGCTAAAGGATCTTTCTCCCAATATAATTTGGGATTTAGGGGCAAATATTGGGGTGTTCAGCAAACTGGTATCTAATTTTGAAAATTGTCTGGTAGTATCAGCAGATATTGATCCAAGTGCGGTTGAGCTCAATTATCTCGATTGCAAGAAGAATCAAAGCAAGAACATTTTGCCATTGGTTTTGGACCTTACTAATCCCACCCCTGCTATCGGTTGGAAAAACGAAGAGCGCGAGTCCTTCCTCCAACGTGGACCTGTAGATGTAGTGTTGGCCTTAGCATTAATTCATCACCTTGCAATAGCAAACAATGTCCCTCTTGAAGATATTTCCCGAATGTTGGCTTCTTTTGGAAAATATCTAATTATTGAATTTATTCCCAAGGAAGATAGTCAAGTAAGAAGACTGCTCAGCTCGCGTGACGACATCTTTGAAAATTTCAATAATGAGGGTTTCATTCAAGCATTCAGAAATGATTTTGATTTGCTCAGAAAAGATCCTGTTACAGACAGTGCGCGCACGATTTGCCTATTTCAGCGAAAGAATTCTTAAATTCATCACTTGAATTCAAGTAGTAAGTGCAATGGACTGTCCAAAGATTACCTTATAAGGCGTCAAATAATCAAAGCGTTTTCTATGACATGAATTATGACTGCCCATAATCATGATTTCTTCAGCGGCACTAACGGAGCTCAGATCTCGATTTTTCGCAGTTACTACCGGATCAAGCCATAGGTTTTTTCTTTCGTACCTCACACCCAGGAAGCATACGGATGTGCGAAGTAAAACTCGACAGCAAGGTTTTGGGTAATTGTCTGGCGAGAGGCAAATTCTCGCTCCTTATCAGCTGTAATTATTGCCAGACGAGTGACCCAATTCAACAACTTATCACTGCTCGTGTAACGACATCCGCACTTTTGTGGCTGATGCGACACAACAACGTGAAACGGGATTTCCGATCGGTCAAGGTCACCAAAACACCCTGGTACCCTTTACCGATAATCATATCCGCATCCTAATCTCCCAGGCGGTTTCACAAATCGACTACTTCAGGATGGATTTCAATGCCATTACGTGTCGGAATTCTGTCGCGCCTTCCATGGCTACTGTCCATTTGCGGCGTTTTTATCCACAAAGTTGCTTTTACGAGTTTAATCTAAGCCAAGTTTTGTATTAAGCTTTACGAATGAAATTGGTCTAACATCCTTTTCGATCATAGAAGTGACTTGACATAAATATTCACTTGAAAATTTTAATCGATAAATATGAAAAAGATAATTGAAGAAATAGTCTCAAAACCAATTCACAGGAATAGTCTTTTCTTAGTAACTTTTTTAAGTACATACATATATTTCCTCTTTGAATGGATATTCATAATCACAAAACCATCATTTCTTAATGCAATAACATTTCTTGAAAAATTGAGGATCATGGTTTTTACAAGCTCAGTTGTAGCAGGGATTGGATTTCTTTGCCTGACTGTATTTTTTCTGGTAATTTCTCAAATTCGCTCGAAAATGGCCCCCTTAAGTTTCATAGCCATTGGAACATTACTTCCAACTGCGATTATTTCTTCATTATGTCTCTTGTTAATAGATAATTTTACATATACTGTTTTCAAATTTGGAATTGCAACCACAACTTCCAAATTGTGTGTAATTTATACAATCCTCTTCATTAGTATCTTTATATATGTATATAAAGAAATTTTTCACTTACAGACTTGGCTCAGCTTAAAAACTAAACAAGGCAGATTAGAAAAGTCCTTGGTTCCCCTATTAACGGCATTCCTTCTAATATTAATTTTCTTAACCTACAAACCAACTAACAGCAATAATTTAATCATCAGTTCGATGAATCAGTCAGAATACAAGAAATTGCCCAATATTATTCTGATTACAGCAGATGGATTAGATGCTTCTCACACATCCGTATATGGATATAACCGTGACACAACCCCGCGGATAAATGAATTAGCAAAATCATCACTAGTCGCTGAAAACGCATTCAACAATTCGGGAAGTACTGCTGGATCATTAATATCAATTTACACCGGAAAATATCCAACTACTGTACGAGTGCTTTATCCACCTGATATTCTCAAAGAGGAAGATGCTTACCAACATTTACCTGGTATCCTGCATCAAAATGGTTATTATACTGTCCAACTTAGCTATCCACATTATGCAGACGCATATAACCTCAACCTATTGTCGGGTTTTGATTATGCCAATGGGCAACTCCTTCAACAAAATAATGTATTGGCCGAACTAAATAAATACATCCAGACAGATTATGCTTATTTTATTTACGAAACCAGCAAACGGGTTTTTGACCGTCTTCGACACATTTTCTTTATTAAATATATGGATAATCAACTTGACTTGGTTCAGGGAACGGTCAAAGCATTTAATGATCAGGAAAAAATTGATTACATAATTTCCTTGTTGAATCAGACGGATCAACCTGTATTTATACATATACACTGGATGGGTACGCACGGGCCTACGTTCTATACTCAAGTGCAAACTTTTTCAAAAGGCAAGGATCAAGCAACACAAGAAAAATGGGATGATGACTTCTACGATGATAGTATTCATGAATTTGATCAGGGAGTTGGTCAAATCATAGATGAATTGAATATTATGGGCCTCATGAAGAATACGATCATGATTATTGGCAGTGATCATGGCCAAAAATATGTAACAACAAAAAAAATTCCTTTAGTGATGTATTTCCCAAATATCTCAAGCAATCAGTATATAGGAACAATTCAATCGAATACTCAAAATATTGATATTGCACCAACAATTCTTGATTACCTTGGCATTGATCAGCCCGGGTGGATGGAAGGAAAATCATTATTACGTGGTGAACCAGGTGATCGACCAATTTTCGGTTTTGGAATTGGAAATGTTGATATGGAAAATGGAAGCCTTATAAGTTTTATTCCTGAATCAAGTCAAGCGCCATTTTATCAATTTGGATATATAAGTTTAATTTATTGCGAAAATTGGTATCGATTAAATCTAGATGATATTGCTTGGTCATCCGGAAAGGTGGATGGATCTACCATTACCTGTGGGCCAATCGACCAACCAACAGAAATAGATATTCTTTTTGGGATGGTTGATCGTTTGAGAAAAGATGGATTTGATACTTCGATATTGAATGATTTTTCAATTGTTACTAATAACAATTAAGATCTTATGCTAATTGGGAAAAACTAGAACCGTAATTTGAAAGAAATCAGGCTTGGCAGATCCGGGATGCGGCCGTGTTGAATGCCGTGGGCGTGGAGCCGGATGGCAGGCGCAAAGTGTTGGGCGTCTCGGTTTTGCTGGGTGAGCAAGAAGTCCACTGGCGCGCCTTCATGGAAAGTCCGGGCAAACGAGGGCTGCTTTCAGTCCGGCAGACCGTTCTTGGCGGTTTGCCCTGGAAGCGCTGCCAATTTCATCTCCAGCAGAATGCACAAGCCTACATCCCCAGGAAGGAAATGCAGGCCGAAGTAGCGGAAGATATTCGCAACATTTTCAATGCCCCCGACCGGCCCACCGCCGAATGCTACCTGGCGGAAACCGTCAAAAAGTACGAGTGTCATTGAACGCCCTATTATGTACCAGTGACAGAGACTGCGCAATTGACATTGGTTGACACAGCCGATTCTCCCGAGGAAAATTAAGAAAAATTTGTAAACTGATCAGGTGCCGGATGGAAGAAACGCTGCCTCGGGTAAATTGTGTTCCCTGTTATATTGTCGATGTGTACTTCGCGTTCCCCAGTCTCCCTTGTGACTATTGCCAACGACCCGCGGAAGCAGTCGATCGAGCGGAGCGAACCGCGATAGATCTTCATCTGGATCATCCCGTCCTTTTACACATAACAGTCAGCATTCATTATTGTACCAACTGTGACCACTATTTTCGTGCCCAACCACCGTTTCTCCGCCCGGATGCGGTTTACACCAACCGGGGGGTGATGAAGGCGGTTCAAGCGGTATTTGAAGATGCAATGGCAAAACGGCGTGTCACGGATCGGATGGCGCGTGACTTTTGGGTCAAGCCCAGTGAGACCAGTATCTGCAATTGGTGTAAGACCTATCAAGCGGGGTTAAGTTTCAAAATGGATTATCAGCCCTGGGCCGTCCGCGGCTTTTCAGGTGTGTTGTGTGTAGATGAAATCTACCAGGATGATTTGGCGCTGCTTTTGGCTGTAGATCCCGCCGCCCGGCAAGGCGACCTACTGACCGGATATCAACTCATCCAGGGAACGATGGACGCGGCGGGCAAGATGGAAACGTTCTTAACCCATCTGCGGGAATTGGGCATCGCGCCCGACGAAGTCATTACGGATGGCTCGAGCCTCTATCCAGCCACTCTGAAAAAGGTTTAGCCAACGGCAGTGCGCATATCGGTGAAATCGCACAGCTTAAACGGCGGATGCCGCACACTATTTGAGGAATGAAGGCTGACAGGAATATTTTATACATCAAGTGTGCGACATGGACCGCTGAGCCCGGATCTTTCTTTGGGACTCTCCTTCGAGGTGGACCCTCTGAGCGTTGTGAACCAGGCGGTCAAGGATTGCGTCTGCAAGGGTCGGATCTGGGATACGCACATGCCAATCAGCTACTGGCACCTGGCTGGCAATCAGCGTCGCTGAGTGACCAAAGCGGTCATCCAGAACTTCCAAGATATCTTGGGCATTTTGGACGGAAATTGGATCACGCATCCAATCATCCAGAACAAGCAGGTTGGTTTTCGCTAGAGAACGCATCAAATGGGTGAGCGAACCATCCTGCCGGGCAATGGTAAGGGCATGCAGTAAGCAGGAAGTACGGTGGTAACGCACAGAGAAGCCCTGGCGAGCGGCAGCAACGCCGTAGGCTGTGGCTAAAAAGGATTCTCCGGAGCCGGTGGGACCAAAGATCAAAATATTCTGGCGACTGGTAATCCAGGTACATTGTCCCAGTTCGAGGATGAAGCGCCTGTCCAGTCCACGGCCTGGTGCAAAATCGAGATCTTCGAGGGCGGCTTGCATTGGGAAACCAGCGATGCGTATGTTGCGTTTGACACGGTTTTCCTGTCTCTGGCTGCATTCCGCATCCACCAGCAAGGCAAGGCGGTCCTCAAAGGATAGGTCGGAATATTGGGGGTTGGACTACTGCTCCCGCAGTGCAGTACGAAAGGCGGATAGGCGCAGTTCGTGCAGCTGGTCGTCAAGGGTCTGAAAGCTCATGGTGGCTCCTTTACTGGTAGTAAGAGCTACCACGCACATTTTCGTGTGCAGGCAGGACGGTATCGGTCGTCTGGCTAGCCAGGCGTTCGAGTTCGGATTTGAGACCGCGGTAGGATAAGAGTTTGGCCGTCAACAAGTCCTGGCAGGCGGTCTCAACTTGCGGGCGGGTATAGCGGCGAGCCAGGTCGAGGATGCCCAGGCAGGAACGGTAGGCGTGCTGCGGGTACTGGCGGGATTTGAGCATAGCGGAGAAGTAAGCGCTCGGGGGTGGGCCGATATTTTCCGTTTCCTTCAGGAGCCAGTCTACTCCCATCCCGGAAACGAACTGGTGGTTGGCGGGCATATGTTCAGAACGGGTGGTAAAGCAACCCTGCACCTGGCTGCGCGGATGTACGGCAACCTGCTGCCCCTTGTGGAAAACGGCAATCAGGCGCTCGGTAGCACGAATGCGTACTTCCCGACGTACCAGTGTGTAAGGGACACTGTAATAATGCCCTTTAAACGCAACGTGGTAGTCAATATTCACCTTCGCAGTTTTCCAGGCAGCATATTCGTAAGGATGCACTGGTAGCGGGCGTAAGGCGGGTTGGTCCAGTTCCTCGAATAATTCTTTCCTGGATTTTCCCAGGTGCTGCATTTCCTTCTGGTTGAGCGCTTGAAGCAGTGGTGTAATAGCTCGGTTAGCTTCTCCGACACTGAAGAAAGTGTGGTTTCGGAGCGGCGCCAACACCCAGCGCTCCACATTTTGGACACCATTTTCTACATGCGCTTTGTCGCGGGGTTTTCTCACTCGCGCAGGCAGGACCGCCACATGGTAATACTCGGCCAATTCCTGGTAGCTGGGGTTAAGTTCCGGTTCGTAGCGGTTTGGCGTTTTCACCCCTGGCTTGAGATTGTCGGGATTATGTGCCCGTCCTGATTATGTGGCCACTATTTGATTCTCAGCTTGACTTGGCGACCTAGGCGTTCAAATCCCGCCACATAATATTTTCATTTCATTTCTCTATTTTTTAATTGCACAGGATCTGTTTCAGCCAGATAATCTCATTACCTTTTGAAAGGAGGTTATCACTATGTTGGAACGCTACTATATTCGTCCGGATTCAGTCGATCGCATCCGATCAGCGTGGATTGGTGCCTCGATCGAAAAGTATGTAGAGTGGCTCGCGAGACAGGGCTATGCTGTGCGAACCGTGCTCAGACGTGCTCCGCTCTTAATGGAATTTGGGGAGTTTGCCCGACAGCGTGGAGTGACCGCGCTGGAAGAACTTCCGAGTCAAGTTGAACCATTCGCTCTGCACTGGCTTGAAAAACATGGCCAAGGGTGCAAAACCGATCAGGCGCGTGCGAAAGTGAAGGAGGAAGCACGTAACCCCGTGAACCAAATGCTGGCTTTGGTCATTCCGGGGTTTCAGGATCAGGGTCGGTCGAGAGCGGTCGAGCCATTTCAAAACGCAGTCCCAGGTTTCTTTGATTATCTGTGCAAGGAGCGAGGGTTGAGTGAAAGGTCGATTGTCCTCTACAGGGCCACCTTGCGGGCTCTCGAGAAGTATGTTGGCGAAATCGGTTTGCTTGAACTCCATGCACTTTCACCGGTGGTCCTGAGTGGTTTTGTTACCGAGAAAAGCAACGGTTTGAGCAAGACAAGTATCAAGAACCGTTGTGGCATGTTGCGGGTATTTCTTCGCTATCTCTACCGGGAAAACATTAACGCCCAAGATCTGAGTACGACTGTGGATGCACCGCGCATCTATCGTCTTTCCGGCATACCGCGCGCTATTAGCTGGGATGAAGTACGCCGGATGCTTGAGGGGGTCGACCGCCGCACGCCAGGGGGCAAACGCGATTATGCAATCCTGATGTTGTTAGTCACCTATGGATTACGAGGCAGGGAGATCGCCGCACTCACCGTGGATGATATTGATTGGCGCAGGGAACGACTGCGGGTTCCGGAGCGAAAAGCCGACCACTCCACGGCGTACCCTTTGTCCCCGATCGTAGGCGAGGCGATCCTGGACTATCTACAACATGGTCGGCCCCAAACCGAAGAGCGCTTCATCTTCTTCCGAACATTAGCTCCCTTCAAGCCGATGACTTTCAGCGGTGTCTCCAGCCGCGCTTCGCATTACCTTCATAAGGCAGGCATCCCGGTTAGTCGGCCGGGCTCGCATACGCTGCGGCACACGTGCGTGCAACGACTGGTGGATGCCGACTTTTCCCTCAAAACCATCGGTGACTATATCGGACATCAAAGCCCCGCCTCGACCCAGATCTATGCCAAGGTGGCGGTGGAAGCCCTCCGCGAGGTCGGCTCGGGCATCGGGGAGGACGTTCTATGAAACCGAGATGGACTGGCTTTCAAAGCCCGCTGGCAAACGGAATCCAACAATTACTTGCGCACAAGCGTGCATTGGGGCAGAGCTTCTGTACCGAAGAAAAGACGCTCCGATTGTTGGACGCTTTTCTGATCCAGCGGCAGGTGCACAGCCTAGAGGAGATTACCGTGGAGTTGGTGGAGACGTTTGTGGCATCCCGTCCGCGCACGCGACCGCGCAGCTACAACCATTTGATCAGTGTCCTCGGGCGGTTCTTTAGTTGGCTAGTTGTGAATGCCTACATACCCAGCTTCTCCTGGCAGATGACGAGTCAGCGAGAAACCTCGCCCAGAATACCGTTCATCTTTACACCCGACCAGGCGCGGAAGTTGTTGGCTTGCGCGGCCAGTTTGGAAGACAACCCCAGCGCTCCTCTCCGGGGTGCGACCTATCGGACGATTTTTGCTCTGCTTTATGGTCTGGGGCTAAGGGTGGGCGAGGTCTCCCGCCTTTGCTTGAAAGACCTGGATTTCGACCGCTCGCTCTTAGTCATTCGCCAAACCAAGTTCGCCAAGAGTCGCTTGGTTCCGTTTGGTCCTCGTCTCGCCAAAGTGCTCCGCGAATATCTCCAGCTCCGGACAGAGAAACACAGCCCCCCTCTGGACGACAGTCCCGTGTTTACCTTTCGGGGTGACCACCCCATCCATCCGTGCACCATCAGTCAAACCTTTCATCACCTCATTCCCCAGTTGGAATTAAGCGTAGCGCCGGGAGTGTCAGCGCCGCGCGTGCATGATTTAAGGCACTCGTTTGCGGTAGGTACTCTCCTTCGCTGGTATCAAGCCGGGATTGCGCCGGGTGATCGTCTCCTCCACTTGGCAATGTTCTTGGGTCACGTCAACCCCAACTCCACGGCCATCTACCTGACCATCACATCAGAACTGCTGCAGGAAGCCAATCAGCGTTTTGAGAGGTTTGCAATCTCAGCTATTCAGGAAGGAGCTCAACCATGAGCGCCGAGTACCTGGGTCGTATAATCTACTCTTTCTTCTTGGATTACCTCACGGTTCAAAAAGGCTTACGTCCGGCTTCAATCCGAAGCTATCGCGATACGCTACGTCTCTTCCTAAAATTTGCGGCTTCGGATACACATCGCAAAGTCACTCGCTTAGCCCTTCAAGATTTGACTTTTGAACGTGTAAAGGCATTCCTACAATATTTGGAAGGAGATCGAAAAAACCACATCCGAACCCGCAACCAACGTCTGGCGGCCTTGCATACCTTTTTTGAGTATGTTGCGAGAAAGATACCCGAGATGCTGTCGGTCTCCGAACAAGTCGCAGCGATTCCCATGAAACGGGTGCATTCCCCGGAAACAACATTTCTGGAACGCGAGGAGATTGCTTCGCTTTTAGCGCAATTACCTACTGAAGGACGCTTCGTATTGCGAGAGCGTGCGCTCTTCATGTTTCTTTACAATACCGGAGCTCGCGTGCAGGAGGTAGCGGATGTCCGAATCGGTGACCTAGATCTGAATGGCTCCCCACGCGTTCGGCTCCACGGCAAGGGCGACAAGTGGAGGACGTGTCCCTTATGGACCGAGACGGCTAACTTGCTCAAAACTCTCCTACAGCAAAGCCCAGTAACCAACGTACCAGGAAGCGCCGTCTTCCTTTCTCAGAACGGTACCCCCTTGACTCGCTTCGGAATCTACAAGATCGTACGACGCTATACCGACGGACTTTGGCAGCGTCGCAAAGGAACAAACCCGCACCACCTCAGCCCACACATATTTCGCCATACCGCGGCTGTGCATCTGCTGGAATCCGGGGTGGATGTGAATGTCATTCGCAGTTGGCTCGGACACGTGAGCCTGGAGACCACCAATCGCTACGCAGAAATTACGACCCGAATGAAAGAAGAGGCTTTGCGGGCTTGCGAACCGACGAACGCTTCTTTGCCGGGATACCCGCGAAAACCAGTTTGGCGAGATGATGAAACCTTATTAGCTTGGCTCGATTCCTTGTAACAATTATGTTCCCGGAATGGCGGGGCGAGGGGTAAAAATCCTGTGTTTCGCCCCGTCCAATCGAATGAAAGATCACTCATGGCCACATAATCAGGACGGGCACATAATCCCGATTATGTGGCGCGCCACATAATCCAACCAAATGGTTTGGGGAACGCCACCGAAGAAGCTTAATGCGCGCACGTGCCCACACAACCAATGTTGAAGTTCCTGCGATGGTTGGATTTCGGCGTACGTGTAACTGCTGGCAGGCAGGGTTGCCACAAAGACCACGGCCCGGCTCATCTCTCCAGTTTCCGGGTTAGTAATAGCAATCGTCATCCCGGCGTAGTCCACCTGCATCTCCTCACCTGCCTTGTGCGGTAGGCACATGGTGTTGGTGTGGGCTTTGTTCCAGCGCTGATAATACACTCGATACTGGGTGAAACCATACCCGTCGGGATGCTTTTCACGGTATTCCTGCCAGAGCAGTGTCAGGGTCACCCCGCGCTTGGATAGCTCACGGTGAACTTCCTCCCAATTTGGCATGGGACGCTCGGTTTTAGGTCTGGGGTTGCTTTCTTCGGGATACAACCGGCGGTAGAGTTCTTCGTCACTCAAACCTTCCGGCAATTGCCAGCTCAGTCCGGCTTTCTTTGCTCGTTCAAGGTATTCCCCTACGGTGCTATTGGACACCTGGCAGGCTCGCGCCGCAGCGCGGTTGGACAACCCTGCTTCGAAATGTAATCGAATGACTTCACGTATTTTTCTCACTGGCAATCTCTCTTGGGGCATTTTGTCCTCCTCTATGTTGAAGAGACAGAATACTGTCAGTGTCGGTGATATAAGTCCATAAAATAGCGGAATAAAATGTCCACTTTTTGGCGGCGAAAGATGTACCTTAATAAGAAAAAGCAGGAGGTACATCATGCTGAGAAAGGAGGACTACCGAATGATCGACCTATTGAAA
>ENA-ORXD01001167-ORXD01001167.1-sediment-metagenome-genome-assembly--contig:-NODE-1167-length-23951-cov-18.751571_pt1 | contig 23951 bp, 20 predicted proteins | sample MGYA00237862_ERZ511471 | MGnify/ENA metagenome assembly ERZ511471
ACCTTGTCCCGATTGTTGAATGGGAAAGCCGGTATTTCTGTGGATATGGCCTTGCGACTTTCCCAGTGGCTGGGAACCACTCCTGAAGTCTGGTTACGGATGCAGGAGGCCCGTGACCTTTGGCAGGCTCGGAAAACCAAACGACCGAAAATAAAACCACTGCAGAGAAAAGAATCAGACGGTTCCGCTTCCAATTGAAGCTTGACCATTCTGGTAATGCAAGCCGTCTCTTTCGGGGGACGGCTTTTTTATTTTGTTTTGTAAACTGACCGTGTCGTGATATGATATCATATCATCTAAAATCATATGATACAATATGATAAGGGTAACAGTTATGAGCATAGTGTTATTTGGTGGTGAAAAAGGCGGAACCGGTAAGACCACCCTGGCAACCAACATGGCGGCCATGTTGGCCTTGGCCGGGAAGGATGTCCTGCTGTTGGATACCGACCGTCAGGGAACAGCTTCTTTCTGGTCAACTGTACGGGAGGAGGCGGATGTTGAGCCGAAGATCTGCTGTGTCCAGAAATTCGGCAAGGGCCTGGCATCCCAGGTGCGTGACCTGGCCGGCCGTTATGACGAAATTGTTATTGATGCCGGCGGCCGGGATTCCATGGAACTACGTTACGCTCTCGGCGTGTCCGATCGGGCCTATATCCCAGTGCAGCCGTTTCAGTTCGATATCTGGACCTTGCAGCAGATGGAGGAGCTGGTGGAAATGGCCAAGGGATTAAACGATGAACTGCAGGCCTTTATTGTCCTCAACCGGGTGTCTGCCAATCCATCTGTTCATGAAGACCAGGAGACCCGGGATTTTTTCACCGCAGAAGATTTCCGGTACCTGAACCTAGTTGGCCCGATGCTTCGTGATCGGATCGCTTTTCGCAAATCAGCCCGGGACGGCCTGTCCGTGGTGGAATGGAAACAGGACAATAAGGCGGCCCGGGAAATGAACCAATTATTTGAAGAGGTGTATGGTGGCAGGTAAAAAGAAGACCCCACTCCGTTCGGCTCCGGCAAGAAACAAAGAAACGGACCTGGATCAGTTTGCCGCTGGTGCCGGAAAATACGGTTCGACCGGGGAAGAGATGTACCCCTGGGAAGAACCCCACATCCGAGAGGATGTAAAGAAAAACCTGCCGCTGAGGATCCCTGAACCGCTCTATATGAAACTGAAATACATCGCTGACCACACCCCGTACAGCATGAACTCCTTCATCCTCGAACGCCTTACCGAACAGATCGAACAGGAGATTGCCAGGATGACAGGAAAGGGATGAATGGTCGAAATTGGGAGGTAACTTGAAATGAAAGCGCGTAACCCCTAAAAATCCTATGGGTTTTGCGTGTTATTATCAAGTTGAGTCCTGTAAGCTCATTGTGAGAACCGGTGGGTACCAAAAAACAAAGAAACTCGGTCACTGGCCGTAAGAAAGAAGAAACAGCGTGTAGAAAGAAACGAAGAAATCTAGAAGCGCCACCAGTGCATGATCATCTTCCAGAGGCCACCAAGAAATCCATCATTATTGCTATTGTGATTATTTTGATTTAAGGACAGATTTGGCTGTGAGTCCCGTTCATGATTTATAGCTTCCAAAAATGCCTTTTTACTACTACGCCTGATTTTTCGACCATACTCAATCTGCTCTTCAGGCATCTGGGCAGCCCAGATGACTTTGCTCCTGTGAATCCAGTAGTGGGATTTGCAAGGAATGCTCCAATTTCCGATAGAGGGGTATAGCGATATCGAATTTCCTTCTACGCGCAATGACCAATCTGCAGGAGTTATTGGCGTGATAACTTCCTTCCCACATCCACAACAACACTTATGGGCTGCAGTACGGTAGCGTCGGGAGATATAAAGGACACCCTCAGAAAGCTGCTCAGGGATAAAATCTACAAATTGGTGAGCAACCTGTGTTTGCCTCATGTCCTTACCATTCTTGCCATTTCATCACGGGTAAGCGCATGTGCTTCCAGGGCATAGGCAGATTGATGTTCTTGGCAACAATCCTGGTAAAATCCGCAGTATTTTTTCCACTTGATAACTGCCAGGGCTGCGTTCAAGGCATTCATGTCAGCTACCTGGATATTACTCTGGTACAAATCATCCGCACCTTTATCTGCAATCGAAACATGCCTTGAAAAATGATCGGATTTGTCAGGGGTGCTTAAAGTTACACGGCACGTTCCCCTCAGGCATTGCGCTCCTTCGATAAGTTCCAAATTCATGCCAACGTCGATGAAAGCAATTTTTTGCTCATGTAGAAAATTTGACACTAGCTTGCGGACAGTACCATTATCGACACAGAGGAAAACAAAGTTGAAACCAGCCAACTGCTTGACTGTTTCTTCGTTCAAGAATTCTTCGTGTGGGAAAATTCCCCGACGCATTTGACCATAGATATTTGCGTAATAATGCACTTTAGAATGCTTGTTTTTCAAAGAATCAAACGATGCCGCACCGGGGGCACGGAAAGCGTTATGCTGGAGGAATTTATCGCCATCGAAAAGGTGAATCTCTCGCACATGGGTTTTGGCCACCAAGTCTAAAGCATATGAGCCAGTTCCGCCCAGACCTACAATTGCAATTTTGTCCATAGCGATTTTTTTTGCCAGAGTAGTGATTCCTGCCCGGGCAGACGCAGAATCAGTATAGAAAAATATCGAGTCTTCCTTGGATTCCTTTATAGGTTTATATGTACGAGCAGTAACGAATGGATCAATAGCTCGTGCAGGATTGGAAATAATCTTCACATATTGAGTTATCTTTAAATGATAATCAGTATAATAGCCAACAGGCGGCTTGCATGAAAAACGATGTTGGACTTCAAGCCCGTCGCAGAGAGTTTGGGTTGCCGCGCTATCCCCCATTGCGGAAATAATTGATCCATCTTTGTTACACGGGTGTTCGCCAGCAAACCAAATCTGGTGATTATTTGGTCGTTGGGTGAGATCATTATTCAGCGTGAGATCAGTTACGAGGATGCCATATGCTATTTCACAACGTGAATTAACGTAGGGAACTGATTGAACTACCAGGTATCCATTTCTAACTTCAATATCATACCCTTCGTTTCGAAGCAGCAGCAGATCAGGATTAAGATTTATCAGTTCTGTCGACATTGAAAATTATCCCGTCTTTAATTACTACTTCATCTCCGGCTACCAGCGAACCGTCCTTGCCATGGGGATTTGAAAAGGTCACGGTAAATATCAACATGTCAGATGGTTGCTCACCGGGGAAGGCCAGCTGGACCACCTCAAGATATGACAGCTTGTGCTTGGTCACTTCCCGCGGGCGGCCATTTACGATAATTGAGTATGTTTTGTTCTGTCCGGGGGGATTTCTTTTATCATCTTTGTTGCTCATTGCTTAGCTCCCAACCTGTAATTAATATTAAAGAATCTGATTAAATTCCGATCTTTCTAGAATCACTTCTCCTTCCGAACGCCTTTAAACGGCTTATCGTCGGCCTTCTGATCCATAAATTTGCCGGTATCAGGATCTCTTTTGGTCCAGCGATCATTTTGAGGGTTATATACTTGTGAACGTTTACGTACTGCTCCGTGCCTGTGACCATCTCCAGTAGGTGGGTTCTTTGCCATTTTGAAACTCCATAGTTTTTGGTTAACAAAATAAAAAGAATAAATTAACAGAATGATAATCACCCGTTTGTTTTCTGTCAATCCTTGTTGTTAATTTTTTATTTCCGTTCTGTTAATTAATCTTGTAGTAGTATGAGGAGGCCAAACACTCATTGGAGGTACAATTTTATGTTGAAGGAATTCGATAAAGAGTTACTGCGACAAAGGATAACTCAGGCCCGGCAAGAAAAAAATCTTAACCAGGCCCAACTTGCTGAAAAATCTGGTGTAACCCCAGCCGCTATCTCGCAGATTGAAAAAGGGACGCGAACCCCGACAATCCCGGTATTGCAGAGGATCGCATCGGTTCTCGGTGTCTCCATAGATTACCTTTTGGGGAAAACCGATGAATCAGAGCTTGGTGATTTATTGCATGACCAAGAGGTCAGGACTTTTTTTCGTGGATTTCAATCCCTGGATCCTGAAGATAAAGAAACGATTGAAAAAATGGTCAATTTTTTTAAATCCAAAAATAAGTAAGCGACCATGGATCCAAAAGGTGAAGCAATAAAATTATTGGAGGAGGTAGGGATTTCCTCACTGCCAGTAATTCCGAGGAAAATTTGTGAGCAGCTGGACATCGAATACTTTGAAAAACCTCTCAATAGATTTGATGGTGTTCTAGTTATTAATGCTCTTCGAGGAATGATCTGCGTAAATTCTTCAATAATGGAAAATGGGAGAAAAAATTTCACCGGCGCCCATGAACTAGGCCATTACTGCATGGATGGTTTAGATTCAAATGAGTTTTTCTGTCCCAGAAACGTCATTGGATCAGTTTCCGGAAATAATTCCCCTATCGAATTGAGGGCCAATGAGTTCGCGGCGGAATTGTTAATGCCTAGTTTAATTTACCAAGGCCTTGTTGACAGTCATGAACCCGGTTGGGATAGCATAAAAATACTATCTGATATGAGTGAGACATCTGATCTAGCGACCATGATCAGGTATCTGGATCTCACCGATGAAAACTGTGCCCTTCTGGTATGTGAAAAAGGCAAAATTGCATGGTTCCGGAAATCAAAAACCTTCAACCTCTACATAAATATGGAGAGCAGATACGTTTCTGAAGGAACTCCTGCTTACACAGCCTTACAGGGCAAGCTGCCGGCAGAGGCTTTTGAATCAGTTATGGCCGACAATTGGGTGACTGGGAAGCAGATCAATAAATACTCGGAAATTCTTGAATGGTCTCTCCCCATGAATCCTTACGGTCAGGTTTTGACCCTCCTGTACGATGAGGAGGGGCTTGGGGATTACGATGAAGAGGACGATGATGAAGATCGGAACAAGAAAGATGACGATTGGCCCTGGGAGCCACCGACTTTTCATAAAAGTAAGCGAAAATAATAAATTCAGAATTAATAGGATAAAGTCGGTCAAAGTAGCACAAACAGCTTGACAGCTTCCCATGCTTTTTCTAAGAGAAACAGAAGGCTTAGAACTCATATTTGCAATCAAACACCTAACCAATTGCCCTGCCGATTGGAGGAGTAATCATGGAAGATCGATGGCTTTCTGTGGATGAGATTGCCGCCCATCTCGGTATCAAAAAAGATACCATATATCGCTGGATCGATAGATATGGCATGCCCGCTCACCGCATGGGCCGTCTATGGAAATTCAAAAAAGAGCAAGTTGACGAGTGGATCGAGGCAGGAGGAGCCGACGACAAAAGACGCCAGAAGGACAAAGACCAGTAGGAATGGTGGACAGTAACATGACGGAAAAGAGCAAGACAGGACACAGGCAAAGACTCAGAGATCGCTTTTTGTCGGGCGATGCGGAGTCGCGTTCTGACGAAATGTTGCTGGAACTGCTTCTCACCTTTGCCATCGGGCGCAAGGATGTCAAGCCGCTCGCGGAGGAGCTCATACGGGTTTTTAATAGTCTCCCGAAGGTCCTGTCCGCCTCACAAGATGAACTTGGAAAGGTGAAAGGTTTAGGACAATCGTCGGTCGCCTTGCTCAAAGTGGTTGATTTCATTGCAACAGGAGCCATCAAATCTGTTGCTTCAAAACCGTCTCCCGCCAAAATGGCAGCAGGAGCAACCCAACAAAAGCTGTTTCTAAATTTGCCGAACGAAGAAAAATCGAACCAACCGTCTTCTAATCCCCCCAAAAAACAACCGTCGGAATCGGTAAATCCCTCTGTCGCGGAGCGGAAACCGGTGTCTCCTGACAACAGAAATGAGCGTAGCGTGAGTTCACCCTCTTCAAGGCCTTCAAAGAAAAAAACCATCTCCCCAAAAAGCACTCGACGTAAGTTTCAGGTCAGCAACGGATACCTCTTAGAATTTGATCAACTGGCTCGGATACTCCACTTCCTCCTTGAGAATCGACAAGCGAAAAAAATTAACCGCAAGGTTCTGCAAGAAGACACCGGATTTGCGGGTCGACAGGTTGAAAGTTTGATCAGCATTGGCGCGGCGATGGGATTGATCAAGCCGGGAAACCAGGTGTTGACACCAACAGGATTACTCTTTGCAGAACATGATATTTTCATTGAAAAAACAGGATCACTGGAGTGGTGTCACTACGTCGGTGCCGGCTCTTTTCGTAATTTAATCTGGTTTGAAATATTCAATCACCTGCTGACTCAAGCATCGGCAATGACGCAGGAAGAGTGGACCGAACGTCTCAGAAGCGATTTGGCTGGGAAATACAGCAAGCGGACAATCAGCAAAGGCCTTTACGAGGAGGTACGCTTTGTCATCGATGCTTACATGAAACGTAATTTCAACAAGTTGGAACTGCTGCACCGGTCATCGGATAACCACCTGTACCGCCGTCGCTACACCCGCTTCTCGCCCCTTGTGCTCAGCGCCATGATCTATGACTTCTGCGCCGCAAAAGAGGCCCACCTTTTCCAAGTTGGCGAAATGGCGGCGACACCTGGTTCGCCGGCCGTGGCTTTCGGACTTGATGCCGCATCGTTCCGACAACAGATCGAAGGGCTTCACGACCATGGCTGGCTGCGGTACGAAACCACCCACAACCTCGATCAAATTCGTCTCAAGCCGGGCCTTTCGGCGATCAGTTTTTTGTCCGCCCATTTTGAAGACCGCGAGCCGCGTGAAGACAGCAAGCAATCACCGGGAGGCATTTTTCAATGAGCGATCCTGTCAACATGGTTCAACTTGTGAGATCCCTGCCCTCCCGCCCCCGCGGTCGGGCTTGTATCGTTCTGACCCATGAGTATGAGGGCCAAAAAGAGTGGGCTGCAGAGTTGGCTCGTCAGACAGAATCCGAACACCTCGACCTGCTGGAGCTTTTCTCTGAGAACGCGAAGCTCAGCAGGAAAATCGGCCAATTTCTGATTCCCAACCTTTTCGAGTTCTTGAAGGGGTATGACAAGGCCCCTGTTTTGATTGTCTCAGGCATCGAGTTTCTCAAGGCCACCTGGTCCGGCCAAACAAACAGCGTCGAACAGTTCACCACCCATGTGGAAACCTGGAACCAGAAGCCCTGCCTGTTATTCGTTCTTCAATACGACAAGATTATCGCGACGCGTGAATTCCGACGCTATCGTCAGTACACATTCGTGGTCGATCAGAAGGAGACCCTGGCACTATGAAGAATAACGGCCTGTTCAGCTCGCTTTTTATTGAGGAATTGAAAGACGTCGTCAAACTCGACGATGCCGCACAGGGCCGCATGGCAACGCTGGCTCAGACGTGGCGGTCCCGGAATTCCCAGGATACCGAGTCCCTGTGGGAATCTTTCTTGAAACAGGCGTTGAGCTATCTCGAGTTTGTCCCTCCCGGCAATCCCCCCGCTCCAGGTGTTTACCCGCTTTTTGAAGACTGGGGTTTTAATAACTGCATTGGCGTGCTCTATCTCGCGCCGCCAGGATCAGATATAGACAACACATCCGTCGGAAGCTTTTACCCCGCCAAGCTTCTGGCGCAGCTCAGGGAACGTAAGCTCAACTGGGGAATTCTGACAAACGGTGCCCTTTGGCGGCTTTACTCCACCAAGAGTTCAAGACCCTATGAAGATTATGTGGAACTGCCCTTAGAGCAGGCGCTGGAAGGATCGGATGAGGCTGAATATGGCCTTTTCGAGCGATTCTTTCACAAAGATTCCTTCATTGCAGAAGACGTTGATGATGCCGAGGTTGGACAGCAGGATGAATCCGTCGGCGTTTACAAGTGCAGGCTCGACCGCGACCGGGAACAATCAGAGCAAGTGCTTGAAAACTATGTCAAGACACCATTTCTCGCCCAGGTGGATGAGGTTCTGCAGTACATCTGTAACGGTTTCATTTTTGACACCCAAAAAAGCGGTGAAGAGTACACTGAGGAAGAAAGGGCGGAAATCTTCGAGAGCGCCGTCAAGCTGATTTACCGCTGCCTGTTCCTATTTTATGCCGAGGCCCGACGACTGTTGCCCTCGGACCCGGAAAAAGCCGATCTCTACCAGCGGCACTCCATCCAAGCGCTCTGCAAGGAGGCCCGCAAATTTCGATGGGGGGAACGCCGCGACACGGATCAGTATGATTTGTGGAAGCATCTCAAAGGGTTGATAAACGCCGTGAATGACGGTGACCCGGAATATGGCATCATGGGTTACAACGGCGGTCTCTTTGATGACGAAGAGGAGCGGTTCCTGGGTCAGCATCAGCTGCGCAACGATTTTATGTGCCGGGCGCTTTACCTGCTGGCGTTTGTCGAGCCATACAACAACGACGCGGACGGAGAGTACGCCATACCCTATGAAGACCTTGAAGTTCGCCACCTTGGGGAGCTTTACGAGAACATCCTGGAGTACACAGTCCTGCTTGCCGATGCCGACCGCATCCGCCGCCGCACCAAGAAGGGTGTGGAGATGCTGTTGGCTTCCCAGACAACTAAAAAGCAGGGTGACACCCTGATCAAAAAGGGAGATGTCTATTTCGGTGAATCCGCACTGGAGCGCAAACAAACCGGCTCATATTACACGCCGGAGTCGCTGGTTCGTTTTCTCAACGAAAAAACCATCGTCCAACCGCTCAACCAAGAATTTGAGCAGGATTATCGAAATCGGTTCGACGAACTGTTGGAGCAGGCGCGGAAAGGACACGATGTGGGCACCCGGCGCGGGGCGGCTCAAGCCGCCTCAGCACTGGTAGAACGCTTTGTCGAAGAGGAAGTGCTGGAGTTCAAGGTCTGCGATCCGGCAATGGGAAGCGGCCACTTTCTGGTGGACGCAGCAAACCAGATGGCCGGATTGGTGGTTGCCCTGCTTGAAGAGGTGCCCCATGTCGAAGGGATGCGGGTTTCAGTCACCAGCCAGCCCAATGACTGGCGGCGTCGCATCACCCGCCACTGTATTTACGGAGTCGACCTCAATCCCCTGGCCGTGAACCTGGCCAAGCTGTCTCTCTGGCTCAACTGTTTTGCTATCGAACACAAGCTGACCTTTCTTGACCACCACGTCCGATGCGGAAACAGCCTGATAGGCATTCGATCACTCGATCAGCTCGCTTCCATTCCGGAACGCAAAAAAGAGAGCAACAAAAAGAAAGACCAGCAAAGGCTGTTGTTTGACTATAACGACCTTTCCTCTGCCCTGGCCGAGGCTGGACAGGGTATTGCGTCCATCACCCAGATCGATGAGGACGACACGGACAGCCAGAAAGCCGTGTTGGATGAAGCGCTCGATGCGACGTCTCATTTGCGCCCCCTGGCCGATCTTTTTACAGCTTACCTGATGGACCCAGACATCCAGCCTGGTGATTACAAGGAAATATTTGAGCGGCTCGCGAAGGGGATGTTTGTAGCCAACGCCCTGAATCCGGCCCTTCCTGAGATTCTGGAATCGGTTGAGGCATATCGCGAATGGCACCATTTTTACCACTGGCCTCTGGAGTTTCCAGACGTGTTCGGTCCGGACGGGGATGGTGGGTTCTCTGCAACCGTTGGTAATCCACCGTGGGATATGGTCACTGCTCAACCAGCTGAATTTTTTGGCAAATATGATTCTTCCTTTCGTTCTCTCAAACGATCAGAGAGCTTAAAACGGATAAAAGCTCTATGTAACCTTCATCCGGAAATATCAAGAGGTTGGGAACAGCACCAAACAACCTTCAAAGAAGCGAATAGTTACTTAAATGAGCCTATGGCTTATAAACATGGACCGACAGGAAGAAACAACCTTTACCATTATTTCTTGCACCGGTCATTCGATATTCTTCAATCAAAGGGCCATTTAGGAATGGTATTGCCTGGTAGCTTTAATGCGGATAAAGGCGCATTTCCTCTTCGCAAACTTTTTTTCCAAAAAAGTAAAGTGCTTACATTTTTCTGTTTCAGCAATGAGAAATTCATTTTCAAGAATGTGCACCATGCATTCAGATTTATTGCATTCACTTCATTCAAAGGGCAAAAAACTGACCGATTTAAAGTTTGCTTTCTAACAGATCCGCGTGAGGCGGTACCGCCAGGTTCGTTGGATGGCAAGCTGAAATATTTAGATAATTTCGGATTAGAGATGTCGTATAGAACCGTTAATTTGTTTTCGCCTGGCAAACTGAGTGTGCTTGAGTTTCGAAGTCAAAAAGACGTTAACTTAGCAGAACATTTTTATTCTGTTGCGGATCATTTAGGTAAGCATTCAGATGACATTAGCTTTAGGTTTTCAATTGAAATGATGAGCAATAACGACGCTTGGCGTTTCGATGAAGCTTCTGATTCTGACATACCTGTTTATGTTGGAAGATGCTTTCAGCAATATGACGATGAACTCATTGCTCCATCCTCCTTCGTTACTGAAGAGATGTTAGAGGATGTTTATAAAAACAGCTCTTTGGAGCCGTGGAAACAGTACAGAATAATTTTTCGTGATGTAACTGGCGGAACGAGCGAGCGAACGTGTATATCCTGCATTGTTCCACCACCGAATGCGTGCCTTGAAACAGCGCGGATACTTTATCCCTTCTCAGAGAACACAAGTCGAAACGAACAACTGCAAGCATATGCTTTAGCCATATTGAATTCTTTATGTCTGGATTATATCATGAGGTTCATGGTGAGATTACATTTATCTCAACATATAATGGAAAGGGCACCCTTTATAAGGTGTTCTGATAAAGACATTGTTTTTAAATCGTTAGTTGCACGGACTGCACGACTGATTTCAACTCAGGAATCCTTTGATAATTTCTGGAAGGCTTGTTTTGCTATTGAATGGAATTCACCAGAATTTTGGTACCCCTCCTCAGTCCCAATCGACACCTACGGCCCGGTCCATGAACAGGAAATCCGCATGCGGCTGCGGGACGCAGCTAAAAATATGACATCTGAATGGGGACCGCACTGCGGTGTGCACGACCGCCTCCCTGACCGGCGCGATACTGGCGACCGGGCGCAGCTTCGAGCCGAAATCGACGCCTACGTGGCCCACCTTTACGGCCTTTCACGCGATGATTTCGCCTACATCCTGGACACCTTTCCAGTGCTCAAAAAGAAAGAGAAAAAAGCCTTCGGTGAGTTCATGTCCAAGCGTAAATGCCTGGAGGAATACGACAGGCTTTCATTGATTTTGGAGGGGCAATAATGCGCACCGTATTCACTTCGCGCACAAATCATAGTGGATGTTTAGCGACGCTGACCAGATCGGTCCGGAGCATTCGGGGCACTAACGCGTCGGAAAAAGGAGAAGAATAGATATGGCGAAGATATCCGATGTGGTCAAACTAAAATCCGGCTATGCCAATTTCGTTGAGCTAAAAAGCGCCTTTGAGGCGGCCCAGGAAAACGCCGACCGCATGGCCATGTATCGCCCGACCAAGGCCCACCGAGTAGCGTTCGAGCGCATTTGCCGGGGTCTCTATCAGCCTAACGACAAGAAGTTCTATTTGCTCAGCGGCTCCTACGGAACAGGTAAGTCGCACCTGTGTTTGATGACGGCCAATGTGCTGAGCCGGTCCAGCGGCGATCCTGAAATTGCCGGATTTCACGAAAACTACGCCAAGCTCGATCCGGAGAAGGCCAAACTGCTGAAAAACATCCGCAAAGATGGTCAGTACCTGGTGGCGATCTGTGACTACCACTCGGGGCGTCACTTCGAGGATGTGGTCATGAAAGCGGTGTTCGACGCCTGCAAGGCCAAGGGACTGGATGCCGGCGTGGAAACCGAGTTCGACGAGGCGGAGCGTCAGTTGGCTGAGTGGGAAAAAAAGGGAGACAAAGGCGGTATACGCAATTTTTACGTGGACTTCGGCAAGGCGCTCGAAGCCGTGGTTCCCGGACTCACCGTTGATCAACTTCGCGCCGGGCTCAAGAACTACGATTCGGACGTGCTGGACAAATTCCGCACCGCGTTTAAGGAAATGATGGGCGGCGTTGAGTTTCAGGCTCGGTCCGGCAATCTGATTCCCATACTTCGAAAACTGGTGAAGAGCCAGGCATTCAAAGAGCGGTTCAAGGGGCTGGCCATATTCTTTGACGAATTTGGATTTACCCTGGAAAAAGCAGGCTACTCAAAGGACATCCTGCAGGGGTTCATGGAGACCATCTGCAAGAATGAACCCAACGTTCTGTTCGTCGGATGCATTCACAAAGATTTCAAATCTTACGCCGACCGGTTCAGCAAAGACGACGCGGCTGTCATGAGCGCTCGCATCACCCAGGTGGACTTGCTCAACGAAGGCATCGAGGAAATCATCGGGGCCATCGTCGAAACCGAAAAGGACAACGAAGCCTGGAAAAAAGAGATTGCCCCCAAGACGGGCATCTTCGATCAACTGGTGCCGCCGTGCAAGTCCCTCGATCTGTTCCCGTGGATTGACGATGTGAACCGCATTCGTGAACGTGTGCTGGAAGACATCTACGGCGTGCACCCCATGGCCCTGTCCTGTCTGTTGAACCTTTCCTCTGAAATCGGTTCGGATGCACGCAGCACGTTTACCTTTTTCTCAGGTGATGTGGGCGGTGAAAAGGGGTCGTACGCCGACTTTATCGAAAATGCCGACATGACGGTTTCCGGCGGAAAACTGAACCTGTACACGGTGGACCAACTGTTCACGTTCTTCAGCAAGGAGCTGTCACAAAAAAATCCCGAGCTCCGGGACAGGCAGCGGCAGTTTGTCAATGGCTATTACGCGAGCATGGACGCACTGCGTAAGGCGGCGGAAGGCACATTGCTGGGTTTTCAGGAAGACGAGCGAATCCAGGTTCTCAGAACGATCTTGATTTATCAGCTGTGTCAGATCCCGGCTAGTCTGGAAAACATTCAGTTTGGGCTCTATTGCCTGAACAACTCTGAGAAGAATCAGGTCAAAGGGTTCCTAAAAGACCTGGTCAGGAACGGTGCGGTCTTTTTCCGGCAACAGTCAAAAACCTACGAACTGGCAGCAAGTACCGGAGAGGACCCTTATGATCTGATTGAGCGGTACGTCGCCGACCCCAAATTGCATCCATCTGACATGGTGACGGCTTTTCTCGAAGAGGCTGCCGGAAAGCACATCCCTGAATTCGCTGAGGCCAAGGGCTACAACCTGCCTTTTGGCGAGGACAAGCGCTTCCGCACTCGTTTTGTGCGGGCCAAGGACCTTGGGGATGCACTTTGGGACGAAATCAAAACCGACTACACCGAGAGTCGCAACAAGCCAGGCAAAAGCTTTGAAGGTACCCTTGTTTATGTGCTTTGCGAGGACGACAGCGAGATCAATGTGGCTCGGGAGGCAGTTAAGGCCATTGCTGATGACAATGTGGCCCTGGCTGTGCCCCATGCGTCGCAACCCTTTACAGAGACTCTGCTCAGAGTGAAAGCGTGCCGTCATTACCTGCCGCCCAACGAGGCGGAAAAGATCAGTGCCCAGACTGAGTCGCGGCTGCGGGACATTTTTGAAAATCCCGAAGATGGATATCTGCCGACGTTGCAACGCATTTTCCGTGACATCGCTGAGGGTAGCGGAGCCTGTTGGTACTGGCAAGGCGGCAAAGTCCTGGTGGATAAGCCCAAACAATCCCATAAGCCAGCTGATATGTTGTGCGAGGAGTTGTTCAAGAAGCGCTGCCGGATCAAACACCCTGACCTGAATTTCTGCCATGACGAAAAATGGCGCATGGGTAAAAACACCGCTTTGAAACAGGCTGTAGGCATTCTACTGGGCGCGGAAAAGGTTTTTATTGACAACGGCAATCCCGACAATCACGGTGAGAAGCGGTATCTGGAAAAAGTTCTGCTGAAGGGTGCGGGGGCTCTAAAGAAGTCTGGATCAGAAGGTGTTGTGTCCTTCTTCACGTGCGAGACCGATCCCGCCAAACTCCATGATGATTTTCCCGTTTTCAAGGAATTGTGTAGTCGCTTGGCCAATCTCAATCCAGGGGAAGCATTTTCGGTGGGCGCGTTCCTGGATGAGGCCAAAGACGCACCCTACGGCGTTGGCGGCACGCCCCTAATCCTGTCCCTGGCGCATGTCATTCGGGCCTATGGCGAGCGATTGATTGTGTACAAAGACTCCACGCAGATGGTGGAGCAGCCGCTCAGGAGCTATGACGACCTGGTCAATATTGTATCGGATGCCGCAGCCAAGACTGTGTTTCTCGTCCGTGACATTTCACAGACCCAAATAACGCTTGTCGATCTTTTTGCAAAAGCCGTTGACGCGCCGCCATTGAAGCACGGCGAGACCCGGTCTCTCAACTCCGCCTTTGAAACACTTAAACAGTGGTGGAGCGGTTTGCCGGCTGTTGCCAAAGTGATCGGCCTGTATGAGGAAGGTCGAAAGACGCGCTTGAGCAGCCTCAAGAGCCTGATGGATGGGTTGACCGGCAGTGTGGACCGATTTGATTTCATGCTCGAACAGTTGCCTGCTGTTTACAGCGGCGGTCCCGTAACCGACACCCTGACGGAAAAGGATGCCAAGAGCATCTGTGAGGCCTTTGCCGAGGACGTGAAGCTTTTGAACTCGGGTGAACAGCTCGCTCAGGGGCTTGCGGCGCAGGCAGTTTGTGAGATTTACGGTGCCAAGGGGGACATGATCGAGTGCGAAAATGTGGTCAGCAAGTGGTACGCGGGATTGAATCCAAGCCAACGCGATCCACACAAGTGCGATCACGAAGACGCGAAACAATTCCTCGTGCGCATGGCCGATCAGTCTGCCGCCTTCAGCACGAAAATTGTCAAGCTTCTGCCTAAGGATTACGGATTTGGTGCTGTAGCAGAGTGGACGTCGCTGCACATCAAAGACTACGCAGCCAAACTTAAACAGGCGAAAGCCGAGATCGACAAGGCCAAGCCGGTTGTCTATAAGCCTGCCGTTGATGAGGGCGTGCATGAAGTGCGCGAGTCCCAACAAATGTATGTCGACCTTCCCAAAGGCGCTGCTCGATTGATCTACACCTTGGATGGAAGAGACCCCCGTCACTCGGACAACGCTCAGAAAGCCGACAGCAAATTTGATCTCGTCAGCCTCCTAAAGGACCGGCCCAATGTGAAAATCAAAATGCGGGCCGTGGATAAGGACGGCAATACCAGCGACGTTGTCAGCGTCGAGTTGGTGAGCAAGGAGCGGAAATACGACATACAGGTAGATTCGGACCTATTCGGAGAAAAAGAGGCGACGTTTAAGTGTCCCAGCGACACGGAAGGATTGGTGGCTGTCCTACGATCTGTTCTCAACTATGGGTTGAAGCGAAAACTGCTGAACAAGGACAAGGCTCAGAAAATTGAGGGGCTTTTGGGTGAGTTGAACAAGGGCAATTAGGACCTGGAGCGTGACGGTGGATGACGTAAAGCAAATATCAGTCAGCTATATCGGAGACTTGGCTCATACCCCGCCTGAAGATGTTCTTTTGGTGGAGCGCGATGAGGACTATGTGCGCGCCTGCCGGGAACTGTCCTCCACAGATGCGTCTACATCGGGATTGAAAGTGTGGGTGCGTTCAAAGAACCACTTTGCCTGGCTGAGGGATTTTACTGAGCAGATTGATTGTCCCGCCTTTTTCAGTGAAAAAACGCCTCGTCTGGTACTTGCGGAAAAGTGGAATGCCGTTTTGCCTGACTGGTTGACGGATGCAGAGGTTCTTGACCAGGGGCTGTTGAATATAGACGTAAAGCCCCAGACAGGACAGACGAGCTTCAGCAATCGATTGCTAACACACTTCCTGGGCTCAGCCTTCGAAGAGGATGCTTTCAACACGAAAGACCTCGTGGATGTGATCAAAGCGCTTGTCAGCGCTGACGCCAAGGCGGCCTTCAAACAATGTCCCGTACTGTATCGCTCCCTGGAAGCAAAATGTGAATCGTGGGCGCAGCGCAGTAAGGAAGTGTGGGTGAAGAATCTGTGTTCCCGCATTTTTGAAAACACCGGCGACTTGTGGCAGTGGCTCAGTTTTTGGGCCTGTTTGCACGGCTACCCGGAAAAGCTGTTGGAATATGTTTTGGCTCCTGAGCAGGTTCTGTTCGTTCGGAACATCCCTGTTGAGGCGGTTTACGATTTGCCTTTGGAGCCTGCGGCCAGGGAACAGATACTGACACAAATTGAGCTGTTGTTTGAAGAAGTCCAGAGCCAAGTCACCTCCGGTGATGAGTTCCGGAAGGTATTGGGATGGACCTCCGGTCGGCTCTTTCAGGAGTATCACTTTATTTCTAAGATGCTCGGAAGCCGTCAATTTTCTCCCACCACAGAGGATGTTCAACAAGTACAGGCCAAGTTTAGGCATTGCCCGGGTGTGAGTGAAAGCAGTCTGAACTCACTCCGACACTGCATTGCACCTTCCCGACCAAGGCTAATCGGCCTGGATGAAAAATGGGACAGCGCGGAGTGGATACGATGGACCACAGAGGAATACACGCCGTACCGCACCTGGCAAATCCACAACAAACAATATGACGAGGAACTAGAACACGCCGTTGCTCGCTTTTCCGACTGGTTTATTGAGGAATACACCGCCATCCACAAAGATCCGAACCTCAGCCTGGCCCACTGTCTGGCGGACATTTCTTCAAGCGGAACGGAAAAACAGTTGTCGATCATCCTCCTTGTTGACTGTCTGCCGTTGGAATTTGCGTGCCTCCTGGACAATTCGCTCCGTAACGTCGGCTACAGCCGCCATGACTCAAGGTATCGTTTCGCAGCGTTGCCGACCATTACGGAATACAACAAACCGGTCTTGGTGAGTGGGCAGTGGCAACATGGCCCGGGAAATTATGATGCCATTCTCAAGGCGCGCGCCCAGGCCGACTGGAACAACACAAAGGTCGTTTATCTTAACAATTTGAAGTCGTTGTCCGAACTGCCGGCACCTCAAGAGTCTGCCGTTGTCCTTTTGAATTTCTTGGACGGGGACGAGCTGCTCCACTCAGACGTGGAATCAAAAGGCACATCTTACGATGAAGAGCTGCATCGGTTGTTTGCGCGCATGGCAGCGTCTGTGGACAGAATCTCAAAAGAGTGGGCTGGGACAAGGGAGCGTGTCAGCGTTTACGTAGTGACGGATCATGGTGCCTGCCGAATATTGGAGGAAGAAAAGCAATCTTTCGATTCCTCGGTCGTCAGCAAGCTGTTTCCCGAAGAAAAACATCGTTTCGCCGCGCTGGACGAGAAACAAGTGGGGGATATTCCCGACAACCTCTGGGAGTTGGGGTATCAATTCAAACAACCCTATGTGCCGGACAGCAGAGTATTCTTCTTGCCCAGGGGGCACAACACTGTGAGACAGTCCGGCAAAGCAAAGGGCTTTTTACACGGTGGCGTGACGCCGGAAGAAGTCGTGGTTCCCACCGCTTTGTACAAATTGGTACAAGCTGCCTGGAAAGCTCCCGCTACGCGTTTCCCGGACTTGGATCTGATACGAGAAACAGGCAGGGCCAAGTTCTATATCCAGCGTGTCGTGACAGTAAAAATTGAAATACAGAATCCGAACACCGTGGACATCAACGTTCTCCGGGCCAGTGTGGCCTCCCCTGAAACCGATCTCAAGAGCTGCGATGTCGGGGTCATACCGGCCGGGGCCGTGAATACGATCCAGATGAACTGTTATTTCAAAAAGGCGGCTTTGGGGGAGAAGAACCTTGAAATCGAGATCGCATATGAAATTTCCGGCGAACAGCACACTCTTGCCCTGACGCTTGAATGTGAATTCAAATCAGCCATGGCCGGCGGGTTCAGTCTGCGAGACCTTTGATGGAGGCAATAAAAACGATGAAGTCATTTGAAAGCAAAGCAAAGGACTATTACGGAGAGGTCGTTATCAACAAAGGTCTCATGGGAAAGGCTGGTTTCGGCGCTCGCGCGATTCCCGTTTATGTCGGTGAGTGGATCATCAGCCAGTTCATGGACGGAGATGAACTCACCGAAGACGGCCGAACAGAAATAGTCAACACGATTTCAAAATACCTGCCGCAAAAGGCGGACAAGAACACGATCCTGAATCGCCTCATGGAGCAGGAAGAGGTCCGCATATTGGATGATTTCAGGGTCAACGTCAACCTGGAGCGCCACACGCACGACCTGAGCATCCCACTTCTGGACGTCAGCAACGGAATGGTTCAAAAGGACATTATTGACAACAATCCCATGCTCTTGAAGACGGGTATGTGGGGTCTGGGCACGCTGAGATATGTGCCTCCTGACGGTGAAGACGTCAAAAAGGGACAGATATGGATGGTCGAATTCAAGGCATTTCAGACGCCTGGGGTTGATCTGGACTACTTTCGGGATTCACGCAAGCACTTCGACATAGACGAGTGGATAGACCTCCTGGTGTCGAGTTGTCAATTTAATCCCGACGTTCACAGGCTGTCTCAGAAACTCCTGCTTCTCAGCCGAATAATCCCCTTGGTCGAACCCAGGGTCAACATCACAGAGCTAGCTCCGAAGGGAACCGGCAAATCATTCGTGTTTGACAACATCAGCCGATATGCAGCCGTCATTCCCGGCGGAAAGCTTTCCGCTCCGGCCCTGTTTTTTAACAGCAACACGAAGCAGATTGGCCTCATACCGCGCTATGACGTAGTTGTGGTCGACGAAATTCAGAAAATTCACACCGATGCATCCGGTGAGGCCATGGCGGCTCTAAAGATGTATCTTGAAAGCGGAAGGTATCGCAGAGCAACGGGGAGTTTAGGAACGTCTGAGTCCGGATTTGTGATGCTCGGTAATATCACCCTGGGAAGCAACAGGCTGCCGCTTTACGAGAGCGACGGGATATTTAAGGAGCTGCCGAACGCTCTTCAGGAATCGGCTTTTATTGACCGCATTCACGGGCTGATCGAGGGCTGGTTCATGCCACGGGTTTCCAGAAACACACCATCAAGGACACTTGGATTCAAGGGTGACTTTTTCAGCGAGGTGTTACATGAACTGCGGGTTGATCTTCGGTATGCCGACTATGTCTCACAGAGTTTGCACCTCCCGCAGTGTGAGGACATGCGCGACAACAAAGCTATTGCACGGCTGGCCGAGGGATTCTTGAAGCTGCTGTTTCCAGATCTCGTCCTGAGCGAGGAAGAGTTCATTACCTACTGTGTAAATCCAGCGGTGCGCATGCGGCAACAAATTCGAGATGAGTTGTCGAAAATCGACCAGGAATACAAATGGGTGACCATTAAAAGCGAAAGCCCTGACGAGTTTCAGCTGTCTCACCCGGATGAGAAACCGGACCCTGAACAAGAGGTGCAGAAAGTCGATCCGTTGTCACCAGACCGAAGCCCTGAGGAAAAGACGCTGGATATCGCCGAAGGCCAGAGAGGGATCTCTTATGAGAAGCTGTTTCTGCCGTATCTCAAGGGTGCAAAACAAATCAAGATATGCGATCCATACATTCGGCTACAGTACCAAATATACAATCTCATGTCTTTTTGCGAAATGCTTGACCCCTCAGATGGGCGCTTAAAACTCGACCTTGTTACAACATGTGATTCTTATTTGGAGACCGAGTTGAAAACCAAGCTCAGCGAACTGAAAATCGGACTGAGTAAGGATCAGATCGACTTTGATTACATATTAGACAGCAGCATACACGACCGTTGGATAGAAGCAGACACCGGCTGGAGAATAATTCTGGGTCGCGGTCTGGATATTTTTCAAAAGCCGGATGACAAGTTTACCCTGGGTTTCATGGATCAAACAAAAAGGAAGTGCAAGGCAACGACGATTACATATACCCGGACAAAGGCAGCGTTTTGATGAGTTGTTGTTACAGACGGAAGAGCAGTCCCAGGAGAGACTTGGTCTTTTCCAGCAAGGCAAACACAGTGAAAGATGCTGAGAATAGCGTTTACTGGAGAGCAGAGGAAAACTTATAGATGACAAACGAGGAAATAGCACAATTATTCAACGGCACTCAGGCGTTTATCCAGGGCAACCCCGACCTGCGCGATCCCCAGGTCGAGGGGTGGTTCCGTACGCGTCAGCACTTTCGGAACAGTTCCGAGCACGCCATTCTCCAAATTCCGGTGGGCTGCGGCAAGACGGGCCTCATGGCCCTACTTCCCTTCGGGATCGCCCAGGGACGTGTTCTGGTGATCGCCCCGAATATTGAGATACGCAGAGGGATCTCTACGGCTTTCGACATTGCCGGGCGGGACTGTTTCTGGACTTTTACGCGTGTCCTCACCGACGTAAATCATGGCCCGTACACGGCCGTCCTGGACGGTCAGGATGCGAATATCCACGACTGCGAAAACTCCCATATCGTTGTAACCAACATCCAGCAGCTGGCGAGTAGAGCTGATCGATGGCTGCCTGCTTTCCCGGATGATTTTTTCGACCTGATCATGGTTGACGAGGGTCACCACAATGTGGCCAGAAGCTGGGAACGTGTGTTTGAGCGATTCCCCAACTCCAAAGTCGTGAGCCTGACAGCTACGCCATTCAGAGGCGACGGCCGTGAGATTGCTGGTGAGGTGGTCTACGCTTATCCCTTCCGCACAGCCATGGTGCGGGGGTATATCAAGCAGATCACCGCGGTGAACGTCGCTCCGCAGGAGATATCCTTCACCTACCGGGGGGATTCCAGACATCACACACTGGATGAGGTTCTTCAGCTGCGGGACGAGGAATGGTTCAGCCGCGGTGTGGCTCTGGCCCCGGAATGCAACCGCTCGATTGTAGACGCTAGCATCCAATGGCTTCAGCACCTACGACAGTCCGGAACCTTTCATCAATTGATTGCCGTCGCCTGCTCGGTGGACCACTCCCGCCAAGTCCGTTCGCTATACGCTGAGCGCGGCTTGAACGCGCGCGAAATCCACAGCAACATGCCGGCGGACCAGATCGAGGAGGTTCTCCAAGATCTGCGCCGAAACCGCATCGACTGCATCGTTCAAGTCCGAATGCTTGGGGAGGGATTCGACCATCCTAACCTGAGTGTAGCGGCGATCTTTCAACCATTCCGCTCCCTGTCGCCCTATGTCCAGTTCATTGGACGGGTCATGCGGGTGATCCACCAGAACAACCCACAGCACCCGGACAACCGGGGCGTGGCGGTCTCACACGTAGGACTCAACATCGACCGACATTGGGATGATTTCCGGCGCATCGACCGGGAGGACCAGGAGCTCATTCATGGGTGGCTCGAATCTGGCGACGATCGACCACCTGCAGATGAACCGGGCCGGAGACGACGACTCACTCCGGACATGGTGGTCCAGGATGAAATTATCAGTCATTTCATCGAACAGGCGTACCTGGACCCCATGGATGATGCTGTTATTGACGACCTGGTAGAAGAATTCCGGAGAAGGGGGCTTGATCCAGAAGCGCTCGGATTGTCGCGAGATAACCTCCGACAGCGCCTAATTCAGGCCAGAACCAGGGAGAGCATGGAGCCTCGCGACATTCCAGTGACTCCCCAGCGTCGACGCCAAGAAGCCCGTCGAAGGCTCAACGAACGCTCCCGGGCCCTGGCGAGCCGGATCGTGAACGCAATCGGTGCATCCATCAATGGCCGTAACATCGCATTGACCTATCCCGAAATACGAAGTGTCAACAACTACGCTGCCGTTGTGCAGATTGTGAATCGCGCCGTCAATGAGCGACTTGAGACCGATGTTGGAACCCGCGGCGAAATCCCTTTGGAGAGACTTGAGGAGGTTCTGGAGCAGATTGACCAGATCGGCGATGAGGTCCAAGCCGACATCCAGGAGCGTCTTTCAAGGAGATGACTTATGCCAAAGCTGAAACGCCTTCTCGTATCCGCTTGCTTCGAAACCGCCCAGCGACGTCGGCAGTGCTCCCGTAACAAGGGACACGTGATATGCAAAGGCGAAAAGTGCCTGGTGATCAAGGAAAACATGGCGAAGAACAATTACTGTATGGAATGCGCTCAGTTGATTCTTCAAAAGGCAAAGGAAGAGATCAACCAGCTTGCTAATGAGCTTGAACTGGGCTCGTCCAAACGCTAATAGGCAGATAGAAATATGAAAATGAAACATCTCAAAGTCTTTGGGGGAGAAATGTAAGGATAGGAGATATCCACCATGGCGACGAAACAACGCAAGATTGAAGTACATAGGCTGACCATTTCCGGTTTGTCCGAGGGTACGGCCTACGGGCAATTCCTCCGCAACTTGCGGGGGAGGACAAGACCGGTTGCGGAAATGGTCATGAAGGCTGGGGAGAAATCACACGCACTGAACGATGCTTTGCTTCGAAACCATCGTTTACGGCTCAGGTTTCTCAGTTTCACCAAGGGACACAGACCGGATGTGCTCGACACCAGCGAATTTTCTGTCCAGCCTAACCCGCTGACACCCGCTCAGACCAACGTTGAATGGACCCATGTGCTCGGCGGTTTGAAAAACGGCCGTTACATATTGCTGGTCGAACGTAACTTCAATGGACTTTGGCCGTCCACGCTGGAACGCTATCTTCAGACCATGGTGGACCGTTTTTATCAAACGGATGATCAGGAAGGGGGAGATGGAGACCAAGAACCGGTAACGGTCAATCTCGAAGCCGAGCCGGGGCCGGAGTTTCTCGCTCGGATAGATGCCTTGGATCGGATCACCGAAGCGACGGTGCGCGTGGTGCGCCCCAATCCGGGATGGCGCGATCTTGAAACAGAATTGGGCGAGAAGGCCGGTGAATCCGATGCCAAGAAGGTGGATCTCACCATGACCGCCCGCCGCAAGGCATCCCTCAGCAAACGAGGCGGCATTATCGGCTGGATTCGGGAGGCTTTCGGTCATAGAGAGCTTGGTTTCGCCGCCATCAAAGGCCGAAAGGGGAAACAGACGGAAACCTTCACCACCGAGAAACTCGGTAAATATACCATACTGAACATCGAAATCGATGATCGGGGACAGATCATTGCCGAGGATGCATGGCAGCAACTCTCAGAGATGATGGATAATTTGGACTGACCATGTATCACGAACTGGGCGTATTCATGCGGCGCGTGCTGTTCCGCAAATCAATCTGGACCGACGGCGAGCTGTGGACAGCGGTTGCGGGAGGGATAGCAGCTTGGTTCTGGTTCCGCCAAGATCCAGCTGTTATTGGAAAAATTCGGGAACACTTCGGCGACCTACTAAGCGCCACGAGCATAGTTTTCGGCTTCGCCCTGGCTGCGCTTCTTTTTTATATCCAGGCCGCAGCAGCCTGGGCCAAGGACACGAAAGTGGCCAGGGTGGCTGAAATGATTGTCGATTGGCACGTCTGGACGATTGTCTGCATGCTGTTTCTGATCGGGTACATGATTGGTCTCTGGTCGCTGGGCATTTACCTCAACAACCAATCACGTCTTGCCTTTGGACTTTACGCTTTCCTGTCTTTCCAACTCATTTACAGCGGCCTACAAATCCTCAATCACACACTAACCGTCTGGTGGTCTTTCAAAAATCGGGACAGTTTAAACTCAAAACCATAGATCTGGTGGGTGAATGAGCAGGTCAGAATTTTTTAATGAAAGCAGTGAGCAATCCAAAGTTAAAGCTGCCATTGTGTCCAAGTATTTCGATGCCTGGGCAGGCGTGATGATAGGGGCACAGAACAAGTATAAGAAGGAGAATAAGATAGCCTATATTGACCTTTTCGCCGGCCCAGGGCGCTATAAGGATGGCACCCAGTCTACTCCCCTCCTGATTCTTGATAAGGCTATTCAGAAACCGGAAATCCGGGATCGTCTCGTAACTCTCTTTAATGACAAGGACGAAAATAATACAGGCTCCCTTCAACGGGCCATCAATGAACTTCCGGGCGTACACAGGCTTAAATATAAACCAGTTGTCGAATCAAAGTAAGCGCCTAAGCAACCACACCCAGGCTATCCGGCACATTCAATTGCTTCGGAGTAACATTCCACGGCAGCAGGGCCTCGTAGTCCTCCAGTGAAGAAGCCAGCGGCAGCTGTTCAAATATATACCGCA
>ENA-ORXD01001168-ORXD01001168.1-sediment-metagenome-genome-assembly--contig:-NODE-1168-length-23941-cov-3.410158_pt1 | contig 23941 bp, 21 predicted proteins | sample MGYA00237862_ERZ511471 | MGnify/ENA metagenome assembly ERZ511471
ACCATGTAGACACCGGCGTTGACCATGGTCGCGGCGTGGATGAGCGCGCTGACCGGCGTGGGGCCCTCCATGGCGTCTGGGAGCCACACGTGGAGCGGGAATTGGGCGGACTTGCCCATGGCTCCCATGAAGAGCAGCAGGGCGATCGCGAGGAGCACACCCTGGCCCGCCGCGCCGCCGACCACCTGCTCGAACACCCCGACGTAATCCAGGGTGCCGAAGGTGACAAAAATGAGCATCACACCGAGACCGAAGCCGAAGTCGCCCACCCGGTTGACAATGAAGGCCTTCTTGCCCGCGGCTGCAGCTTCGGGCTTGTGATAGTAGTAACCGATGAGGTAGTAGGAACAGAGCCCCACGGCCTCCCAGCCGAAGTAGAGCAGCAGGTAGTTGTTCGCGAGTACCAGCATCAACATGCTGAAGGCGAAGAGACTCATGAATGCGAAGAACCGGTAGTAACCGGTGTCTCCACGCATGTAGCCCTTCGAGTAGATGAAGATCAGCAGTCCCACGCCGGTCACAACCAGGAGCATGATCACCGAAAGCTGGTCGACTTGGAGGGCGAAGGGAACCTGAAAACTCCCAACCGAGAACCAACGCCACAGATGGATAACGACAGGCTCCTCGGCACCCCGCACCTGGATGAACGCCGCGATCGACAGCGCGAACGATCCGAGCATGGCCAGAATTGGGATGACGTGGGCCGATTCCTTGATCCACCACCTGCCCAACACCAAGGTGATGATGAAGGCCGCGAGCGGCAGGACCGGGATGAGCCATACGTAGTTCTCCACGGGGCCCTAGCCCTTCATCCGGTCGAACAGGTCGACCATGAGCGTCTGGCGGTTGCGGAAAAGGGTGGTCGCGATGGCGAGACCCACCGCGGCCTCGGCGGCGGCGACGGCCATGATGAAAAGGACGAAGTTCTGCCCGAGGAGATTCTCATGAAACCGGCTGAACCCCACCAGGTTGATGTTGACCGCGTTCATCATGAGCTCGAGCGAGAACAGGATGATGAACAGATTGCGGCGGGTGAGCATTCCCACTGCGCCGATGACGAAGAGCACGGCGGACAGATATAGGTACCAATCGACGGGAATCGGCATGTCTGTTGGACTAGCTGCCATCGCGACCTACACCTCCTCCTCGGCTATCTCCGAGGCCAGTTGCTCGCCGGATTCCCACTTCCGGGTAGCGACCCCCGCCGACCTCTCGCGTTTGACCAAGATCACTGCTCCCACCATGGCCACCAAGAGAACGATCGAGGCGACCTCGAACGGAAGCAGCATGTCGTTGAATAGAGCCCGGCTGAATACCCGAGTACTGCCACCGGCCTGGTTGATAGCGTCCGGTGTCTGGCCGCCCAGCACCGATGAGAAGCGGGTCCCCGCGAGAACAATCACGAACTCGGCCAGCACCAGTGCCGAGAGCAGCAGAGCGACCCAACGCTGGCCACGATGAGTCTGCTCCTCCTGCTGGAAAGTGCGCAGGTTGAGAAACATCACCACGAACACGAAGAGGACCATAATCGCGCCTGCGTAGACGAGTATCTGAACGACCGCGATGAAATAGGCCTGGCTGATGAAGAAGATCGCCGCGATGTTGACGAAGGTGAAGATAAGCAGCAACAGCGCGTGGATGATGTTGCGCCGCGAAATAGTGCCGATGCCCCCGGCTACGGTCAGAAAGGCGAAGACGAGGAAGAGGATTTTCTCGACCATGATGTTAGTTCCCCTCCCCCACACCTACACTGGTCCCCGGGGGTGAGACGGGCCCGGCTGCCAAGCCGGCCGCCTGCACCGGCGCGCCGGGCGTCCCGGCGATCTTCACGGGACCGGCCGGGGGCCGCGTTTCGCCCGCGCCGGGAGGCAACGCCACCAGTTCCTTGTGCGCGTTCACCGCGTTGGCCATCAGCCATTCCTTGTCCAGGAGAAAATCGTTCTTGTCGTAGGTGGCCAGCTCGTAGACCTTCGTCATCACGATGGCCGCGACAGGGCAGACTTCCTCGCAGAGCCCGCAGAAGATGCAACGCGACAGATCGATTTCGAATTCGGCGGGATGGCTGCGCCCCTCCGGAGTCTGCTCACCGATGACGCGGATGCACTGAGCCGGGCATACGGTCGGGCAGAGCATACAGGCGACGCACTTGGTGTCGCCCGTGTCGGGGTCGCTGAGCAGAGCATGCACCCCGCGAAAACGTGGATAAGTCTGCAACTTCTCCTTGGGATACTCGACCGTCACCTTGTCCGTGACAAAGTAGGTGCCGGTCACCGACATCCCAAGCAGGATGTCCACGAAAGTTCCCTTTTTGACCACGTCCTTGAGCCCCATGTCAGCCCACGATCGCGATCACGACGGCGGTCACCGCCAGGTTCAGAATGGACAGGGGAAGGAGCACCTTCCAGCCGATGGACATCAATTGGTTGTATCGATAGCGGAAGATCGTCCAGCGTATCCACATGTACAGGAAGATGAAGGCCGCTATTTTGATGAAAAGCCAGATCGGTCCCGGAATGAAGTCCAGCACCTCGAGAGGCGCCCGCCATCCGCCGAAGTAGAGCGTGGACATTATCGCCGAGATGACCACCATGTTCACGTACTCAGCGAACAGGAACAATCCCCAACGCATGCCCGAGTACTCGGTGAGGTATCCCGCAACCAGCTCCTGCTCGGCCTCCGCGAGGTCGAAGGGCGTCCGGTTGAGCTCCGCCAAGGTGGCAATGAAGAAGATGACTCCGCCAACGACTTGGGGAATGAAGTACCAGTTCCAGAAGTTGCCCGCCTGGCCGTTGACGATGTCTACAAAGCTCATGGAGTTGGCCATGAGCATGACCCCCACGACCGAAAAACCCATGGCAAGTTCGTAGGAGACCATCTGGGCGCCCGCCCGGAGGCCTCCGATCAACGAGAAGTTGCTGTTGGACGACCAACCCGCCAAGACCACGCCGTAGACTGAGATGGCCCCCACGGCAAGGAACAGGACGAGCGCGGCGTCGAAGTTGGCGATGACGTAGTCGAAACGATAGCCAAAGAGATTGGCTTCTCCTCCCACCGGGCCAAACGGTAACACCGCCATCACGAGAAAGGCAGGGATGAAGATGAGATACGGTGCCATACGGAACACCGGCTTGTCGGCTTTGTCGGGTATTAGGTCTTCCTTGGAGAGCAGCTTGAAGATGTCGCCAAACGACTGGAACGACCCCCACGGACCCAAGTAAGTCGGCCCTACGCGGCCCTGGAAGAACCCGGCAAACTTCCGCTCGAAAAAGATGATGAAGGCGACCATCATCACGATGATCACTGGGAGCAAGATCGCCTTGATGATCAGGAAGATGAGCTGGGCTATAGGATCGCTCAACGGTCGCAATCCCCGAGGACGACGTCGATACTGGCGAAGATGGCCACCATGTCGGACACCATTTCGCCCCGCACCAAGGGCGGCAACGCCTGCCCGTGATAGAAGCTCGGGGTGGTGAATCGGATGCGGGCCGGCCTGCCCGCGCCCTCAGATCGGATATAGACGCCCATTTCGCCCTTGGGGGCTTCAGTCGCCCGGTAGACCTCACCTTTCGGCACGGCCGGACCCTTGAAGACCTGGTAGAAGTCCTGAATCATCGAAGCCGAGTCGCGCATTACGTCGGATTTGAGAGGCAGAGTACGCGTAATATCCCGAGCCACGAAAGGACCGGCAGGCATGTTGTCGAGACACTGCTCTATGATCTTGCACGACTCCCGGATCTCCTTCATCCGCACAAGAAAACGGTCGTAAACATCGGCGTTGTACTCGACCGCCACCTCGAAATCCACCTCGTCGTAGGCGGCATATGGGTCGTCCTTGCGAAGGTCGCGCGGGACACCGGCGGCCCGCAGGGCCGGTCCGGTCACGCGCCAAGCGAAGCAATCCTCCGAAGTGAAGATGCCTACGTTCTTGGCGCGCTTGTAGTAGATGCGGTTGTGTTTGATGATGCGTTCGTACTCAGCCACACGCTTGGGCAAAAACTCAATCGCCTTTCGGCAGCGGTGTTCAAAGCCATCCGGCAGGTCTTTGGCGACACCTCCCAGACGCGCGAACGAATGCGTCAGCCGGGCGCCGGTGAGCATTTCCAGCAAATCGAGGACATACTCCCGATCGCGGAAACAGATGCAGAAGAAGGTCCGCGTGCCCAGGTCCATGATGTGGACACCGAGCCAGAGAATATGATTCGAGAGGCGGCACAGCTCACTTGCGATGGTCCGAATGTACCGACCTCGCGCGGGGACCTCGAGGTCCATCAACTTCTCCACCGCCTCGCAGTAGCCGTGGTTCATGGCGAAGCCGGCGATGTAATCAAGCCTGTCGGTGATCGGGATGATCTGGTGGTAGGTCCGCTCCTCGCAGAGTTTCTCAACGCCGCGGTGGAGGTTCCCCACTTCCGGCCTAACGTCCACGATGATCTCGCCGTCTAGGTCGAGCTCTGCGCGGTACACGCCGTGCATCGAGGGGTGTTGCGGCCCCATACTGACTGTGATAACCTCGGAGCCTACTTCGAAAGGTTGGCGGCTGCGTGCCTTGCGCGCCTTGAGCTCCTCCAGTGTTGGCCGGGGAGCCTCCTCGCGGGCCTCGTCGGGCCCATGCGCGTCGGCGAGCAGGGGCATCACGACCTGTCTCACGTTCTGGAGTAGGTCTTTCACTTAGATCTTTCCTCGCAGATCTGTGCGGACACGTCCGCCCACGATGCCCGCGAGTGGGAAATCCTTGCGCAGGGGATGGCCTTCGAAATCCTCGACCGTGAGCAGACGACGGAGATTGGGGTGACCGGCGAAGACAATGCCGAACATCTCCCACGTCTCGCGTTCGTCGAACCCGGCCGAAGGCCACAGTCCTGTAACGGAGGCCAGTTCCTCGCCTTCAGCCAGGGAGGTCTTCACCCGCAGCCGCCGGCCGTAAGTATGCGAAACAAGGTGGGCAACCACTTCGAAGGGGGCAGATGACCGCTCCGGCAGGTGATCCCCAAGCAGGCAATCGAGCTGGTCGAACGCGAGACCGGCGGTCTCCTTGCAGAACCGCAAGACTTCATACCAATCAATCGGCCTGACCAAGTATGTGATTTCGCCTCGGAACTCCGTGCGCTCGTTAAGTCTCTCGCCGAAGTGCTCCTCGAGCTCTCCGCACTGCTTGACCAGCGCGGGATCGACGATCCACGATGTCACGATTGCCTCCCATTCTCCGCGGGAAGGCATTCCGCCACGAGATCACGCGCTGGAATGCGTTGGAGGCCGTCATAGGCATGCTTGCTCTGCTTGATGCGATCGCGGAGCATCTCCAAACCCTGCCAAAGTGCCTCGGGGCGGGGCGGGCATCCCGGAACGTAGACGTCCACGGGAAGGAGGCTGTCGATGCCCTGCACGATGTTGTACGTATCCCAGATGTTGCCGGAGATCGCGCAAGATCCCATAGCGAGAACCCATTTGGGATCGGGGATCTGCTCATAGAGCCTGACAACGCGCGGGGCCATCTTGATGCTGCACCAACCGGCCACGATCATACCGTCGGCCTGGCGAGGCGACGCCCGCATGGCCTCCATTCCGAATCGGGACATATCGAACCTCGAGCCTCCGAGCGCCATCATTTCAATGGCGCAGCAGGCAAGACCGAAGAGAAGCGGCCAGAAAGAGAAGCTGCGCCCAAACCCCAGGATCCGCTCCATTTGTACGGGCATCGCGATTCCTCCAGGAAGCCTGACGGGTCCGCCCAGTGTTTCGTCTTCGTCGTTCGCGCACCCAAGGGCAGCCCGCAACTCGGGCTCCGTAGGTTGACGCAGTAGTCGATCGAGGCGATTCATTCCCAGTCGAACACGCCTTTCCTCCAAGCGTAGAAGTAGCCAACAAGAAGAATCGCGATGAAGACGAACATCTCGACCAGAGCCGGGGTCCCCAACTCCCGGAGCGAGATGGCCCAGGGGTAGATGAACACCGCCTCGAGATCGAAGAGAACGAAAAGAACCGCCACTATGTAATAGTGAACATTGACTGGTACCCTCGCGTCTTCTTTGGGCACCACGCCGCACTCATATGGTTCACGCTTGTTTGGGTTCCTGCTCGAAGGAGCGAGGAAGTGGGAGATGGTGACAAAGGCGATCGCCATCGCACTTCCGATGGCGAACATGATCCCAAACTGGATGATCATGTCTATGGTGGGGTTGACCAACCGATCACCTCGCCGACGGATTCTCGGACGCCGGCGGAACGGCTCCGCGGCGGGATCGTTGGAAAGATAACAAATCGGCCGAGCAGGCGCAAAGCGTTTCTGTTTCCTTCTCGAAGAAATCGCCCCCCAGAGCACTCACGCCGAGAGCGTCTGGGCTATAATCTCTCGGTCAAGCAGAAAGCAGAGGTTCAGTTGAATAAGGAACCCGGGAAAGAGATGCCCCTCATGGGGCATTTAGGCGAGTTACGCAGGCGTTTTACCTTCATAGCAATCGCCGCCGTTATATGTATTATCGCGGCTTTCATAGAAAAAGAATACATCTTTCGGATCCTCATGCGGCCCCTACGGATGGCGGGTTTCACTGAAAACTTGGCCGTCTTCGGGGTGACCGAGGGCTTCATGCAGATCCTCAAGGTCTCGATCTATGCGGGCCTTCTCATCGCTCTGCCCTTCATTCTCTATCAGTTCTGGGCGTTCATAATGCCCGCTCTCTACGAGAACGAGAAGCGCAGCACCATACCGTATGTAGCATTCACCACCGCACTGTTCCTGGGTGGGGTCGCGTTCGGCTACTTCGTAGTGTTGCCGGTCGGGCTCAGATTCATGGTCGGCTACGGCGGCGAGTTCTTCAATCAACTCTTCCAGGCCGAGAGATACTTCAGTTTTGTCTCGATGTTTCTCCTCGCGTTTGGGGTTGTGTTCGAGCTGCCACTTATCATGATGCTCCTTGCATGGGCGGGTCTCGTCGATCACGTAAAGATGCGCAAGGTGCGCAAGTACGCCATCTTGGCCGAGGCGGCCATTGCGATCGTGTTCACACCGAGCCAAGATCCGCTGAGCATGGCCCTGATGCTCATACCGTTGATGGTCCTTTACGAATTCGGCATCTGGCTTGCCAGGATCGCCGCGAAGCGCAAGGCCAAGCGCGACCAACTGGCCGTGCTTTCTGAGGCCGGCGAATAACCGGGCTATTGCCTGCCCGTGGGTGATGGTGTTACCATCTCACCTATGGGTTTACGACCTGTAACGCCGCGCACCATATCCGACCAGGTGGCTGATCAACTCCGTGAACTGATCAGATCTGGCGAATTCAAGCCGGGGGATCGTATCCCTTCGGAACGCGCGCTCGCGGCAACACTGGACGTCGGCCGCCCGGCCCTGAGAGAGGCCCTCCGTGAGCTCAAGAGCCAGGGTCTACTCATCTCGGGCCGCGGCGCGCAGGGGACGACCGTGGCCAGTGTGCCCTCCCCCAGCTTTGGTCCTTCTCTCACTGCCCTCATGGGTCAGGGAGCGGAGAGGATCATCGAACTCATGGAGATTCGAAGTGCGGTGGAGATCGAGGCGGCCGGCCTGGCCGCCCGGCGCGCCACCCTCGAAGATCTCCATCGGCTGGCGGAGATCGTATCGGGGACCGGCAATCGTCTGTCTCCTGACGATGACGTGGCGTTTCACGCAGCCATTGCCCGAGCTACTCATAACCCACTGTTCGAAACGGTAATCCAGGAACCGGTCGATCTGTTACACGACCACATGGCTGCCATTCTTTCCGCGTATTACCTGGAGCCAGGGGGTGGCGGCTCCCTGCAGCAGCAACACGACGCAATACGCCGAGCCATTCGGTCGGGCAATGAGCAACAGGCGCGCGAGGCCATGCGACACCATCTCGACTACGTGGCCAGAGGACTTGCCCAATTGGTGGGGACCGGCCGCGTCATGCGACTTATCTTCATCGACCTCGAGGGCACGCTGCTGTCCGGTCCTCGAAGAATCTCGGAAAGGGCGAAGAAGGCCATAGCCAACGTTCGAGAGGCAGGGATCGAGGTCGTTCTGGTTTCGTCGCGCGCTCCCCGAGCCGTGCGCCCGTTTCATCAGCAACTTGGTCTCATGACGCCTCTGGTAGCATGCAATGGGGCATTGCTCTGGAGTTTTCAGACCGACGCCGGCCTCGCCCACATTTCGGTGCCTGGCGGTCTCGCGAGAGAGCTTGTCGCCGTCGGCCGCGAGGCGGGTGCCGTCGTCGGCATAGAGAGCGACGATGAGTCCTTCAGTGATCCTCTATCGGAGTTGACCGAAGAAGAGGCTCCCGACGACCGGCCGGCAACCCGCGCGGTTACACCAAGCGTAGATGACCTGCTTGGTTCGGACGAGCCGATAGACAAGGTCTTCTTGGACTTACAGCGGCTCGATGAGCGGGTCGCATCGAGTCTCATCGAAGGCATCCATCGCGACTTTGGCAGGCGGGTGACCATCTACGAGATCACGCCGCGGATCCTCGAGATCACGTCCATCGAAGCATCCAAGGCAGTGATGGCTCAGAGACTGGCGAGAAACATGCAGATAACGGCCGAGCAGACGATGGCAATCGGGGATCACGACAGCGACGCCAGCCTGCTGCTGTGGGCCGGAATCGGGGTCGCCATGGGCAACGCAACCCCAGCCGCCAAGGCATCGGCCGACGTCATCACCTCATCGAGTCTTCGTGACGGGGTGGCCGAGGCACTCGAGCATTGGGTCCTCGGCAAGAAGTCGCTGGGAGCGACGGTCAGCGTTCCCAACCCTTCGATGGTCCCGGAGTAGACACCTGCGGTTGGTTTCGAGGCTATCCGCCGCCTTTTGACTATCCCCAGATTCCCAGAAACACGCTCAAACCGAGAAACGCCAGCACCGCCGTGGCGAGCGCGCTGAAACCCCACCTGCGGGCATGCGCGAAACCAACGACCTGGATCGCGACTCGGGCCGCCGGCGTGAAGAGCAAGACCACCAACCCCAAGGTGAAAAAGGCCCCCGGTTCGAACTCCGTGAGACCGCTCGCCAGACCTCTGACCGAAGTCACGCGGGCCACCGGCAGGTCCGACCTGACCAAAGACAGGACCACTCCCGCGAGAAGGAGGGCCACCGAGACTGTCAACCCACCCGCGAGCACCGACGAAAGAACGGTCGCAAATCCCTCACCGCGAGGCCTGTCCCTGGTGACCCTCTTCATCTCACGCGGATGCCGAAGGCCGAGAGCAGCATCTGCAGAGCGAGTGCGAACAGCACAACCGCCAGCACAGACGCGAGTGTGCCGGTCTTAACTCGGAGGCCGAGTTTTGCTCCAACCAGTGCCCCCGCGGCCACCCCGAGCACCACAGGCACCGCAACCACAGGATCGACAAAACCGCGCGCAAGATAGCTGACGGCACCGGCGCAGGCCGTGACCCCCAGCATGAGGTTGCTGGTGGCGACTGCCGCTCGCATGGGCACTCCCATCCCAAGATGGAGCGTGGGCACGGTCAGGAATCCTCCCCCCACGCCGAGAAGCCCCGAAACGTGCCCCGCCACCAGACCGCTGAGCAGCCCGAGCGGCAGGCGGCGGACTCGATAGCGGACCTCCGATCCATGCACGGCTTCTTGATACCGTGCTCCCAGCATGCCCAGCGAGGCCTCGTGAGGCTCGCCGTTCACCGATGCGTTCCGCTTCACGGCCATGTACACGGAGATGGTGATCATCACGACTCCAAAGACGGCGCTCAGTGCCTCCCTACCCAGTGCCGCTCCGACCACGCCGCCGGCTATCGCACCGAGCGTCAACGCAGTCTCCAGGGTGATCGCCAGCCGAATGTTCGTGAATCCCTGCCTCAGATACGTGATGGAACCCGAGGTCGATGTCGCAATGACGCCGATGAGGCTCGCCGCTATCGCGGTGTGAATCGGAATGCCGAGAAACAGGGTCAAGCAGGGTATGACGAAGATGCCGCCGCCCAGGCCTACCATGGCGCCGAAGGCGCCGCCGACAAAGCCGACAAGGGTCAAGATGATCGCCTGCGTCATGGCCGAAGGCTATCACGTCCTCTTCCAGGGCAGGAGAACAGAGGGATGTTCGCGTATCCATCTAATGGGAGGCGGACGTACTCACGTTCGTACAACCGCTCCCTTTCTCCCAAAGGCAGATCCGAAGGGACCGGCGGTCTTTAGTCGACAGTCCGAGCGGCCGGCGGGGATGCCACCCATTGCGGAGGGGACGCTCCTCGGAGCGTTCCCTCTGGCATTTCTGGCGCCTTTTGGCGCCGTGCGCTAGAGTCTGTACATGGAATGCAGGCGGTGCGGCCAACAGCTACTGGAAGACTCACGCTTCTGCGCCAACTGCGGCGCGCCCCTCGCGCGCTCCTCGCACGAGCCCATACCACCCCCCCGAGAACCCGAGCCCGTCCCGCAGCCCCAGACATGGCAGCCTCCGCCGCCCCCGCGCCCGCCGTATCCCCCGGTCGGTCGGCAGCCCGGTAGGCCGAACGGCGGAGACCGCAGGGCACTCTGGATAGCCATCGCGGCCCTGGTCGTAGTCTTCATTGGGCTGACTGTGGCGATTCCGCTGGCGGTTCGGGCGGGTCGCGGCAACGAGACGTCGTCCACCACTCAGGCCCCGACTACACAGAGACCGACCACCACTCTTCCGCCCACGACCACCACGACCGAACGCCCCACCACGACATCGACGGAGCCGACAACGACAACGCAGCCCGGACCACCCGGTGATTCACAGGGGAGTTGGGTTGAGGAGTCCATTCCGGCCGTGGACGGGGAGGTCTCGGCGGTCGCCGTGTCCGAAGAGGCACTTGTGACCTCAGTCCAAGACGGAGAGGTAACCCGTCTCTTTGCCTACATGTTCGCGACCGGCGACATCGTAGAACTGCCGCTCGACCAGCCGATGGCCGGCGGCGTTGATCTCGAGGGCTCACTCGCCGTATGGTGGGAGGGTCGATTCGACGAGGCTTCGAGCACTCTCGTCGACCAGCGGATTGTCTCGTATATGCTGCCTCACGGCCCCAAGGTGGAGATCGTGGGCGACGGGCGCCCTAAAGGTTACCCCCAAATCGCGGGCTCGTGGGTCACCTGGACAGAGGGACAACCCTCGGAGGTGAACCCTGATGAGCTCTGGCGGATGCCGATCTACGGCATCACCATCGACTCAACGGGCAATCCTGTGGGAGGGACAACGTCGCTTGTGCCCTCGGCCATCGCCGCGGTCATCGGCGACTCCGTCTGGACCTACACACTCTCCGCGGAATATCTGGCTTGGGAACAACTCGCCACCGAGGGCGGCCTCGACGAGGGCACCTACTTAATGGACCTCACCACGCTCCAGCCGCTACTGGTAGGCAGGGACGTATGGCGCCCTTCTTTGGCCGAGAATGTCCTGCTCTACTGGCAAAATGGCATCGTGACGAGGGAACTCGAAACAGGCAGCGAGCGCGAGTTGGACCCCAACGGGGATTTCCCGACAGCCGCTCCCACCTACGCCGCGTATTTCAGAGCAGTGTCGGGAAACGACCAGACATCCTGGGAGATAGTCGCGCGCGGCCTCACGGGTGAGTACGAGCAGATCCTAAGCGAACAGAGCGCCCCTCCGTGGCTTTCGCCGCCCATCGCGGCTTCGGCCACTCGAGTGGCCTTCGCGGTAGATGGCGAAGTGAGGTCCTTCTCCTGGCTGCCGCGTTAGACCGCGAGCAGTCTGCTCCCCCACCAGACCGATGTAGTCGCGGATTTGCAGTGGCCACGGTCCTTGTCGGCCGGACTTCACGCCTGGGGATAGACCAGGGTGCCCTCTCGATAATCTCCCCATTTCCAGTCTCTGATGAACGGCATATCGTCGCCGTAGTGCTGAATGTACTCGACGTGGTCGGTGTGAATATCGCGTACGATCTGCCGCAGGTGCGCGGCCCGCTGGCCGAGGTAGGGAACGCGATCGATCACATCGCGCGCAAGACTGAAGCGGTCGAGCTCGTTTCTCACCGTCATGTCGAAGGGGGTTGTGGTGGTCCCCTCTTCCTTGTATCCACGAACGTGTAGATTCGCGTGATTTGCCCGCCTGTAGCTCAACCGATGTATCAACCAGGGATAGCCGTGATACGCAAAGATGACCGGCTGATCCGGTGTGAAAAGACTGAGGTATTCCCGATCGCTGAGGCCATGAGGATGCTCTTCGCGAGGCTGCAGGGTCATGAGATCGACCACGTTGACCACTCGCACCTTGAGTTCGGGAAGATACGCGGCAAGAAAATCCACCGCCGCCAGAGTCTCCATCGTCGGCACGTCTCCTGCGCATGCCATGACCACATCGGGGATTTCCCCCTCGTCGTTGCTCGCCCATCTCCAAATGCCTATGCCGGCCGAGCAGTGCCGTATGGCTGACGGCATATCGAGCCACTGTAGAGTGGGCTGTTTGCCGGAGACGATCACATTCACGAGATTGCGGCTGCGGAGACACTGGTCGGTCACGTAGAGGAGAGAATTCGCATCCGGCGGAAGGTAGACCCTGACGACGTCCGCTTTTTTGGTGAGCACGTGGTCGATGAATCCCGGGTCTTGATGAGAAAACCCATTGTGGTCCTGGCGCCAAACATGTGACGTGAGCAGGTAGTTGAGAGAGGCGATCGGCCGCCGCCAGTGGATGTGCTGGCTGACGTCAAGCCACTTGGCGTGTTGATTGAACATTGACGACACGATATGGATGAACGCCTCGTAGCAGGAGAAAAACCCATGGCGTCCCGTCAAGAGGTATCCCTCCAGCCAACCCTGGATAACGTGCTCGCTCAGGATCTCCATCACGCGACCCTGGGGCGAGAGTCGATCGTCACCTGGTACCAACTCCGCGCTCCACGCCCTGGGGGTCACTTCGAGGACTGCATCCAGACGGTTTGACACGGTTTCGTCTGGTCCCAGAAGACGGAAATTTCTTTCCTCCAGATTGAGGCGCATCACCTCGGCGAGGAAATCGGACATGACCTTCGTTGCCTGGCCGTACGTCAGTCCGGGCGATTCGATCTCGATCCGGTAATCGCGATAGTCAGGCAACTCCAGCCCACGCAAGAGTATGCCGCCGTTCGCGTGGGGGTTGTCTCCCATTCGTCGGCATCCCTTGGGCGCGAGTTCGGCGAGATCGGCCCGAAGAACGCCTTCTTCACCGAAGAGCTCTTCGGGCCGGTAGCTGTGCATCCACTGCTCGAGCAAACGCAGATGAGCGTCGTCCATGTCGGCGAATGGAACCTGATGGGAGCGAAATGTGCCCTCCACCTGTTTGCCGTCGACCACCTTGGGCCCGGTCCATCCCTTGGGCGTGACGAGCACGATCGCGGGCCATGCAGGGCGATCGAGAAGCCCTTCAGTCCGGGCCCGCCGCTGGATCTCCGCGATCTCGTCCAGCACGTGATCGAGAGTGGCCGCAAAGATCTGGTGGACCTGAGCGGGATCGTCGCCCTCGACGAAATAGGGCTTGTGCCCACAGCCCCTGAGGTAGTCGGCCAGTTCCTCTCGAGGGATGCGCGCAAAGACCGTGGGGTTCGCGATCTTGTAGCCGTTGAGGTGGATGATCGGAAGGACAGCACCGTCACCGGCAGGATTCAAGAACTTGTTCGATTGCCAGGAGGCGGCAAGCGCGCCGGTTTCGGCCTCACCGTCGCCTACCACGCAACAGGCGATCAAGTCGGGGTTGTCGAACACAGCTCCGTAGGCGTGAGCGAGCGAGTATCCCAGCTCCCCGCCTTCGTTGATGGAACCGGGGGTCTCGGCAGCCACGTGGCTTGGAATGCCGCCCGGGAAAGAGAACTGCTTGAACAGCCGCCGCAGTCCCTTCTCGTCGGGCGTCACCTCTGCATAATGCTCGCTGTATGTCCCCTCGAGATATACGTTCGCCACCATGGCGGGCCCGCCGTGCCCTGGACCGCAGACGTAGATCACGTTGAGATCACGGGCCTTTATGACCCGATTGAGGTGCACGTAGATGAGGTTGAGCCCGGGGCAGGTTCCCCAGTGCCCGAGCAGACGGGGTTTGACATCCTCCTTGCGGAGAGGCCGGCGCAGCAGAGGATTGTCGAGGAGATAGATCTGGCCGACTGAGAGGTAGTTGGCCGCGCGCCAGTACGCGTTGATCAGGTCAAGCTCGGAGTCGCTGAGCGGGGCGACACCTTCAATTGTCGAAACGGGTGTCATTGAGGTCCTCCTTCGACCACACCAGACGCTTTGTCCTGCTCTCGAGCGAAAACGACATCGTAGGTGTGCCTTGCAATCATCAGGTCCTCGTTGGTATGGATCACCCGGACGAGGCACTGACCGCCCGGCCTACTGATCACCCTGCCGCAACCCCCGGAGGCCTTGCCGGTTTGTGATTGGTCCAACTCGATTCCCAGGTGTTGGAGCCCCTCGCAGATCAGTTCCCTCACCTCGGCCGCGTTCTCCCCGATGCCCCCGGTGAAGACCAGCTGATCGAGGCCTCCGAGAGCCGCCGCCAAGGCACCAACGGTCTTCCGCGCCTGATAGGCATACATTTCGATCGCCTGCGCCGCCGCGGTGTGCCCCGCGGCGCGCAGCTCGAGCAGCCTTTCCATATCGCCGGTTTCACCCGATACGCCCTTGAGTCCACTCTCCTGATCGACGAGACGCTCCAACGAGACACTGCTGTATCCCCTCTCACGGAGTAGGTAGAGGAGCACGCCCGGATCCAAGTCCCCGGTTCGCGTGCCCATCATGAAGCCGCCGAGCGGAGTCATCCCCATAGTTGTATCGATGGGTCTTCCGTCGCGGCAGGCCGCCATGCTACCTCCGTTCCCGAGATGGGCAATGACCAAGCGGCCTTCTGCCTGCCCGCCCATGCAACTGAGTACGTACTCATAGGAAAGCCCGTGGAAGCCGTATCTATGGATACCCTCGTCGAAAAATGGGCGCGGCAGCGGGAGACGACGGGCCACTTCGGGCATGCCGGCATGGAATGCGGTGTCGAAGCAGGCAACCTGCGGCATGTCGGGAAGCAGCCTGTCGAGGGCCTCGATGGCCTGCAGACTTGCCGGCATGTGCAGGGACGCCCACGCAACATGTCTTCGAAGGTCCTTCAATACCGCCGAGGTGATCAGCACCGGTGAGCGGTGATCTGGCCCGCCGTGAACCACCCGGTGACCGACCGCCTCTACGCTCGGCAGGCCCTCACTCGCGAGAACGCCAAGCACCTGCTCGATCGCATCAGTATGGCCGATCTCGTCGAGATCGCGCCCCGCGAAAGGGTGGCCCTCGCCGTCGACGAACCAGAGGCGTCCGCGCGGCTGCCCTAGGCCTTCCACGGCGCCCCGTGCGATTACGGTTTCCACGCGGAGGTAGTCCTGTTGCCACCCCATTTCATAGACGTGAAACTTGAGCGAGGACGACCCCGAGTTGATGCAGATTATGGTCTGTGTCTGAGTCATCCGGTTGCCAATACCCACTCATGCCCCATTGCAGTCATCGAGCGACCGCTATCTCCCCGTGACGCCCGACCCTCGGCTACAGAAAGAAGATCACCGTCACGAGGCCGAAGATTGGAAGCAGAGCGGCCGCCGCGTATGCCAAGAAGCCGAAGAACGAAGGCATCTTGAGCCCCGACTGCTCGGCAACGCACCGTACGGCGAAATTCGGGGCGTTGCCGAGGTAGGTCAGCGCTCCCATCATCACGGCACCGCAGGAGATCGCCGCAAGGAAGTCGGCCGGCGCCGCCAGCGCACCCGCAGACTGGGTCGCAGTCAAGCCCGCCAGGCTGCCTATACCGAGTTGACCCTGAGCCGTTGCGGCGAGTGCGAGGTAAGTGGGGGCGTTATCGAGAAAGGCAGACAGCCACCCCGTCGCCCAGAAGTACTGCCAAGTATTGGTGAGTCCGAGCGAGGCTCCGCGCGCTTCTAGCAGGGCGAGGGCAGGAATCATGGTGGCAAAGATCCCGGCGAAGATAACGGACACTTCGATCATGGGACTCCAGGAGAAACTGTTCGCTGCGCGCGAACCGCGACGACCCGACTTCACTGAGAGGACTGTGAGCGCAATGAGAATCACTTCGCGCAGAAAGGGGAAGTGGAGGCGTTCACCCAGTGCCTCTAGCGGTCCGGACACAAGTACAGTTCCAACCGCCAGTCCGAAGAAAAGGACGTGCACCCACCCGACCAGTCGCATGGGGACGTAGTCTGCTTTGTCCACCCGCCGGGCTTGGGCGGGCTCACGGCGATACTGGCGGATCTCAACCGCGACATAGAGGAGAAGCGTGAGACCGAGGGCGAGGAGCCACTGGGGCCAAAGGCGGAGTGTCCAGGTGAAGGGCACTCCCCGCAAGTACCCCAGAAAGAGGGGCGGATCACCCAGTGGGGTCAGAAGACCGCCGACATTGGCCACGGTGAAGATAAAGAAGATGATTGTGTGTCTGCCGTGAACACGTTCCGAGTTGGCTCTCAGCAGGGGACGGATCAAGAGCATCGACGCCCCCATGGTGCCCACCAGATTCGCCAGTACGGCGCCGACGAGCAGAAGGGTGAAGTTCACCCGCGGAGTCGCAACCAGATTGCCCGATAGGAAGACACCACCCGATATGGCGAAGAGCGCCGTGAGCAGCACGATGAATGAAACGTAGTCGGCAGCCGTGGACCCCACCAGGTCCAAACCATCCCCGCCGAAACGTGTAATGACGAAGACCACGGTTGGTATGCCAAGCACAAGCGAGATCAAGAGCTTGTTGGCATTTCGCTCGAACCACCCGTGGGCGACAGCCGGCAACACGGCGGTAGCGGCCAGCATCAAGCCAAAGGGCGCGAGTGCCCAGTACCCCAGTTCGTGACCAATCCCAGATTCCATGAACCCGCATGATACCGCGATGGCCCCTTACAGGACTCGACGACGCACCCACCAGAAGCAGAATCCGGCCATGGCGAAGGCAAGTCCGAGAAAAACGGCCGTTTCGAATCCCTGGAATAGCCAAAAAAGCTCGGCTGGTTGGCAGACCACGAGAGCGTTATACGTGGCGGACAGCTTCGAGATGATCGCCTCGGGACCTGCGCCCGCAAAAGCGCCGGAGCTCTTGACGGCTTCCACTGTGATCTCGTGCCCTGCTTCATCGATGATCGTCGTCGAATGGACCCACGCGTTGGGGATGTGAGAACAAGGCGCCAAATGTGCCGCGGCCACCCACGGTCTTCCAGGCGGCCTGCACCCGCGGTCAGTTAGCCGTCCGAAAGGCGGGAAAACCCGCATGGCCGAAGATCGGTGTCGGCGGTGATCGCGCGTTTACCCGGCTGCCACTTGCCCCGTTGCGCAGTCGGAACGCTTTGCCTGGCGCACCGGCCCGCGCCGAGCATGGAGGAGGATGGTCTCGGCTCAAAGACCGATGACGTCGTGGTGCGACACGTCAAAGTGGCCTCGAAATAGCGGGGGGCGCCTCCCCGGCGCCCCCAAAGGAAACGATTCAAGAATTTGCCCGGACCCGCGGTCACCCCCCCCCGCGACAACCGCCCCGGCGTCGCCCGACACGCCCCCGGCTGCAGCTCACCGGCTACCTACAATTCGTCCGGCAGTTCCCTCAGTTCTGCAAGCGAGAACACCGGCCCGTCCACGCAAACGTACTTCGGTCCCACGTTGCAGCGACCGCAGATGCCAATACCGCACTTCATGCGCTTCTCTAAGGTCGTGTATGTCTGCTCATCGCTGAAACCCAGCTTCTTGAAGCTCATGAGCGCGAACTTGATCATGATCGGAGGGCCGCAGGTGATGGCGATAGTGTTTTCCGGCGTCGGGTTCATGCGCTCGAGCACGTGCGGGACGAGCCCAACGTCGCATTGCCAGCCATCGCACTCGCGATCGATGGTGAGCGTGAGGTCGATGTCGTCGCGCTTCTGCCACTGGTCGATGTCGTACTGGTAGGTGAAATTCTCCGGAGCGGTCGCGCCGTAGAGGATGCTGATGCCCTCGTAGTCCACGCGATGCTCGATGGTGTATTCGATGGTAGCCTTCAGCGCCGCTGAACCGATGCCACCCATCACGTACAGAATCCGTTTGCCCTTCCACGCCTCCACCGGAAAGCCGCAACCCATAGGCGCGCGGACACCCGCTTTGTCGCCCAAGGAGAGCTGGTGAATGGCGGAGGTCACCTCGCCCGCCTTCATTACCGAAAACTGGATGTACTCTGTTTCCGACGGACGAGAGGTAATGGCGAACGTCGACTCGCCGACGCCGAAAACACCGAACTGACCGACCTGCCCCGGCAGGAAGGAAAAGCTCTTCTGCACTTCGGGGTCGTCAAAGGTGAGGCGGAAGGTCCGGATATTGGGCGTCTCTTGGATGATCTCCCTTACCGTGCAGATCTCGGGCAGATAGGGGTTGCCGCCCAGCTTGCCGGCGCGCGCCGTGCTCGCGCCGGGGACAACATCGGCCGCGGTCAAGCGCTTCTTCCCGGCTGCGGCGCCGCTCATGGTCTCGGCCATCTACGCCTCCTTCCCGTCGGTCGCGGGCAGCTCGGCGGAATTCGAGGCCGCGCCTGCCGCTTCGGGGACGCCCGCCGGCGCACCCATCACCCGGAGAACCTCGCGGATGTCGATGCGGGTAGGACAGTGCATGATGCAGCGGCCGCAGCCGGAGCACAGCAGACTGTCGTATTTGTCCTGGTAGTACCAGAACTTGTGGCTAAACCGATTGCGGAACCGGTTCACCTTCTTCTCACGCGGATTGTGCCCGGAAGTCTCGAGCGTGTAGGTGGGGTTGAAGCAGTTGTCCCACACACGGTACCGCTCGCCTTTTGTCTCCACGAGGGAATCGTTGACGGAGAAGCAGTAACAGCTGGGGCATACGTAGGTGCAGGTGCCACATGAGATACAGCGCAGGCAGAGATCCTGCCACGATGTGCCCTCGAAGTTGGCCTTCAAATTATCGCGCACGCCGTCGATCTCAAAAGGCACGTCCACGCGTGTGGTGGCTTGGACCTTGACCTCGGCCGCCTCGGCGGCTTCGCCCTCGGAGGCATCCCTGAGGGCCGCGAAATCCGTCGCGGCCTCGCCCTTCTCTGTGAGGGGCTCAACCGTGAAGCCTCCATCCACCTGAGTGAACAGGGCGTCAACCCCTTCGTGGCCTGCCGGGCAGCCGCCAATGGCCGTGCAGAAGCAGGTCGAACGCGGGTCGCGGCAGGTGACCGCGAGAAGAGTCGTCGCCTCCCGTTTAGCGTTGTACAGCGGATCGAAGTAGAACCCGCCATAGCCGCCGAAGACTTGATCCATCTGGACGAAGCCGCGCGCGTCGCAGGGACGTAGCCCGAAGATGATCTGAGCCGGGGCTGCGTTCTCGGCCTGAACTTCGATGACTTCGTGCGGCAGAGCCGCCTCCACCTGGCCATCGTCGGACGCGCCCGCGGGCGGCGCGCTCTCGTCCACTACCGGCGTATCCATGCGGTACGAGAACTTCAGATACTCCTCGGTCTGCGGAAACATGAACTCCTTCGGTGCCTGCTTTGCCAGGAGGACCTCCAGGTCGACTTGACGGCCTGGCTCCCAGTTGCGAAACAGCACCACGCCGTCTTCGGATATCGGAGCTACCACCCGCGCCCTCTCGGCGAGGTGGGCAAGGAAGGCTGCCAGTTGATCTTGGGCTAGATACTTGATCGTCATGGTCCCCTCCCTTCTAGTCGCCGAAGGCGTCTTCGATTTTGAAGCATTGGAATACAGGCATCTCGTCGAGCTTGGCTCCCGGCTCAAACTCGAACATATCGTAGATCTCCTTGTTCATCTTGCGATGCAGCAGCGAGAGTGGGATCTCCACGGGGCAGGCACGATCACAGGCACCGCATGAGGGGCACCGTCCGGCTACATGCAGCATATGGACCATCTGGAAGACCAGATTCCCCTTGGCATCAACCTTCTGCGACACCAGCTCCGGCCTGCGTGACCGGTTCACGCACTGATCCCAGCAGTAGCAGACCGGGCAGACATTGATGCAGGCGAAGCACCGGATGCACGTCGCAAAGATCTCTTCCAGCATGGCGTCTCGCTCTCCGTCCGAGAGCGCCTCAAAGGCTTCGACATCGGTCCATACAGGCTTGGCGTGGCGATCGGCCTCCTCAGCCGGCGGGCCGGCCACATCGTCCGCGTAGACCGCGTTCTTGTAGCGACACCAGCCGCAGGCGGCCAGCAGGTAGTCCGCCTTCGGAAAATCTCTCGTCAGACCTTGGTGGGTGGTCACGCTCACCGTGCCGTTGCTGGTAGTGATGTCGATGATCTCGTCGGAGAACTCCTTCTCCAACTTGCGCCGATCGACGAGGCCATCGCAGGGCACGCCGACCACGTAGAGACGTTCTCGGTCGACGAGGTTCTCCTGCATCAGCGCCACCAGCGTGCGGCTGTCGCAACCCTTGACACAGATGCCGACCTTGGCGTTGGGCCTGTCGTTCATCTTCCGCTTGAGAAAAGTGGTGAGGTTGTGGGCGCAAAGATCGTTCCAGACCAGCTGATCGACTGAGTCCGGTTCGTCCACAAACGCGGGAACCACCTCGGACGGATTGTATGCTTCTCTCCAGCCGATGAAGTAGTCGACCCGACCCGTGCTCAGGGCAACTCTCGCCAACTCGCGGATCTCGTCCTGGCGACTCACAAGGCCCTCCCTTCGCGGGGCCCAAGCTTCTCGACACCGGCGACGAAATCGGTCACGACCTGCTGCCACCGTTGACCCTCGGACGCCGACACCCAGGTCCACTTGAAGCGCTCTTTGGGGATCCCGAGGTAGTGAAGCATCCGCTCCAACAGTTCGAATTTGCGACGGGCATAATAGTTGCCCTCAGAATAGTGGCAATCCCCGGGGTGGCAGCCACTGATTAACACGCCGTCGGCCCCTTTCTCAAAAGCCTTGAGAACAAACAGGGGATCGATGCGCCCGGTGCACGGCACCCGGAGGAGCCGGACATTCGCGGGCTGCTTGAAACGGCCCACACCGGCTGTGTCGGCGCCGGCGTAGCTGCACCAGTTGCAGACGATGCCGATGATCTTCACCGGTCGGTCGACTTGCGGAGCCCCTGCCCTCGCCGCCGGCGTGCCGGAACCGGGTGCAGCCACGCTCGTGGGGGCGGCGCCCCTGGCTTTGGATGCTGCTGTTTCGGCCATCTTCACCCGCCTTTCTACGCGAGGAGCAGTTCCTCTATCTGGTCGAGAAGAGCGTCGGTTGGGAAGCCCTTCAGGGATATACAGTTGACGGGGCACGTCGCGACGCATACGCCGCAGCCTTGACAGACCGTCTCGATGACGTGGCTCTTCTCTTCGCCGCTGCGCGTTTGCTGACGCTCGGGAGCGCTGAAGGGACAGACCTCGATGCACTTCCAACAGGAGACGCAGCGGTTCTGGTCGACAACGGCGATCATGGGACTCGTCTTCAACTTGTCCTTAGCCAAGAGGCCGATGACTTTGGAAGCGGTGCCCGAGGCCTGCGCCACCGTCGCGGGAATGTCCTTGGGCGCTTGGCAGGCGCCGGCGAGGAAGATTCCCGCCGTGTTGGTTTCAACCGGGCGCAGCTTCGGGTGCCCTTCCTTGAAGAAGCCAAATTCGTCGTAGCTGATGTTCAGTTTCTGGGCGAGCTCGGCAGCCCCTTCGACAGCGGTGATGCCGCTCGCGAGAACCACCAGATCCGCCGCTATCTCCACTTGCTGACCGAGAAGCGTGTCGGAACCACGCACCATTACTTTGCCGTTTTCCTCATACAGCTTGGAGACACGACCGCGAATATACTTGACGCCAAACTCCGTCTGCACACGCTTGATGAACTCCTCGTAGCCCTTGCCCGTGGCACGGATATCGATGTAGAAGACGAAGACCTCGGTGTCCATGCCGCAGTGGTCTTTGGTGAGCAAAGACTGCTTCGCCGTGTACATGCAGCACACGCTGGAGCAGTAGGGGCGGCCCACCGATTCGTCCCGCGAGCCTACGCACTGGATGAAAACGACGGTCCTAGGCTCCTCGCCGTTCGACAGGCGACGGACATGGCCACCGAACGGTCCGGAAGCATTGAGCATGCGCTCGTATTGGATGCCGGAGATGACGTCCGGGATCTTACCCGAGCCGTACTCATGGTATCGCTCCTCCCAGGGGAAGGTATCGAGTCCGGTCGCCACAACGATGGCCCCAAACTGTTTCTGGACGATCTCATCTTGCTGCTCGTAGTCTATAGCGCCGGCCGGACACACCCGCTCACACACCCGACACTTGCCCTGGGTGAACCAGCGGCAGTACTCGGTCTGAATGGCGGCCCGCTTGGGCACGGCCTGCGGGAACGGGATGTATATCGCTTTGGTCGGTGCGAGCCCGACGTTGAAAGAGTCCGGCGCCTTGGACGGGCACTTCTGCACACAAATCTCGCAACCGATGCACTTGGTCCAGTCGACCTTGGATGCCTTCTTGCGGATGTCGACGGTGAAGTTGCCGACGTAACCCGTGACTTTGTCGATTTCGGAGTAGGCCATCAACTCGATGTTCTCGTGTTGGGCGCAGTCGACCATGCGAGGTGTCAGAATGCACGCCGAACAGTCGATCGTGGGAAAAGTCTTGTCGAGCTTGGCCATGACGCCGCCGATGGTGGTCTCCTTCTCGACGATCGTCACCATGAGACCGGCGTCGGCCATGTCGAGGGCTGCCTGAATGCCGGCGACTCCGCCGCCGATCACGAGGACGTCCTTGTTGACCTCAACCTCGTTGGCATACAGGGGTTCGAGCTGACGGGCCTTGGCCACTGCCATCCGGACGATATCCCAGGCTTTGTCTGTGGCCACGGGGATGTCGGTGTGGATCCAAGAGCAGTGCTCGCGGATGTTGGCCATCTCGAACAGATATGGGTTGAGCCCACCACTCTCCACGCATCGTCTGAAGGTGACCTCGTGCATGTGTGGAGAGCAGGCGGCTACCACCACCCGGTCGAGCTTCTTCTCTCGGATAGCCGTCTGAATGGCTGCTTGGCCAGGCTCAGCGCAGGTGTACATGATGTTCTCGGCGTGGACGACGTCCTTCAGGCTGAGAGCCCTCTGCGCCACATCCGCAACGTCGACCGTGGCCGCGATGTTGGTGCCGCAATGGCAGACGAAGACTCCAATCCTCATGACTTCGCCTCCACGTCCGCGGCTTTCTCGCGCGCCGCGCTCTTGGCCGCCTTCTCGGCAGCTTTGCGCTGTTCCTCAGCACTGATGGCCTCGGCAGCCGCTATCGCCTTCTTGACGAGGGGCTCGGGATCGACCACGTTCTTGTTCAACATCACGTCATCGGCACTCAGGCCGAGGGCAAGCCCCAGCACTTGAGACAGGTAAAGGATTGGCACTTCGTAGTTGGTGCCGAGATAGTGGTTGATTTGGGCCTGCTTCAGGTCCAAATTCACGTGGCAGAGAGGGCAGCAGACCACGATTGCGTCGGCCCCCGCCGCCAGGGCTTGATCCAGTATCTTGCCGCTCAACCTGCGCTGGATCTCCATCTTTGGCATCCCCACGCTGGCCCCACAACACTCCGTCTTGTAGTTCCACCACTTCACGTCAACCCCAGCAGCCTGCAGGATGAGGTCCATCATCATTGGCTGCTCGTTGTCACATTCGCCCGTCAGCTCGCTCGGGCGCCCCAAGAGACAGCCGTAGTAGGGCACCACTCTGAGCTGCGACAGATCGGTTTTGACCGACGATGCGATCTTCTCCTCGCCGACAAACTTGATGAGAAACTCGGGCAGGGCATAGACGACAACGTGGCCCGTGTATGGCTTGTCGAGGACTTCGTTGACTTCGGCCCGAAACTCGTCGCTCTTGTGGATTTCGATCTCAGCGTTCTTCTCCCGCTGGTAGCAGGAGGGGCAGGGAGCCAGAAGCTCGTCGCCAACCTCGGACGCCTGACGCAGGTTTCGCGCGGCCAGAGCCTGAGCAAGCAGATGATCCATCATGTGGGCCGGGGTGGACCCGCAACAGGTCCAATCGGGAACGTCTTCGTACTCCACGCCCAGAAC
>ENA-ORXD01001170-ORXD01001170.1-sediment-metagenome-genome-assembly--contig:-NODE-1170-length-23926-cov-4.229192_pt1 | contig 23926 bp, 25 predicted proteins | sample MGYA00237862_ERZ511471 | MGnify/ENA metagenome assembly ERZ511471
GTCCGGACGTTGGCCCACAGACCGCTGTACTTTTTATAATCGGTTTCATTGGTCACCAGTCCCTGTTCAATAAGCTGCTTCCGCATGGCGGTCTTCGGATAAGGGGTCAATATCTGGCAGTAGGAGGCATCTGCGCCGATATGTTTAAAAAATTCGTAATTTTCCCTGATCGATGCTTCATCATCCTCCGCAAAACCGAAAATCAGGCCGCCGATAACCATCATTCCGTATTTGTGGCAGTTGTCAATGGCCTTTTTTGAATGGGCGACAATGTCACCTTTCCCGGCACTGCTCATGTTCTTGACCGATCCGTTTTCAATGCCGAGAAAAACGGAGCGGAACCCGGCCTCCGCCATCTTGGCCACCATCTTCTCATTGGTTGCCATGGATACGCAATCAGCCTGCACAACAAGATTAAGCCCCTTGTAGTTTCTGGCAATGATGGCATCGCAGAGTTCCACCACCCTGGCGGGGTTCAGGACCATGTTGTCGTCCGTGATAAATATCCATCTGGTCTTGCGCTTGTAATAAATATCATCAATGTCCTCCAGGACGCGGCTGATGGGATAGGTCCTGAAGGTCCGGCCGTACATGTGCTTCATGGAACAGAAGTTACAGGAACGCGTGCACCCCCTGGAGGTCTCGACAAGTTCGATCCTGGAGTAGATGATATGGTAGCCCCAGGTGAGCCTGCGCTTATCCCGGATGGGGAGTTTGAGTTTACTCAAATCAAGATTTTCACCCCGGGGGTTGTGGATAAAAACGCCGTTCTTTTTATAGGAAAGTGAGGCGATGTCCGCCAGATCATCACGGTTATCCAGGGCATTCACCAAGCGCCGGCACGCCTCTTCACCTTCGCCGCGGATCATGAAGTCAATCCACTGCGCTTCCTCGGAAGCAGCTATTTCCTCATACATCAGGGTAGCATGGTAGCCGCCGATGACGATCTTGACCCCGGGTCGGAGTTCTTTGATCAGATGGGCAATCTTGATACAGGTGGAATACTGCCAGGCCATGGCCGAGAGGCCTATCAGGTCGGGCTCGATCCGCCGGAGGACCTTGGTCAGATATTTTTTAATGGAACGGCGCTTGCGGATCAGATCGATCAGATAGACCTCATGGTCATCATCAATATTGCCGCCCACTGTTGCTATGCCGTGATTGGGCATGTGGACCGCTGTTTCATGGATGATGATCGGCACCACATCGGGCATGGATATTAAAATGATCTTCATTGCTGCTGCTCTCTGTATGCCTTGAGTACCCGCTGTTCAAGCATGGCGGTAGAAGACATATTGTGGTTGGGTTGGCAGGCCGGCTGGATCCGGTCGATTATCTTCAGGGAAATTGTATTCTTTATCCGGGTGTTAAACAGAAATTTACCGGGCGTAAAGAGTTTATCCGTATTGGCAAGCTGCAGGACATAAACCGGGGCGTGGCACAGCCGGGCAATCTTCAGGGCCCCCCGGTTCAGGCTGCCGATTTTCCCATCCCGGCTTCTGGTTCCTTCCGGGAAAACAAAGAGATTGCCGCCCCCCTGCAGGAAACTCTGCATTGACTCTAATTGCTCGATCATCATCCCGGAGAACTGCCCATTGCCGGAGGCAGGCAGGTAACCCGCTTTTTTAATTACCCAGCCGAAGATCGGCATCCTGAAGAAACGTGTTTTGACAATGGTGCGATGACGTTCCAAAAGAGCAATCAGCAGTAACGGGTCCAGATAGGAGAGATGGTTGCAAACAATTACCGCGGACCTGATTGCCCGTACCTGTTCATCAATCTCCCATCTGTGGTTAGGGGCGGCAACCCTGATTATGCTGAATAATACCTGATAGAAACGGCTGTTCAGCCGCTGAAAGCTGGTCTCCGTCTCGTGGGCGAACAGGGCTGCGCCAACATACCGCCACGAAAAGAACACCATGAACCCCAGGGTGAACCATGCCCAGCAGATGATGGTTACAATGAAATCGCTTAACAGATCATTCCTCCTGCCGGGAAAAAATTATTCGTCCACCTCGCTGCCAGCCTTAAAGATCAGGCAGGTGTTGACCCCGCCGAAGGCAAAGTTCTGAATCGCGCCGATCTTTATGGCGGCCGGGGTCACTTCCCGGACGTGCCGCAACATGCTGCAGCGCTCATCAACCTGTTCAAGATTCAAGGTGGGGGCAATAAAACCCTGTTCCATCATGTAGATGGTTAAAATCATCTCAATCACCCCGCAGGTCCCCATGGTGTGTCCCATGTAGCTCTTCAGGCCCGTAACAAAAGGGCCGTGGTCACCGTACACCGCGGCAATGGCCTGTGCTTCAATCACATCGCCCATTTTGGTGCCCGTGGCATGGGCGCTGACAAAATCGACCTCTGCGGGGGAGATCTCCGCATCCTGCAGGGCAAGACGCAGGGTGGCGGTGATGCCCGCGAGGTTCGGCAGAATGAGGTCGCCGCCGTTATTGTTGCAGGCAAAGCCAATGATCTCGCCCAGAATCCCGGCGCCGCGCCTTTTCGCCGATTCATACTCCTCAAGCAGTACGGCCCCGCCGCCCTCGCCCACGACCAGGCCGTCGCGGCCCCTGTCAAAGGGGCGGGGAGTGCGCTGCGGGGTGTCATTATAGGCCGTGGAGCAGGCAAGCAGGTTGTCAAAAACCGCCACCGTGGTGGTGTCGTATTCATCGGCGCCCCCGCAGATCATGGCATCCTGCATGCCGTACTTGATCATTTCATAGCCGAAACCAATGGACTGGCTGCTGGTCGTGCAGGCGGTGGACGAGGCAATTACCCTGCCGGTAATACCGAACATTCTGGTGATGTTCACCGCGGTGGTATGCACCATTGACCGGAGATAATCCACTGCGCCGATGGAGGAAAATTTTGCATCCAGGTCCTGAAAAAATGTCCGGTAGATATCGCGCTGGACCGTGGGGCTGCCATGGGTTGAGCCGAAAGCCACCCCCAGACGGCCGGAGGTGATGAATTGCTGACTCAGGCCTGCCTGGTCCAGGACATCTTTTGCCACCTGGCAGGCATAATAGGCCACCGGCCCCATGGTCTTGCGGTACAGCCGTTTAAAGCCGTAATTGATGGGATAATCCACCGTCCCGAACACCCGGGAATGAATGTGCCGGTTCAGCAGTCCATCGTCACGCAGGGGCTTGACCCCGGACCTGCCCTGCCTCAGGCTGTCGATGATGTCGGCTTTGTCCCATCCGATAGGGGTGATGGCTGAACAGGCGGTAATGACAACACGTCGCTTCATGGGATTTCTGTTGAGGGGTTATGTATGGCGCGATGATTCTATTACTTCTATATAATCAAGGACATCGTTGATGGTCCTGATCTCCATGGCCTTTTCCTTTTCCTCCCGGGTGAGGCTGAAGCCGAGGATAATCTCTATCTTCCCCAGGAGTTCTATGGCATCGATGCTGTCAAAGCCATGGTCGTCCCGGAGGTTGTCATCCAGCCCGGGCTGCACGAACTCAAAATCCTCTATTAAAATAGCCAGGATTTTTTTTTGCAATACATCTCTATTCATAACAGGGCTTGGTAAAGGTTTTGTTTTGGCACACAAAAAACGATAATCAATACAATTTTTCGGATTAGATACTATATTTTTCTGTTAAATTCAAATCTGATTACCGCTAATTTTCCGCCCGTTTTGGATTGACGCTGCCTGCCCGATCGGCTATTGTCGGTTGCTGTGAAGATATATGCTTGAAATAAATCAAAAAACATCAGCAAGGCGGGACCGTCAACGCCGCATGGTCATTTAACGGCCGGAGAACTTTGCTCTCCCTGCGCCGCCACTCAACCATTTAAACACTCAGACCGGGTATCACGCGGAAGCGGAGAACGCGGCATGACTTATTGAGAAATACGCCATGAGTTCAGGAAGTTTGCATTCTTTTATCATGATCCTCAGATTTCTGCCCATGACCCTTGTCATGGCCACCATCTTCTTTCTATCCCACCTCCCGGGCAATGACCTGCCTGCGACGATCAACGGACTGGACAAGATAGCGCACGCCATCGCCTACGGCACCCTGGCCGCAAGCTGCCTCTACGGCATCCATCCGGCGGTAAAGGGCAAAAGGTCTTTGGGGCCGGCAATGGCGGTGATTCTGTTCTGTTTTTTCTACGGCCTGACGGACGAATTTCACCAGTCCTTCAGTCCCGGCCGCTCACCAAGCTGGCTGGACATTGTCGCCGACACAGGCGGTGCGGCCCTGACTGTTCTGGTCTGGCACCGGTGGCGGACAAGGGGGTTCAGCAGGCGCGGAAAAACCATGGGCATCGACTGACGCCCTGCCCCGTTTTTCCGGGTCAAAATCGGTAAACTGTTCCAGATAGAGACTTGCCAGACAGGCGCACTGCAGAGGAAAGAGGAAGTATTGCAGACCGGCCAGGGGCGGAACAATCGCCGCCGCCATCCAGATAACGAACATCGGCACCAGGGAAATCAGCAGCAGAAAGACCAGGTGCATGAAAAAACCTTTTTCCCCGACCTTGTCTTTGCTGGCCTTCATGGCCTGGCCCAGCGGCAGCCCGCGATGCGCCATGAGAGGCAGCACATAGATCCACCACACCGTCATGACAATGCCCGGCGCCATCACCAGAAAGTAGCCGAGCATAATAAGCAGCAGCATGAAAAAAACCGGGAAAAGCTCGGCAAAGCGTTTCATCCCGGCAAAGAGATCATTAAACTCACTCCGTTTTCCCGTCTCCAGCCACCGGATCATCAGCAGCAGATAGCCGCCCATGAGGGGGCCGGTCAGGATGCCCAGGGTGAGGGATATGAGCAACTGCACAAGGCAGCCGCCGACAAAGAAGACGACAAACTCCTCCTGCATCATCTCGAACATATTCTTTATGTGGGCCTGGAAATTCATGAGGGGTTCCTTAAAATTTTTCTGGACAACCGGGACATGCTGTCATATATTTAAGTATATACTTAAACGCTTTACCGGCAGTGAAAAGCTGATTGGGCCCGGACAGGGGAAGATTTCCCCTTACCCTGAAGCGACGGCCATCATGCTTTTCACAAGACCGGGACAATCAGCTTGACAACATTATGACACGGAAACTTAATTTCACAATATTGAAGGAGAAAAAACATGCCACTTTATGATTTTCGCTGCAAGGATTGCGACAAACCCTTTGAAGCCCTGTTGGCCTCCAGCTCGCAGGCGGCGCTGGATGAGGTCAGATGCCCCAAGTGCGGCGGCAGGAATGTGGTGAAAACCATCTCCGCCTCAAGTTACCGCCTTGCCGCCAGCAGTTCCACCCCCATCGGCAAACCCCTGGGCGGATGCGTCTCCAGGGGAGGCTTTTCCTGAGCATGATGACCGCGGCCGGTCAGGCCGCTGGCAGTAAGGAGTGAGGAGAAAAAAACAGGGAGGGGCGTTCGCGAAGCGCCCCTACTTTTCACTTTTCACTTCCTTTGCCTTTTCTCCCAACTCCTCACTCCTCACTCCTAACTCCTCACTCAAAAATCAATCCTGAAGCTGTAGACCCCCTCTTCCAGATGACTCTGCACCTTGAAGCCGGATTTATTGAAAATCGACTGCATCCTCTTGTTTTCCCCCAGCACCTCCGCGGTAAAACCGGAAATACCGCTTCGTTTGGCAATGGTGATCAGATGGCGGAAGAGATAGGAGCCGATGCCCCGGTTCTGCCACTCATCACGGACGATAAAGGCCGCCTCGGCCCGGTTGGTCCGCTCATCGAGATAATAACGGCCCACGGCGATCATTTCCTCGCCATGGGCGGCCGGCAGGGTCGCGACAATGGCCACATCCTTGCGGTGATCGATATAAACGAAATTCTTGATCTGGGTATGGCCGAAACGGCTGCTCTTGCTCATGAAACGGTAATAGAGGGTCTCCTGGGACAGGGCGTAGAGAAGGTCCCGCATGCTCTGCTCATCAGTGGGATGGATCGGCCGGAAGGTGATCAGGGTGCCGTCGTCAAGCAGCATGGAAGTCTTCATCTCGTCCGAGGCAACCACCATCTTGTCGCCGAAAGAGGCGAAATCCTGGCGGATATACCTGGCCTCAATGGCATCGTTGAGCAGCTGCTCCCTGAAATCCGGATGGGCGATGCTGATGAGCGCCAGGGTCCTCTCCTCGATATTTTTGCCGTGCAGATAGGCGATGCCGAATTCGGTGATCACGTAGTGTACCTCGCCCCTGGTGGTGACCACCCCGGCCCCCCGGCTCAACTGGCAGACAATACGGGATTTCCCCGCCTTCTCATCGGTTGCGGGAAGCACGATGATGGCCTTGCCGTTCTTGGAACGGGCCGCGCCGCGGTTGAAGTCAACCTGGCCGCCGATGCCGGAATAGAACTTCTCCCCCTCGGTGTCGGCGCAGACCTGGCCGGTCAGGTCAATTTCCAGGGCCATGTTGATGGAAACCATCTTGCGCTGGCAGCTGATGATATAGCTGTCATTGACGTATTCCGTCGGTTTGAATGAAAAAAGAGGGTTCTGATTGACCAGATCATACAGTTTCTTGGTGCCCATGCAGAAACTGGTGACGATCTTGCCCTGGTCCATGGTTTTTCTGGCCCCGGTCACCGCCCCTGACTCGATGAGTTCAATGGTGGCATCGGTGATCATCTCCGTGTGGATGCCGATGTCCTTCTTGTCGGTGAGGTAATGCATGCAGGCCGCCGGGATGCGGCCGATGCCCGGTACGCGGCCCAGTCCGAACTGGACGGTTGAGCCGTCTTCCACCAGGGAGGCAACGTGCTTGGCGATCTTTTTCGACACCTCATGCATGGGCTTTGACACCCGCTCGATGAGCGGCATATCGGCCGGCACCAGGATGTCAAGATCAAAGATGTCAAGCAGGGAGTCGCCGTAGGTCCAGGGCATCTGTCTGTTCACCTGGGCAATGACCAGCGAACCGTTTTCCGCGGCACTCTTGACGATGTCCACCGAGATGCCCAGGCTCACCTTGCCCAGGATATTCGGCTCACTCACCTGAATGAGCACCACATCAAGGGGGAGCTGGCCGGCCTTGAACAGCAGCGGTATATCGGAGAGCAGCATGGGGGTGTAACTGCCCAGCCCCTCCTGAATCAGACCGCGCACATTATGGCCGATGAAAAAACTGTTCACCGTAAAACTGTCGGCCAGCTTGGGACTGGCATAAGGGGCATCGCCCTTGGTCAGCAGATGGACGATCTCCACATCCGCCAGTTCCCCGGCCCTTTTGGTCAGGGCCTCCACCAGCAGCTGGGGCTCGCCGCAGCCGGTGCCGATGAATACCCGGTGCCCGTTTTTGACATGGGAGAGGGCCTTTCTGGGGGTGGCGATCATGTCCTCATATTTTTCCTGCCAATGCGGATCGAACTCTACTTTTGCTGGCTGCTTCATATATTCAACCTCAATTTAACGAAGGGACTTGGCAAGTGAAACCATCCGGTTTGCCGGAGCCATGCTAGGCCGAAAGGGGCCGCAGGGTCATGCGGGCATCGGCGACCACCGCCGCGCCGCCGATTTCGCCGACAATAAAGGGATTGATATCAAGTTCCTGGATCTCGGGGAAATCGGTGGTGAGCTGGCTGATCCGCTGCAGCCCGTTGGCGATGGCCTCCAGATCAACCCCCTTCTGTCCCCTCTTGCCCTTGAGAATTTCATAGGAACGGGTGGCAAGCAGCATCTGCACCGCCTCCTCCGAGGTGATGGGCGCCAGATGAAAGGTGACATCCTTCATGACCTCGACAAAAATACCACCCAGACCGAACATCAGCATGGGACCGAACTGGGGATCGCGGCTCATGCCGATGATGACCTCCAGGCCGGTGTCCACCATTTTTTCCACATAAACGCCCTCAATGCGGGCATCCGGCGCCTTTTCCCTGATCCGGAGCATCATCAGATCATAGGCATCGCGCACCTTGCCGGCTGAGGCGAGATTGAGCTGCACCCCGCCAAGGTCGGTCTTGTGCACGATATCCGGTGAAACAATCTTCATGGCGGCCGGAAAGCCCACCCTCTTGGCGATCTCGATGGCCTCATCGGCACTGGAGGCGAGTTTGCCTTCAGGAATGCGGAAACCGTAGGCATCGAGAATACTCTTGGCCTTCACCTCGCCGAGATGCAGGCGGCCGGTGCGCTGATGGCGGGTGATGATCCTCTCCGCCCGCCGCCGGTTCACCGGAAAGCGGGTCACCACCCTGGGCGGCCGCTGTTTCCAGGAGGCGTATTCATACATGGCCTTGAGGGACTCAACGGCCCGCTCCGGCGAATCGTATTCCGGCAGGCCGGCCTCGCCCAGCTCCGCCCGGCCCGGCATGACGCCCTTGCCCCCCATGAAGGAGGCCAGCACCGGCTTCTGGCGGGTCAGTTTGGCGGCAATGGCCCGGGCCGTTTCCGCCGGCCTGGTCATGGCCTGGGGGGTGAGGATGACGATAATGGCGTCAACATCCTCATCATTCTGGGCCGCCTCAATGGCCGCCACATAACGCTCCGGATCGGCATCGCCCAGCACGTCGATGGGATTGCCGGTGCTGGCGGCGCTGGGCAGCTTCAACCGCAGGGTGTCGGCGATGGCCCGGTTCAGGCTGGTTACCTCAAGCCCCGCTTTTTCCACCGCATCGGCCACCATGGTGCCGGGGCCGCCGGCATTGGTGATGATCAGCACCCGCTTGCCCTTGGGCAGGGGCTGCATGGAAAAGGCGGTGACAAAATCAAACAGCTCCTGGAAGGTATCGGCCCGGATGACGCCGGAGCGTTTAAAGGCGGCGCCGTATGCCGTATCCACCCCGGCCAGCACGCCGGTATGGGAGGCGGCGGCCTTGAGACCCGCGACGGTGGTGCCGGATTTGAGGATGACCACCGGCTTAAACGATGAGGCCTCCTCCGCCGCCTTGACGAAATTATCGCCTGAGCTGATATCTTCGAGATAACCGGCGATTACCCTGGTCTGCTCGTCGTGGGCCAGGGTCTTCAGCAGGTCCACCTCGGACAGGTCGGCCTTGTTGCCGATGCTGACCACCTTGGAGAGCCCCATGCGCCGCGCCGCCGCCTGGTCGAGAATGGCGGTGCACAGCGCGCCTGACTGGGAAATCACCGCCACCCCGCCGCTGCCGGGCATGAGGCCGGCAAAGGAGGCGTTGAGCTTGCTTTCCGTATTGATGAGCCCCAGACAGTTGGGACCCAGCATGCGCACGTTACGGCTCTTGCACAGGGAGGCGATTTTTTTCTCCAGGGCCGCGCCCTCTTCACCGGTCTCCTTGAAGCCCGCGGAAATGACGATGATGGCGCCGCAGCCTGCTTCGAGGGAATCCCGCACGGCGTTTTCCACATGGTTCCGGGGCACGACGATGACGCTGAGCTCCACCTTTTTGCCGTACTGCTGCAGCGTGGGGAAGCATTGCAAACCAAGCACCTCGTCAGCCGAGGGGTTGACCGGCACAATCGGCCCGCCGAACCCGCCGTTTATCAGATTTGCCAGGATATCGTGGCCGACCTTTCCCGGTGTCCGGGAAGCACCGATAACCGCCACACTTTTCGGAGAGAGCAAGGAATCTAACATGGGCAATCCACCAATGGCTTAAAGAGCATTTCACAAGGATGTCCCTGAAAATACTCAAGTTAAAAAAGACAGCCTTTTTGGCATGACCGCAAAGCCTGCATTTTTTTCCAATATTTGACCTAAAAAAATTGTCAAACCTCTGAGCGTGAACTATATATTTACCATCAAAACAGGCAAAAAACCATGGAAATAGTTTATAACTGCAAGGATTTGCTAAAAAAAGCAATGATATTACCGGGCAATAGCAATGAAAAATGACGGGGGCGGCGACGCAGGCGCCGCCGACCTGCAGGCCCTGTTCATGCAAGCGGTGCAGCTGCACCAGGACAATCAACCGGCCCGGGCCGAGGAAAAATATCTCCTTATCCTGACGGCCCTGCCCGGCAACGCCAGGGTGCTGGGCAATCTGGGCATTCTCTACAAGGACCAGGAGCGCTACCGGGAGGCGGAGGAATGTTACCGGCTGGCCATGGAAAGCGATCCCGAGGACCCCTTGCTGCACCTTAATCTGGGGGCGGTGAGCGAGGCCAGGGGCGAACTGGACAAGGCCGCCTCCTGCTTCCGCCGGGCCCTCGAACTGCAACCGGCCAACGCCAAGGCCCTGAATAACCTGGGCAAGGTGCTCTGCCTGCAGGGGCAGCCGGCAGAGGCGGAGGCCGCCATCAAACAGGCCCTGCGGCTTGAACCACGCTACCCGCTGGCGCTCAATAACCTCGGCGTCATTTACAGCAAACAGGGGAATAACGAGGCCGCCATCGACTGCCTGAAAAAATCCCTGGCCCTGCAGCCGGGGGACGTCAACACCCTGTACAACCTGGCCGGGGTTTACAGCACGGCGGAGAAAAACGCCCAGGCCGCCCAATGTCTGCGGCAGGTCCTTGAGCTTGATCCGCACCATGCCGCGGCCCGGCACATGCTGGCCGCCTGCTCGGGCGAGACCACGGAAACCGCGCCCCCGCAGTATGTGGAAAACACCTTTGATCTCTATGCCGCGGGCTTTGATGCCCATCTGGAGGGCAAACTGCGCTACACCGTGCCCGCGGCCCTGAAAACGACGCTGGCGGAAACCGCCGGCAACAAACGCCGCTTCAGCCGGGCCATTGACCTCGGCTGCGGCACCGGCCTGTCCGGCCGGCCGTTCCGGGACCTGATTGATGATCTCACCGGCATTGATCTGTCCGCCAACATGCTGGCCAGGGCCAAAGAAAAAAACATCTACGACCGGCTCATCCACCAGGATATCACCGCCTTCCTGGAGGATTGCCCGGAGCAGTTCGACCTCTTCATCGCCACCGATGTCTTTATCTATGTGGGAAAACTGGACGGGCTCTTCCCCCTTGTCAGCCGCTGCGCCGCCCCGGGCGCCTTTTTCGTCTTTTCCATCGAACGGACGGAGGACGAGGATGATTACCGTCTGCGCCGTTCCGGCCGCTATGCCCAGTCCACCGCCTATATCAACCGGCTGGCCGCGCAGCATGGCTTTACCGTGGCGGCCTGCCGCGAGCACGGCATCCGCAGGGAAAAGGGGCAGTGGATTGCCGGCAACCTTTTTGTTCTGGTGAGAAGTGAAGAGTGAGGAGTAAGGAGTGAAAAGTGAGAAGTGAGGAGTGAGGAGTGAGAAGTGAAAAGTGAAAAGTGAGGAGTGAGGAGTGAGGAGTGAGGAGTGAGGAGTGAATCGGCAGGGGCGGTTCGCGAACCGGCACCCCTGCGGCAAGATGCAGACAACAACGCGATACCACGGTAAAAACAGGACAGCCCGGCTTTTCCCGGTCAACCAGCAGCCCAGACAGGACAATCATGACACAGAAGAAAAACCCGCAGCCGCTTTTTACCACACCCAAGCGGCTCTTTCTCGATCTCTTCTATATCCTGGTGGGCAGCGTGCTCTGCGCAGTGGCCATCAACGGCATCCTGATTCCCCACCAGTTCGTCACCGGCGGCATTACCGGGCTGGCCCTGCTCATCCACAATTTCATCCCCTCCCTCGACGCGGGCTGGATCTATTTCTTCCTCAATCTGCCGCTGTTCGCCCTGGCCTGGATGGCGGTGGGCCGCCGCTTCTTTGTCTACAGCATCATCGGCGCAGTCTCCCTGACCCTGGCCATGGCCACGATCCATCTGCCCATCGTCATCGAGGACAAGATGCTGGACGCCCTGCTTGCCGGGCTGCTGATCGGCGCCGGCGTGGGCATTACCTTGCGCTCCTCGGGCTCCCAGGGCGGCACGGACATCCTGTCGGTCATGCTGCTCAAAAGATTATCCATCAGCATCGGCAGTACCGTGCTGTGCATCAATATCATCCTCCTGCTCATGGTGGTCTTCCTCTACTCCCTGGAGTCCGTCCTCTATACCCTGGTGGTGCTTTTCGTCAGCTCCAAGGTGGTCAGTCTGGTGGTCACCGGCCTCAGCCAGCGCAAGGCGGTGTTCATCATCTCCACCCACTGGGAACAGATAGCCGGTGAGATCCTGAAAGACATCCGGCGCGGGGTGACGATTCTCGAAGGGGAAGGCGGCTACACCCGTCAGCAGGAACACATCCTCTACACGGTGGTCAACTTCCGGGATATCGGCCAGCTCAAGCGGCTGATCCAGCAGATCGATGAAAACGCCTTTGTGGTCATCAGCGACACCCTGGAGGTGGTCAACTACCGCATCGGCAACCAGCCGCACTGGTAGCAGGCCGGCGGGGGCCGGATCTTTATTGTTTACAGCACCCCGGCCTTTCCCCTCCCTTTCCAGGACAGTACAAATTCTTCCTTAACATACTGTCTCATTTTTGGGGTCCGCTATACTGCGCCGGCGGCTGCGTTTGTATAACAGCCAGCTTGCAGCCCAGGGCCTTTGTCACCTTGCTGATGGTGGAAAATTTCGGGTCGCCGTTTTCCGCCAATGACTTGTAGAGGCTGGCGCGGGTAACCCCTGCCTTTTTCGCCACCTCGCTCATGCCCATTGCCCTGGCCGCGATATTCAGGGCGTGAATGAAGTCGGCTTCGTCGCCGGTGTCGGCGACCTCTTGCAGAAAATTGCGTATTTCTTCAGGGGTATTCAGGTGTTCGGCGATGTCGAAAGGTTTTGTTTGCCGTGCCATGACTTTAATCCTCCAGTTCTCCCAAAAGCCCGGTGACTTTTTGGACGTCTTTCTTTTGGCTGGACTTATCGCCACCGACCAGCAGCAAGACGATGCGGCCGGCCCGGATGGTGTAGTAAATCCGCATTCCGGCGCCGAAAAAGAAACGCAGCTCAAAAAGGCTGGGGCCAATTTGCTTAAAATCTCCAAAGTTTCCGTTTTCGATGCGGGCAAGCCGGGCCAGGATTTTTTGTTTTGACCGAGGAATCCTTTAATCCGGAAAACCATTTATCGAATTGTTTCGTACTTTGGAGTTCGTATTTCATGGCTTAACTGTATCTTGCAAGATACAGATTGTCAAAGATGCATAAGTTGATACTGTATCTCTTTGATGCTGCGACGCTTTCACGCTGAAACGCTGAAACGTTTTCACCTTTGCATTTCCCCATGAGCCATCAGCCATCAGCTCAAAAGCTCATCAGCCATGAGCCATCAGCCATCAGCTATCAGCTATCTTATCCCTTCGTTGGCCAGCACCGGGGAAACCGGCGAGCCCTGCTTATTACAACGGCTTACTTCATTTTTTGAAGAGATCCGAATGGGTCCCCATCCGTTCAAAAATGATGCGTGTTTCCTCAACCTTGTAGATCAGCAGCCAGTCCGCCTCGATATGACACTCGCGCCGTCCTTGAAAATTGCCGATGAGCCGGTGATCCCGGTGCAGAGGATCAAGCGTTTCACCGGCAAGCAGGGTGCGGGCGATAATTTTGAACTTATCCAGGTTTTTACCGCGCCGGCCGGCCAGCCTGACGTCCTTGGCAAACTGTTTCGTGTAAACCGGGATGAACATCAGATCCCCAGTTTCGCGAACATGTCGTCGGCGTCTTCACAGACGACCAGATCGCGGCCGGCATCGGTGGCCTGGAAAGTCTTTTTCGTGGCCGGGGCCGGAATGACCAGATCAAAGGGCAGGCCGTTGTGTATTTCAACCTGTTTATAAAACATGGTAATCGCCTGGGTAGCGTTGATCCCCAACCGCTCAAATACCGCCTCCGCATGGTTTTTCAAATCGGGCTGTATCCGCGCCCGGACGGTTGCCGTTTTGCTCATGCTGTCACCTCCCTTATTTAATTGTAGCACAAACAGGCCACAATGACAAGCTGCCTGCCCTGGTGGTTAATCAGGGAGCCCGCTGGAAAACAGCTCGTGCACCACCTGAGTGGTGAACTGCACATTGCCGAAAATGAGCACCGCCTCGATCTTGTGGCATTGCACGTCAAGCAGGGTTTCATCGTTTTTCTGCACGATGAGCCGGTCCCCGGTCTTGCGGAGAATGGAATTCTGTTCGGTCAGATAGAGATTGGCCATGCGCGGCGCTCCAGCGATTGGCAATGCGGATCTCGGACTGAAATATCCATTAAGGATGTCTGATGTTCATCATCATTTGCGATCGGCGGATTCCCGTAGCCGTTCAAACAACCGGTTGAGACCCTTATCAAAGGAGAAGGGTTTCATGTTGCCGTGCCGGCCTGCTGCGATCATGACGCAATCCACCGGATCGATATTCTCGGCAGTGAACAAGGCGAGAGCTTCCAGTAGCACGCTCTTGTCGTGGTTGACAAAGCCCTTGTAACGTAACAAGGCGGACAGTGAGTCCGCTACCTCCACTTTCGGAATCTTGTAAAATTTGGTCAGCACATAGACACATTCCACCAGCACACTTTCGAGCAGCAGCGCCTTTTCCCTGCCTGTTCTGACGGATTCGAAATAATGATCCGCTTTTTCGAACTGCTCAGGATTGTCGCGCAGCAGATAACGAAGAATGACATTCGTGTCCGGAATAGTGCTAGCGTTTCCCGGCATCGTCAGCCACCTCCTGCCAGACCTTATCTCGAACTTCCTGCAGAGGGATCTCTCCTGATGCATATTTCGCCAGGACTCCGGCTACGCTTCTAACCGGCCGAAGAACTACTTTGCCGCCGATGATCTCAATTTCAACCGTGTCCGTGTCAAGCGCTTCCCGCACATGACGCGGAAGAGTCAATTGCCCTTTTGATGTGATTTTTGCCGTTACTGACATTTGCGTTTCTCCTTACAAATATTTTTTGCATTACCATATCTTAATGTAATTCAAAATGGCAGGGCATGGCAATTTTTTATTACTCTATTGATCCCGGAAGATGACTTTCCCCTGATCTGCCGCGCAAGCGTTGAAACGTTCACACTTCAGTTTTCATCTGTTGCTGCCATCAGCCATGAGCCATCAGCTCATCCCATCCCTTCGTAATCAGGCAGATAAGGCAGTTGATAAGCTCATAGCTGATAAGCTGGTAAGACAAAAAAAATTCTAACAGATCTTTCCTCTGCGGCTCCTATCAGCCATCAGCCATCAGCTTAACAGCTCATCAGCTCATCCCATCCCTTCGTAATCAGGTCAATAAGAAAGCTGATAGCTCATCGCTGATAAGCTGGTAAGGTAACATAACTTCATCTGATCCTACCTCTGCCGTTCCTATCAGCCATCAGCTCATCAGCTTAACAGCTCATCAGCTCACCCCATCCCTTCGTAATCAGGCAGATAAGGCAGTTGATAAGCTCATAGCTGATAAGCTGGTAAGACAAAAAAATTTCTAACAGATTTTTCCTTTGCCGTTCCTATCAGCCATCAGCCATGAGCCATGAGCCATGAGCTACCCTATCCCTTCGTAATCAGGTCAATGTCGCCAACAGTACCCCCTTTTTTGACTGTAAATCCAGAGATTTATAAGGCAATTTCCTGTAACCCCTGTTTTGCGTCGCATTTTCCGGTCATCACCTCCTTTTATGCTGAAGCTTTCCAAACGTTTTTCCACCCGATAACAAGAGGTTACGCATTTCCTGTAACCACCCCCTGTTTTACCCCTGTTGAAAAAAATAGCCGGACAGACACAAATTCAACATGATAACAACAATTTTCGCGAAATATTCACCCGTTCCGGCCATCCGCCTCCCGAGGCCCGGCGGCATCGCTCCTCCTGTCACGCAGATAGGTTTCCAGATCAAAAGGGGCCGGATAAAAGAGGACCCCGTGGTTCTTCTTCGGCCGGTCAAAGGGGGTCATGATCAAACCGCCGGCAAAGGTGACCCCGAGATAGGTAAAGCCCTGTTCAAAACTGACAATATCCTTTTCGTCAAGCGCCAGCAAGAGTTTTTCCAGCACCTGTTCCGACAGTTCCAGGGCCTCGCCCGCCTCCTGTCTGGTCCTGCAGAGCACCACATAATCATCGGCATAGCGGATGAATTTAAATCCTTGGGCCAGCATCTTCTCATCAACATTTTGACTGGAAATGCGCCGCAAGGTATTCTGGAAAGGAACGCCCATTATGACTATTTCCTGGAGGTGAAACTAATGGCAAAAATTTCCGTTGCCGAGGCCAAAAGACATCTTTCCGAGCTCATTACCAGGAGCGCCCACGGTCATGAACGATTCATCATCACCCACCGCAACCGTCAAATGGCCGCCTTGGTCAGCATCGAAGACCTGAAGGTCCTCGAACAGCACCAGGAGCGGCAGGGGCTGGCCGCGGTGGCCGGAAGCTGGCCTGATTTTACCGAGGTTGCCGATGCCCTTGGCGATATCGCCGAACTCCGCCGCCAAGTCGGCGCAGGGAAACCTCATTTACCATGCAAAACCTTTTCATAAACTTCCAGATCAATGGCAGGAACGGTGCCCAATTTTTGCAGTCGTTTGAGAAGCCCCATGAACAGGCCAACGAGGGAAGTTTCCTCACTCTGCTTTACGATGGATATTTTATCTTTGTCATCATAGAGGGTTTCGAATGCCCCGCCGGTTATCACACAACCAAAATCAAGACGTTCTTCAGGTTTCAATTCGTTAAGGACTTCCGCAAGCGGCTCGCCCAATGGCGGTTTCCATTCGGAGTCGGTGCTGAGAATGCCGGCGAGGATGGTAAACACATCCTTGGGGTCATGAGTGCCACCGGCATGATAGATGGTAGTTGTTGTTCTGCGGAGCTTTCGCACCGAAGAGGCTTTTTCCCCGGCATATTTGACCGTTTGCCTGTTCATGGTTTGTTTTACTTCAAAAACAGCATATACACTTTCGGCCGGAATAAAGGTTTGCCCGCTTTTATTGAAAAGAAGCGGCGTGTATTGCCGATCATACAAGACAAGATCGATCTGGTCGCTTGACTGACCAAGAGCATCGATGACAAATGCCTTGCCCACCTGATAGCGTAAAGGCAAATGAGCGTTGAACATACGAATCCAGTCGGATTCCGTAGCATCACCCTTCGCCCCCGGATGATTGATAACGGAGCGGTTGACCTGCAGTTCCGCCGCGAGGTGTTGCTGGAGGCCCAGGAAAAGTTCTCGTAAATCTACGGGCATGTCTGTTTAACCTTCTTTTGCAACCGGTGAAAATGCGAGACGCACCCAGCCCATGGGCTGTATTGTTTTGCCGGATATGGCAATCCGCCGACTTTTGGGGAAAGGAAAGTCGAGATGGTTGGTTGCCAGTTTCAAATTTTTTCTTAATTTGTGATTGTCTGCGGATAAGTCGTTATTATCAACAAGCTCACCGGTTGTGCCACGCCAGCCGATGCCCCACCCAAGATTGAGAAACGCTTCGTCAGCACCCAGTCCCGCTGATTTTTGTTGCAGATCTCGATAAAATGCCAACAGACCACTGATATGGGTTCCTTTTTTATCAGAAAGATACTGAAGCTCTCCGCCAATAAAGTCATTTGTTAATTCACGAATTGCCGAAATCAGCCATTCGCGGTTGATTTCAGCTTTAAAGCCAAGGCAGAACTTGTCTGTTTTTTCATCTCTGGCATACAGGAATTTATCAAAGGAAATGCGACCTTGGCTGGATGAGTTCTCTTTTATCTTTTCAACCGTGATTTGCATGGGTTGGTCACTTCTTGGTTTAGGTTTGAGTTTCATCGTGTTGTTTGAAACCTCTCGCGAAACCTCGACCTTTTGTAATGAAACATCCGCTTGTGAAAAGGAGAAGTCACCAATACTCAAAGTCCGCATCAGACTGTTTGTAGGGTCATTACCTAGAAATGTGTCACATATGTCGTTATCAGCTTCTTTCTGCTCGTGTTCTTCCAAAGGCTTTGGTTTATTTTTTATTCTCGAAATAGTGGCATTAACTGTTTTCTTGCCATCTTCATCGGAAAGCCGTTTCAAAATCGCGGTTCGGAGCGCCCCTTTCAAAGAACTGCCAGGGACTATTGGGTTGCCAACCCCATCACGAATCTGAGCACGAATTTTGTCTGGTTTATCCGGCCAGTACATACGGAGCTGCCCCTCCATATCATCCAAAAAGAAGCCCTTTTCTTTCAACCAGTCAAGGGGCCGCTTCTCCTCAATTGCCTGAATAAATGGCTCGATATTTTGGAAGCCGATCTCGTTTAGGTAATGAAACAACCTGACGTGGCTGATCATCCGGATTTCGCTTTTGTCAGCCAGGAAGTCAAAACCTCTTTTGAGAACCTCTCCTGAACCAACATGAAGCGGGGTCAAAGCCTTGATTGTGCAATGAAATGATGTCCTGATCCTTTGCTGGTCGCTCATCTTGCGCTCCTCGTTTTAGGGGCCGGTGATATGGGCAGACAGAACGCCCTGCCGTATCTGTAGACATGGTGCGGGATCTTACCCCCCTTTTCAATCACGCGGGGGATATCCCCTGTAGGTTGTACAGGCAGCACCGAGCCTTCGGCCAGCATCCAGACATCAGCCCGCCGATATGCCCGCACCCCTGGCGCGGTGGGATAACCGTATCGGCGAACAAGTGTATAGGAACTTTTCTGCCGGTCCGCAAGAATGCCTCCATCTACCTCCGCTCTGGTTGGATGATAGAGGGAGAGAAGCAGGAATTGGCTGTGTTTTTTAGATTCGGGGAAACTCACCTTTTCGCTCAGAGGGGCATGGAAAGTTCCTCTCCCCAATGAGCGCTCGCCTCCGAGACCGGCATCAGCCAACAATCGCAACGCCGCCTCAAAGCGGCTTTTGTCTTTTTCTGTCCGGAAGGTAGCGAGAAAGAATAGTCCACTCTGTTTGTTAAAATATTGATCCGTACAATAAAAAAAGGCGTCTTCTCCAACTCCTCCGGTTAGCTGGTCGGTTTTCACGCGGGGGCGTTGAAGCTGCACAGCCGAGTCGTTTTTCTGCGCATAACGTGTCTGGTCGGCATTGGGAAAATGGGATTGTATCCCCTGGAGATGTTCAAAGGTCACGGCTTCGCCCTTGCTGACTAAAGTAAACAGCTCTTCGGAAATATGGCTGATCTTTTTCAGGCCCTTGACACTAAATTGTTCCTGCTCATTCATTTTTTTCACTTCCGCCTTACTGATCAACTCATCAAGGGTATTGATCGGCAGAGGATAAAAGCGGCGGCCGTTGATAAGGGGAAAGCAGGAACTCACCGCAAAGGGCGGCACCCTGCACAATTCTTCAGGATCATCATCAAAGAGAAGAAGCCACTGTTGGATAAGGGCGGCCCACAGGGTATCGGAGTGGACCGTGGAATCGAGCCGCTCCTGACCGATCCCTTCCAGACCGAAATGCGCCGGGGAATCAAAAAAGAGATGATAGGCATCATACTGCATTGTCTCCCTCCGCACTCTGACACTTAAACTGTGCAAATTTTTCAAGAAATGCGGATTCCCTGTCGTTGGCGACACCGGACAGGTAGTAAGCGGCGGATCGTTCCTCAACCGAATTTACCTGGAAACACACCTGCCCGTATCCCCTGGTGCCATGGCCGCCCAGGTAATCATCTTCAACCAGACAAAACCCCTGTTTGATCAAATCGACAAATTGCTCTTCCCGGGTTTTGCCATTCTCCGCTTTGCCTGAATCAAGGAGATCGAAGTTATAAATATCCAATACCATGGACAACGCGAATTTTGCTCCGGCCGGCACCCGCTCAAAGTTACGTGGATTGGCCACGGAGGTAAGGCGGTCGATATTGACCTCGGTCTTGATTTCCGTGCAATACATATCCGTCTGGCCATTCTTTTCCAAGTCATCGGGATTGAGCAAGACGCCGTCCCGCACGGTAAGCCTGGTAGGCCCGGAGTTTTCGCAGGTTATTTCAGTATCTGCCGGAAAACCGAAGAGCTGGACCACATCCTCTTCAGGGTCGGTGCACAATTCACCCTTAAAGCGGTTTTTTTTACTCTTGTCTTCTTCGGGTAAAATCTTGACAAGGCCGAGGCTTTTCTCCAGCAGGGAGCGCATTTTGCCCTTTAATGAGGAGCCGGGAATGTAAGGCAGATTCGTGACCGGATTCCTGATCACTACGTTGTTGGCCCCTCCGATGGTGAGACCCAGCGAAGACCCGCCGATATGGATGCCGGTTTTGACGATGATTTCCCCGGCAATAAATATCTTTTTTTCAAGTTTCAGTCTGTTTTCTGTTGTCATTTCAAGCCCTCCTTAAGACCCGCCATGCGCCTTGTGATAGGCCAGTATGGCCTCGAACAGCCTGCAAAAGTTCTTGAAGCGCTTCGCTTTTTCGGTTTCATTTAGTTCTGCCAGAACCACCGTCTCAATACCACGTGTGAGTCTGTCCTTTAATTCGTACAGACCTGTTTTGTCATATCTTTTTGCCGCATAGGCGAGATAGGGTTTCAGCATCAAGAATTCCACCTGCTGCCCGGAATTGTCGAATCCCTTTGCCTCTATGGATTTCATTTTCGTAAAAATTTGCCGGATCTGTGAAGTGCTGACTCTGTTATCAGAGTGATTATTCTTTAATGTTTTGCCTATGTATTCTCCAAATAAACTTACTTTATCGATCATGTCTGGACTTGGTCCGCTAACCACCCATGCCTCGACATCATCAGTGCCCAGCATTATCGTTTTTTCCTCATTTTGCGCCATTATTCTTCCCCTTTCCTGTTTTCAGGCTTTCTCAGTAGAAATTCACCCCACCTTCCCAGCACTCCCAGCAACTCAATGCCCTTTCGTTCTGTAGCGGCAACCGGATTCAGGATAAAATGTTGTAAATTCCTGATTTCCTCTCTCATACTGCTGTTTCTCGACTCACCAAAACGCGCCAAAGAATAAACCATAAGCCAACGCCATCTTTCCGCGAGCAGTTGCTGCTGAATTTGTTGCATTGTCCGGTTCGTTGCTTCACGCTCCATACTCTGCCTGCTTTTATCCCAGGAGGCGGCTATTGCCTGCAGTCTTGTCAACAAGGGCCGGTTCCGGGAGTCGGTAAGCAATGTCATCAAGAGATCTTTTCGCGCTTGAATCTCGATGAATTCATCCCAATGCATGGGAGAATCAAGGAGTGTGAAGGAATTTTTTGTTTTTTCCAAGGCCTTTAGAGAATTCCTATTGAAAATGGCTTTATTCTCTTTCGCCTTTTGCAGGGCTTCGCCCGCCATGTCCGCGCTTTTGTAAACCGGGAATTTACCACCGGTCATGACCATGCCGCCGGACATTGAGAACACCGGATTATGACAGCAAAATCTGGCAAACCTCGCCTTGATATGGAGGGCAATATCCGGGATGATATCCCAGGCACCCAAAATAAACAAATCATCACCGCCGGCATAAACTACCGCCGCTTTCCCTTCCCAGTTTGGGTTCCGGTCAATAAATTTCGGCACCAGCCCTCCGAAAAAAAAGGCGAGTTGCCAGCTTAAGGTGGTGATCCGCCCCAGAGAATGAAAAATTATCCTGTCTTCTTCGGCCACCTTGAGATGGTAATAGTTTTTCAGCCCCTGCCGGAAAATTTTGCCCAGATTGTCCACGTCCATCCGCAAGATTCCCAGCCTGTGGATACCTTGCGCGGTCTCAGCGGCAATTTCCTGGAACTCCTTGTCAAAACCATGATTGCCACCGGCAATGAGTGGCGCGGCATTAATTCTCCCTATCCCATCCTTTGTTTTGACTAATTCGGTAAAAGCAGAGGCGTTCAAAACCCAGATCAAACAGTCATCACCGTTGACATCTGTTTTCTCCTCCAGAAACCAGAGATGCTTACCAAAAATCTTCATGATCGGTTTTTCAAAAGTGACTGCCGAGCAGTTGCCACTCATGACAATGTAACGGGTGTTTTTGAGTTTTTTACCGATCAACTCCATGTTACTGCACGTGATGCAATTCTTGGTTTCGTATTCCTGAGTCATTGTACAATGACAAACAGGGCAGGAACGGGCGTCAGGATGCACGGCCACCCCGAATAAACGGTCGTAATTCTTAGCGGCCATTTCGGAATGCCTGTTTCGATCCCGAAGAAACACTTCCCGTGCAAGATTATCCCATATTTCACTTAAGGTTCGCCCGGATTGTCTGGTCAGATCAGCACCGGACATCTTTTCAAAAGCTGTACGTAGATAAACCTCGCCATTGAACAGATCAAACAGTTCCTGATTAACGGCATCGGTCATGGTTTCCAGACTCTGGCGAACAGAGCGCAGATTGGGAAGAAGAAGATAAAACTTGCCGCCGCTGCAATAAAGGATATTGGTCGGGGTCAGATGAAATTCTTCTGTATATTTACGGGCCAGGATTTCGGCAAGCAGTTGGATGAAAAAGGAACGCCCCTTGAGCATCTTGTAAGCGCCTTTGGAGGATATCTGATAGACAAATTGTTGAATGCCGCTGATATCGCCGCAGAACAGCAAAAATTTGTCAATTTTTCGATCTTTGATGCTGGCAGTTTTGAGGGATTCTCCTTCCTTGTGATAATAGTATAACGATGAAGCAATAGCGGCGGTCGCTTTCTGATGTTCAAAAAGGGAAACGTCAGAAAGGTCTTGCGCTCTGGCGCTTTCAGGGAGACACCACTGGTACAGCCGGCTCAGCTCGAAAATGGTTTCAAAGTGCTCGATGATGTCAAGAGGCGGCTCCCCTGACTTCTGCTCTCTGATTTCCCTTTTGAAATTATTCCAACGATTCTTGTAGTCTTCCCTTACTGTGAGAGATTCATAATCCTCTGGAAGGCATGGATAAATTTCTTCATCCTCCAAGGCCCGGTCGAGCGGCGGTACACGAATACGGTAACGCATCCCTGCCTGGGATTCCTCAGGAAACTGGCCTGAAAGTCCGACACGGGAGAGTACGCTGATCAACGGTATCTGGCTTTTTCTTTCACGACCAATGGTTTTGTAGCGGGCCGCTTTGTCGGTTGGTTCTCTCTCATGGCCTGCAGCTATGTGATCAGCCTGCTGGATAATGGTTTCAAGCACTGACCTCGGTTTGTGATGTCGTGCCGCCAAATCGGCAATGGAACACATACCATCGGCCTCATTGCCGATTTGTTTCTTGACGCTCTCATGGAAAAGATCATGAAGGATTTGTTCTGTGTAATATCCGTGTTCATAGTTATATTCTTGTTTAATTGAATCTCTCTTAACCTCATTTACGGCAAAAGCCCTTTCGGCAAATTTACCTATATCATGGAATAACCCGGCAATACTAATTGCTTTCAGCAGCTCGTTATCAATTAGAGCGATTTCATTTTCATCATTTTTTTTATCCGATGGTTCCTGAGACGGCTTTTGCGCTGAACTCTTTGATTTCTTCTTCATTTTTTTGGTCATGTTTCTTTATTCCGGGTTAAATTTACTATTGTTTATTCCCACCTCCACCCGCCCCAGCCCAAACGCCGTCTGTTTCCCCAGATGAACCACCTCGCAATACCGGAGCAGCGGCAGAAATTCACCCAACTCCCCTTCATAAACCAATTCCCCCTGCAACCCGCCCATGAGCATGCCGGTCTGCTGGCGGTTGCTGTAGCGCTCGATATCCACCCAGCAGCAGTCGCTCTCCCTGGTCACAATCTGCCCGGCCCGGCGAACCAGGCCACGGTAATCAAGAGGCGGCTCCCCCTGGCCGAAGGCCTCTTCCAGGCCGGCGATCCGGCGCAGGGCGGCGCGGATGAGCAGGTGAAAGGGCAGGGACTGCTGGAAATGGTTGTCGTGTTTTAAGCGCAGCGGGGTAAGAAGTTTGACGCTAAGCGAGCTGACGGGACCGGCGGGTGGTGGTTGCAGCTCCAGGCCCGGCAGGGGCCGGCCGTGGGCGAGAATCTTTTTGCCGCCGTCATAGAGGGTGGCGCCACCGGTGTCGACAGCGGCCAGGGCAAAGCGGCCGCGGCCTTTGTCCCCTGCCCGGCCCAGGCCGGTTTCACCCATCTGCTCCACGGCGTAGACGATATGGGGCAGGAAATCATTGGCCGTGCCGAAGAGGGTGAGGCCGAAGGTGAAGGCATCGCCCTCAGCAAACGCCCGGCGGTTGTCGGCGGGCGGCTGCAGTACATAGGGATGGGGCCGCGAGCTGGTTTTCGTGTTGC
>ENA-ORXD01001172-ORXD01001172.1-sediment-metagenome-genome-assembly--contig:-NODE-1172-length-23873-cov-5.180366_pt1 | contig 23873 bp, 23 predicted proteins | sample MGYA00237862_ERZ511471 | MGnify/ENA metagenome assembly ERZ511471
GGATGCCTTAGATTCTGCTGGAAAGTGTTACCTATGTCCCCGGAATAATCTGTTACCTATCTACCCGTTCGGTTCACAAAGAAAGAATTATGAACGAAAAAAACTTCCATTCAAAAATTGAAGCTGACTTTTCAACTTTTCTGAAATCACGAGGATTTCCTGACGGCTCACTAATTTATGAGCCAACAATAGTGGGTGCAAACAAACGCCAATACCGCCCAGATTTTCTTGTTATTGATCCAGAGAACAATGAACGACTTGCTGTAATTGAGGTGAAGAGTGCAATAACAAGTAGAACCGATGAGATTGTAAATCAACTTAATACATATAAGTATGCGCTTGGCGACTTGACCCTACCAGCATTCATTGTCACACCAAGTAAAGAATATGTTTCAGAAATACCTTTTGATTTATTTTCCATCAACAAAGAAGGTAATTTGGAAAATGTAGATTTTCGCTTATTCCCAAATTACAAAGCTTTGTCGTCGAAAAAAGTTGCTGACAAAAAAGAAGAAATAAGTGCCAAAAAAGATGCAACAATAAATTCTTTTCAAGCAATAACCGGAATATTGGCTGGTTTACTAGTCCTTCTTGTCATTGCAGATTTCACATGCACATTTTACAAAATCACATTACTGACAACCGAGCGAATGGCCTTGCTTGGAGCCGCTGTGGCGTTGGTTGTCATACCATATGCTCAAAAGTTTAAGGGTCTCGGAATAGAGTGGGAAAGAGCAACCGCTAAAAAAGACAAAAGCAGCTAACCACGTAATCAAGCGGACGGAAAACGCTGGTGACTAAATTTGAAAAGGTTCGGTGGTTGCCGAAACGTCGCCTCGCCGCCGCTTATCTTCACCGTTGAGGCTGTAGGAAAACCCTGGAATTTGCTAGAATGCGGGCAGTTTTTGTGATGAATTTTGGGAGGGAACCATGCCCCGCTTCAAAGAGTACGATTACGGACAAACGGTGCTGCTGCCGATCGATTTCGAGCGGCAGATTCTGCCCGGCACGTTCGAACACTCCCTGCATTATCTGGTCGACAACGAGCTCGACCTGAATCTGTTTGAATCCAAGTTCAACAACGATGCGTCCGGTCGTCCGGCCTATGATCCCGCCATTCTGCTGAAAATCATCCTGTTGGCCTATTCGCGCGGCGTCACCAGCAGCCGCAAGATCGAGGCGCTGTGCCGGGAGAACGTGGTGTTCATGGCCATCAGCGCCGACAGTCGTCCCCACTTCACCACGATTGCCGACTTTATCTCGAACTCCCACGACCCGATCGCGGATCTGTTTCAGCAGGTGCTGATGACCTGCGATGCGCTGGGTTTGATCGGCAAGGAGATGTTTGCGGTGGACGGCTGCAAGATGCCGTCGAACGCCTCCAAGGAGTGGAGCGGCACTCGCGCCGATCTGAAAAAGAAAGCCCAGAAGATCGACCGAGCAGTGCGCTATCTGCTCAAGAAACATCGCGAGGAAGACAATGCTGGCCCGCCCGATGAAACGCTACGCCAGCGCGAGGAGAAGCAGAAGCAGACCCTGAGCGCGGCCAGCCGCAAAATCAAGGATTTCCTGGCCAACAACGGCGAGCGGCGGGGTCGTAGAGGCACGGAGGTGAAAAGCAACATCACGGACAACGACAGCGCCAAGATGAAGACCGGGCACGGGGTGATCCAGGGCTATACCGGCGTTGCCGCCGTCGATGCCAAACATCAGGTGGTGATCGCCGCCGAAGCCTTCGGCACCGGCCAGGAACACGGCCTGCTGGAACCGATGCTCGAAGGCATCCGTCACAACTTCAACGGCAGCCATTTCAAAGCTGGCGACGAGATGTTGAGCGAGGCCAAGGTGCTTGTCGACAGCGGTTTTCACAATGAAGAGACCTTGAACTATCTGGAAGCCAACCAGATCGACGGCTATGTCGCCGATCACGGTTTCCGCTCCCGCGATCCTCGCTTTGACAGCGCCGGTCGGCATAAAGTCAAATTAGCGCCCCCCAAGAAAACATCCAAGAGTCGGTTCGGCACCCAGGATTTCCAGGCGGACCCGGAGCAACAGACCTGCATCTGCCCGGCTGGCAAAAGCCTTTGGCTCAAATGCGCCCGCGCCAGGATCAGCGGTCGCACCTTCATGCAGTTCATGGGACATCAGGCCGACTGCGCCGCCTGCGAACTACGCGACCAGTGCCTGCGCAACCCCAAGCAGAAAGGGGCCAGGCAGGTCAATATTCTGCTGCAGAAAAGAGCGGATCAAAAGAGCGGCCCGCTGCAGCGCATGCGCGAGAAGATCGACTCGGCGTTGGGCCGGGCCATCTACGGACAGCGGCTGGGAATCGTGGAGCCGGTCTTCGGCCACCTGCGGGAGACCCTCGGCCTGCGCCGTTTCTCCCTGCGTGGGCGCATCAAGGTCAGCGCTCAATGGAAGCTGATGACCCTGATCCACAATATCTTCAAGATTCACCGCTACGGTTGGAATTTAGCGGGATAAAAGAGGAAATCCGGGAAAAACGAAGGCAAAAAGAGGGCAATCACGTCCCATTGAGCTGCCGAATAAAACCGGGGCAACGAAACAGAAACCACAACTCAAACCAGAGTCGGGAAAGTCCAGAAGACAAAAGATCTATTTCGTCAAAAGGGTTTTTCTACAGGCTCGTTAGCTTAAGGCATGAAAATTAGATTCATTCTTATAATATCACTTTTTGTTATTCTGTTTGCTGGCTGCAAAGATGAGCCTACAATGCCTGAACCAAAAAATATTATAAATGCGCAACATATCTCGATGGACCCATTTTCTGTCTCCGTTGAAAAATGGGCCAATCAAACAAAAGATTATTTCAACTACGATATATTGTTAGGTTTTTGGGAAGTAAAGAATTTCTATATAGCAATTTTGCGTAGAGGAGAGTGGATTGATATATGTCACGTATCAGATGAACCATTCGTCAACAGTAAATCCGTTCCTTTCATTAATATAGTAAATGAAAAACATGAATACATTAATGACAATAAAAGAATGGCAGAGGAACTCAAAAAAGATCCTTCGCTAGGAAATAAGATGATTTTCTATAAAGAAAAGTATGCATTGAACAGCACTAGAATTGTTTTTGACAAACAATATCTAAACAAAAGGGTTAATGTTGAAATTACTATCATCAAAGATTTCAAAAATGTCAAAAGTGCTGAACCAGATTTAATAACAGATATTATTATAAAATAACAGCTAACCAGTCGCTCAACAACGCTACGTTGCACTCCGCTCGGACCCGCAAACAGCGCGGGCCGGTTAGCTCAACGTTGGGCAGCATGAATTATGAGGGGAATAAAGGGGACAGGCTACTTTTTTGATATATATTTAAAATTCAAAGCCTTTTGAGGGGATAAAGTGTGCCACGAGTTGCCAGAGGATTGACTGACGGTGCAGTCTACCATGTTCTTAACCGAGGGAACGGACGACAGCAAATCTTTCATAAAGCTGAAGATTTCATTGCGTTTATTGAGCTGCTTGGCATGGCCAAAGATCGGTATCCTGTAAATATTTTATCCTACTGTCTGATGCCAAACCATTTTCATCTCATATTGAAAGCGCAGCAGGGAGAAGAACTGAGCCGTTTTATGCAATGGATTATGACCAGCCATGTCCGGCGATATCATCGTCATTATCGAACCAGCGGTCATGTCTGGCAGGGGAGGTTCAAAAGTTTCCTCATCCAGGAGGATAACCACTTACTCACTGTTATTCGATATATAGAAGGGAATCCAGTGCGGGCCGGAATGGTAAGGACAGCCAGAGAATGGGCTTGGTCCTCCCATGCAGAAAGTTGCGCTCGTCGGCAAAGAGAGATTACGACAACTTTGCCCGTCGACCTGCCCGAAAACTGGGAGGGCTATGTGGATGCTCCGCTTACGCAAGTCGAACAGGCGAAATGCCAACAAAGCGTCGACAGGCAAGCACCCTTCGGCTCTGAGGACTGGCAACTGAAAATCGCTCGCCTGCTTGGGCTGGAGTCAACCTTGAGGCCTCGAGGGCGACCGGCGAAAAAATTGAAAAAGTAGCCTGTCCCCTTTTCTGTCCTGTCCCCTTTTCTGTCCCAAGAGATGCGCGCCCTGCGCTGGTCCATTGACCGCCAACGCGAGGCCCCCGAGTTGCCCACGATCAAAATCGGACAAACGCCAGACCGTTACGGGACCAAGGTGACGTTCCGAAAGGACTCCCCAAGCACCCATTCAATGACACAACGGGGCCACGAGAACACACACCGATGTCATCCCTAGAGCGCCTCACAGCCTATGCAATAATCACCCTCGCCGTCCTGACGGGCGGCGGCTCGTTATTGCTGTTTGGCGCCTTCGTGGTTTCCGGTCCTTTCAATCTTATCCAGCTCGACCTTTCCGAAGCGCAGATTTTTCTGTGGGACGGGTTCCTGTCGACGGCCTTCTTTCTTCAGCACAGCGGGATGATTCGGCCGTCTTTTCGGTCTTGGCTTTCATCCAGAATTCCGGCTCACTATTGTGCTGCGACGTATGCAATCGCATCGGGAACAGTTCTCACCGTTGTTCTGCTTTTCTGGCAATCCTCAAGCACGACACTCTGGGTACCGCAGGGAATGCTGCGGCTGCTGTTCGGCGCATTGTTCCCCATTGCTTTGGCCGGTTTTATTTGGGGCACCTGGGCACTTGGAACGTTCGACCCATTCGGGCGAATCTCGATTTTGTCTCACCTGGACTCCGCTCCGCAGGCATCCCGGTTCATCATCCGAGGGCCCTATCTTTGGGTCCGGCATCCGCTCTATTTATTCACCTTGCTTCTGATTTGGGGATCTCCCGCGGCAACTGCGGACCGTCTGTTTTTCAACGCGCTCTGGACGCTCTGGATCGCTGTTGGCACTTGTCTTGAAGAAAGAAACCTGGTCTTAGAATTCGGCGATAGTTATCGGCGCTATCAGCGCACGGTTCCGATGCTGCTGCCGTGGAAAGGTCGGGCGAACAAAGCCTCAATGCCATAAGTGGTGCACTGCCAAAAGGGTTTATGCCCTGGCCCTTAAGAAGCTGACAGCCTCCACGGCTGCCCGCCCCCATCCTGCTCATAAACAAGAAAAGTAAAGCGTAAAAATTCTTGCCGTCCGGATGAGAATAGACGTTATAATACGGCATATTTTAATTCTTGCAGGGTTTGCCAATGCCGACAATCTTTACCCATCCTGCCGTCCCGCTCGCTATCGGGTTAGGTCTTGGTCAAAGAATTGTTCCGATGCGCCTCCTGGTGTGCGGAGCTATCGGTGCAGTCCTCCCGGACCTCGATTTTGTGGCCTACAAGCTCGGAATTCCCTCTGTGACGGAATTGAGCCACCGCGGGCCTTCCCATTCCTTGCTGTTCGCTTTTGCCCTGGCCCTTCTGGTCGCCTGCTGCTGTCGCTGGCTGCGCGCCGGTTTCTTCATAACAATGCTGTTCATGTTTGTTGCGGTCAGTTCCCATGGCTTGCTCGATACCTTTACCAACGGCGGCAGGGGAATCGCCCTGCTCTGGCCCTGGTCCGACCATCGCTATTTCGCCCCGATTCATTTCATCGAGGTCTCTCCCCTGCGGCTGGACAGGTTTTTCTCGGCGCGGGGGATCGTGGTTCTCAAATCCGAATTGTTCCGCGTGTGGCTGCCGGCAGTCACTGCCAGCTTGCTGCTGATTTCCGCACGGATGGCCTTTCTGCGAAAAGCCAAGCCAAGCCTGGAACGGAATTAACAACGCACCCATTACCCCATCCCTTTCGAATAAGGTCTCAATGAAAACAGAGCTGAATAAATATCTGGAAGCCAGCGAATTCATCGATTGGCAGCATCCCCTGATTCTGGCAAAGGCGGCCGAGTTGGCAGGCAATGACCGCTCTGACGAATCGATCGCCAAACGTTGCTTTGAATTCGTCCGCGATTCGATCCAACACAGCTGGGACTACCGGACTGGGCCAGTCACCTGCAAAGCCTCCGAGGTGTTAAGCAGCGGCACAGGCTATTGTTATGCCAAGAGTCATCTTTTGGCGGCGCTTCTGCGGGCGAATGCTATTCCGGCGGGGCTGTGTTATCAGCGGTTGACCATTGGATCCGACGGGCCGCCCCATTGCCTGCATGGTTTGAATGCTGTTTATCTGAAAAATTACGGCTGGTATCGTATTGATGCCAGGGGCAATAAACCTGGAGTCACGGCGGAATTCCAACCACCGAGGGAAAGGCTGGCGTTTGCAATCGTGGATGTCTGGGAAATGGATTTCCCGGAGATCTGGCACGAACCTCTGCCACAGGTGGTGAGAGCTTTAACGCTGAATAAAACGATTGAAGAGGTCTTTAAAAATCTGCCTGACGTGGAGGTGATACCGGCGATCAGGCACGCCCCACCCCTCTGAAACCAATTTCTGGCCAGAGCCGCCCTTGCCCAGAATCGATCGAAAATGCAAAAGACGGTTTTTCCCCATTGCAGGAAAAGCCGTCTTTTGCATTTAACCAGGAAACTAAGATTCCCTTGTTAGCGAAAAAACTATTTGGGCAGGAGGATGGAAACGGTGGTCCCTTTTCCTGGCTGGCTAGCGACACGGATCTCACCGCCATGAGCTTCCACGACGTTCTTCACAACACTCATCCCGAGACCCAAGCCGCGAATTTTGGGATTATCCGGGTCAGCCCGGTAAAACGGCTCGAAAATGCGTTCCACCTGATCATCGTTCATGCCGATTCCCTGATCAGCGACCTGGACCAGCAGTTGGCTATCCTGCTCTGCCAAAGAAACCTTGATGGCAGATTCGGGTTGCGAGTACTTGATGGCATTGGTCAGGATGTTTTCCATGACCTGGTCAAATTTCCCGGGGTCCAAGGAAATCTCACTGCAGGTGCCGGGAAGGATATCGAATCTGAAGTGATAATCGCTGAACAGGCTGCGGTAGCCTTTAAGGATATTCCCCAAGACGTCCTCAAGCAGAACGGTTCGCTTTTCCAACGCCGGCATGCGACCCTTCTCGACCAGGCTCAGGTCCAGCAACTCATCTATGATCTTGCTCAACACCTCGGCTTTATTGCTGATTTCCCCTAGAAACTCCCGCTCCTTCTCCTCACTGAAGCCACCGAGCGTTTTGGAATTGTTCAGCAGCTCGGCATAACCGAGGATCGAAGCCAGAGGGGTACGAAATTCGTGAGCGGCTGTAGAAATGAGGTCGCTACGCAGACGGGCGGATTCCCGCAGTGAATTCTCGGCCAGTTTTTGTTGGGTGATATCACGAACGGATTCGATGACTGCGGTGATCTCACCCTTGGAATTTTTCAAGGGGCAGGAGGTCACCTGCAAATAAATCATACCGGTGGCCGTTAAAGCAGAGGCTTCTCGTTTATGAATCTGGCCATCCTGCAGGGTCTTTTCCACCAAACAGCCGTCACAGACCTGCTCTTTTCCGTGATAGGCAGCATAGCAGAGGCGGCCGGTTTGATCCCCCTGTTTCTTTTTGTGGGTGCGATTCTGATAAAGGACATGAAAGGACGGGTCCATAACGGTAATCCCATCCTCAATCGTAGCCATGATCGCTTCCAGCTTGTTCCTTTCATTGATGAGCCGTTCCTCCATCTGTTTGCGCTCGGATATATCTCGCACCGAGGAAATAATGAAGCGCTCACCATGGAATTCCAGCAGACGGGCATTGACTTCGACCGGCAGACAGGTTCCGGAGCAGGTTCTATGATATGTTTCCAGAACCCAGGGCTGGTCAACCAGTTTATCCTTTAAAAAACTGGCCCAAGCCTCAAAGTCCGGGATGTTGCCGGCATAATCCCAAATTTTGAGTTGAGTGATCTCATCAAAGGTATAACCCAGGTTGTTACAGGACTTCTGGTTCGCATAGACAACCTGGCCATCCCCTGGGCGAAGAATGAAGAGTGCATCGGTCGATTGATCAATGATATTTTTAAACAGGGATAGGTAACTGTCATCCCAGAAGGAAGAACCGTTCACATCCTCTATCCTTTGCAGAAAAGGTTGACCAGTAACTCTATCTGAAATTTTTTTCAAAACTATGATTAAATTACCAGTGAATCTCGCTTTGGAGCAAGAAATTTCGCGGAATAAATACCATTAATAGATATTTTACCTCAAAGATGAAAACAGGCAGTTGCCAGCGAAATTAATTCGCCGGGGATCTCTCTTTTGCACGCCCCAAAGAACAACACGGCGGGAATATCACTCTTGCGGCTTGAAACTGCGCGGATCGATTTTCAATTTGCGCATTTTGGCACGCAAGGTATTGGGATTGATATCGAGCAAGCGCGCTGCGCCATAGTAACCATCAACCCGACCACGAGCTTGGCGCAAGGCCGCGCCAATATGCTGGGCCACAGCCTGATCGAGCGAAACAAGCTCCCCCTCCCCCTTTCTTTCAACCTGGCTCGGCGCCGTAGCGGAAAAATTTTTCTCGATCGGGGCAGCCCCGAGAGCTTTGGCCACCTCGAGCCGACGACCTCCGCCAAGAATCGCGGCACGCTCGATAACGGCCGCTAATTCCCGCACATTTCCCGGCCAGGAATAAGCGACTAGGAGATTATTGTCTTCAACGGTCGGGATAATTTCCGTAACACCCAGGCGCCTTGCCGCCCGCAGGGAAAAATGGGCAGCAAGGGCCGGGATGTCATCTCGGCGGTCCCGCAACGGCGGGATGACGATGGGATAAACAGCAATCCGGTACCATAGGTCCTCACGAAAATCTCCATCGGCAACCATCTGCTTCAGATTGCGATGGGTTGCGGCGATAATCCGGACATCGACCCGTATCTGCTTCTGCCCCCCGACCCGCTCAAAGGTACCATCCTGCAGCACCCGTAGAAACCTCACCTGCGCTGCCAACGGCAATTCGCCGATCTCATCCAGAAACAAAGTCCCGCCGTCAGCCCGTTCGAACCACCCTTTGTTCAGACTATGCGCACCGCTAAAACTGCCACGTTCGTGGCCAAACAGCTGTGAATCGATGAGCTCATGAGGGATGGCTCCACAATTAACCCGCAGAAAAGGACCATCGGTACGACGGGATTGTTTATGAATTGCACGCGCGACCACTTCCTTGCCGGAGCCTGTTTCGCCGAAGATCAAAACAGGGGCTTCCGAATTACCTAATAGGCTGATCCGTTCCATGACCGAATTCAGACCACTTTCGACCCCGACGATGGAATCGGAAATATCCTGTCGATCAAGCCGTGACAACAACGATCGATTATCCGCCTCTGCGGCCTCGCGCGACTTCTGAATTTCATGCAAACGCTGATCGTTCTCCACCAGCACGGCAAAAGGTTCAAGCAGCGCAGCCAACAGCTGTTCGTGATCTCCCAGAAATTTTTGTCCGGGGCAAGTGGTCAAGACGAGCAGGGCCAATGGTTGGCCTGCATCAGAGAGCAACGGGGCGATCAAATGGTCGATATCGGCGGACTGCAGATTCAGGAACCCCAAGGTTTTGGCGATTTGAGGTCCTGAGCCACGCACGACCTGATTGACCTTGGCCCACCGTAACCAGGAGGTCATATCCTCAAGGGTGCAGGCAACCATGGGTACCAGCGCGCCACACGGCTCAAGCTCCTCAGCAACGAGAAATCGCCAGCCGCCCTTTTCAGGGTCCGGTTTCAAAATGAACAGGCCGTTACAGGAAAGCCTTTTAGCAACAGCGCGCAGAATCTTTTGCACGGCATCAGCGGTTTGAGGATGCCGCGAGACTTCCCGCCAAATTTCCAGCAGTAAAGAATTGATGGCTTTCATATATAGTCCCAAATAATAAGTTTTTTCCGTTAAATTTAACTGTTTTTCTATCATAAATAACGCACAAGACAAGACCATTCTCACAAAAACTCCTATCTATCTGATTTTTTGACATTTTTTACCTTTGGAAAAGTTGGTATTTCTTTTGCGATATAGCTGCAGGATTGGATTCAAAACCTACTTTGGGAGAATGAATATGGAATGGTTCACCAGCAGAATCAAAGGAGCGTTCAATATCGTACGGTTGCGGGTTTGGGCCGTAGCCGTCCTGGCAGTCGTGTTTGTCCTCGGCGGTCAGACCTGGCTCACCGATGCCGGCTTAACCGGCAATGCCAAGCTGCTCGATCAGCCCCACGTCATCATTTTGGTCTTTTTGGCTGCGATGAGTTGTGAATTCATCGACTCGGCACTGGGAATGGGTTACGGCACCACCTTGACGCCGCTGCTCCTGCTGGGAGGATTCTCCCCGCTGCAGGTTGTTCCGTGCGTGCTGCTGAGCGAACTTTTTACCGGTCTGAGCGCAGCGTACATGCACCACCGGGACGGTAACGCCGATTTTCTGCGCGACCCGGAGGTCCGTAAAACCAGTTTTTATCTCTCTCTATTCAGCGCAGTTGGTGCGATCAGCGCGGTGATGATCGCCATCCGTATCCCGAAAATCTGGCTGAACGGGATTATTGCCACCATTGTCGTCTCGGTGGGGGTCCTGATCCTGGTCACCTTCCGCTGCCAGATCAGCTACAATCGCCGCAACATCCTGGTGCTCGGCCTGGTCGCAGCATTCAACAAGGGGATGAGCGGAGGAGGCTACGGTCCTCTGACCACAGCCGGCCAGGTCGTCTCGGGCGTCAGAGCGAAAAGCGCGGTTGCCATTACCTCCCTGGCCGAGTCGTTCACCTGCCTGGTCGGCATCATCTGTTACTGGTTGTTCGGCGGATCGCTCGACTGGGGTTTGGCCATCCCCCTGACTCTCGGCGCGATGTTGTCGGTCCCACTGGCCACCCTCACCGTCCGCAACCTCCCCGAAGGGATCATGAAAGGGGCGGTCGGAGTGATGAGCTGCATTCTCGGTGTCGTGATGATCGTGAAACTGGTTGGTTAGCAAAACTGGCCGTTACAGTACAAGATAAATGCCCGGCAACCCAAGATAGGTTGCCGGGCATTTGCGTTTTTCATCCCTTCTGCACCCGTCCTAGATCGATTCGCAACTTTAATTCTGAGAGAAATATCTTTTCCCTGCCGTTGACATTTTTAATTAATTTTTGCTAACTTATTTTTAATTAAACAACCTTTTCAAAATCCCATCCAACAAGAAAGGCGGACAACGATGACAACAGCCCGGTGGGCCATTGTTCTGTGGATGCTGTTGACCTTGATCGGCTGCAGCACCCCTCCGAAGAACATGCATCCCCTGACGATCGAAACCACCCCAGCCGATGCGATAGTCTCTCTATCGATTAACGGTAACTTTACCGACAACACCCGGGCAATCGCCGGGATATCGCCGGTCCAAAAGGACTTCAATTTCGGTGAACAGGGAAGGATTTGGCTGGAAATTGAAAAACGCGGCTACCAACCGGAAATTTTGGAAGTCGATGCCAACGCAGGAAACGTCTCGTTACAACTCAAGCCTCTCGCTGATGAAAAAACCGGCCAGCCAATTAAATTCTATTCGTTTCCGAAAATCACCAATCTTCTCGTCGTGGCGCCGGACTTCAACATCATCGACCGCAAGTTCAGTTGCGAGGAAATTGCGGCTGAAGATTCGAACCGTGCCCGCGAAGCTTTGATCCAAGAAGTCGCCAGTTACTTTGAAAACGATTTTCCAATGACAAAAGTTGAGGTCACTCCTGCCAGCGAAGGGATGTTGAACTCTTTATGGCGCGACACTCGTTCGGCCATGGAAATTGTCGACCCGATCCGCCTCCCCTATCTCTCCCGGCCCGCCTATCTGGAAACCAAAAGTAGTCGCCAGGCAGCCTGCCGCCTTGGAGATCAGCTGGGCGGGCAAGCCGTCCTGTTGATCAAAGGCAAGCAAAACCGTGAAGCAGGCAGCCTCACCGCCGGGAAAATCGGCATGAGCGTCATAGGAACGGCGTCAAGTTACGCCAGCGGATATTCCCGAGCCATCGAACGTGGCGATTCGTTTTTCGTTTATACCGTTTACACCCCGAGCTTCGCAGAAGGGACACTGCTCAGTGCAGCCCTGATCGATAGCAGCAACGGTGAAATCCTCTGGCTCAACAAAGGTATTTGGGGACCGATTCCCTTTGATAATCCCGATGCCGTGCAGGCGGTTGTCGCGGATCTTTTTTCCAGCCTGCACGAAACGATATTGAAAGGAGAACAGCAATGAAGCTTCGCTGGTCAATCGTTATCACCGTACTCTCTCTGACCGTCCTGGGGGGCTGCACCCTGCCGGTCGGGATGGACCCGCCGCAAAAAATCGAGGCAGCCAACCTCCCACAACACAGCTATAAAGCAGGGCTGTATTTGCCTCAGGAACTGAAGAACTCAATTTACGTCATTCAAACGAGTCCGGTGGACAAGATCTCCATAGCTATCGGCGATCAAACCTGCAAAATTTTTGCAATCAATCTCCCATCCGTGTTCACCGAGGTCGTCCAAGTCGATTCGAAAACTCCAACGGAAAACATTGATGTCGTGATTGAGCCATCCATCGTCAAATTCGAACAGAAGGCCCCGTTCCCGGCCTACAACCCGTACGAAGCGACCATGACCTATCATGTGGATGTTTATGACAAAACTGGGGAGAAAATTTTTGCGCAGACCACGGTTGGCAATGCCCAGTCGAGCAAAGGACTCATGTCGGGATTCTCAGCCCGGGGAATCTACGCTTCAGTCGCGCAGATGGCCATGAATGATTCGGCCAGGCAGGTGATGGAAGGACTTGCAGAAGCCGAGGAATTGAAGAAGCCCTGAAAAACTGCTGAAAAAGGACACTCGTGAAACAAAAAGGCCGGGATCGTTAGAAAGCGATCCCGGCCTTTTGCTGTCCCTGTCCTGACGGAAAGGTCTTTGATTCTTAACCCTTGATCTTGCTCTCGAGAAGCTGGGCGGCTTCCTTGACACTGAGATTCTTGTGAATCAATCCTTCAACAGCGGCGAGCAGGGCGGCGGGATGCGGGCTTTGCCAAACGTTGCGCCCCATGACGATGCCGCGGGCGCCGTTCTGCAAAGCGCCGTGGATCATGTTGAGGGTGTCGAGGTCCGTCTCGCACTTGGGACCGCCGGCGATCATGACCGGCACCGGGCAGCCGGCAACCACTTTATCGAAGTCGGTTTCGGTGTAGTAGGTCTTGATGATGTCCGCGCCGTGCTCAGCACCGACGCGGGCGCCCAGGGCGATGAATTTGGGGTCTTTTTTCTTCTCTTCGTTGGTCTTGCCGAGACCCATGACACCAAGCAGAGGCACGTTCCACTTGCGGCACTCGTTGGCCATCATCGCGGTGTCGACCAGGGTCTGATGCTCGAAATCCGAACCAATGAAGGCCGAGACAGCCACGGCATCGGCGCCAAGGCAGAGCGCTTCCTTAACCGAGGAGGTGATCCCTTCGTGGGTCAGGTCCGGTCCGGCAATGGTGGCCGCGCCGCTGGCGCGCATAATGACGCCGGGGCTGCCGGCCGGTTCAAAGGCGTAGGTGTACATCCCCTTAGTGATCAGCCAGGCGTCGATGGTGTTGGTGGCATCCAGCTGGCTGATGGTGGTCTTCAGATCGACGATGCCGGTCATCGGCCCCAAGGCCATGCCGTGATCCACAGCGACCACCAGGCTGCGTCCGGTCTCTTTACGGATAATGCGCCGCAGACGTGCTTCCATTCCGTTCATGTTGTCAAACCCTCTCAAAAAGAATCAAAACTGAACAATCGAGTCAGCCACGGAGGCTCAGAGACACAGAGTCTTTTCTGAAAGCACAAAAAACCTAAGTTAGATGCGTTGTAATTTTCTCCGTGCCTCAGTGTCTCTGTGGCGATAGCTTGTGTCGCTGTTAAAATTCCACGATGCCGCGGATCATCTGCTGATTCTTGGCCCGCTCAACCGCATCGAGCATGCTGTCGAGGCTGAAGCGGTCGGAAATCAGATCGTCAACCACAATGGCGCCGCTGGCAATCAGGTCGAGAGCCTGACGGAAGTCATCGGGAGTGGCGGCAAAGGAACCGGTCAGGTTGATTTCGCTGTAATGCAGCCAGCGCGGATCGACAGAGATCGGCTGGCCGGCCGGCGGGCCGCCGAAGATATTGAAGGTGCCGCCGTTGCGCACCAGCTTGAGGCTCTGCTCGATGACGGCCGGGATGCCGAGGGAGGTGATGACCACTTCAGCTCCGGCATTATTGGTGAGCTTGGCAACTTCGGCCTGCAGGTCGCAGTTGCCGGAATTGATGCACACATCTGCCCCCATCTGCTTGGCTACCTGCAGACGGTTGTCGAGCAGGTCGGTAACGATGACCCGAGCCCCGGCCCATTTGCTCACCTTGAGGTGAATCAAGCCCATGGGTCCGGCGCCGATGATCAGCACGGTATCGCCCGGCTGCACCCGGTTGGCGCGCAGGGCAGCGATACCACAGGAAAGCGGCTCGGCCATAACGGCTTTATCATAGGTCAGATCCGCAGGGATCTTCACCACGCCGCCGATATTGACGATCTGCTTGGGAAGCCGGACGTATTCGGCAAAGCCGCCTTCAATGCCGTGGCCGAGACCGAATTCCTTTTCGCACAGGTTGTGACGGCCCCGTTTGCAGTAATAACACTCGCCGCAGACGGCGATAGGATAAACCGCGACCCGCTCGCCCTGACTGAAACCGGAGACCCCGGCACCACACTCATGCACTTCACCGACCACTTCATGACCGAGAATAGTCGGCAGATCCTTGGGCAACCCCTGACCAAGCAGGGTTTTGATGTCGGTGGCGCAAATCCCCGAAGCTTTGATCTTGACCACCATCTCGCCGGCAGCGGCTTGCGGAGTCGGATATTCTTCGACGCGGATATCTCCCTTGCCGTGAACCACAGCAGCTTTCATTGACGCGCTTCTCCTTTAGTCATTGCACATTGCCGCACCGCCTGCATGAGGGCACGAACCTTGGCAGGATCGCGCTTGCCCGGCGCAGCTTCCACTCCGGAACAGAGGTCGAGGCCGTCAGGTATGACAGCCTCGAGTCCGGCGGCGGCATTGTCCGGATTGATGCCGCCGGCCAGCAAAACCGGCACTTTGCCGCGAATGCTGTCGAGGACCTGACGAATAATACACCAATCCGCGGTGATTCCGGTACCACCGAATTTCTTTTTACCATGAATGGTTGCGGCGGTATCAAATAAAAGCAGGTCGATACCGGCCTGCAAATAAGCTTCGACCGAGTCCTTGACCGGCTGCAGATCGACCTCTTCGCCCGCCGGAGGGAGATGGATCGACTGCCACAGTTCCACCTGGGGGAACTGCGCTTTCAATCGTTGCAGAACCGCCGGCTGTTCCAAACTGAGGAACTGCACGGCAGTCGGCTGCAAGGTCTCGATCAGCACCTGCAGTCTTGGCTCAGGCATTTCAAAGACCAGGGCCACAGCCGGCAAGGGCGGATCGATGAACAAATCCCGCGCCTGCTCTATCGACAAAGAGCGCGGCGAGAACTCCGCCTCCACCACCACCCCGAACCAGTCGGCGCCGGCCTCGGCTGCCAGCCGGGCATCCGCCCGGCTGGTCGTGCCACAGAGTTTAACCTTGCAGCCAGCCATCATGCTGGAAGATCCTTTCCACGCCGTTTTCCCGCACCCGGCCGCCGACGTTGTCAACAGCGGTCTCGATAATACGGCTTTCGGGAACCCCTTGGGAGCGCAGGTATTTGAGGATCCGGTCATAGGTTTCGTCGCAGCGGGTCAGGGCGAAGATGGTCGGACCGACCGAGCTCATCCCGGCCACTTCGGCGCCGATCTCACGGAAGGTGCTGATGTAATTATAAACGGCAGCGCCGTTGCAGCCGTGCTGCTCGCACTCGGCGCGTTTCGAACCGAGGAAGGTCAGGTCGAACATGGCATTGCCGATGCCGCGCAGGTCGTCTTTGATCATGGCCGGAATCATATCGTAAAGGACCAGCTGGGCCTTGACGCCGGTTTGCATGGAGTCGAGGGTACGGGCGCGGCGCAGCAGCAGTTCGACTTCCGACTCGGCCGCAGTCTCCTTGCCGAGGAATTCGTCCTCGAGGCTCGGCACGTCAGGAATGAAGACGATGCACTTGGTATCCGGCAGGGGGACCCGGTAGACCATTTCCAGATCGTCGGTGCCGATAATCCAGCCGCCGTTGACCCCGACCATGGCACCCATACCGGTTTCAAACGCGGGCATCAGGTAGCCGTTGCCGTGCGGGCTCTCTTCGCAGGAATGGTAGCCGATGATGCGGCGCAGTTCGCGACCGTTGAACGGCCGGCCAAGGACCTCGTTGATGCCGATACAGACCGCGACCATGGAGCCGATGGAGGAGCCCATGCCGACATGGCGACGTTTGTGGTCGTGCAGTTCGATCTCGAAACCGCCGGGATAATTGAGAGAATTTTTGAAGATATGGCAGAAGTGCTCCATGATCAGGGTCCGCTCACCCTTGATGATGAACTTGGGTTCCTTGATCGTTTTGACTTTGGCATGGAAATAGACCTGGATGGCGCAGCCGATGCCGCCGCCGCCGGCCCGATTGAGATTGAACCGGTTCATGTCGAGGACGGTCGGATGCAGACGAGCCGGCACCTGGACTTCGACTTCACGCTCCGTCACTTCGCCAACAGTGCGAGGTTCGACGCCGAAACTCTGCAAAGGACGGATAAATTCTTTCTGCCCCGGTTCAAATTCATGCAGGACCGTGGTGATCCGGTCGAAGGGGCCGCCGATGATGCCGATTTCCAGGCTCTGCTTGGGTGGTTTCTGTGCATTCTCCATGATCTCGGTTCTCTCTTCTGTGCGGTTTTGAGTAACAGGTCAAGGGGATGGCTTGATAGCCAGCGTTCCGGCCTAAAGCTACGATTAAAGATTAAAATAGTGTTTGAGACGTATACGGGCGCATGTTAGCCGGGTTACGGGATGGTGTCAAACTGATTTAATGAGAGTAAATTTTTGTTTATCCAAAGAAAAACAGCCCCACACGTCACAGGGACGCTGGGGCTGCTGTTGACTTTGATTCAATCCCGGTTCAGGATTCTTTGTTCGCCATGACACAACGGATTCCCCCCTCTTTGAGACCCGGGCGGAAACAGCCATTGCAGGAGATGCATTTGGCGCGGGAATGATCCCCCTGCTCCCAACGCTGCGCCAGAGCCGGTTCCCAGATCAGGGGCCTGGACAAGGCAATGCCATCGATCCCCTTTTCAACCGCACCTTGGGCCACCTCGAAGCTCCGGAAACCACCGACCGAAAGGATGGGACAATTGACCGCCTTTTTGATCTCCACGGCCAGAGCCAGGTTGTAGCCCTCCTGATCCGCGGTTTCGATCTTGGTCCGCACTGGAGTCTGACTGCCGGAAGCGGCCGTGCCGCCGCTCACCTCGATGGCGTCGATCCCCGCGACGTCCAAAACCCTGGCCGCATAAAGACCGTCCTCGGCACTCAACCCGCCCTCCAGAAAATCGCAGCCGTTCAACTTGATCAACACCGGGAAAGCGGAACCGACGGCATCGCGCACGGCTCGGTAAACTTCGAGCAGAAACCGGCAGCGGTTGGCCACCGAGCCGCCATATTCGTCGCTGCGCTGGTTGGTCAGCGGCGAGAGGAATTGGTTGATGAGGTAGCCGTGGGCGCCGTGTAACTGCACGGCGTCAAACCCGTACGCCTTGGCTCGTCCGGCAGCAGCGGCGAAATCGGCGACGATGCGGGCAATCTCTTCCTTGGAAAGCTCCTGCGGCAGTTCGGGAAACTGGGCGACCTTCACCGCCGAAGGAGCCAGAGGTTGGCGCCCGGCGTTCTTACTGTCGGCCTGGCCGCCGGCATGGACCAGCTGGATGCAGATCTTGCCGCCGTGGTCATGCACCGCCTGAGCGAGCGCCCGCATCTCCTTGGCGAAAGCGTCGCTGGCGAGGCCCATTTTCCCCGGCAGTTGCTTCCCCTCGGGGCTGACAAAGGTATAGCCGCTGATGATCAGCCCCACCCTTCCCTCAGCCAGTTTGGCATAGCACTCGTTGAGCTTCGCAGTGGGGTGCCCGGCAGGGTCGCACATCCCTTCCCAGGTTGCCGAGCGCACCAAGCGGTTGCGCAGCGTCATTCCGTTGATGGTGAGCTGGTCGAAAAGTGATGCCATAGCGGAACTCCTTAGACTGAATTTTTCCTATTCCGAAACAGACCGCCCTGGATCGGCGGCCAAGTCAATGATCCTTGTAACACAAAATAATCACAATGCAAAATCGGCCGGCGAGGTATCAACCCAGTTCCGTCAGCTGATGTCATGACCCATTGATTATGGCTGCCTGATTTGACTCCAAACACTCATTCGGGTAGATTAGGTTTTATTAATTTTTTACAACAAAGGAGGTCCGATGGCTTTCAGGATTTGGAGCCAGAGATCGATTTTGGTTCTCTTCATACTGACTCTGCTGAGTGCCTGTTCGACCGTGCCGCTGCAGAGCCCGCCCCAACCGGTCGGGCACAAGGAATCCGGTAAAGCGTCGTTCTACGCGATGAAGTTTCAATCCAGGAAAACCGCCAGCGGTGAAAGATTCGATCAATCGGCTAAAACGGCGGCGCACAGAAGTTTACCTTTCGGAACCAAAGTGAAAGTGACCAATGTAAAAAATGGCCAAAGCGTCGTGGTCAAAATAAACGACCGAGGCCCGTTTGTCAGAGGACGAGTTATCGATCTCTCCCAGAGTGCCTTTAACTGCATCGGCAATACACACTCGGGGGTCATCAACGTCGACATTGAAGTCATTGAATGAAAAGGATTTTCCACCCATTCATCACAACCCGGGAATTGACGGAAAGGAAGAGTCTTTGATGAAAAAACTGATGGTTATCGTAGGGATTTTGTTGGTCGTCTGCGCCATGGCCGCTACAGCGTTTGCCAGTCTCAATGAATTCGCAGGGACATGGAAAAATGTTGATCCCAATACAAGGGGAATCACCACGCTGGAGATCAACGTCAGCGGAAACACGGTCAATGTTCAGGCCTGGGGCAGTTGCACGCCTCAGGATTGCGACTGGGGGACGGTCAAGGCACTCGCCTACGCCCCCAATGTTTCATCAGACGTGTCCAAGACAGCAGAGGCGTTAACTGCCAAATTCGAAACGGATTTCAGTGAAATCCTGCTGGTTATAAAGCCGGCCAGGGGACAAGGGTTGCAGGTCGACGCATTTACCCATTTCACCAAGGACAACCGCACCGACTATGCCAATGCCTACAGATTCAAGCAGGCCATGCAGGTCATGCAGGTCAAACCGATGAAACCGCTCATGCCGGTCGCAATTCCTGCCATCAAGGAAGATTGCATTGGCTTCAATCCCCAAACCACCACGGTCAGCCAAATATCCGGTCATTGGAAAATCGTCGATGGCAGCCATTGGATGTTCGATTTCGGGAATAACAAAGCCGAAGCAGATAAAGCTTTAAGCATCATTCAACACTATGGCATGAACCAATCCTGTTTTGTGGGCCGGCCCGACCCTTCTTTCAATTATATGGGCGTTAATGGCCAGGCACCCGCGGGAAGCTTCGCTGGCGAGGATTGCATTGCCTTCAATCCCAACACCATTGAAATCAAAAACGTCAATGGTCGCTGGAAAATCGTGGACGGCAGCCATTACATGTTCGACTTCGGCAGCAATGAAGCCGAGGCAAAGCAGGCCTTTGCCATCATCAAAAAGTACGGCTTTACAAAATCATGCTTTGTCGGTCGGCCGGATCCGAGCTTCAAGTATCTGCGTAAGTAAAATCGCCCCACCCTGCCGCTGAAGACATAACAAACGGGACACCCCCCAATTATGCGGGTGTCCCGTTTGTTGTTTGGTTGCTTGATAATACTGATCAGTCGCCCCGGTTCTCAGCCGGCGTCGACTTCAGCGTTGACCTGGCCAACCCCATCCGTCTGCACAAAACAGTTCTCCCTGCCCAGAAAACGAACTGCTTTCACCGCCGCGACCATGTTGGACAGTGCCGGTCTGACCTCCTCCCAGCAGCGGGTCTTCAAGCCGCAATCGGGGTTGATCCATAATCGGTCTATCGGAATCACCTCCAGACAGGAAAGAATCTGCCGGACAAACTCATCCACCTCAGGAACCCGCGGCGAATGAATGTCATACACGCCAGGGCCGATTTCATTGGGGTAATCGGTTTGAGCAAAGACCTGCAGCAACTCGTTGCCGCTGCGCGCGGTCTCAATGGTTATGACATCGGCATCCATGGCGGCAATGGTATTGATGATGTCGTTGAATTCGCTGTAACACATGTGAGTGTGAATCTGCGTGAATTTGAGAGCCTTGCTGACTGCCAGGCGGAAATTCTTCACCGCCCACTCCTCGTAGGCCGGAACATCCGCTTTGCGCATGGGATAGCCTTCCTTGAATGCCGCCTCGTCAACCTGGATGATGCGGATTCCCGCCCGCTGCAGATCCTCGATTTCGTCGCCCAAAGCCACCGCGATCTGCCGCGCGACTTCAGCGCGAGGCAGGTCATCGCGGACAAACGACCAGTTCAGGATGGTCACCGGCCCGGTCAGCATCCCTTTCAGCGGTTTACTGGTTTTGCTTTGTGCGTACCTGATCCAGGACACGGTCATCGGCTGGGGCCGGCTCACGTCGCCGTAAATGATGGGCGGTTTGACGCAGCGGCTGCCATAACTCTGGACCCAGCCGTGACGGGTAAAATGGAACCCTCCCAACATTTCTCCAAAATATTCCACCATATCCGTCCGTTCCGGCTCGCCATGCACCAGAACATCAAAACCGATCTCCTCCTGAAACGCGACGCAGGCATCGATGTAGTCCCTGATCCCTTGCTCATATTGCTGCGTGGAAATCGCCTGATTCCGGTAATCCCGCCGCAGCTTGCGTAATTCGGCGGTCTGCGGAAAACTACCGATGGTGGTCGTTGGCAGGACGGGGAGGTTGAAGATTTTTTGATGTAAGGCTTTTCGGTCGAGATAGTCGCTGTCTCTCTCCTCCTGGCGGATATATTTGACCCGATGTTGCACGTCTTGCCGGGTGACAAGCTCTGAGGCGGCCTTTTCCTTGCGCAGCGCGGCATTTCTGTCCCTGAAGGCCAGATACCCGAGGGACGAAGCATTGGGATGAAAAAGCCTGCTCAGAGCAACGATTTCATCGAGCTTCTCATTGGCAAAACTCAGCCATCTCTTGATCGGCCCGCACGGTTCCTGCGCCAGGCTGAACGGCACATGCAGCAGCGAACAGCTCGACGAAACAATGATCTGCTCCCTGGCCACTTTGGCGGCAATCATTTCCAGCAGTTTCAGCGTCTTGTCCAGGTCATTGAGCCAGACATTCCTGCCGTCCACCACCCCGGCAATGAGCTGCTTCCCCTTCAGATCGTCCAGAGACTCCAGGTTCTTGGGACCATGCACAAAGTCCAGGCCGATCCCCCACACCGGCGTATCGGCCAGCACCGCCGTCGCCTCGGAGGAATGTTCAAAATAAGTGGTGACAATGAGCCGAACCTTTGACGTGGTGCGTGCCAGTTGATCGTAGGTGAGGCGCAGGAGATAGAGCTGCTCGGCCGTGGGATCTTTGGCGAAGATCGGCTCTTCCAATTGGACATAAACCGTTTCATCCAGTTCGGCCAGTTTCAAAATCAGCGACTGATAAACCGGAAACAGCTCGTCAAAATAGGTATAGGGATTTTCGCCTTGGCGGATTTTCGACAAGCCCAGAAAAGTGATCGGGCCGATCAGGTTGATCTTCGGGCGAATCCCCAAACTTCTGGCCTCGTAGTATTCGGCGATGATTTTGTCCGCGTGCAGCTCAAATCGCGTCGAGCCGTCCAGCTCGGGGACGATGTAATGATAATTGCTGTTGAACCACTTGGTCATGTCCATGGCAACTGCGGCATCAGTGCCGCGTGCCATGGCGAAATAACGGGCGGTGCTGTCGGAGATCGCTTGAAACCGGGCCGGAATGGCATTGACCATCACCGCGGTATCGAGCATCTGATCGTACCAGCTGAAATCGTTGCAGCTGATCAGGTCGATGCCCTTTTCCAACTGCAGCAGCCAGTGTTTTTTACGCAGGTCGGAGGAGGTTTGCTGGAGAGTTCGGAGGGAGATTTGCCCGGCCCAGAATTGTTCGAGGGCCTTCTTCAATTCCCGGTTTTCCCCAATGCGGGGGAATCCGGTGACGGTTGTTCTGAATTCCACGTGTGACTCCTTTTGCTGGCGCGACAAAATTCGTGACTGTCGATGCTGTTATGGCATTCGGACTTAGAGCTTGCCTGGTTGGCTTCTCAATACCGCAGCGCGACTGTGCCTGATTCTCACAGGACTTTCCCACTTGGAACAGCAACGGGCTTGGCTTCATTGGTTTTGCAATTCAATCAATAGCGGCGGGCAGCAACTCCTTTCTTTGGCAATGGTGGCTGACCGACTCATTGTCGGCGAGGCTGGCAAGAATAGGAAATTCTTATAACACAGATAACAGGAGAAGGCTATGCAGGATAACTCGCCTGCGGAGGATGACAGAGGAAATTCGAGAGATAAGATGATATGACAGAAGAATACCAAGCCAAAGCGCCCTGATCGGCTCAAAGTCCAAAGGAGACTTATGGATATTCAAACCCTGACTCTTTTCTTCATGTGGTGCACCATCATCAACGGCAGCCTACTGGTCCTGTGGATTGCCATGTGCGTATTGGTGCCGGACCTTGTCTATCGCACTCAGCGCATCTGGTTCCCCATCCCCCGTGAGACCTTTGACGTGGTTATTTACTCCATCCTGGGTCTATTCAAAATCATCTTTCTGGTGTTCAACCTCGTTCCCTATATTGCGTTGCTGATCATCAGCTGCCAGTAGCCGCATCTGCCCGTTTATTGCTTGGCAATCAAAATCACCAGCTTTATGTTCGAGTTTGACTCGGAAAAGGAATTGACGTAGATTAATGCTGTTTGTTTTTTTGTGATGAACCGAGGGGAAATGATGGCTTTAGTGGATGGGGGCCATAGGTCGATTTTGCAAGCCGTTTTGCGCTGACGATGAGTCAGTGCGAAGCGGCTTTTGCTTATTGGTTTGCTTAAAAGGATGGGTTGATATTTACCACCTTCAAGGGGTGGTTCAGACTGTATATCACGCAGAAGGCAAATTCAAAAAAGAGCTTCAACTGCTTGTTATTTAAAGGCAATTATCTGCATAGGGCAGAGCCGACCGTGTTATAACACGGGCAATATCACGTATAATAACAATGTTATACGCAAAAACATGAATGATTTAATTCGAAATAGGGCAATAAACGCGGCAGATCTATTGAATGATTTCATGGGTGACTTAATCACTGGTGTCATGATTCTCCACGAATATACCCGCGAATACCAAAGCGGAAAAATTCCAGACATGATGTTTATTCCTATTAAAAAAATGTGTCTCTCTCACTTAATTATCACTCTTACAAAGTGGCTGGAATTTTACGAAAAGTTCCATGATTTAATTCCGGCTGAATGCCGTGAAGCAGTAAAATCACTAAACAACGAAATTAAGAGAAGAAAAATATTAGATTTCAGGAATAAATGTATCGGACATGTTTGGGCAAAGGATAAAAATAGGCCATTTTACCATTCAGAAATAATGGAACGTCTGAATTTGATCTTTGATAATGACATTGATAAGTTTCTAAATTGGTTAAACAACCCTAAAGAAAATAAATTTCCTGATACGGTTATTAGTATTTTCGAAAAAATAAAAGATTCATTAACAATTCATTATTCCATTAAACCAAAAGACATAATTGAAAGATAACGTATAACAATTAAATGAACCGGACGAAAAATACTTGTGAGGTTCACTGAAAGCATTCTACTCAATTGTAATGGCGCGACGTCGCCGGTTATCACTTACCGTTGAGGCTGTAGAAAAACCTCGGAAGTTACAAAATAATAGGATTTTCAAGGCCTCAAAACCATTCGAAGAACC